>Ga0310786_10000718_pt1 | contig 53193 bp, 33 predicted proteins | sample AusTroGonzalo_MG_FD_203881 | JGI IMG/M metagenome (GOLD analysis project Ga0310786, IMG submission 203881) | Bovine rumen microbial communities from tropical cattle in Woodstock, Queensland, Australia - Gonzalo_03 (v2) (version 2) | ecosystem: Host-associated > Mammals > Digestive system >...
TGTCGTCGGGTATGGTACCGCCGGCATAGATGAAGTCACCGTCGGCATAGCGGTCCTCGACATACTTCGGTACAATATAATTCTCAGGAGGCATAGCCGGCCTATAGCCAGATGAGCAGAGGTCAGGATTGCTTGCATAGTACCCGTTGGGCTGTAGAGTCAGGCTGTTACCGCTGCCAGTCTTGTAGTACTGGTAGTTCTGACCTTCAGCACCTGAACTGACCTCCTTGTCGCAATAGCGCTTATACAGGTAGAAGCCATTGAGGTTGTAGGCCACCGTACCGTTGTAGAATTCACTCTCCGACATGGCACGGGCTGTACCTCGGGCGCCACCAGACGTTGTGACTCCTGTATCCGTATCAGTAGTGGTGTTATACAGATCCTTATTGCCCTCCCAGAAGTAGGAATTGACAATCTGGTAGCCCTTCGTGTCGGTAGGATTGCCGAAGACAGCGTTGAGTTTAGTCTGGTTTGCCGGCAGGCTGGTAGCTGTACTCTTCACCCAACAGTTCTCTACATAGCCCTCGCTCTTTGTGTCCAGATCAGCCACACCTGCAGTCGTGAACGAACCTGAGACGCCGAGGTTATAAACCTCGCCACAGAGGTCTAAGAACAGCGAATTGTTAAGTCCGCTCAGGTGATAGCCGTCGCCATGGAGCGTTCCGTCGAAGCACTGGCCTTCGACAGATTCATCTTCATCTGTAGAAGGATCGTCTGCAACAGCAGCCCTACCGATAGGCGACCATGCAGAACCGCTATGGTCGATGTCAGTACGCAGGAAGAACTCCAGGTTCTTGCCTGCCTTCACATGATTGTCGATCGGCTTGTGGTTAGTGAAGTCACCTGAAGTAATCAGCCCGGTCGTATTGCTGACAGTGTAATCGTCGAGCACGCTCAGATCGAAGAGGCTCTTGAGCAGGTCGAGGCCGTTGCTGTTAGAACTACTATAGTTGTTGATGTAGATCTTCGAGTCACGCTTCACATCAGGGTTATCTACGTAATAGTGGTGCTCATTGGCCTCCATCACCTTCTTCAAGTCGTGGTAGTTGGCCACACTGACCTGCACCGCATTCGAATACGTCTTGCCCAGATAGGTCTTGGCGTAGTAGGCCACGTACCAGTCATCCTGATACCAGTAGAGCGGGTCGTGCAGCGGTGAGTACTCTATGCCGTTGGTGTGGCTTTCAGCATCGTCAATGTCCTCGAAGAGTTCCCAGCCACCGCCCGACACCTCGTATGCACCTGGTGTGACGTGAGGCTCACGTAGACTGACCTTGTCACCTGGGAGAATGATTTGCGGCGCCTTAATATCCTCCACGCTGGGCACACCGCTCTTGAACTTGATGTGGATGTTCACCACATGGCGCTCGCTGAGAGGCGTGATGTTGCCATTCTGGTCGGTCTCCTCATAGTCGTACTCGTAGATGACGGTGATGATCTTCTCCGTCGAGAGGTCGAAGATATCGCTTTCACGGCTCACAAAGAGCGTGGAGGTCTCAGTCGGTGCAATGCCGTGGATGACGAAGTTATTCTGCTCGTTGGTCAGATTGGTGAATCCATAGTAGGTTTGGGCCGATTCACCTTCACCTACTGTGGTGTTTCCCGCTGCGATGACAGCACCGATAGGTACGGTTGCTCCTGCAGCATACGCATTGGTGTTATTCCCGATGCTTTTCACCTGGTGGCCGCCAGTTTCTATTGTATATTCCTCACGGCAATAGTAGTACGTCTTGCCTTCATCAGAAGAGGTGAAGAAGGTAAGCTCATCGACGCAGCTCTGATCTGCACCCAAGCCATTGTACTCGCTTTGGGAAATGGTCTGTCCGATAGTGTATGGCGTACTGCCTATCTGGAAAGGCGTTTTGACTACATATACTTTGTATCCGTCTTTTGCGTTTGGCGTAATGGGGGCATAGTGTCGTTTCTCGTTAATGAGTTCCTCCTCAAAGACACCACGGGCGAGTTCATCGCCTTTCTTTATGATGTTGGTAGAAATGGGTGTCTCAGAGCCTTCCCGTTTGACGGTGACAGACCTACTGCCTAAATTCAAATCCGTGTCGCTGTCATACTCTGCCGTATAGTCCACATGCTTCTCCAGTGAGTAGCCGGCAGGATTAGTCTTAGCTTGAGTTTCTGTCGAGAAAGGAGTTATGATTTTATTCACGGAATCGTAGGTTGCCCCATCGTACTGGTACTTCTTTCCCTCTAAATATATGAGTGTACCATTATCGTCATGACTGTAATTCGGGTCGATGAGCAGGTCGAGGGCATCGTAGTTGAACATAAACTTCGCACGGTCTGTCTCATCCATGGAGCTCCAGGCATCCAGACCACGGTAGTTCTTTCCGCTCTCGAAGTAGTTGCCACCGTAAAGGCCTTCCTTGGTGCAGTAGTAGGCTTTCTCAATTTTATCATTGAGGTCTTTCTTCAGCGTCAGCAGTTCAGACAAATTCTCTTTCTGTGCATCTGTCAATCCAGACAGCTGATCCGCAGTCAATGGCAATTGGCTCATCTCTGTTATCAAATTATCAGTGTCTGAGAAAGTACTAAGTACGCTGCTCAGGTTCTTGATACTGTCATTGGCATACTTGATGTAGTCGTTAATGTCATCCTGTGTCATTCTGGTATTCAACAGGATGTATTCGGTTTGGCTCACCTTGATGGTAGCTGTACAGATAAAGGCTTCTGCCACGCTGCCGGCATGCGAGGCTGCCGTTGTAGCCGAGACAGCCGCTCCAGGATAGAGGTGAGTATTACCACTTTCGCCCGTGCCGGGAATCGTAATCTGTTTGGTCACCAAATAAGCCTCTCCGAATGTGGCCTGGCCATCTTTTTCGCCCTCAGGAACATAATACTCTGTATGATGAGGCTCCACTGTTCCATCGTCTTCATAGGTGTCATAGACACTCTTAGAGATGAGGTCGCCTTCGGCATAACTCTTCTGTCCGAGCACTGCGCCAGCACCTATCAGATAATAGGTAGGACCGTTGTTAAAGCCATCGGCTTTTGTCTGCTGTTTCTCGTGGGCCTTAGCGGGGGCATTGGAGGAGTCTAAGAATTCTGTGTACCACTTATCCCACTCGGTGGGGTTGTTCACCTCGTAGGTCAGGATATAGCCCGTGTCGTGCCTCAGGTTATTCGACTCACGGAAGACATAGTCAAATGGTTTATATATGTAGTTACCATCCTTGTCTTTTATCGCAACAGGATTGCCGCTTGCGTCTTTCGTCATCATCTTGACAGCCTTTACGCTCTTTCCGTCAATGACCTTTGTCTCTGCAGCATTCCAATATGCCCAATAGGTGCCATTATCATTGCCATTTTTGTTACCAGACAGCATCACGGAGCCTTCGGCACAGAGGATATCTCCTGTGCCTACTGCGCAAGAATCGATAGTGACATACGTCTTTTTCTCAAACAGATCCTTCTCCGATTGACTCAGCAGGTAATAATCCCAATAGCTGATAGGATCATTCTTGTAATAAGTGACATCGTTGATTATCAGTTTCTGTTCATTGTCGAGGGTGGTAGAATTGGATTTGGATTTCCAGTAGGCATACAAGTTTTCCTGTATGTCAAGCAGTTTCATCTTACCGTGCGAGGCCGCCGTGATGGTCAGCGGGATATTCACGGTCTCACTGTAGGCATTGGGGGCTCCGGTATAGGCCGAGATATACTGGTCGTAAACGTAGACCGAACCCTTGATGTACCAGTAGTGGGCAGGAACGGCATCATTACCACTGTACCTGTTGCTGATGTTGTAGCAGTCGTCGATGATGGTCTGCGTGCTGTGTACGAAGTTTCCGGAGGTCTCCCACTCATATAATGTTGACGTCGAATAGGTAAAGTCCTGACGGGTGATGGCATCCTTGTTCAACGCTGTCAGGGTGTTATGGTTCAGAGGTCTATATGATGGCGCTCCATGCTCGTTCTTTGCATAGACGAATCCACCGCCAAGACCTTTCTGCACATTGATGAGGTCCAGTTCGATGACCCCGGTGATGTAGCCCCAGTCCTTTTCCCCCAGTTCCGTACCGGTGCTCTTCTCTGTAGTCAGTTCCAGATAGACACCCGAAGCCAGTGCCACCTTGTTCAGGCTGCTACCATTGTTGCGCTTACGGTCTTTGATATGTGCAGATTTCCACTGATAGTAGGTCGTCGTACCATCTGCTGCATATTCTGAATTCGGGCTATTGGTTTTGCGAACGTCCTCATTGGGTTTGAAGTGTACGTCGCTGGTCAGGTTGCCGAGGTGGTGCACAAGATTGTAGATGCCGAAATAGTTGCCGTGAACAGCCTTCTTTTCATACTCTTCATTATCTTCTGAGATACTTTGGTCTGCTACAATCTTTGTGTGTTGCTGGTTTAGTGACACCTCGCGCACACGGTTGATGGTGTAATTGGTATAGTCCACGATTTCCGGCACACGGTCCTGAGCACCCTGCATCACCATACGGCTGCCGAACACACCGCAGAAGTCGGCGCGCTGGATACTGTTCATCAGGCGACCGGCATAGACGGGCAGCACACCGTTTTCTTCCCAATATGTTGGGTTAGGAACCCACTTCCCCGATACTAGTTCAAGAATGGCTGTACCTCCACTTCCTGAAGTTATACGGTTACCGTTCTCATCAACTCGCACGGATGTGGTACTGTTTTCCATAAAGAGTGTCAACAAGTCATCGGCTGTGATTGTTGAAGCCTTGGTATTGCTATCGCCAGCGGTATAGACCGTTCCATCCTTGTCTTCACATTTGCTTTTACATTTGTATTTCAACTCATAGTAGGCTGCCTCGCGTTCAGGCAGGTTATGATACTGGTCGATGGTGACCTCCTTACTGATGGAATGGTAGTCGGTACCGTAGTTGGTGATGTTCAGACCGCGGTAGCCATCGACGAAGGTCAGGTTACCGTCGCCATAGAGTCCGCCCGTATGTCCTGTACCAATGGTGATGAGGTCACGGTGGTAGACATCGTGTACGGAGGCCGTCGCATTGCCGAACACAGAGGTGGCGTTGGCATAGACCGAAGCAGAACCCGACGAGGTGTTACCGCCGGCAAACACGGCGTTATGGATAATGACACCAGTGGGATCCAGACAGTTCCATTTAGCGGCATCCGCATTCTTGTTTTCCAGCATGTTAAGGTCATCAATAGGTACGTACTCGCCAGGAAGGTAGGTCGTGCCATTGATCTCTACACTGGTGACAGACACTGGTGTAGTGATCAGCTTTCCGTATTCATCGTATGTAGGTTTATTGTCTTCATCCAAAACGGGTGCGTCGTATTGTGATAGGACTTTAGCCTGAGGCTCAATCAGCACCTTGCAGTCCTCGGTGAGGATATATTCGTTTCCGTCCATATCCCAATCGCCTTTATGCTTGCCCTCTATGGTCGTCACATCTTCGCCTTCATATATCTCACCAGAATTTAAGTCAAACTTATAATAGTAGCCTTCAAAATTGTCATCATAGCGATTGCCATCTTTGATACCAACGCTAAATACCCCATTTTCCTCATGGGCACTATACACATAGCCGATATCGCCGCCACCGAACACGTTACCGTTACCTAAGGCGACTTCCTCTGCAGTGCCGATTTCACCACCATGGATATGCACCTCGGTATGTCCGAAGACGTAACCGTCGGAGTAGAGCGAACCGCCCTCACCCAGGTTGTTGTAGCCTCGGCCGCCACCGAAGACGTTACGGTGTACGTGACCTCCTAACATATCGACATTGGTCTTGCCAGCCTTATAGATACCTCTCAGGTCGCGCTTGGAGTTATTATCACCAGAAGCAATGATCTTGCCGCGTCCGATAGCCGCAATCTCACCGCCACCGAAAACCGCATTACGCACCTGTCCGCCATACAAGGTCACATTGGTCACATCCACACTACTGTTGTCGATATAGCCGCCACCAAAAATACAACCACTGTCATACAGGTTGGTGTTGGCAATGAAGTGACCATCCTGGTCTTTCCATGTCTCATCGACAATTTTCTCCACATACGTGTTCGTAGTGGCACTCTCAGTTGGCTTTGTATATTCGTAGCCGACATAGCCGTTGTTGAAGATGAGGTGGCTTGTGCCATAGATAGGACCGCCCTCTCCGCCACCGTAGGCATTACGCTGTATGGCGGGAATACCATTATAGAAATGATAGTCAGGATCCCCTGCCGGTGCTGCTGTCAGGTCTTCCTCAAGTATGCCGATGACCACATTGGTCTCGCCATAGATGTCGTTGGTGGAAGGATCGTCGATGTTGGCATTCACCTCAACCGTCTTTCCTTGCTCGGTGACGAATTTCTTGTGTTTGCCCACGCTGCCTTCCCAGCCGCCGCCGTAGACGTTACGAGCCGTGCCGCCCTGGATGTAGGCGTTGGCGCTGGCGGTGAAGCCAAGAGGATTGGTGCTGCTTTTTGCACCAACGCCAAAGGCATCATAGACACCGCCTCGGGTACCGGCGGCATAGAGGTCCTTCTTCACCGTACCGCCGAGCAGGGCAATATAGGTGGTGCCCCAGACGTCACCGCTGTTAGCCACACCTGCCTTACCCAGACCGCCACCATAGGCGTAGTTCATCACTGTGGCACCTTTGTTGATAAGGACATTCGTATTGAAGAACGTCCCGTCACTACCACTTCCTCCCAGCAAAGCCTTGGTCTTCACATCCAACTCTGTTCTAACTCTGGCACCATTCAACTGGGTTAAGATGAAAGCGGCGTATTGGTCGAAACCGTAAGTGGCATTGGGGAAGAAATTGTCTATCTGCCAGGCTTTCTGCCAGGCTGTGGTCCAATCAGTATACTCTGAGGTGGGAATATCGGGTGAGGGATTAGTCTTATATAATTGCATATATGCCTGCACCGTCTGTGCATTGAGCACATGTCCAAGCTGGCCGCCGCCATAGACCTCCCAGACCTTTGCACCCTCCTTCGTCGGATCAGGGTTGGCACTGAGGTTCACCAGGGTATATTCCGACCATGTGTTGACACCACGGCCAGCACCATAGACCGTGCCGTTGGTCATCATTATCTGGCCTTTCGTCCAGCCTTGTATCTCATTATCATACTGGATGACCTTCTGCTGGACAACCGGCACGTCGATGTTCACATAGGCGGAGAGAGTACGCCGCTCACTATTGTTGCCGCCATAAAGAGAACCCTGGTAGAGGTCACTGGTTCCCGGGTCGTAAACCAACGTGGCTGTGGCACTGTGGTATTCCACGTTCGCATCAAGCACATCGCAGGAAGGGAGTGTCTTGGTGCCGTATGCCCCGCCGTAGATACTGCCAATGGTGATGGTGGAGCCTTCAGGTACATTCACAACCGTGCGACGGGTGATACCCTCAGCATAGCTGCCACCGTAGGCAGCACCAATCTGACCGCGGACGAGGTCAATGATAGTGGAATGGTGGTCGAGCACTACGGCTTGTGCATCATTAGGATTCAGATTGGGCCAAACCATTGTCTTCATGCCCACGCCGCTCCAGGCGCCTGCACCGAAGACCTCCATCTTCTTATAGTAGGTCATGTCTTGCGGGATATCGATGAGCACATAACTGTAGTCCTGCAAGTGGTCGCGGTCTTTCTCGCCCGGGTATCCCTGACCGGCTCCGTAGACCTTGTTCACCATATTGTTCACCTGGTTATAAGTGGGACGGAAATTCACGAAGGCATTGGGGATATAAGGCTTGCTATAGCCACTGCGGGCTGTACTTAGATTCTCAGTTGTGGTACCTGTACCACCTGTAGTATAGAAATATTCTTCAAACTTCGGGTTGGTATAGTCGTAGGTACCATAGCAGCCGCCGAAGATACCTTCGGCACGTCCCTGCAGATACTCCGTATAGGCATTGGCCTTGAGCACTTCCGGATTTGCGTTGACAGAGGTGTTCTTATACACCATGCCCTTGATAGTGTTATCACGCACCTTGCTTGAGAAGTCCACCTGTTGCATGATCCTTCCGCCAAGGTCGTTACCGCCATAGGTATAGTCACGAACCCAGGGGAAACCTGCCTCATAATAGGCACCATCAGCATCATTGGCATGGCTGCTGAAGTCATTCTTATACAGATGCGGGTTGCTCAGAGGACCAGCTTTCACCGAGCGTCCGATGTAGGTCTCCGTATGGCCTAAGATATCAGCATTACAGGAACCTGCAAAACTGTTGAAGATGCGGCCATTACCCAAGTTGACATAAGTATTACCACAGATTGGGCCGAGGAAGCCACCGCCATACATGAATTCACACTCGGCCATAGCCTCACTCTGGTCTGCCTGTTTCGACACACCGGCATTGGCACCGCACAGGTTGACGTAACAGCTGTATTCCGGGTTATACTTGTATGTCTTTGTGATCAGAGGGGTTTCTATATCGGTTCCTATGTATTTCAGCTTATATGAGTAGTTATAATTATCACCCGTATCATCGGGTTTACCAATGACACCCTCTTCACTGCCGCCGAAGACCTGGAAGGTGTAGCCGGCATTCAGGTTGATGGTGGTATTGCCCCAAATCTCCGTGGCCTTACCCTTACCGCCACCGAACACGTTGAGGGCGGCACCGAGCACATCCATACCCTGCTGCGCCAGAAGGACGCCGGTCTTGCGCTCTGTGATCTTAAACCGTTCCTGTTGTGTCTGGTCAGCACCATAGAGACTCTCCTCTTCGCCTAAGTCATCCGTCTTCACGACATCGAAGAGTTTTTCGCGCTCAATCAGGTGGCCATCGATGTTGATGACCACATTGCCGTTAACAATTCCGCTGGAATAGCAGCCGCCATAGATGTGACCGTGCTGGAAGCGGCGGTCAAGGTCGTTGTCAGTACTGGTAATATAGTCTTTTCCTGAATCGTATGCTTCCGTCGTCTCGACGGCAACGGTCTCCTCTCCTGTGCTGGCATAAATGGTATTCCACTCCAACCCGGTTTTGTTACCATTGGCGTCGGTCGTCCACCGCTTAGGCTCAATCTTAATACCTGAGAGGTTGAGTTCCACTTTGTTGCCAGTGGTACCATTGGGGGAACCGATGAGACCACCCTCGTAAAGGGCATTGACGTTTGCTTTGTTCGGAATAATGGCATTATTACAGCCGCCAACTAACTTGTCAAAGATAATGAACTTCTTGTTGAAGTTCATGGGCTTGACATCATCGTAGGTCATGCTGCCCACGTTGCCGCCACAGTAGAACGAACCGATATAAGCACTATAATCACGGTATGTGGCGGGGTCTTGATTCAACTCTTTGCTGTCGAAATTCACGCGCGGGATAATATCCAAGGCGCAACCCTTCATGTATTCATCAAAGATTGTCTTTGTTTCCAAGTTCATGGTGCTAAAGTTAACAGCAGCACCACCGGCAGCCGGTGTGACATTGCCATGATATTGTTCTAACAGGCCGCCATCAGACTGATCCACCATGTTTGCACCGTTGTTGCCAAGGAACACCTTGTCGACGATGATATTGGAGCCGACCTTCAGCTCTACGACAGGGTAGTTGTTACTGAGACCGATATGGTTTGGATCTGACTTCAGTGTAGCACTGTTACCGCCACAGTAGACGGAGCCGCCGATGATGACGGGAGTAGACTTTAACGCCTCAAAATCGGTTGCCGACATTTCATCAGTTGCACGACTGTCTGCGATACGGATAGACACCTGTTCAGCGTTGGGACGAATCCGGTTTAAGGCCTGGGCAGACTGTAGCGGAGTGAAGGTTTGTTCTTCTACTTCAGGGTCTAAAGACAATCCTAACTCTTTACGGGGGTTATAATAGAAGTCACCATAGATAAGGTCATCAGCCAGAGCGGGGTTGTCGGTATAGGGATATGAGCCGTTGCCACCGCCATAGACATCACCGCTGATGCTGCAATAGACACCCACGGCATTGCCGAAGTAGACGCGGCCACGCACGTCGTTGCCACCATAGATGTTATGGATCTTACCACTACGGGCAAGCACACGGGCAGCAAAATCTGGAGGGAAATTGTAGCCTTCGATGTTATAGACATGGGTCACATCCGTTCCGTCGTTGTTCAGTGGGCGCACATCGGCCTTCCGGCAGCCACCGTAGACATTATAGATATTAATATTTGAGGTTTCAGCCTTCGAACCAATCTCCAGAAGCAGACCTTGAGGCGAAGTCATACGTCCCTCGTTACCGCCGCTGTAGAGGTTCTCGATACTACCTTTCTGCAGATGCCATGAGGGCCGGATGTGCATGTCAGCCTTGTTGTTACCGCCAAAGACACGCGAGAACAGGAATTTGTCGACACCGGCGATGTGATTATCTATCTTGTTGAAATACTCGGTATTGATGCCCATGTCCTGCAGACGCTGAGTGGTGAGCAAGGCCATGCCGCCTTGTTCATCAGCGGTCTTGGTACGTTCGGTGCTCTTATTGTTGATGCAGATGTCGACGGCCTCTTTCACGGTGACGCTATCACCGCCGCCATAGACATAGCCGAAAGTGCCGCCGTGAATATCGACATAGGCCCTGTTAATCTCAGGCATCACGACGCCCGAGAAGGTTACATCTTGTTTTTCGTAATCACCTAAACCATCATTGAGCTCTGGGTTCCAGACTTTCAGGGGGACATGAGCCACGTATTTCCCGATGTCGGAACCTTCAGTAATGGGGTCATAGAGATATCTGCCGTATCCGCCGCCGAAGAGCTGGCCGATAAAGAGATGGTGGCCGTTGGTCTCCTTGTCGGTGCGGACAAAAGAGTTATAATTGTTAAGAGCGGTGCCAAGATGACCATCGTCATCCACTCCGTTGGGCTTACTCGAAGAACCGATAGTACCTGCTATATCGTTACCGCCATAGACGGCGTTGATGATGACATCCTGCTTGTCGGCACCGATTTTTACGAAGGTGTGGCCTTCGACATTGGCCTGGCGGGCTCCGCCGAACACCTTGCCCTGTATGTTAATCTGTGCGAATACATTGAACATCGAACATTGAACATTGAAGATTACCGCCAACAGCAGCAAACGTTTCAATGCAATGGCTTTTAGACTCTTATATAGTATGGTATTCATATTCATATTCAATTAATTGTCAATTATCAATTGTCAATTATCAATTGTCAATTATCAATTGGCTTCGAACGTCGGGTTGTCCAAGTCAGGCTCCGAAAGCACATACAGGTAGGTCGGCTTGACGGTAAGCTTCAGCGTGTACATATAGCCTCGGTTCAGACTTTCCATATTAAACAACTTGCGCGGGTCGATCTTGTTCACGGCCTTGCAGTCCTGACGGATCAGGTTGCCCTTGGAATCATATACGTCATAGTAGCTGGTCAGCGTATAGAAACTGCTGGTCTTGGGCACGAAGCCCATGTTGTCGGTATATATGTCTTCGCCCTGCAGTTCTTCCACTTCATAATTTGCGGGGTATTTTCCTGTCGGCAGCACGACGGGATTTGTCTCATTGTCATAGATGAGTACAGCGTCCATGTCACTACTTGTGTCGTCAGGGGTGAAGGTGATGTCATTGATGATGGGTGATGCTCCGTTTTCGTTAGCTTGCAGCATGATGGTCGTGCTCACTTTCTTCTTCATAAGATGCTCGCAGGCCTCGTCTGTATAGGCCAGAAGTTCCAGCTTCTTGAGTTTGATTGTCCGAAGTGCAGCATACTCCTCGTCGACACGGAAACGGAAACGCAGCGCTGCATAGAGGTGGTCGAAGAGCAGGAAAATATAGTTTGTGTTTTGAAGTGTGACATCGAAGTCGGCTGTTTGTAGTCCTGTGACGGTGTTTTCATCCGTTCCATCCTTGGCACCTACAATGATACACACGTCCTGATTCATCACACTGTTCAGATTGGTCAGCGTCAGTGTCGCACCATTGGCGTAGGTTCCGTATTTCGCGATTGTTGCGTCACCGGCACTTGAAGGGACGAAACCATAAAGGTGGTATTTATTCGCATTCACCTCCCCGCTTCCGGGGCCGAAAGTCCACTTTCCTGTGGAGGTTCTATAAACAAATTGAGCCGGAATGCATAGCGGTTCACCACCTTCCACGTCTCTGGTAAAATAGACAGAGATAGAGGCTTGTTCGTTCGACTCCACCACTCCACTGACACCTGTCAGTTCAGAAAACAGCTTGTAGCCATTAGGAACCCATCCTGGTGAGCGAGTGAGAGACTCTATGTCAGTGTAGGACGACACGTATGACACAAGCTCTACTGACGCAGTCTGTTGGGAGGCAGTGTCTTCGTCACTGTCATTGCTGCATGCTGCTGTCAGTGACAACACTGCCAGCAACATCACCCTGCCTATTATGATATATCTCGTCTTCATCTGTGTTATGCTATCTTCTCTTTGTCACCAGTTATATAATGTATATTCCTTTTCCTTGCCTTCGTTCCAGTTTGTATAGGCCGACATCACCTGTCCGAGTTCCACATCGCCGGTCTCAGTTATCTTGAAGATGTACGTATATTGGTAGCCGGGGCTCCATGTCATGTATTCGGCAGGCACCACGCAAGTTTTCGGTTCGCCACCCACCACTACCACTGAGAGTGTGTAACTGCCCTGAGCTTCTCGCGGCAGCACGTCATACCAGTAGTCGTTACCTTCGTAGGAGTCTTGGGTGATTCCTATAGGGTCGCCGTCGTAGTTGGTCAAGTATTCTGTAGCTTCACTGGTGAATCGCTCCTTGGTCTCCCTACCGCTAAGTGGGTAAGTGATAGTGATATTGCCTGCAATGGCGATGTTCTCCGTGTTGTCGGTCGGTCGGAAGCTGATAGCGTCGAGCACATTGCGGTCAATACCAAGGCCTTCTGCGAAGATGAACTTGATGCGTACCTGAGCGATGGGCTTCAGGAACTCCAACTGTACGGGAGCACCAAATTGTTTGTCGGCATAAAGATTGTAATCTCCTGTGCTGAACCACAAATGACTGAAGTAGGGGGTATTGTCAATGCCAGCAGGCGACGAGGCATCGACAATAAACCTCATGGAATAAGCGGTATTGTCTGAATTTTCCCCAGAGCTCAAATAATTGTTGCTCGCTCCTCCTGCCACTCCGAAGAAGCGGTAGGCCTTGGCGCTCCAGTCCCAGTACTTGATGGTCTGTTCGTCTCCGCTGGATTGCTGGTTCACGTACTCCCAGTTGTTGGTGTTTGAAGTGGTAGTGTTGGCGGTGTTGGCACCATAGTTGACGGTATAGCCCGGCATGACGGTCTGCACACCATCAACGCCGTAATCGTCATCTGAAGGGTCATTGGGGGTATTGTTGTCGTCAACCGACATGTTCTTGTAGGCCCAGACCTTGAATTTCTTGCTGCCCTCTGGCAAGACAGTCTCCAGACCTTCAGAGCGGGTGACTTCCTCGTCGTTGGCCAAGCCGCTGCGGAAGGCGATGGGGGTTAGTTCCTCAACGGGGTCAGGTACCGTTTCCTCGGTGGTTTCCGGGGAGCAGGCGGTAAGTATCATAAGACTGAAGAGTCCTATGAAGCTAACGCTGTGCAGCGCCTTGTCTCGGTATATGTTGATGGAGTATTTCATCCTCTTATCCTAAATCTATTTATCTTAATTTTTTAATCTTTCTATCTTGCACTGATGGGTTTTCAGGCTCTTATCGTAGTTGATACCCACCAGAAGCAGTTCGCCCTGATACTGTGCCACCTTTGCAGGATACTGCTTCCTGTGTATCTGACTGATGGCAGAGTCGGCATCTTTGTTATATTTCAGTTCCAAGACGATGGCTGGCGACTCCACATTTTTCCTCGGAATGAGTACAATGTCGGCAAAGCCCTTTCCTGTAGCCAATTCGCGATGCATCACATAGTCGTTCTTGGCGTAGTAGTAGGCGATACTCAGCACGCAGGCCAGTGAGTGTTCGTTGTTGTAGCTCAGGATACTGGTGTTCTCGTCATGAGCGGCATCCACGCCACGGGCCACTGCCTCCTCATCACCGTCGAGCGTAGCGCGAAGCAATTCTTCTGATGCTTGGAGAGCCTTTACCACAGGCATCCAGTTATTATCTTCTACGGCATTGACCATCTCGCCTGCCACCTCTTTGTTGGGGATGTAGCACTCGTCCTTACGCCAGTCGTAGCTGAGGTATCCCAAGTGGATGAGCACCGTCAGCACGTCGTCCTTGCTGCGGATGATGGACATGTCATTCTGGAACTTGGTTGGGTTAACCTTACTACGTCCACCGGCCAACATGTTGATGATGTCATCCTTCAGCCCTTCGTAATTCATCTGAATATAGTGAGCCACAGAATTGTAAGCACCAGTTGAAGCCCAGAAACTGCGACAGCGACCACTATATAAGGCCTGCATAACCGAATTAGGATTGAACATCGACATCTCGTCACCAATCTGATATCCGTCGTACCACTTCACAAGTTCGTCGAAGTCCATGTCGTGCTTTGTGGCCAGTGTGCGCACCTCGTCTTTCGTGAAGCCAAAGAACTGACCCATATTTCGGGGTTCCACCATCGAATACTCAATGAAGTTGTTCAGTGCCGACTCGGTCTTATATTTCTTGATGGGCAGGATGCCTGTCATATAGGCGCAGGCAAAGACATCCGATGACCTTCCGCCCTTGAAAAGCCTGCGGAGCCAGTTCACATACTCATCCATCGCCTTTGTCCCTGGATTGAACTCACGGCAGATGGCGTCCCATTCGTCGATGATAAAGATGAACGCCAGCTGCGTGGCTTCTTGTATGCGAATGAGATACTTCATAAGGTCATCTCCCTCTTCAACGGGTATATCTGGGTAGGCCTTGTGAATATCGTCAATCAGTTCTGTATCCATCCGTCTTATGATGGTGTCATCCTTGAAACGTGTTACGAAGTCGCTCATGTCAAGATAGATGACAGGGTACTTATTCAGATGCTTCTCGAAGGTCGGGTCATGGGCTATCTTCAGGTCGGCAAACAGGCTGCGAGAGTCGCACGACTGGTCGTAATAGGCGCAAAGCATCTCTGCGGCCATCGACTTGCCGAAACGACGGCAACGGGTGATGCAACTGAACCGCTGCTTGCTGTACAGCGTTCCGTTCACCACCGCTACCAGTCCGGACTTGTCGACGTACTCCCCGTTACGGGCGGACTGGAATCCTGCGTTACCTACATTTATATATATACCCATTACCTTTTCACTTTTTCACTTTTCAATCTTCCACTCACTGAGCGTGCGCTCTTCGGTGCTGAAGGCAATGCCCACCTTGTGGAGGCACCGCTCGTCATGCTCGTAGGGCAGCAGGTAGCCCTTCTGTTCAATCTGTGCCAGAGCCTCGCTTGCCGGGCGGTCTATTTTCAGCTCCACGACGTAGAGGTCGGTCTTCGTGCCGAGCAGCATGTCAATGCGTCCCTTGGCCGTGCGCACCTCCATCTGCACATATAGGCCCAGTGCCGAGAACACCACATACAGCATTGTCTGGTAATGGCCTTCGGATTTGGCGTTTTCCGCGTATGGTATGGAGGCGAGATACACCTTCAGCGTCTGGAGCGCCTCGTCAAGGTTGTTGGCACGCATGGACTTATAGACCCGTGCCATCACCGAATTGGTATTGATGGTGTCAGGTTCGTTCAGGTAGTACGGTATGAGCGCCTGCAACATGCCGTTGCGCACCTCACGGTTGGGGTATCTCAGTTCGTACCGCTCTGCGTCGGCATCGTATGCCTTGATGGTCAGGTAACCACTCTGGTAGAAGAAGGGCATGGCTGTCACCATCTTCTCCGTCGGTGCGTCAAACTCTTTCTCGCTGCAGTCGCAACCGTCGTCGAACTCCATGACGCGCGACCCGAAGCCTTGCAGCATATTGACGAGCGACGATGGGGTGCCTGTGTCGAACCAATAGTCTTTCGTCTCACTCCATTTAAATGCCTGCAACAGGCTGTATGGGTTGTAGATGTCGGTCAGGTCGTATGAGAAGTGGTAGCCGTCATAGTTCTGCTTCAGCCGAAGCAGCGTATCCTCCACCGACAGGTTCAGGTCGGCTGCCAGGTGCTTCACCCACGGCATCATCTGCGTCTCGAGTTCCTGCTGCGTAATGCCGCAAATGGTGGAGTAGCGCGGCATCATGGTAATCTTGTCCAAGTTGTTCAGCTCGCTGAAGATGCTCACCTGCGAGAACTTCGTGATGCCCGTCAGGAAAGTGAAGCGCAGGTATGGGTCGCTGTCTTTCAGACATCCGAAGAGCGAACGCACACAGGTGCGCATCTCCTTCAGCCGCTCCGGCTCGTGGAGGACGGTAAGCAGCGGTGCGTCGTACTCGTCGATGATGACCACAGCCTTCTCGCCGGTAATGGCGGGAAGGGTCATGATGAGATTAGCAAAGCGTGAGCCTGGTGTGTCGTCAGGCCTTACGACTCCGAATTGCTCCTCATACCATCGCAGCTGCAAGTTGATTTTGTCGTTGAACTCCTGTACTGTGCCGCCTTTTATGGAAGCCAGACTGATGAGCAGCACTGGGTGTTTCCGCCACTCGGTCTCAAGCCGCTCCATGGCCAGACCCTCGAACAGGTCGCGACGACCCTCGAAGTAGCTCTTCAGCGTCGAGCACAGCAGACTCTTCCCGAAGCGGCGCGGGCGGCTCATGAACACGTAGCGGTGCTCATTGGCCAGCCGGTAAACAAGTTCCGTCTTGTCTACATACAGGTAGTTCTCCTCCCTGATTACCTCGAATGTCTGTATGCCCGTAGGCAACTTCTTCAGTTCGTTGGTCATGTGTTTCGTCTTTATGATTTACGAATGACTTACTAATTGCGGGCTGGCACGGGGCCTGCCCCTACATCTTCAATGTTCAATGTCCTTTGAGGCCCGGCCTCTTCGCGGGTACATTATTCTTTTCTTTGTTACCAAGTAGGGAGTCGAACCCTACTTGGCATTGGTTGCTCTCCCGGAATCGCGCTCGGCTTTGCCGCTTCGTTTGCGAAGACCCCCGGTGGGCTTGTTGTGGGGCGTTCCGCCGGATTTCTTGCGTCCCTTCGGTGGCAAGCGACCAGAGTTCGAGCGGTTATCCTGCCCTTGTTCGAGCGGATTTGCAATCCGCTCACAGTGAGTATAAGCATCTGCGATGCGATTATTATATCGGATTACAAATCCTTATACTCCTGGCGGGCGGATTGCAAATCCGCCCGAACGGGCAAGGTTAGGGAACAACCTTCACAATCTTGTAGGCATAAGTGCCGACAGCTGTGACATGTGTCTTCTTGTAGTAAGTGGTACCATCTGTCCATGAACTAGCCACAGTGGTGCAAGCTGCGTCAGAGTACAATGTACCAGCAGCGGCAAATTCAGTGGCATCAGTGTAGGTCTTACCACCATCGTTGCCATAGGTTGCTGGAGTCTTAATGTACTCAATAGCATAGTATTGGGGTCCAGACGGAGAAGTGACAGCTGCTCCAGTGAAGGATGCAACAACATTATTTGTAGCGTCCATTTCAACTGTTGAACCATCCTCTGCGACGACAGTCTTACCGTAACCTGTGAACGATGTAGCCGTGAACTTAATCTTTGCGGCTGTCTGCTCTGCTGTAGTCATGGTGGGATACTCTGCAATAGCCTCTGCAACAGAAGCCTCAGTAATCGGGAAGTTCGTAGCGTCGGAGGTTGTGACGGTGTAGAGCTTCATGTTGCTTGCACTCAGCGTGGCCAAACTGCTACCATCCTCAACAACAGCATAGATAAGTTCTCCAGCCTTATACTCACCGTTTGTAGTAACAGCAGACCCCTTGGCATAAGTGGTAATGCTCGGCTCGCTGACGGTGGTAATGTACTCAACCTTACCATCCTCAGCCTCGATAACGACAGCATCGAAGGTGATGGGATAGAGGTCGTTGTCACTAATCTTGAAAAGGTAAGTGTACTTGTAGTTAGGCTTCCACTGTAGATACTGACTGGGAATCTCAGCAGTCTTGCCAGTGATATTGATGACCTCGTTAGTGAAGGTGTTCTTCAACTGATAGTCAATTGTCAGTTTCAGGTTGGTGCTGTTTTCTTCCTGGGGGAAGACAAGGGTATAAACTCCATACTCTGTTTCGTCTACTTCAGTAGTAGAAGGATCGTCTGCAATATTTGTGTCAAAAGTAGGAGAAGTAGAAGTAATCCCAAGAGTTGTGTTACAAACACCTGCACCAAGAGTGAGGACTGTCTTGCTATTAGCACTATTTGTCGGGGTAAATGAGATAGTGGGCTGGTTGAGGGTAGCTGTGGCATTGCTGTACTTTACAGTGAATTGGCCAGCAACAGAAGTTTTTCCTGTAGCAGGGGTCACATTGGGAGCATCTGCTGCAAAATTTGTAGTACTATTTCCCCCCGTGTAAGTAAACTTTGTGACCTTAACTTCATAACCCGGAATTGTTTCATACATACCTACGCGGATTTGGGAAAGAGCATTACGGAAGGTGAACTTTACATTGCCACCATATTTGTTGGATTGTGTGCGATCCTTATCACTACTCTGTTCAATATTTACACGGTCTGCAAAATAAAGGCTGGTGAGATCGGCATCTTCTGTCACATTGATTTCGTAACCCTTGTCATAGACGGTTGATCCTGAGGTAAGTTTATTAACTATAACATTACCGGCAGCAATGTCTGCAGGTTTTGCAGAAATTGCTGTGAATGTGTAAGAGGTAGCTGCATAGTCCCAATATTTAATGGTTTGGTCATTTTCAGTAACATCTGTACCACCTTCTTTAATATTTTCAGTTTCAGCGGAAGTCCACTTTAAGCCGACGTACTCCCAATCCTTTGTGTTGGAGGTGGTTGTATAAGCAGTATTAGCACCATAAGTCACTTTGTAGTTTGGAAATACCAAATTACCCGACGCGGGAGCAGCGGTTGTCTCGTTTTTCTCACCCCATACGATGAACTGTCCGTTTAGTTTCGTGGCAGCAGCAGCTCCCTCTGCACGAGTGACATTTGGTACGTCGAAGCCGAAGCTGATGGCTGCATTCTCATTTGCTTCACGCAAGCCCTGGTCTCCCGTGAAGGTGTCATCCGAGCAACTGGCCAGCGCTGCGAGCGCAGTTGCGAGTAGTAAATACTTTTTCATAATCTAAACGTTTAAATTGTTATTATATTTGTTCTTTAATCTTTCTTCATTTGCTGTGTCAGACTTTCTGTACTACTGTAGCCATAACAATTCTTCTCTTAGCAGTTTTCTTGATTCTTCAACAGTGAAAACGTTACCGTTTCTAATATCCTCTTCTGACTCCTGTATTCTGGCATACAGCTCATCGAGGGTGTAGGGCTGGAGGTTGGAGGTGTCCTGGCGGTCCCATTCGTCCTCCTCAAGACTGTCAATCTCCACCTCTTCTGAGATATAGCTGATGATGCACCGCTTGTCGCTGGTGCTCAGGCTGTCAATGCGTTGCAGCAAGTCACTCTTCAGCAGCTCGTCGCTCATGCCGTAGGTCATGGCCAGTGACTCGGCAGCCTTGGTGCCTGGGTGGTTATCTTGATTCTCCATATCTTTCACTTTTTTACCTTTTTACTTTTTTACTTTTATTCGAGGCCCGGCCTCTTCGCGCGTACATTATATGTTTTTGTTTGTAGCCCGCCGGGGAGTCGAACCCCGACGAGCTGGAATGAAAGCCTCACCCCCTTACCCCTCTCGCGGAGGAGAGGGGAATGGATTGTTATGAGGGTGATGCTTCATCATTGGATTAAGAATTTGCAGGACCTGCCTCTGCTGCACTCACGACGAGTACGAAGTAAGCTGTGCTGGTGTTAGTTCCGTCATTATATACGGCCTTAATCACATAAGTCTTGCTTGCAGATACAGATGTGATCTTTGCATTTGTCCAAGTTGTTGCAGCTCCGTTGGCACCTAACTTCTCATAGTCCTTAGTGTAGTCGAATGTTGTACCATCAAGTTCAACATATGACCATGTTGCGGAACTGGTAACATCAGTTGTACCAGCCATGGCAGTAACAGTAACATCACCTGCAACGTAAGTGATACCATTTGTTACGACATCGCCATCCTGGTAAACAGTGATGCTCGGAGTAGAAACTGTAGTCTCTGTTCCGATTAGATTGCTTTCAAATGTAACGACGGCAGCATCAAAGGTGATAGGATACAGACCTTCTGGGTCAGTTCCTGTAGTACCAGTTGTACCATTGGTGTTGTCAGTAATCTTAAACAGATAGGTGTAAGCTGTGTTAGCAAGCCATTTGGTATAAGCTGCAGGAATAGTTGCAGTTGCACCTGTAACGTTAATCGTCTCAGCACTGTTATCAATTGAAGTCAATGTATAATCGCATTTGAGGGTCAGAGGAGCTGCTGTTGTTGCAGAAGGAGTTGGCATCACTACGAAATAACCAGAGGCATCGTAGTTAGTCTCTGAGCCATATAAGTTTGCGATGGTTTCTGCAGAACTTATAGCAGGAACACCAGAAGCGAACTGGCCACCTTCCCAGAATTTCTGAGATGTCAAACCAGTTCCATATTCAAATGTGTAAGAAGCAGGAGTGGTGGTCCAATCATATTCGATTTCTCCAGTTACGGAAGAACCTCCCTGGAAATAACCTGTAGTAGCACTGTTCAAAGTAATATAATTGCTACCTACAGGAGTGGATGCATTGTTGTAGAAAGTGATAGAGGTAATCTTATAACCAGGGATGGTTTCATAGATACCCACTCTTACTCTAGACTGCATAGACTTGAAGGTGAATAGAACTTCTTTGTTGTAGTCAGCTTTTTCAACAATCACAGGATTAGCAATGAATACAGGGCTGATAGTTGAAGCAACAGTAGTGGTATGATCCAGACGACCGCCTAAACCAGTAACAGTAGCTGTGGCAATATCCTTAGAAGTTCCATCAGTTGCATAAGTGAAATTAGCAACAGGGCTACCTGCAACAAAGTGGTACTCTGATGTTGAGTAGTCCCAGTACTTGATGTACTGAGCACTTCCTATGGTTGCTATGGGGGCATCGGAACCATATTCTTGAGTAGCAGGACCAACATACTCCCAGTCACCATCAGGATTAGATGCGGTTTTGTCAGTTGCATACCAAACAATGTAATTTTTGAAAACGTCAGAGGTCGTCGTTCCATTCGTCTTCACACCATAGATTTTGAACTGGTTGTCCAGCTTGACATTGTCACTCTTAGTAGGATCAGTTGTAGTAGCACGAGTGATTTTGCCAGCATTACCTCCGAAGCGGATGCCGTCGGAGACACTTTCTTGAGTAACCTTGTCGGGGCTGTTGTCGCCCAGGAATTCGTCACTTGAGCAGCTGGCGAGCGCTGTGGCTGCCAAGGCTGCGAAAATAAAATACTTTGTTTTCATAACTTTTAAAAGTTTTAATAAGTAAATAAATTGAGTTAATTATAAATGATTTTATCTAAGATGTTATTCATTCGCTGTTATTCATTCTTCAATGTTCTACATTTCAATTTCGTGAGTTACCGAGTCAGGTTCAGCCACTACGGCGTTGAAGCCGGAGCCGCCGGAGCGGGAGGGGATCGCTATGGTGTCGAGGTCGAGCTCTACGGTAATGACACCTCCTTTGTATCGTCGTCGCACCTGGTCTGTCACGTCGAAGACGAAGGTGGAGTCTATACCGTTGTTGAACTGCATCATCAAGTCCATGTAGTGCCGGTTCTTATCATGTACATCTTCTTTACGAGCAATCAGTCCTGAGTTGTGGTCGCAGAGTCCGAAGGTCATCAGGCGGCCTCCAACGATGTCCACGCGGTTTGCGTCGTCTGATACATCCTCAGCCCTTGTTCCATAGGGCACCATGGGGCAGTCGTGCTTCAGTCGGGTGGCGTAATAGACGGTGATGGCGTCGGAGCCAGCCACGCCAGTGTTCACGGTGGTATTGCGCGCAAACCCTGACAGGTTGGCCGAGCCGTCGATGCTGATGATGCGCCCCCTGTTGTGGTGCAGAATCACCTGTGTCAAATATATATAGGTGATGGGTCTCAACATCATGTTGAGCTGCTTCACGTAGACATTGCGCAGCGAATCGAACTCGAAGCCCCTCAGGTCGCGGTTTACCTCGATGGCCTGTTCGTAGGCAGAGAACAGCGGTTCCGGCTGGTAGAACGAGCGTGTGTAGCGCGGTGCATTGTAACGGGCAGTGTGCATACTCTGATTGGTGTAGGCCGTCACGGAGTCGAGCGTTGTCTCTTCGTCGAAGATCAGGCTCTGCACGCCGTCGAGCGTGTGTATGTCGTTCCATACGAGGATGTCCCAGAAGCCCCAGTCGTACTGTCCACGGAACTGCCTGCCATTGACGGTGTTGGCCACGACGCTGTTGTGCGGGGCGTAGGGCACGTCGACGGTATAGTAGCGGCGTAAGTTGAACACCGTCGGCTCGGTGTAGCCCAATTCGCCGAACAGTCGCCTGTCCTCTTCGTCCCATCCGTAATACCACTCAGTCTTCCAGTCGTATTCAAGACCGAAGTCCAACTCGTAGTCCCAATACACCTCCAAATTCAGGTCTATGACGGGCTGCTCCAGTTCCACCTCCTGTGCATCGTACAGGTGCAGCGGCGGCTCGGGCGTGCAGGACACAAAGAAGAATGATGCTTGAAGAGTGAAGAATATAAGCGCAACTAATGCACGGTGTAGAAGTCTGTTATTCATAAGCACCCCTCCTTTCCGTTTTCTTAAAGCTCACGCCACGCTTCTGTATGCGTTTGTAGAGCAGGTCGTAACTCAGGGTGACACCGATGCGGGTGGGACCAATCCAGTTGAAGGTGTACTGGCGCTTCTTGAATAGGTCTGGCGACAGCGTCCACTTGTAATAATAGAGGTCGTCGTGATAGCCCGGGTTGATGGGGTTCTCGTACTTGTACGGGTCGTACTTGCAGCGGAACCAGCCGGCCTGCAGCTGGAACTCCAGGCGCCAGTGGCCGTCGCGGCTGATGGGCATCACGTAGCCCGCACCGATGCCGGCACCTCCGCCTTCACCCACCCAGCCACGGTCAGCGTCAAAGCAGATGCCGAACAAGCCTGTGTGGACGTAGCCTTGCAGGTAGAAGCCGCTGTAAGAAGGAGCTTGATAAGTGCCATTTACCACATCTTCCGGGTCAGTATTGTTACCCTTCAGGTAGTACCGTGTCTCAAGCTGGTAGTTACGCAGCTGGAAGTACTTGTGGGCATCGTAGTCCTGCCACCAGGGCATGTCGAACGAGGCACCGAAGGTAAAGTGCCCGCGCTTGGGATAGTATTCGAGGGCAATGTTCGGTATGGGGCACCAGCGGTTGTAGCCGGGCATGTAGATGCCATAGAACAGCATGTTGGTCTTTACAGAGAGCACTTCGCGGCGGGGCAGCACTTCGGGGGCAGGCTCCGGCTGCTTTGATGCCAGAGTGGCGGGTGCGGTAGGCACCGGCAGTGGCCAGCCGATGACAGGCGGAAGCTCTACGAGCGGCAGGTCGGCCACCCGTTTGACGATGAGCACCAACCGGGCTGTGCGTAGCTTTGCGAAGTATGTTTCTTTCAGCCGTTGCCAGAGCTGGCCGCCGTTGATCTGCTGTAGCTCGGCCTTCAGGCTGGCAATGATGGCCGGATCCTGGGAGGGGTTGGCAGCAGAATTGCTGCCCACATTAGAGGCGGAGGTTCTGGCGGCAAAACCGCCAGACACACTGGAGGCGGGGGTGGCGGGAGCGGTAACGGAGCCGAGATGGCGGTCGGTGAGCGACTTCACCTGAGCATAGTCGGGGTCGTTGGCCCGGCGCATGAGCAGGCAGAGGGTTTGGTAGTCCTCGATGTCGATGGAAGAGGAGATAACCTCCTCGCCGATGGGCATCGTCATGCGGCTCTTGAAAAAGTCATACAGAGCCTTGGCGCGCTGCTGACCCAGCTTCTGGTTCAACTCTACCGGACCCTCGGGCGAGGCAGCGCCGCGGAACAGTATCTTGACTATCTGCAGGCTGTCGCGGTTCAGCCGCGGAATGACCTTCGTGGCCAGCTGCCGCAGCAGTGGTGCGTCCTCTGGCAATTCCGATTTTCCGACGGGGAAGACAACGCTTCCGGCCATGTCGAAGAACTGCTCGTCGGTCAGCGTGATGGGACTGATATCATCATCTCCGATGATGCGGAGATAACGGTAGCTGCTGTAGGCAGAAGTAAGGGTGGGGGAGACGGATGCAGCGAAGGCCTGTCCTGTCACGAATACTGTAAGTACCCAGACTAATTTCATGGTGGCTGATATAGCTATCCTCAGATTCTTCACTTTTTTCCCGAAATGTAATGTTTACGAATTGCAAAGTTAAACATTTTTTTCGAGAAATGTATAAAGCTAAGCTTTACCCTCCCCCGTATTTAACGTTATTTAAGAAAAATTCAGTCAGAGTTCCCCGGAATGGCCTCTTTATCGTAGTTTTCGTATGCGTTGACGATGCGTGTCACGAGCTTGTGGCGGACGATGTCAGAGCGGTCGAGTCGCACCACGCCGATGCCCTCGATGCCGCTCAGAATGTGGAGTGCCTCAATGAGTCCGCTCTTCTGAGAGCGGGGCAGGTCAATCTGTGACGTGTCGCCGGTGATGATCATTTTTGTGTTCCAGCCCATACGGGTCAGGAACATGCGTATTTGTGCCGGTGTGGTATTTTGTGCCTCGTCGAGTATGACCACGGCATCTGAGAGCGTCCTGCCTCGCATGAATGCCAGCGGCGCAATCTGTATGATGTGCTTCTCCATCATGTCTTGAAGTTTTACCTGCGGCAGCATGTCCTCCAGGGCATCGTAGAGCGGTTGCAGGTAGGGGTCTATCTTGTCCTTCATGTCGCCCGGCAGGAAGCCCAACTTCTCGCCGGCCTCGACGGCAGGTCTTGAGAGAATTATCTTCTTGGCCGTCTTCTCTTTTAATGCCTTGACAGCCAGTGCAATACTGAGATATGTTTTACCAGTACCTGCAGGGCCTACGGCAAACACCATGTCGTTGTCCTGATAGGCTTCTATGAGCCGCTGCTGATTCTCCGAACGTGCCTTGATGGGTCGTCCGGACATGGTGTAGACAACCACGCCCTCGGGTATTTCCTTGGCGCGTCCGCCCTTGATAATGTCAATAATTTCTTCCTCTTTCAGAGCGTTGAATTTCAGGATGTGCCGCCGCATTTTCTCGACACTCTCCTCGAACGCCGCCATCTGTTCCTCGTCGCCGAGCACGCGGATGACGTTGTCGCGTGCCACCACCCGCAGCTTCGGGTAGAGCGAGCGTACCATCTGAAGATGGCCGTTGCCCACGCCGTAGAACACCACGGGATCGATGTCTTCCAGTACGATGTGTTTCTCTATCATTTATTTTTTCGTCATTCTTCGGTTTATGCAGGTAGTGTTATTCCCGCAATTCGTATGCAAAGGTAAGCAAAAAGCGGCACATTTGCAAGAAAAAGCGGGCAAAAATGTGGCCATTTGTGTTTTTTGTTGTAATTTTGCAGGCTCTAAACGTAAATAGAACAGACCAATGGATAAAGTAGGACGATATGAGTTTTTAGCCGAGCCGTTCCACTGCGACTTCTCGCAGCGGCTCTTTGTAGGCCACTTGGGCAACCACATGCTTAACGCCGCCGACTTCCACTCCACCGACCGTGGTTTCGGCATGAAGCGGCTGCTGCCCATGCAGCGGGCGTGGGTGCTGTCGCGGTTGGCTATTGAGATGGAGGAGCTACCGAAGATGTACGAGCGGTTTACCGTCGAGACATGGGTGGAGAGTGCCATGCGCTATTTCACCAAGCGTAATTTCAGGGTCGTCGGCCCTGAGCAGCAGGTCTATGGCTACGGTCGGTCGGTGTGGGCGATGATTGATTCGGAGAGTCGCCAGCCCACAGACATCCTGAGCATCGACGACGGTGCCATCAGCCAGTGGATTGTGACAGACAAGGAGTGCCCCATCGCCAATGGCGGACGGGTGAAGATGTCAGACGAGGCCGTGTTCGTCCGCGACATGGAGCCTCAGTACAGCGACGTGGACATCAATGGGCATGTCAACTCCGTGAAGTACATTGAGCATGTGCTTGACCTCTGGCCCTTAGAGTGGCACAGGGAGCACGCCATGCGGCGGTTTGAGATAGCCTACGTGGCCGAGGGGCACCAGGGAGACCGGCTCTCGTTCTACCGCGAGCAGACCGGGGAGCTGGAGTACTGCGTCCGGATTGTGAAGGACGAGGACGTGGAGCTGGTGCGGAGCAAGGTGCTCTTCCGGTAGACGGGAGGGAGCGGTGAAGGCGGCGAGGAAGTGCGGAGAGGGCTGCGGCGGGGCGCGGAGAGGGCTGCGGCGGGACGCGGAGAGGGCTGCGGCGGCGCCGCAGCATAGCGGACAAGAGGCAGAGAGGGGAGACACGGCCCGGCGGTGGGATGCGAGGGCTTCCCGTCCGGCTGGCGCGGCCTCCCGTTCCGGTGCGGGGGCTTCCCGTTCGGCTGGCGCGGCCTCCCGTTCCGATGCGGGGGCTTCCCGGAAGTTTCGTTGGTACCAGATGCTTTATGCCACTTGTTGTCCTAATTGTCTCACAGCCTATGAGACAAATATGAAAGAACAGGGCTATAGAAGGCTAAACCGAAAAACACCCCACACCCCTTGCACCTATTGCACCCGGGTTGGTGCAGAAGGTGCAAGAGGTGCAAGCTTTTTTCTGATTTCCTATTCCTAAATGTATGCGCGCACGCGAGAAGCAGCGCGATGCCGATTGATTTTATGCTCCGGCTAACTGGAGCAGGTAGCGGCCGTAGTCGTTCTTGGCCATCGGTGCGGCGACCTTACGCAGTTGGTCGGCGGTGATCCATCCGCGCTTGAAGGCGATTTCCTCCAGGCAGGCAACCTTCAGGCCCTGCCGCTTCTCGATGACTTCGATGAAGGTTGAGGCCTCGGCCAGTGAGTCGTGCGTGCCGGTGTCTAACCAGGCGAAGCCGCGCTGCAGCGTCTGCACCTTCAGCTTCTGCTGGGCCAGGTACTCCTGGTTGACGGTTGTGATCTCCAGTTCGCCGCGGGCGCTGGGCTTGATGTGCTTGGCTATCTCGACCACGCTGTTCGGGTAGAAGTAGAGTCCCACGACGGCATAGTTCGACTTCGGGTGTTCGGGCTTCTCCTCGATGCTGAGGCAGTTGCCTTCAGCGTCGAACTCCGCCACGCCGTAGCGCTCGGGGTCGTTCACGTAGTAGCCGAAGACCGTGGCCAGCCCGTGCTTCTCGGCGTTCTCCACACTCTGGCGCAGCAGTCCGCTGAAGCCCGAGCCGTAGAAGATGTTGTCGCCGAGGACCAGACAGGCGCAGTCATCGCCGATGAATTCCTCGCCAATGATAAATGCCTGTGCCAGACCGTCGGGCGAGGGCTGTTCGGCGTATTCAAAGTGTACGCCCATGTCCTCGCCGGTGCCGAGCAGCCGCTTGAAGGCCGGCAGGTCGTAGGGTGTTGAGATAATGAGGATTTCGCGGATGCCTGCCAGCATGAGTGCCGACACGGGATAGTAGATCATCGGTTTGTCGAAAATGGGGATGAGCTGCTTTGAGATGCCCTTCGTGATGGGGTAGAGGCGGGTGCCGCTACCACCGGCTAAAACGATACCTTTCATAAGCAAATTTGTTGTTTTTTATTAAAATTTCTGCAAAGATACGAATTAAAAATGAAATTCTTCGTATATTTGCGAAAAATTTGCGTTTCGGCTATTGAAATACTAAACAAATAAGATTATGAAACTAAGACAAATGCTACTGACCGCGGCCATGACAGGCATATTGCCCATGATGGCTGCCGAGACCACGCCGGTGTGGAAGAACCCGGCTGTGAACCAGGTGAACCGTGAAGCACGCCGTGCCGCATTCTTCGCTTTCGAAGATGCCGACAAGGCGAAAGTGAATGACAAGACGAAGTCCAGCCGTTACCTCTCGATGGAGGGCAAGTGGAAGTTCAACTTCGTGAAGGACCATAATCTGGCACCGAAAGACTTCTTCTCGCTGAAGTTCGACGACTCGAAGTGGGTGGACTTCCCCGTGCCCGGTCTTTTTGAGATTGAGGGCTACGGCGACAAGACGTACAAGAATGCCGGCTATGCTTGGTGTACGACGTTCGACAACAACCCGCCGTTCATTGACGAAACGAACAATTACACAGGCTCTTACCGTCGTACTTTCGAGTTGCCTGCCGACTGGAACGGACAGGAAGTGTACTTTCACGTAGGCTCGGCCACGAGTAACCTTGCGGTGTGGGTCAACGGCAAGTACGTGGGCTACTCTGAGGACTCGAAGATTGCTGCCGAGTTCAACGTCACGAAGTATCTGAAGAAGGGCACGAACCTCATCGCCATGCAGGTGATGCGCTGGTGCGACGGCTCGTGGTTAGAGGACCAGGACTTCTGGCGCTTCACGGGTATTGCCCGCGAGGTGTACCTCTATGCCCGTCCGAAGGCACACATCGAGGACATCACGATGACGCAGGACTGGGTGGTGGATAACCCTCGGGGAGTCATTAAATTTGATGTGAAGACTGTCGGAAATGCCAAAGCTGTGGCGCAGGTAATCTTCGATGACGGTCAGCTCAGCAGCGAGTTTGAACCCAATCACGAAATCTACTTGAACGCCGTGAAACCTTGGACCGCTGAGACACCTCATCTCTATACTGTGCTTATATCGCTGAAGGACCCGAAAGGCAACGTGCTCGAAGTCGTCCGTCAGCGCGTGGGCTTCCGTCACATTGAAATCAAGGGTGGCCAGCTGCTGCTCAACGGCCAGCCTATATTAATAAAAGGTGCCGACCGCCACGAGCTTGATCCCGACGGCGGTTACATCGTCTCGATGGAGCGCATGATTCAGGACATCAAGATTATGAAGCAGCTAAACATCAATGCCGTGCGTACCTGCCACTATCCTGACGATCCGCGTTGGTACGACCTGTGCGACGAATACGGCATCTACCTGACCGCCGAGGCTAACCTCGAGAGTCACGGCATGGGCTACGGCGACGGAACGCTGGCCAAGCGCGCTGACTTCGAACTGATGCACATGGAGCGCAACGAGGCCAACGTGAAGTCATTCAAGAACCACCCCAGCATTATCGTCTGGTCAATGGGTAACGAGGCTGGTATGGGTTCCAACTTCGAGAAGTGCTACAAGTGGATTAAGGAGTATGACAAGACCCGCCCCGTGCAGTACGAGCGTGCTCCATACGACGGTGGCTATACCGACATCACCTGCCCCATGTATGCTGACTACAACTGGTGCGAACGCTATTGTAAGGGCAACAACCCGCGTCCGCTCATCCAGTGTGAATATGCCCATGCCATGGGTAACTCCATGGGCGGCTTCAAGGAGTACTGGGACTTGATTCGCAAGGAGCCGAAATACCAGGGCGGCTACATCTGGGACTTCGTCGACCAGGGTATGCGCGACAAGAGTCCCATCACGGGCCGCACTATCTTTACATACGGTGGCGACTACGGCGAGTATCCGGCCACGGACTATAACTTCAACTGCAACGGTATCATTGCGCCCGACCGCCGACTGAATCCGCATGCTTACGAGGTGGGCTATTACTATCAGAACGTGTGGGTGACGGACAAGGGTCTGAAGGACGGTAAGTTCGAGATTTATAACGAGAACTTCTTCAAGACGCTCGACGACTTGGAGCTTGAGTGGTTCGTGGGCGGCGCCGGCGACCACCATCACGATAATCCCGGACGTCCCGCAGGCATGACCTTCGGCCACGGCGGCACCATCGACATCAGTGGCATCCAGCCCCAGCAGCGCAAGGTCATCACCGACCAGCAGTTGCAGCAGACCATTGAGCGCGTGCTCGGACACCACGGCGACCAGGAAATCTTTGTCATCTTCCAGTTCAAGTCGAAGAACGGTGCGCCGCTCGTTGACAAAGGACAGGTCATGGCTCGCCAGCAGTTTACTCTGAACGAGTATAAGTTCCCCGAACTGAAGACCGCCGAGGGTACTGGCGTTGTCAAGGAAGAGACTAATACCTACATCAAGCTGTCGGCTGCCGGTACCGACTTCTTCGTTGGCAAACGCTCGGGTCTCATCGACTACCTGAACGTCGACGGCAAACGCATGCTGCAGTTCCGCGAGAGCATCCAGCCTGAGTTTTGGCGCGCCCCGACTGATAACGACTACGGTGCCAACCTGCAGCGCCGCTTCCAGACATGGAAAAACCCGCAGATGCGCCTCAAGAGCTGTAATGTGAACGGCAATTCCGTTGTCGCCACCTTCGACATGCCTGACCAGAAGGCTACGCTCACCATGACCTATACGCTGACTGCCGAGGGCGAAGTCATCATCCGCGAGCAGCTGACCACCGACAAGGAGGCCAAGATCAGCGACATGTTCCGCTACGGCATGACACTGCAGATGCCGAAGGAATATAATGAGGTAGAGTACTATGGCCGCGGACCGGCAGAGAACTACATCGACCGCAATTCCTCGGAGTTTATCGGCGTATATAATAATAAGGTACAGGACGAGTACTTCGAGTATGTCCGTCCGCAGGAGTCGGGCAACCACACCGACATCCGCTGGTTCCGTGTGATTGATGGACAGGGTATGGGACTAGAGTTCTACTCGAATGCTCCGATGGAGGCCAGTGCCATGCCTTACACCATGGATCAGCTCGACGACGGCATGCACAAGGACAAGGCTTGGGGACACCACTCGGGCGACCTGATTCCTGCCGGTAAGACGCAGGTGTTTATCCAGCAGCGCCAGTTCGGCCTCGGTTGCGTCAACTCCTGGGGAGCCTGGCCGCGCGATGAGTACCGTCTGGGCTACGGCGACAAGGACTTCACGTTTGCCATTCGCGCGCTTCGCGCTAAATAATAAATGATAAAGGAAAAATGATAAATGATAATTCTTTCCGTCACGCATGTCCCATCAGGCTTCTGTGGATAGTTTTATCATTTATCATTTTTCATTTAACTTCGTTGACAATCGTCACGACTCGGCCAATCAAGCGAGCTTGTTGGCTCTCGCTGCTTCTATTGTTGTCATTCAGCCGCGTAGCGGCGCAGCAGCAGAAGTTTCCGAAAGACATTCCGGCGGGAAACTACAGCGGCATTACGCCTATCGGCGATGACCGCTATGCCGTGGTCAGCGACAAGTCTGACGACGGTTTTTTCATCTTCCATATCGACATCGACACCGTCAGCGGGCGCATCCTCAGTGTCAGGAACGAGGGGTTTCGGTCTTCCGGCCAGCCTACACGCGACCAGGAGGGCATAGCCTATCAGCCTTATTCACGCACACTCTATGTCAGTGGAGAGGCCGATAACCGAATTCTGGAGTACACCCTTGACGGAGTGCGCACGGGACGGCAGTTGCAGGTGCCGGACGTCTTTGGCAGGTTCAGTCACAACTATGGTCTCGAGTCCTTGTGCTACGATGCGGAGACCCGCCAGTTCTTCTCCGTCTCGGAACGTCCAGCAGAGGGCGACAGCCTGCTGCGCCTGACGGTTTTCGACGATAATGGGAAGCTCCGTCGCCAGTATGCCTATTCCTTGGACAAGGTAAAACCCAAGCGCAAAGGCACGCTGGTCAACGGCGTGAGTGAACTCTGTGCTTTGGGCGATGGCAGACTGCTGGTACTGGAGCGCACGGTGCGCGTGCCAAAGCTGAAGATTGGCTCCTACGTGGATTGCCGGCTCTACGAAGTGCGGCCATCTGCTGATGAGCAGCTTCACAAAGACCTCGTTTACTCATTTCGTACCAAAATCAACCTCACGCGACGCAACTTTGCCAATTACGAAGGGCTGTGCGTGGCAAAGAAGCTGTCCGACGGCCGCTTAATCCTGTTGCTCATTGCCGACTCTCAGAACCAGTACCGTGGTTTGCTCCGCGACTGGCTGAAGACGGTTATCATCAGGTAAGAGGCAGAATTTCCCCCTTTTTAGCAATTTTAACGCCACTTTCTTGTACGGTAGTTGCAAAATGACTAATTTTGTACCTTTGTGGCGAATTATGAAACTAAAACGATGAAGATAGGTGACAAAGTAAGATTTCTGAGTGAAGTTGGAGGCGGGCGTGTGGCCGGCTTCCAAGGTAAGAACGTGGTGCTGGTCGAAGACTCTGACGGCTTTGAAGTGCCCATGCGCATAAGCGATGTGGTGGTGATTGGCGAGGAGGACTACGATACCAAGCACGTGGTGGAGGTGAAGCAACAGATGGTAGGTAAGCAACCAGGTGGAGGTTTGAAGGTTGACGCAGGAGGTGTGACGGACGACGAACTTGAAACGGAGCCCGCCGACCGTCCCGTGACGTTCAAGGCACCTGTCGAGGAACGCAAGGGCGGCGACATGCTGTCGGCCTATCTGGCGTTTGTCCCGCTTGACATCCACGAGCTGTCGCAGACACGGTTCGAGGCTTACTTCGTGAATGACTGTAACTATTACATGCGCTATGTGTACATGACGGCTGAGAACAACAGCTGGCGTGTGCGGGCCATGGGCGAGGTAGAGCCGAACACAAAGGAATATATTGAGGAGTTCGGGCGCGAGGACCTGAACGGTCTGGAGCGTGCAGCCGTGCAGGTAATAGCCTACAAGCGCGAGAAGCCCTTCCTGCTGAAGCCAGCCGTGAGTGCCCAGCTGCGCATAGACCCGGTGAAGTTCTATAAGCTGCACACGTTCCGCGACAATCCCTACTTTGAGCAGCCGGCGCTGCTATATACCATTATTGAGAACGACAGACAATTTATGAAGCTATGAAATACGGATTTATCAAGGTGGCTGCCGCTGTTCCGACCGTGAAGGTGGCAGATGTAGACTATAATGTCGGCCAGATAGAGAGCTTGATAGCACAGGCCGAAGGTCAGGGCGTTGAGGTGCTTGTGTTCCCCGAACTGTCCATTACAGGCTATTCGTGTCAGGACCTGTTCAAGGAGCAGATACTGATAGACAAGGCTGAGGAGGCACTGATTGTGCTACTCGACTTCACCCGCAAACTCGACGTCATTTCCATCGTCGGCCTGCCGGTGCAGATAGGGTCGCTGCTCTACAACTGTGCGGCGGTCATTCAGGGCGGTTCGTTGTTAGGCATCGTACCGAAGACCTATTTGCCCAACTACGGCGAGTTCTACGAGAAGCGGTGGTTTGCCTCGGCTCAAGACCTGACCCCCCAGGAAATCTTTTTGGCGGGCAGTGCCATCATGGTGTCGCCGGAACCCGTAGTGTTCACCACCTGCGACGGTGCACGCTTCGGCATAGAAATCTGTGAGGACGTCTGGGCACCGACACCGCCCAGCAACCGCCTGTCGCTGTCGGGTGCCGACATTATCTTCAACCTCTCGGCCAGCGATGAGCTGACGGGTAAGCACCAGTACCTGCGGCAACTGCTGAGCCAGCAGAGTGCCCGCACCATGAGCGGCTATGTGTACAGCAGCTGCGGTTTCGGCGAGTCGACGCAGGATGTGGTCTACGGCGGCAATGCCATGGTGTTCGAGAACGGCCATCAGCTGTGCGAGGGTGAGCGGTTTTCAATTCAGCCCCTCATTAAGATTGCGCAGATAGACGTGGAGCGGCTGCGCACCGAACGCCGCATGAACTCGACGTTCATCACTGCACAGTCGCACGTCCGTTGTAAGCCGGTGAACGTGGCGTGCAAGCTGGTTACGCCGCGTGAGTTTGAGCTGATTCGCACCATCGACCCCCATCCGTTCATTCCCAAGGAGGGCGAGATGAAGGAACGGTGCGAGGAGATACTCAATATCCAGGTGATGGGTCTGGTGAAACGGCTCTATCACATCGGTGCAGACAAGGCCGTTGTTGGCATCAGCGGCGGACTGGACTCTACGCTCGCCCTACTGGTCACGGTGAAGGCGTTCGACAGGCTGGGACTGGACAGGAAAGGCGTCATCGGCATCACCATGCCGGGCTTCGGCACGACCGACCGCACTTACAACAACGCCATGACGCTGATGAAGACGCTTGGTGTCACGATCAGCGAAATCAGTATCGTCAAATCGGTGACGCAGCACTTTCAGGACATCGGCCACGACCCGAAGTTGCACGATGTCACATACGAGAATGCCCAGGCACGTGAACGTACCCAAATACTAATGGACGTGGCCAACAAGAAGGGAGCCATCGTTGTAGGAACGGGCGACCTGTCGGAACTGGCTCTCGGATGGGCCACCTACAATGGCGACCACATGTCGATGTACGGCGTTAATGCCGGGGTGCCGAAGACGCTTATACGCTACTTGGTGAGCTATGTGGCCGGGGAGATGGCTACGGACGTGCTGCTCGACATTGTAGACACGCCCATTTCGCCAGAACTGATTCCCGCTGACGAACACGGAAAAATCCGGCAGAAGACCGAAGACTTGGTCGGCCCCTACGAGCTGCACGACTTCTTCCTTTATTACTTCCTGCGTTTCGGGTTCCGTCCCGCCAAGATTTATCTCATGGCCAAGCATGCTTTCGACGGTATGTACGACGAGGAGGTCATCAAGCGGTGGCTCACTACGTTCTGCCGCCGGTTCTTCAGCCAGCAGTTCAAACGCTCCTGTCTGCCCGACGGTCCGAAGGTGGGCTCTGTCAGCCTGTCGCCCCGTGGAGACTGGCGTATGCCGAGCGATGCTTCTGCTGCGCTCTGGCTGAAAGAGTGCGAAAGCCTTTAGTCTTTGAACTTTGAACTTTGAACTTTGAACTTTGATCTTTGAACTTTGATCTTTGAACTTTGAACTTTATCATTTATTATTTTTCATTTATCATTTAGGCCGTCAGGCCGCAACAGATGGCAGAACAAAATACGAATAGCAATGAAAACCGCCGGAGGTCACGCCAGCCGGCACCCATAGATAATACTTACGGTCACCTGCAGCCTCAGGCCACCGACGTGGAACAGGCTGTGCTCGGTGCCCTGATGATAGATAAGGACGCATACGCCGTTGTCTGTGAAATGCTCTATCCTGAGAGCTTCTACGAGCCGCGTAACCAGAAGGTATACGCTGCCATCCGCGACTTGGCTATGTCCGAGAAGCCCATCGACATTATGACCGTGGCCGACCAGCTGGCCAAGATGGGTGAGTTGGATAACGTCGGCGGACCGGTGTATATCACCGAACTGTCGTCGCGTGTCAGCAGCTCGGCCAATATTGAGTATCACTCGCGCATCATCGCCCAGAAGTTCCTGGCCCGTCAGCTCATCTCCTTCGCCAGCGACGTGGAGACGAAAGCCTTCGACGAGACCATCGACGTGGACGAGCTGATGCAGCACGCAGAGGGTGCTCTCTTCGAGCTGTCGCAGAAGAACATGAAGAAAGACTACACCCAGATAGACCCTGTGGTGAAGAGTGCCATCGACGTCATTCAGAAGGCTGCGGCCAACAAGGACGGTCTGACGGGTGTGCCCACGGGCTATCACAAGCTCGACGATATTACCAGTGGTTGGCAGGCCTCCGACCTCGTCATCGTCGCCGGCCGTCCCGCTATGGGTAAGACGTCGTTCGCCCTGTCGATGGCCAAGAACATTGCCGCCGACTATAAGATTCCGATGGCTTTCTTCTCGCTGGAAATGTCGAACGTCCAGTTGGTGAACCGACTTATCTCGAACTGCTGTGAGATACAAGGCTCGAAGATTCTGAACGGACAGTTGCAGCCCGATGAGTGGGATCGATTAGACAAGCGGGTGAACATGCTGCTCGGCGCACCGCTCTATATCGATGACACGCCGGGTCTGTCGGTCTTTGAACTGCGCACCAAAGCCCGTCGCCTTGTCCGCGAGCATGGTGTGAAAATCATTATGATAGACTATCTCCAGCTGATGAACGCCAACGGCATGCGCTTCTCGTCGCGACAGGAGGAAGTATCGACCATCAGCCGTTCGCTGAAAGGATTGGCCAAGGAGTTGGATATTCCAATATTGGCACTCTCGCAGCTGAACCGTGGCGTGGAGTCGCGTGAAGGACTGGAGGGCAAGCGGCCGCAGTTGAGCGACCTGCGTGAATCGGGTGCCATTGAGCAAGATGCCGACATGGTACTCTTCGTTCACCGTCCGGAATACTATCACATCTACCAGGATGACAACGGGCGTGACCTGCACGGCATGGCACAGATTATCATTGCCAAGCACCGTAAGGGTGCCACAGGCGACGTGCTGCTGACATTCCGGGGCGAGTTCACACGCTTCGAGAATCCTGAGGACACGCGCCTAAGCAACCGTGCTCCGTCGGAAGGCGGCGAGATACGGGGTTCGAAAATCAATGGTGATGAAAACGGTGCCGCTCCCTTTGTACCTGGTGGTGAAAGCCCGTTTGGCGACGGTCCGATGCCGTTCTAACCTTTCACCCTTCGCCCTTCACCCTTCACTTTTCACCAACATGCCCAACAGCTACTTTCAGTTCCGCCGCTTTACTGTACACCAGGAGCGGTGTGCCATGAAGGTAGGTACTGACGGCACGCTCTTAGGGGCGTGGGCTTATGGGGGTGAGACGGTGCTCGATATAGGCACGGGTACAGGACTCATCGCCTTGATGATGGCTCAGCGCTGTCCTGAAGCCCATATTGTCGGTATTGACATCGACCACGATGCGGTGGAACAAGCCCGCGAAAACATAGTTGCTGCGCCTTTCGACAACATTGAAATCATTGAGGGTGACATCAGGGCCTTCAACGTTCCGCAAGAATGTTTAATGTCCAATGCTCAAACTTCAAACTTCAATTTTCAAACTTCAAATTTCAAATTTCAAACTTCAAACTTCAAAGCCATCGTCTGCAATCCTCCTTATTTCGTGGATTCCTTGGAATGTCCTGACAGTCAGCGTACCGTGGCTCGCCACGCTTCGTCATTGTCGTATCGCGACTTGATGATTGCTGCATGGCGGCTGCTGGCTGATGACGGTGAACTGTCGGTCGTTATTCCTGCTGATTGTAAGTCACGATTGGAGGGCGAAGCGGCATTGGCCGGGTTTTCAAAGAGCCGCGAATGTGCTGTCAAGACCACGCCGAGGAAACAGCCGAAGCGCTGGCTGCTGGCTTTCAGAAAACATCCAGTCACCGACATTGAGCGCGAAACGGGCATCATAGAAGATGAGCCAAACGTACGCTCTGACTGGTATCGCGAACTGACAAAAGACTTCTATTTATGAGAGTAACCCTGCTACAAACCGACATCCAGTGGGCACAGCCCGCAGAAAACATGAGGCGTGCCGAACGTCTGATAGCACAGCATGTTGGTGCAGACCTATATGTGCTGCCGGAAATGTGGGCAACGGGCTTTGCCACAACGCCGATGGAAGTTCCCATCAACGATGAGCCGCTCAAGTGGATGCGACGGATGGCTGACAAGTACCGTTGTGCGCTGAGTGGCAGCCTCGCCGTGCTGACTGGCTGCGAATACCGCAATCGTCACTACTTCGTTACGCCCGACGATGTAAGATACTACGACAAGCATCACCTGTTTACCTACGGCCATGAGGACACCTACTTCAAGGCGGGCAATGAGCATGTTGTCGTCAACTATCAGGGCATCCGCATCCTGCTGCTCACCTGTTACGACCTGCGCTTTCCCGTTTGGTCACGCTATGGTTTGGCGGGCAGTTACGACATGATTGTGGTGGTGGCCAATTGGCCAGAGAGCCGTCAGCAGGCCTGGCGCGTATTGACCCGTGCCCGTGCCATTGAAAACCAGTGCTATCTGGTAGGAGTCAATAGGGTAGGGGAAGACTCCTTCTGTCACTATGTCGGCGAGAGTCTTGTCTGCGGTCCTCAGGGTGAAACGCTCGTACAATGCGGAAACGAAGAAGAGGCAAAGACCGCGGAACTGGACTTCGCCTCTTTGGAATATGTTCGCAGTCGTTTCCGCGTGCTCGACGACCGCGACTGATTTCTATTTTTCTGTCTAACCGTTCATCGACATCAGGAATTCCGCATTGTTGCGGCTCTGCACCAGTCGGTCGCGGATGGTGTTCATAGCTTCGATGGGGTTCATCTCGGCAATGAACTTGCGGACAATCCACATGCGGTTGAGCGTCGTCTGATCCTGCAGCAGGTCGTCGCGACGCGTCGAACTCTGCACCAAGTCGATAGCCGGGAAAATACGCTTGTTCGACAACGAACGGTTGAGCTGAATCTCGGAGTTACCTGTACCCTTGAATTCCTCGAAAATCACTTCGTCCATCTTCGAGCCGGTGTCGACAAGTGCTGTGGCGATGATGGTGAGCGAACCGCCGCCCTCAATGTTACGGGCAGCACCAAAGAAACGTTTCGGCTTTTGCAAGGCGTTGGCATCGACACCACCGGTCAATACCTTACCGCTGGCCGGGGCCACAGTGTTGTAGGCACGTGCCAGACGGGTGATGGAGTCAAGGAAGATGACCACGTCGTGGCCACATTCTACCATGCGCTTGGCCTTTTCCAGCACAATGCCGGCAATCTTCACGTGGCGGTCGGCAGGCTCGTCGAAGGTCGATGCAATGACCTCGGCATCGACGGTGCGGGCCATGTCGGTCACTTCCTCCGGTCGCTCATCGATGAGCAGCATCATAATGTATGCTTCGGGGTGATTGGCGGCAATAGCGTTGGCAATATCCTTCATCAGAATGGTCTTACCGGTCTTTGGCTGTGCCACGATAAGCGCACGCTGTCCCTTACCGATGGGCGAGAAGAGGTCGACGATGCGCACCGAGGGGTTGGTGGTCTGCGGGTCGCCGCAAAGTGTGAACTTCTCCTCGGGGAACAGCGGTGTCAGATGTTCGAATGCCACGCGGTCGCGCACTTCATTTGGGTTGCGGCCGTTGATGCTGTTGACGTTAGACAGGGCGAAGTACTTCTCATTCTCATGCGGGGGGCGCACGGTACATTCAACAACGTCGCCTGTTTTCAGGCTCCACTTCTTAATCTGTTGCTGCGAGACATAGATGTCATCGGGCGATGACAGGTAGTTGTAGTCGCTGGAGCGGAGGAAGCCGTAACCGTCCTGCATCAGTTCGAGCACGCCGTTGCCGGTAATCATATCGCCGAAATCATATTTGCCCTGTAGGCTGCTGCCATTGGTCTGTGTTACAATGGGCTGCGGCTCTTGAGTCTGCTGAATGACGGGACGGTCGAACATGTCGAGCGTGGGCAGTGCTCCTTGGTCTTCTATAGGAATATCGACAACGGTGATGAAGTCTGTGCCATCGCCTGGGTCTCCGGCCCAGATGCCGTCAGGCGTCATCTGGTTGGGATTATTCAGGTCTGTATCGCGGTTGCGCTGAGCCATCCTTTCCTGTAGTTGCTCCAGCAGTCCACGGTCGTCCGTATCGTATGATTCTGACATGAAATCTGCTTCGGGAATGGCTTCTACCGTTTCCGCAAGCACTTCATGAGCTTCCGTAGCATCAACTGTTGTCCCGGTTTCCGGCATTTCTTCGTCGGTAGCCTTGGCTTCGGCTTTTTGTTTCTTGGTCTTTGACTGTTTGGCAGCCTTTTGTTTCGAAGCTGTCTTCTCTTCGGCCTCTGGCTTTTCGGAAGTCTCAGCATCAGACTCTTGTTGCTCTTCCGCCTTTTGGGCCGCTTCAGCCGCAGCAATAGCAGCCAATTCGGCTTTCGACTTACGACCGCGCTTTTTGGGAGCGGGAGCAGCGGTCTCGGCTTTAGGCTCTTCCTTCTCTTCGGCAGGCTTTTCCGTAGGTTCCACTACAGGCTCTGCGGCTATGTCGATATCGCTGAACAGTGACGGTGCCTCAGCACTCTTGATGCCACGGTTCTTGACGTCGAAATTCTCGCCTTCTTTGCCGTTGACGCTGTACACTCGGTCAGTATCTTTCTTTACAATGCGGGTTCTTTTCTTCTTCGGAGCGATGCCAGCGGCACTCTGCTCGGCGGCTTTGTCGAGAATGGCGTAGACCACTGTTGACAACTCGTCATTCTGCGACACTTTGATGCCGTAATCGGCGGCGATACCCATCAGCTGGGTTATCTCCATTGATTCAAGTTCTTCTTTTGTATACATACACAAAGATAAGTTGTATAAATCTGATTAATTTCGGATTTGTTTGAATATGAGGTGGAATGGCTTCACGTAGACGTTTTCTGAAAAAGCGCTTGTCAAGACAAGAACGGAAGCCGCTGATTCTTGAAATCGGGTGCAAAGTTAGCGATTATTTCTGAAACTGCCAAACTATTTCATTTTTTTTTCTTACCTTTGCAGCCAAAAAGTGTAAAAACATGATTATAAAGACTGCAGAATTCACCATCAGTGCTCCCATGGTGTCTATGTGTCCCCAGGACACGAAGCCTGAGTACGCCTTTATCGGTCGCTCAAACGTAGGCAAGTCGAGCCTGATAAATATGCTGACCAACAACAAGCGGTTAGCCAAGACTTCGTCAACGCCGGGCAAGACACTGCTCATCAATCACTTTGTCATCAACAAGGAGTGGTATTTGGTCGACCTGCCCGGTTACGGTTTTGCCAAACGGTCGAAGAAGGAGATAGACAAGCTTGACCAAATGATTCGCGGGTATATCCTACAGCGTGAACAGCTGGTTAATGTTTTCGTCCTGGTCGATGTCCGTCTGGAACCGCAGAAGATTGATCTGGAGTTCATTGAGTGGCTTGGGCTTTCGTCGGTGCCTTTTGCTATCATCTTCACCAAAGCCGACAAGCTGACGGCTAACAAGGTGGCGCAGAATGTTGAGGCGTACAAGAAAAAACTGTTAGAGACGTGGGAGGAACTTCCACCTTATTATATTACGAGCGCGGAGAAGCGACAGGGTAGGGAAGAGGTGCTCGACTATATCGACAGCATTAATAAGTCTTTGAAGAATGGCTAAGGACACTCCGTATTTAGACGTACAACAACTAACGAAGTCGTTTGGCTCGTTGGTGCTCTTTGAGGACATCTCATTTTCGATAGCCGAAGGACAGAAGGTGGGACTGATAGCCAAGAACGGCACGGGCAAGTCGACGTTACTCTCCATACTGACTGGGAAGGAGGGCTACGACACAGGTAACATTATCTACCGTCGCGACATCCGTGTGGGCATGCTCGAACAGTCGCCTGTGTTCGATCCTGATGAGAGCGTGCTTGATGCCTGCTTCAATCATGAGGGCGATCCGGAAAAGGTGCTCAAAGCCAAGCAGATTCTGACAAAGCTGAAGATCCGCGACCTACAACAACCGATGGGGCAGCTCTCGGGTGGCCAGCAGAAGCGCGTTGCATTGGCCAATGTTCTCATTACTGAACCGGACTTCCTGATTCTCGACGAGCCGACCAATCACCTGGATCTCGAAATGATTGAGTGGCTCGAAGGGTTCTTGCAGCGCGGCAATAAAACGCTGCTCATGGTGACCCACGACCGTTTCTTCCTCGACCGAGTGTGCTCCGTCATTCTCGAGTTGGATGACCGTACCATTTACACCTACCGCGGAAATTATTCTTACTATTTGGAAAAGCGGCAGGAACGCATTGACAACAAGCGGGCAGAGATTATGCGTGCCAACAACCTCTACCGCACAGAGCTGGAGTGGATGCGCCGGATGCCGCAAGCCCGTGGCCACAAGGCGAAGTCGCGTGAGGATGCTTTCTATGAGTTGGAACGTGTGGCCAAGCAGCGAATCGAGGAACGCCAGATGCGTCTGAAGTCGCGCAACGTCTATATAGGTAGTAAAATATTCGAGTGCCAGTATGTGTCGAAAGCATTCCCTTCACCAGACAGCCTTCACCCTTCATCAGACACCGTCATTCTCAAGGACTTTTACTATAACTTCTCCCGTTTCGAGAAGATGGGCATCGTAGGCAACAATGGTACTGGTAAGTCGACGTTTATCAAGATGCTGCTCGGTCTGGTGCCTGCTGATTCCGGACGCTTCGATATAGGTGATACTGTCACTTTCGGGTATTTCTCTCAAGAAGGATTGCAATTCGATGAGCAGACGAAAGTCATCGACGTGGTGAAGGACATTGCCGAGTACATCGACATGGGTGGCGGCAAGCATTTCACCGCCTCACAGTTGCTGCAATATTTCCTCTTTACTCCAGAACAGCAGCACAACTACGTCTACAAACTCTCGGGTGGTGAGCGCCGCAAACTGTACCTTTGTACGGTACTCATGCGTAACCCCAACTTCCTGGTGCTTGACGAGCCGACCAACGACCTCGACATCGTGACCCTCCAGATCCTGGAAGAATACCTGCAGGACTTTCCTGGCTGCGTCATTGTCGTCAGTCACGATCGTTATTTCATGGATAAGATTGTCGACCACCTCTTGGTATTCCTGGGCGATGGTGTTATCAAAGACTTTCCGGGAAATTATACGCAATATAGAGAGTGGCAGACGTTACAGCCTAAAACCCCGCCAATCTCACAAGCCAATACAAATACGGAGCCCAAGAAAGACTACCATAATGACACCCGCCGCCGTATGTCCTACAAGGAAAAACGGGAGTTCGAGCAGCTGACTGCCGAGATTGAGGCGTTGGAAGCCGAACAGAAACAGATAGAGGAAGCCCTTTGCAGCGGCATGCTCTCCATTGACGAGCTGACGGAAAAATCGAAGCGACTTCCCGCGCTCAAAGACGAGCTGGACGAGAAGTCGCTCCGCTGGCTGGAACTCTCCGAGATTTAAGCTGTTCTGAAACAACCAATTACCCGAAGTGGAGGCAGGGCTTAGAAGGAGTAGTTCAATCCTATCGATGTGTACTCTTTGAACTGCCAATAGCCCAGGTCATCATCGTAGGTGTTAGCATCGTCGAATCGCGGATAGAGGAAGACGTTGGCTGAGATGTATTTCGACACCTTCAGCTGGAACGTGTTTTCCCATTCTATCTGTGCACGATGGAAGGAGGTGAAGCCGTAGAAGCGGCTCTTCCATGTGATGTTTTCACTCAGCTTCCACGTAAGGTCGGCCGTCACGTTGGGACCGAAGTCAAGCAGGTAGTGCTTTTCATCGTCTATACCGTGGCGTGTGGGGAACCAGCTGTAGTCGGTAGGCGTCTCCGAGTTCTGGTTGGCGAAGAGTGTGCGGTCCACATAGCGGTAGTTCATGGCGAAGGGCGACAGGTTGACCGTTCCCGTAAGCTTCTTGTTGAAGGCTTCCACCTTGTAGTCCATACCGATACCGATGTTCAGGTTGAACGGCGAGAAGAAGTCGGAATAGGTGCGGTGGTCGTTCGATTTCAGACCGCGTGCAAACTGCGTGTAAGCCAGCATCTGGAGTGTGTAGTACCAGCGCTTTGAGGCTTGAAGTCCGACCTTTGACGTCAGACGGAACAGGTCTTCGTTCGACTTCCACTTGTGTAGTGAGTCTGACTTGGCCGTCAGGAAGCCGATCTTTGCCTCCAGTTTGTTGTCCCACTTCCATTTTCCCTTGTTGTCGTAGTTGGCCTCAAGGGTCAGACTGCCCAGCATCGAATAGTTCGACTCGCCGCCCTTGAACCAGTTGTCGCTGACGTAGTTCTGCATGAACTGCAGAAAGCCGTCGCCTTTCTTCGTCCAGAACTTGGGCTTTGTTACCTCAACCTCGGCATCAGGTGTCACTTCTGGCTCATCGACAATCGGTGCGGCCAGCTCTGCCAGTTCCACATCCTGAATGATGAGCTGGTCGATGTCGTCGCGTAGTGAGCCTGACTCTTCTAACTGTGTGTCGGTCTGCTTCACCAGGTCGGGACGGTTCAGGTAGACGTTCATCAGGGCATTGTCGATGGCTTCATCCACTCCGTCGCCAGATGTCGTTTGGTTAAGGGCCAACTGATTGTCGGCCACACTGTGGTAGAATGTCAACGGTGCGAACAGACGATAGTAGCGTCCGTCCACCGAGTCGTTTGGCTGTGCGGCGCTGGCGCTGAGCGTACAGGCTGCCGCGATGGATAATGCAATTTTTCTCATATTCAATCCAAATGAAAGACTTCTTCGAGGGGTATGGTAACGGGTGAATTATCAGGGTTCACTTCCATGATGTCGGCCATCATGTCCCACCAACGCTGTGTGATGGGATCCACGTTCTCCGTGTCCTGCGAGTTACCCTCCTTGGAGCACTCCTGATAGGCGAACAGGATATTCGTGTCGCGGTCCCAGTAGATGCTGTAGTTCCCCACGCCCTGTTCCTTGATCATGTCTACCAGCTCCGGCCAGATGGCTGCGTGACGCTTCTGGTATTCTTTCTCACAGCCGGGCTTCAGCTTCATTTTAAATGCAAATCTTCTTGTCATAATGGTTTAATTTATAAGTGTTTAACGTTTGTCGTTCAGTGTAAGGAAATAACCGATGCGGTACAGGTCGAAGACGGTCAGACTTGGATGTCTGCTGCAGAGGTTGCGGCGCATGAGTGGCCGGCAGAGATGGAACGCAAGGCCGATGGTACTACGTACAATGGCGAGGTGGATGCCGTCGGCCAGTGTCAGCAGCCGTGAGTAGCCCCGTAGTTCCTGCCGGAAGCTATGTAGTGTTTGCAGACTCCGTTCTATCTTTACCACGTAGTCAACGTTGCTCTCGTAGTCGGTCATGACCAGCGGGTTGTCAATGTGTGTCAGTGTGACGCCCTGCTGTTTGAAGCTTTTCCCGAGCAGCACGTCTTCGTAGCCACTGCGCTTGAAACGCTCGTCGAACGGGCAGCGTATCATGGCATCGCGGGCGGCCAGGAAATTGGTGGAGCGGAACGACTGGTAGGGCCTCAGCTGGCGTTGTTCAGCCGTGTGGCTTGGCTCCTCGCGTTTCTCGTAGCGGTATCTGAGACAGTGTTTCAGCTCGTCCGGATTGCCGCCGATGCTGATGCCGCCATTGATGACTCCGTCGTATTCACAGGAAACGTAACGTTCGAGGAAGTGGCTGTCTGGAATATGCATGTCACAGTCGAGGAACAGCAGCCAGCGGTAGTGGCTCTGTGCGGTGAGGAAGTTGCGGGTAGCAGCACTGCCGCTGTTCTGCTCCTTGGCAATGAACGTGCAGTGGGGCCTGTCGCTGATGACGAGGTTCTGTCGGACGGTATCCTTAAGGGGCGAAGCATCGTCGACCACGATGATTTCGTAGTCGATTCCCAACGCTTCCGCCTGCTGTTGCAACACGTCTACCATATTGACGCAGACGGTGTTATAGGCCGGAATCAATATGGAAAGTTCGCCTTTTTGCCACTTCATAGCGACAAAATTACGGAAAATCTGCCAAATCAGAAAATATTTTGCCAATTATTTTTGTTTTTCGGCGAAAAAGTCGTACCTTTGCAGCCGCTTCCACGAGATGGAGGCACGAAATTAAAGTTTAACAGTCAAAAAAAGCAAAATTTAAATGGCAACAAAAATCAGATTGCAGCGCGGCGGTCGTAAGGGTTACGCAGTTTACCGCATCGTCATCGCCGACGCTCGTGCACCACGTGATGGTAGATTTACTGAGAAGATTGGTATGTACAATCCCAACACCAATCCTGCCACAGTAGACTTGAATTTCGAGCGTGCACTTTACTGGGTAGAAGTAGGCGCCCAGCCCACTGACACAGTACGTAACATTCTCAGCCGCGAAGGCGTGTACCTGATGAAGCACCTGCGTGGTGGCGTGAAGAAGGGCGCTTTCGACGAGGCTACCGCCCAGAGGAAGTTCGACGCATGGAAGGCCGACAAAGTGAAGGGTCTGGACAAGGTTCGTGACGCTGAGGTGAAAGCCAAGAAGGACGCTGCCGCCAATGCGCTGGCCGCCGAGAAGAAAGTGAACGAGGAGATTGCCAAGAAGGTAGCCGATAAGAAGGCTGCTGTTGTTGCCGCTAAGGCAGAGGAAGAGGCTGCAAAGGCTGCTGAGGCCGCTGCTGCCGAGGCTCCCGCAGAAGAGGCTCCCGCTGAGGCATAAAGTCTGGCTACTTGAATCTAACAGGCACTGATTGGGATGTCGTTTCCCGATTGGTGCCTGTTTTTAGTTTCGTAAGTCTTTGTAGAATTGTTCGTACTGCCGGGCCACCTTCATGTAGTCGTGGTGACGGCTTATGTACTCTATGCTTTGCCGTTTCAGTTTCGGAATGCGTTCGGGGTGGAGCACAAGTTGCTCTAACTGCTCGTAGACGCTCTCGTAGGTCGGCTCGACGTTGATGATGGGGCGCAGTTCGGTCTCACCCAGAATCTCGTAGTTTTCCGGTTCACCACCGCCAATGCAGATAATGCATTTCGACATGGCTAACAACGGGTTCATGGAGGGGGTATAGGAGTAGAGCTGGTCGAGAATGGCATCGCTGCCGTCCATCATTTTCTCGTATTCGGCGAAAGGCACGCCCTCGGCCTTTCGCAGTTCTACGCGGTCGGGGTATTTTCTGACGATGTCCTCGGCGGCACGGAGCATGATGTCGGTACCCTTGTAGGCAGAACGGCTGCGGCTGATGCCAATGAAGAGGATGATGGGGGAACTGGGGCTGCTGGGACTACTGGGGGAACTTGGGCTGCAGGGACTACTGGGGGTACTGGGACTGGGAACTATTGGTTTTATAGGATAGGGGATAAAGCGGGTTTTACTGGGGAAATAGGGGCGGTAGCAGACATCATACTCATATAGGCCGGTGACGATGCCGTTGCAGTCGTTGGCGATGCATTTGTTCAGCTTTTCTTTGGCTGTGTTGAGCCAATCGCGCTGTTCCTTCCGGGCGGCTTCGTCTGTGCGGACGGTGTTGCCGATATTGAAGTCGCTGTAGCGCAGTGGATGCTTGTAGGTGCAGGTGTGTACCCAGTACCAGTCCATGCCGAAGGCACCGAGCACGACGATGCGGTTATGCCGCCGCAGGTAGCGGTAAATGCGGAACAGACGCTGGGGACGCAACTCGAAGAAGATGGGGTTGATAAGCTGCACGACGTCGTAGCCCCGGAAGCGCGGCAGCAGTGTGTAGATCTTTGCCAGCAGCCGCAGCCCTGCGAAAGGCCTGGCGGGACGACTGACGTCGATGTCGCGCGGATAGTCCTTCCAGAAGTCGCCGTTCGACACGACAGTCACGGTGTGTCCCAACTGGCGCAGCCCTTCGGCCAGCGTCGCGTGTACATTACTATATTCTCCTATCAGCAGTATTTTCATGTCAGCGGAATTAATAAGTCTGGGGCATTACCTCTCTTTAGCAAACCTTGGCAGGGCTTTCATGAGCAACGAGAGTCCCACGCTGTTGTTAGTCAGGCGGCGGAACCACTTGTATTTTAACGTGTAGTCGCGGTCGGGCAGGGGGAAGAGCCCCTTGGAACGCAGTTCCGTAAGCCGGCGGTTGAGATAGTGTGCGTTCTGTGTCTGGACGATGATGTTGTAGATGTAGTCCATCGTCAGCTGTGCCACGCGGCGTTGCATGGCTCGCCGCTCGTCTGGTGGCAGTGTGTCAGCCATGCGGTCTAAGCGATAGATAACCTGCTTCGTGTCGTTGAGCCGCTTGAGCATTTTGCGGACATTGCGTTCGGTGGTGATGGAGTGGGGGCGCTGCCTGTAAAAGTAGGCTTTTGCGTCGGTAGACAACACCCGCTCTGCCCTTAGCAGCAGCTGGGGTGTAAACTCCTCATCCTCGTGGTAGATGCCGGGCGTGAAGCGTAGTTGTCCGAGTATGGACAGCTTGAAGAGATAGCCGCAGGCCATGGCGTGGATGTTGCTGTGGCTCATGTACTCAGCCCCGCTCGTCGGGTCATCGGTAGTAAAGACACCGGCAGGTTCGTTCTCGCCGGTGGTAAAATCGAACATGAGAATGTCAGGCTGCTGGCGGCGGACGGTGTCAAGGCAATACTCGTAAGGCGATTTGATGAGATAGTCATCGGCATCGACAAACTGCAGGTATTGTCCCGTGGCCATCTGCAGCCCCCGGTTGCGGGCTGCGCTCAGTCCAGCGTTGCGCTGGCGGAGGTAGACTATCTGGTCGGCATATTGCTGGAGTTGGGGAAGCGGACTCTGGGTAGAGCCATCGTCGATAACGATGATTTCGCGCTCAGACGGACGGAGCGACAGGGCGAGAATGCTGTCTATGCACTCGCAGAGTAATTGGGGGCCCACGTCATAATAGGCTATGATGAAGCTCACTAACGGCTGAGCTGGTGTATTACTTTGTTGACTTTGCATATTCCGTTGATTCCTAAAAAGTTTTGTACAAGTGCCTTCAGCTTCAGTTTGACAGAGGAAAGCCGGCTGATGGCAGTCACCTTGCGGTAAGGCAGCTGTGGGTCAAGGCCCGTCATTTCGCAGACATCCATCTGGATGTTCAGCAGGTGCATGTAGTATTCGTCGTCGACAGGCATACCACCCGATAGGTGGGCGTCGAGCAGTTGCAGCAATTGTGGCCCCTGGGCTGTGGCGGTGATGCCCTGTCCGTTCCAGCAGTAGTAGTACAGCCCCTGTTCTGTGGTGGCCACGCAGGCTGCATGGCGAAGGATGTTGGGCAGGGTGTAAGCGTCTTCGAACACGCGGCCTAATGGAAAGCGCACCAGGTCGAACAGCTTCCGCCGGTAGATTTTGTTGCAGGCGTAGGTGTGTAGGTAGGCCCTGGTGCCAAGCCAGTAGTCGGCAACGTCGGTGTATGCGTGCTCATCGAACGTGAGCAGCGACTGTCTGGGAGAGCCATAGAGACACCAGATGGGGAATTCCAGCATGTCGTACTCCGGATGCCGGTCCAACACGTCCATGAGACGGGCGTAGGTGTCGGGAGCCACATAGTCGTCGGAGTCAAGGAATGTGATGTTTGCTCCCCGTGCTGTCTGGATGCCGGCATTGCGGGCGTCGCTCAGTCCGCCGTTGGCCTTATGGACGACCGTGATACGGCGGTCCTGCAAGGCCAGTTGGTCGCACAGGGCTGGGCACTTGTCAGGCGAACCGTCATCGACAAGAATAATCTCCAAGTCGCTGAACGACTGGCCTGTCACGCTCCCGACGCACCGCTCCAGCGTAGCCTGCGTCTGGTAGACGGGAATGATAACCGACAGTTTGCTCATCTGCTATTTCTCCTCAGTTTGCTGATTGATAGCGCAAAGGTACAAGAAATCGTTGGAATGACAAAATAAATAGGCGTTTTTTACGTTCAATTATGTAGAATTATGAAAGAAAAGACTGCCGACAGCTATAGCCACGTGCTGAAATATACGGGTATCTTCGGTGGCGTACAGGGCATCAACATTCTCTTGGGCCTTGTACGCAATAAGTTGATAGCCGTGTTGCTGGGACCTTCGGGCATGGGTCTGGCCTCGCTCTTCAACACTACGGTGAACTTTATCTCGCAGGCCACGAACCTGGGTATTTCGTTCAGTGCTGTCCGCCATGTGTCTGAATTGTTCGACTCAGGCGACGAAGCCCGTATTGCGCACTTCGTGAAGGTGGTGCGTGCGTGGTCGCTGCTGACGGCGCTTATCGGTATGCTGGTTTGCGTGGCGGCAGGCCCGCTGCTCAGCAATTACACCTTTTCCTGGGGCGACCACTCGCTGCACTTCATCCTGTTGGCACCGGCTGTAGGACTGCTGGCACTGACAGGTGGCGAGACGGCCATTCTGAAAGGAGCACGGCGTCTGCGCTCGCTGGCCGTCATACAGATCTGCTCGGTGTTTGCCGCACTGGTCATTTCCATTCCCGTCTATTACTTTTTCGGTGAGTCGGGCATCGTGCCGGTCATCGTGCTCATGGCCTTTGCTACCATGCTGTTTACCATACACCACTCCTATCGGCTCTTTCCCCTGCGGTTGGGAGGTACAAAGGGCATTTTAGGCGAGGGCATGGAGATGGTGAAGCTGGGTGTTGCCTTTGTCATGGCAGGCATTCTGGGCAGTGGTGCCGAGATGCTGATTCGTTCGTTCCTGAATGTCAGCAGTGACCTTGACGTCGTGGGACTCTACAATGCCGGTTTTATGCTGACTGTCACCTACGCCGGCATGGTCTTCTCGGCCATGGAGACCGATTACTTCCCCCGGCTGTCGTCTGTCAACAATAACCTGGCCGCCATGAGGCAGACCGTGAACCGCCAGATAGAGGTGTCGCTGCTCATTGTGTCACCAATGCTGACCGTGCTGCTCATCGGTCTGCCGGTGCTCATGCCTATGCTCTTCAGCAGCCAGTTCCTGCCGGTTGTGGCAATGGGACAGGTGGCGGTATTCTCCATGTACATCAAGGCTGTGTCGCTGCCTATCTCCTATATGACGCTGGCCCGTGGCGACTCTGTGGCCTATATGGTGCTCGAGGCTGTCTACGACGTGATTCTCGTGTTGTTCATTGTCTACGGCTACCGTCATTGGGGGTTGTTCGGAACGGGTGTGGCCCTGTCTGCCAGCTATCTGGCCGACTTCCTCTTGGTTGGTGGCTATGCCTATCTGCGCTACCACTACCGCATGTCGGCCCAGGTCATTCAGTATGCGGCCATGCAGCTGTCTCTCGGGGTGGCTGTCTACATTGTTACTCTGATTGACAATCCACTTATATACTGGACCTTAGGAGCATTGCTCTGTCTGGTCAGTCTGCTCATCTCTGTCTATATTCTCCACCAGAAGACCTCGCTTTGGAGTTCGTTGATGGGGAAGTTCCTAAACCGTTTCAACCGCCATGCCTAAAGTCTCTGTCCTCGTAGCCGTCTACAATGCTGCGGCTTTTTTGCCGAAGTGCCTCGACTCGCTGCTTGGCCAGACGCTCTCCAACATACAGGTCATCTGCGTCGACGATGCTTCGACCGACGAGTCGCTGCGTGTGCTCAACGACTATGCTGTGCGTGACCTGCGCTTGGAAGTGATACGCCTGGAAGAGAACGGCGGACAGGCCCATGCCCGCAACGAGGCACTAAAGCTGGCCAAGGGCGAATTCATCTGCATGGTCGATGCCGACGACTGGCTATCGGCCGATGCGCTGGAACAGGCTGTGGCAGCGTTCGAAGACCAGACGGACTGCGTGCTCTTCGACGTAATATTGGTCAAACTTCAAACTCCAAACTTCAAACTTCAAACTTCAAACTTCAAAGAAGAAAAGTATCCGTTGCCAGCGTTCGATGTGCTGACGGGCGACGAGGCGTTCCGGCTCAGTCTGACTTGGCAAATTCATGGTCTCTACATGGTGCGTGCCGGCATACATCACGAGCATCCCTACGACGAGACCTGCCGCCTTTACAGCGATGACAATAGCACGCGCATACATTATCTTTGTTCGCGTGAGGTGCGCCGCTGCTCCGGCCGCTACTATTACCGCCAGCACAGTGCGTCGGCCACCCACCGTACCAGCGTGCGCCGCTTCGACTATCTGCGGGCCAACGAGAGCATGCGGTGCCAGATGTTGGAGCTGCAAGTAGGTGCCGACCTGCTCGCCCTGTACGAGAACCACCGCTGGCTGAACCTGATAGACGTCTGCATGTTCTACCACGTTCACGGCCAAGAGTTGCCGGAAGCTGACCGCCGCTATGGCTTGCAGGAGATACGCCGCGTGTGGGCTTCCATCGACCGTGGGGCTTTACAAGAAGAGACGACAGCCAAGTTTGGCTACCGTCCCTGTCATTCCTGGTTTCTGTTCCGCCTACAGGAGTGGCTCTACTTCTCGCTCCGAGGACTGCTCGGCAAAAACCGTTAGTTTGTGAAACTCGGAAGCCCCCTTCCACTCTTATGCCACGTCCCTTCATCTCTCATGCAGCCGTTCCTAAACTCTCACGATGCCTCCCGTGAACACTCACGCCCGTTAAGCCGGATTTGCAACCCGTGAACACTCACGCCCGTTAAGCCGGATTTGCAACCCGTGAACACTCACGCCCGTTAAGCCGGATTTGCAATCCGGCTTTTTCGAATATTAGGATTTGTAATCCTAAATAAATGGATGTCTCGCATTATAAATGCTGATATTCAAAGTGGCTGGATTGAAAATCCAGCCAAACCGGAATCCAGCCAAACAGTTTTCCCTTTTATTCTGTTGTTTTCTCGTGCGGAAAGAACGAAAAAAGCTGAGGACGGGACAAATACTCTCAAAAAAGTTTGGCGGTAACGCAGAAAGTTTGTATATTTCCCGTTAAGCCGGATTTGCAATCCGGCTTTTTCGAATATTAGGATCTGTAATCCTAAATAAATGGATGTCTCGCATTATAAATGCTGATATTCAAAGTGGCTGGATTGCAAATCCAGCCAAACCGGAATCCAGCCAAACAGTTTTCCCTTTTATTCTGTTGTTTTCTCGTGCGGAAAGAACGAAAAAAGCTGAGGACGGGACAAATACTCTCAAAAAAGTTTGGTGGTAACGCAGAAAGTTTGTATATTTGCGGGCGATATCTGAGTTCACCCTTAAAGAGTATACCGAAGATGCCTAAGATTCTGCTATACATCACAGCAAAGATTATCTGGCAGTACCTGTTTTGGAATACTGATTATTATGAGAATCGAGCTCATGTCCATGTTGGTAAGCGTGGAACAGAGCATTTATGTAAGATTTGGCTGGAACCTGTCGTAGAGTTAGCACAGCAAGGCGACTTGACCGATGCTCAGGTGAAAGAGGTGATGGCAATAGCGAGTGAATATCGTGAGAGTTTGCTCCGTCAATGGAATCTATTTAAGCAAGGTAAACGTGTAAGACTGATTACGGTAAAGAAAACGAAGAAATAATTATGTATAAGAATGAAGGATACTGGAACGTGAAGCCTGAGATTAAGCGGCTGTCGTTCCCCAAGCGTGGAAAGTTTCAGGTGGACTTGCAGGACGGGCGTTCTGTGACGATGCCTATTTCAGCGTTTCCGTCCCTGAAAAAAGTGCCGATTAAGGAGCGGGACAACTGGTACCTGATGGGTGGAGGCGTAACATGGGACTCCTGCCCTGAAGTCATTCATATCGAGCAAATACTGGGCAACTATCAGAACTACGCCCACGAGCAAGCATAACAAACATTGTTGAACGTTTTACACAGCCGAGAGCAGAGTGTAAGCTTGTTCGGACTATGCCGAGGCCAGAAAAAGTCATATGAAGTATAACCCTTAAAACAGTATTGCCTATGGGCTGAGATAAATAAACAGACATATACGTTGAAGCGTCCGCTTTGATTCTTGTTTCTCGAAATTCTCCCAAAATTGAAAGAAACCTACAAGAACAGAAGTAGATGGTTCGCGCCTGATGGCGTGAGCATTACTCGTTTAAGTAGGTTAGGTGTTTGGGAGATACCTTGAGAAACGTAGGCGAAGTAAATTGCTCACGTTTTCTTTTTGTGTCAATTTGAACGGAATTATTAACCCCAAAATACAAAACGACAATGTATCTAAACGGGTATAAATAACCAGTAACATCTAATACTATCTATTTGTAAAGCACTCATTTTCAATAACTTTTGGTTTTTAACAGTTGATGGCTGGAATTTGGTAGTAACCGAATTTCAGTATATTTTTGCAACGTATTTCTACCGCGAGGAATTTACGGAGCCT
>Ga0310786_10000721_pt1 | contig 53159 bp, 42 predicted proteins | sample AusTroGonzalo_MG_FD_203881 | JGI IMG/M metagenome (GOLD analysis project Ga0310786, IMG submission 203881) | Bovine rumen microbial communities from tropical cattle in Woodstock, Queensland, Australia - Gonzalo_03 (v2) (version 2) | ecosystem: Host-associated > Mammals > Digestive system >...
CATGATACCTGCATAAAATGTTATCCCCCGCATTTGCGGGGGATTAGCCGTTTTAATGATTTTCCTTTGTAAAATCAGGGAATTTATATCGCTTTTTGTACTCCTTAGGAGTAACACCAAGATACTTTTTAAATATCTTGATGAAGTAGCTCTGCGAGCTAAATCCCAGAAGATTGCTGATCTCAGAATCGGTATACTCCGAAAAGGTCAGAAGATTTGCTGCTTCCTCAGCTTTGGTCTTGCTTACATAATTGCTGAACGCGATACCTGTTTCAGCCTTAAACAACCTTGAAAGATACGCAGGGCTGATCTTGAGATAATCCGCAGCGTCCTCTATCATTATCTTACCATGCAGATGATCACTGATATAGTCCAGCGCACGTACTATCTGCTTTGAATAGATACCGCTGTTGCGGACTCTTCTCATATGCCTTGTATAGCCTTCGATCATTTCCTGATGAACCTGATGAACCTCCGCCTCGGTACGGCATTCATCAGCCTTCATAATATAAATATCGCTGAGATTGTACGCTTCTTCAAGCGTCATTCCGCTGTTGATGCAAAAACGTGCTATCAGCGCAGCCGAAATACTGAAATGATATTTCAGATTTCTGAGGGGATCTTTACTCAGCACCCCATAGCCCTCGCTACAAAGCGGAGTAGCAAAAACCTTTACAAGCTCGATATTGCCCGAGCAAATGCTCTCATAGCAGGCTATCTCCCTGTCGAACGGGGCATGTTCAAAGCCTTCTTCGCGTTTAAGGAAGAGATGTGAGGAAATGTACTTTTCGGTATAATCACTCATGCATTTCACCTCTCATATTAATTACTTTACTCTATTATACCATTTATTTATGAATTATTCAACATCTTTATATGTCTCAAATCAAGTCCGCCATACATTTTGTGCACAGCGGACTTGAAATAAGAAAAGAAGTTGAATTATTCTCATGTTTCGTGGAAGTTGCAAGGCAGTAAATCTTATTTTGATACACTGCGTGACCCGCGCATAGTCCTGAAAACCCTATACGAAGCCGCCCCACGATAGTATCATGCCACGACAGGCACGGTTCTGCATATCCAATCTGAACCGGCAATGCCAATCAGGCATATAAAAAGCCAGGATTATCCTTGTCACGACCTGTACATAGATACGCAGTATCACCGCACACCATCAGTGCGGGATATGCACTGTAACCAGTCTCCGATACAAGGATTATCCGCTTTTGCCGTCAGCTACGGTATAGCAGCTGTAACAAGAATAGCAAGAGCCGCAGATATTACGAATGAGAGGATCTGTTCCATCATAAGTCTGCCCCCGGTATTATGTATTAAATTTCCCTTCTTGTGTGCATTTTAGATAAAAATGATACAAAATGCACGTCTCTTTTTTATATCACTTAAATTATACTGATGTCCGCTATTCTCTTATATCAAAATTATGATAAAAATAGCAATATTTCTACATCAAATATTAATTTTTTGTTAACAATATCACTATTTAATCATTTAACATTTGCATCTTCATATTTTCGTCACAATTTCCACCTTATCATTAAAATATAGGTTGTTTTATCATTTGAAATAATGTATTATTAAAATTTATGCACTTTTAAATACATTAAAAATCGCTTCACTTTTACAGCAATTTTTAGCAATCTTCAATAATATCAACAATAATCGACTTGCAATTATATGAATCAAAAATTATAATCTATTCAAAGATAAAAATGGGGCAACTGTGCCCAACGAGCGATTACTGAAATTATCGTGTTTTTAAGTTGAATAGGGAGTGATTTAAGTGGATTTAATAAAATTCAAAAGTGTTTTAAGTGCAGGTGCTGCTGCTTTCATTGCAGCCGTCTCTGTACCCTTTGCTGTAAATGCAGTGGCTCAGCAAGAAATGGGTAATATAAACGGTTTAAAATGGCTGATGTGGAATCAGAACCAAGCAGGCGATGTTTTCATGGAGGTCAATGACGACGGTTTTGAATGTGCATGGAAGGACATTGAGAATTTTCTCGCATCTATAGGCTATAATTATAGTGCAAGACCTAAACAATATAAAAAGCTTGCCAGCAATATCAAGGTAGAGTACGAACTGGAATACACTCCAAAGGGCAATTCCTTTTACGGTATTCACGGCTATACTCAAAATCCTATTACAGAATATTATATCATTGAAGGCTGGGGCTCATGGAGACCGCCTGGATACGATTGTGACAGAAAGGGCACATTCACTTCTGACGGCAATGCATATGATGTCTATAAGGCCATGCGCTACAATCAGCCATGTATAGAAGGAACAACAACTTTTCCTATATATTATAGTGTAAGAAACGAAAGTACAAGCATAGACAACACACCCAATCATATATACGGACAAATAAACGTTACTAATCATTTTAATGCATGGGAAAAATATGGCTTAGATATGTCAGGAACGATTTTTAACGTAGAATTCTGTGTTGAAGGATATCGTTCTGACGGAGAAGCCAACTTAAAAAAGCTTCGCATCACTCCATATCCCACTGCTTCTGCTCCTTTAAAGCCCGATGAGAATGGATATTATTTCAAGACAGATTTTGAAACTCCGATTCCCTCCGACTTTGATATCAGAGGCAAGGGTTACATGACCTTAGCTACATACCGCGATTACCAAAACAGCAATAAAAGAGGCTTTTCTATGGAAGTAGGAGGGCGCAGTGAAACATGGCACGGTGTCACATACACCCTGCCACAGAACACATTTAATCCCAATACCTCTTACAGTGTTGGCGCAGCGGTTTTACAGGAGGCTGTTGATGCCGCCGAATTCCGACTTCTTTTCAGATACAATGACAAAGCAGGCAATACTCATTTTGATGTAGTGGCAAGCTCAGAGGGTATACGCGAAAAGTGGACAGATCTTTCAAATACCTCCTATAAGTTCCCCGAGTATTTTACTGCACCTGCTTTTTGTATTGAAATGTCAGGCAGTACAGATTATTTCTATGTTGATGATTTTTACATTGGAATTGACGGAACAAGGCCATTAGCCTATGATCTTGCAGATTCAGGAAATATGATACAGGGCGATATAAACAATGATGGCAAAGTTGATGTATTTGATATGGTCGCAATGAAAAAACTCATTATCAGTATGCTCGAAGACAACAGCCAACCGCCTGAGAATGCAGACCTCAACGGTGATAACGATGTTAATGTTGCTGATCTGCTGCTTCTTCAGAAATACCTTCTTGGAAATGAAAATGTATTCGCAATGCCCGACACAACAACAACAACAACAACAACTACTACTACTACTACTACTATTACTACTGCTTCTGTTACCGAAACAACTGCTGCGTCAACATCCGAGAGCACCTCTGCTGATTTATCAGCAATTATGACAACTGCAAATACACCAACCACAAACGAAACTACAGCAACCACAGCAGTTACAACAACAGAATCAGAAAAAGTCACCTCAGATATTACGGAATGATAAAATCTACTCTCTGTTCATTTGCAAGATGTGTTTTCAAATAATACAACAACATAAAAAGCAGCACTCACATGAGTGCTGCTTTTTTAGTCTTTATTCACTTACTGCAATTACTGCTTTCTTTAATTCAACAAGATCGAATACATCAACTGCTTCGTCCTTGTTAATATCGGAAGCAAGGTACTGCTTCTTGGTAAACTCCTCAGACTTATTGAGGATATGATCCTGAAGGATAACGATATCCGCAACATTGAGACTTCCGTCACCGCTGAGGTCGCCCATTATTCCGCTGTAAATATCACTGCTTATTGCAAAATCAGCAGATATGAGTGTATATGACTTACCGCTTGTATCCTCGGCAACTATCTTGTATGTATACTCTCCTTCATAAAGAGCATTGAACATGATATTCTGATCAAAATAAGTCGAAAGATCGTACTTCAACGCATTCGGAGCAGCCTCTACACACTGACTGGTCGCTTCACCGTCACGGAAATAAACACCGCCGCTTACCTTGGTTATTTTAAGACCGGAAGTGATAACGCCCTTAACTGAAAACGGCTTTCCCATCTCGAGAGTCCCCTCTGGTACTGTCTGACCTTCGATCTTCATCTCGGACTTTATCTCTTCCTTACGCTGCATATAATCCATTGAAGCATATCCGCTTACACCTTTATACTCAACGTGCGCCCATTTTCCGTCGCCCTTGGTCACCTTGAACTCTGCATTTGCGGGTATCTGACCCGTAACAGCAAAATTCGTACCGTGTCCACCGCGGATATTAAGGTTAGTAACAACATTTTTTGTGGTATACAGACCTGCATAATCCTCAGAACAGCTGCATTCGGAAGCCGCGGGAGTATTGCTTGTCTGCTCACCGCCTGTATTATCAGAGAAAACAAAATAGCTCATAGGGTCGTAATAAGTAGGCGCAGGAAACCCTCCGAGAAGCTTGCTGCACACTCCGAAATGGAGATGATTGCCCGAGGACTGTCCTGTACTTCCTACCTTTGCTATAACATCACCCTGCTTGACCTTGGCACCTGCCGAAACGTTCAGCTGTGAAGCATGAGCATAGAAGGTATACACGCCCAGGTCAGAATGATAAAGTATAACAGTATAACCGTAAGCGTCCTTCCAGTCAGCCGAAATGACATCTCCGCCGTAAGCCGCGTAAATATTGCTTCCGCCTGCTGCCTCGATGTCTATTGCATTATGATGCTCTGTACTGTCGTAAGTATTTCTTGCAGGATCAAAATAAGTGGTTATATTCTTATACTTTGCTTCCGTAGGCCATACCGCATACACAGCAGCCTTTGCATCAAGCGCAGGGACACACATTGCAATAGTAAAGATCATAGTTATAGATAAGAGGAAAGCTCCTGCTTTCCTGATAATATTCTTCATGATATTTTCTCCTTATTCAGTAAAAAAATAATATGACAATACATATATTACCATATTTTTCATAAAAAGTCAATCCAAAATCGTAATTTTCACCAAACCGAAGTATCCAAAATGCCTCTGTCACGTCATTTTGAATGAATAAAAAAATCAGCTCTGCTGTTTTTTTAACATTATCAAGTACATATAATAAAGCTTCAGCATGATTTTTGGCAATAATATTTATTGCTGCTTGACAACCGAAAAGAAATGATATAAAATAAAATTGTCAGTATAAACTAACCAAAGGAGCTGAAAATATGACAAAGACAATAATCAAAGTTGAAGGCATGATGTGCGGAATGTGTGAAGCTCACGTAAATGATGCTGTACGCGCCGCTGTCAAGGCAAAAAAAATTAATTCCTCACACAGCAAGGGCATTACCGAAATACTCTCAGAGGAAGAGCTCGATCACACAATGCTTAAAGAAGCAGTTGAAAAATCAGGCTATAAGGTACTTGACATCACCTCAGAGCCATATGAGAAAAAAGGATTATTCCGCAAATAATAATAAAGCGGGCGGCATGATTTCATGCTGTCCGCTTTTCTGTTCATATCTGTAAGGAAACATAAAACGTGTTATACCCGTTCTCGCTTTCCGCCCAAATTTTTCCGTTATGTTCACTGATTATACTGTCGGCTATGGAAAGTCCGAGACCGTAGCTCTGACCGTCATTTCTCGACTGATCCACGCGGTAGAAACGCTTGAAGATATTCTCGCGTTCTTCCTTTGTAAGCGGAGTTCCCATACCCGAAACAGACAGAACACAGCCTGATGAGCTGCGCTTCAGCTTTACAGTGACTTTATCCGCAGGATCACTGTATTTCAGTGCATTATCAAGCAGTATTGCGACTACCTGACGAAGCTTATCCTTATCTCCATCCACCTTGATATTTTCGTCAATATCTGCCGAAAGCTCCATTTCGTTCTCATAAAACAACGGCTCAAACGGCAGCATACTGTCATTTATCAGCTTACTGTAATCAACTGTGACAAATTTTGACTTCATTCTGTTATTATCGAGCCTTGCAAGCTCCAGAAGGCTTTCTATCAATCCTCTCATACGCTTAGACGTTGAGAGGATATTTTTTGCAAAGCTGTCCCTATCGCTTTCTGTATAGGTCTTATCCTCCATCATTTCAGCATTTGTCATTATAACAGTAAGAGGCGTTTTAAGTTCATGAGAAGCGTCCGCTATAAACTGCTTCTGCTCATTCCATGTTTTTTCGACCGGCTTTGTTACCCATTTTGCAAGCAAAAGACTTATTAAAAAGAATATAGCATATCCTATCAGACCAATTATCAGGGAATTCCTTATAAGTCCTCTTATCATTGCTTTTTCACTTGAGATATCCGCAAAAACTATAGACCTTACAGGACCTCTGTCCGATCTCATAAATCTCAGATCGTAATCCGAAAGTATCCCTGTAGACTTTTTACTTTTTTCTGCCTCCTTAACAAGCTGTTCTATCATGTCTTTATCCGTCAGATCATAATAATCGCCGCCGAAGGCTGTTATCTCATCGTTCTCGGATATATTTACTGTAAAAAACGGCAATCGAATATTATCGGGCATATTATCAGGCTTGTGCATAGGTGCTGCGGCAGGCGGACGGAACGCCATTGTACGCATCATCTGTATGCTTTCCCTTTCAATGTTCTGCTTTGTAAGATGAAGTACGAGCCCGAATATAACAATAAAAAGCACTGTTACAATGCCCATTATTACGGCAATGAACTTTATTTTCAGACGTTTCAGCATTTTTCATCACACTCCAGATGATAGCCTAACCGCCTTACTGCCTCGATACGGACATCTGAGCCTATACTTATCAGCTTTTTGCGCAGAAAGCCCACATATACCTCCACATGGTTCTCTACTGCATTTGAGTCATATCCCCACACCTTTGTAAGCAGCATTTCCTTGGAGATATGATTTGTGCCGGAAGTCATCAGCATACGCATGACCTCAAATTCCCTTGCAGAAAGTCTGACGCTGTTTTCACCGCACACAAGAGAAGCCGACTCCATATCGAGCCTTGTATTTCCAAAAACGAGCTCATTCACCTGTGCTCCCTGACGCCGCAGAAGCGCATTCACACAGGCAAGAAGCTCTCTTGCATCAAAAGGCTTCGTAAGATAATAATCCGCCCCCGAATCAAGCCCCTGCACCTTATCCTCAATATCAGACTTGGCAGTAAGCATAAGTATGGGCGTTGTAATACGCTTCTCACGTATAGATTCAGCCACCTGATAACCGTTCTTTTTCGGGAGCATTATGTCAAGGATTATAAGATCGTATATATTCAGCATTGCGTACTGCTCCCCTGTTTCGCCGTCATAGACTGCTTCTGCTTCAAATTCCTTTGAACGCAGCATGAGCTTCAGTGAATCCGCCAATACCTTTTCGTCCTCTATGATCAGTATTTTCAAAACAAGCTCCTCCCCTTATATGTTTACTACTATTATAATACATCATATAGCTGAATTCAAGCTGAAAAAGATATTTTTTCCTTTTATTTCACATAAATTTCACTTTGGTTTTACATTGCTCACACCCGTTTTCAGCGTCAATTCAGCATTGTTATGTATAATCAAATCATAGGGTAAAACGCACACAGACTGAACGCCCATTCAATTACCTGTGTGCGTACCTATACAAAGAAAAGAGGTGATACTATGGATTTCAGACACGAAATAAAGCATGAGATCAACTATTCCGACATGATAACAATAAGGCACAGACTAAGCGCAGTCGCATATCCCGATCCACATACCATAAACGGAAAATACTATATCCGCAGTCTTTACTTCGATAATCTTGCCGACAAGACACTTATGGAAAAGGTCAACGGTGTAAGCAGACGTGAGAAATTCCGCATAAGATACTACAACGGAGATACCTCTGTGATCCATCTGGAAAAGAAAAGTAAGATCGCTCACCTTGGAAACAAGCAAAGCGCACCGCTTACAGCTCAGCAAGCTCAGAGTATAGTTGATGGTGATACTCAATGGATGATAAGATCTGAGCATATGCTTATCAGAGAGCTTTACTCAAAAATGCAGACTCAGGGAATTGCTCCCAAAACTATAGTGGATTACACAAGAGAGCCTTTCATATACCCTGCTGGAAATGTACGTGTTACTTTGGATTACAATGTTCGGAGCGGTATGAATTGCACGGACTTTTTAGATACCGAATGTGTGACAGTACCTGTTTCGGACTCTATCATACTTGAAGTAAAATGGGACGGATTTCTTCCCGACATAATCAGAGACGCAGTTTCCCTTGCAGACAGGCGCGAGGGAGCCTTCTCAAAATATGCAGCCTGTCGTATTTACGGATAAAAAGGAGTTTTTACAATGAGCTTAAATGATGTTTTCAAATCCAATTTCTTAGAGAATGTTACCAGCGTAAGCATACTTGACATGGCTATCGCTCTTATCCTGGCTTTCGGTCTGGGAATGTTCATTTTCCTCGTTTACAAAAAGACCTATTCGGGAGTTATGTATTCCGCAAGCTTCGGCACTACTCTCGTTGCTCTCACTATGATAACCACAGTCGTTATCCTGGCAGTAACAAGCAATGTTGTTCTTTCGCTCGGTATGGTAGGTGCACTTTCTATCGTCCGTTTCCGTACAGCCATTAAAGAACCGCTGGATATCGCCTTTCTGTTCTGGTCTATTGCAGTAGGTATCGTACTTGCAGCAGGAATGATACCTCTCGCAGTTATCGGCAGCATTATCATAGGCGTTATTCTTCTCATATTCGTTAACCGCAAGTCAAGCAAGAACCCATATATCGTAGTTGTACGCTGCGATGGTCACGACAGCGAGTCAAAAGCAAAGGCTTTCCTTGACGGAAAGACAGAAAGATGCGTTATCAAGAGCAAAACAGCTCAGAAGGGCTCTGTTGAGCTTAATATGGAGATCCGACTTAAGGACGATAACACTGATTTCATCAATACCCTTGCAGATATGGAAGGTGTGAGCAGTGCTGTTCTCGTAAGCTACAACGGCGATTACATGGGATAAGGGTGTGATAGAATGTCAGCACATAAGAGCATAGACAAAATATGTATGGTCATTATTGCGGTCACGCTTATCATATCGGTCGTCTTTTGCAGCGGTCAGGCACTTGGCATACAGACCACCGCTCACGCCATAGGATATGAGAATCGCATTTTCGACCGTTCAAAGGTACATACTCTTGACATAGTTATAAATGACTGGGACAGCTTTATCGAGACCTGCGAAAACGAAGAGTATACCTCGTGTAACCTCATTATCGATGGCGAAGCTGTAAAAAATGTCGGAATAAGAGCAAAAGGCAATACCTCGCTCAGCTCTGTCAGGAATATGAACAGCAGCCGCTACAGCTTTAAGATAGAGTTTGACCAGTACGAAAACGGAAAAACCTATCACGGTCTGGATAAGCTTTGTCTTAACAATATAATTCAGGATAATACCTATATGAAGGATTATCTTGCTTACAGCCTTATGTATGATTTCGGCGTTGATGCTCCACTTTGCAGCTATACCTACATCACAGTCAACGGTGAGGACTGGGGACTGTATCTCGCTGTAGAGGCCATTGAGGAATCATTCCTCGAAAGAAACTACGGAAGCAATTACGGCGATCTTTACAAGCCGGATGCAATGGGCTTCGGCGGCGGCAGAGGCAACGGCAAGGAATTTAGTATGGGGAATTTTACAAATAAAGAGAGCAAAGATAAAAACAGCTCGGAAGAAACCAACGGCAGCTTCACGCCGCCAAGCAGCTTCGGCGGCGGTATGCCTGACTTTGGCGGAAGTGAAATGCCGGATTTCGGCGGCGGTAAGATGCCTGATATGAACGAAAAAGGCGGCTTTGGCGGCGGATTCGGTATGGGAAGCGATGATGTAAAGCTCAAGTATACCGATGATGATATCGACAGCTATTCAAATATCTTCAATAATGCAAAAACAACTGTCAATAAAGCCGATAAGAACCGACTTATCAACTCACTAAAGGCACTTTCGGAGCAGTCAGATCTTGAAAACACTGTTGATACCGAAGAGGTTATACGCTACTTTGTAGTGCATGATTTCCTTGTTAACGGCGACAGCTACACTGGTCAGATGATACACAATTACTATCTTTACGAGGAAAACGGACAGCTCTCAATGATACCTTGGGATTACAACCTTGCTTACGGCTCGTTCATGGGCGGAAATGCTTCCTCCTCTGTCAATTCGCCGATCGACACACCTGTTTCAAACGGTATGAGCGATCGTCCCATGGTGTCATGGATATTCGATAATGAAGAATACACAGAGCAGTATCATAAGCTTTTCAGCGAATTCATCAACAGCGTTGACTTTGAGAAGCTTATAACCGATACAGCTGAACTGATCGACAAGTATGTTGAAAAGGATCCTACAAAATTCTGTACATACGAGGAGTTCAATACAGGTGTTGAGGCTATAAAAAAATTCTGTTCTCTCCGTGCAGAAAGCGTAACAGGACAGCTTAACGGTACTATCCCCTCCACTACCGATGGACAGAAGGCAGACAGCTCTGCTCTCATAGACACTGACGGTCTGAATACGTCTGACATGGGCAGCATGGGCGGCATGGGAGGATTTGGCGGAAATCAGAGAAGCAACAGCTCCGATAAGTCAAATAAAGACCAAGCTGCTGACAAAAATACTAAGACCGATACAACTGAAAAGGTATCAAGAAAGAGTATGCCGAACACATCTTCATTATCTGTAGTTGCTCTCAGCAGTATGCAGGCTCCTGAGGGAAGCGGAAAAGGAGAAAGAAACGGCAATTCTTCAAACGACTCTAAAGGCAACAGACCTGATTTTGGAAGCGGACAGCCACCGCAGGGCTTTGGCGGAGATATGCCGCAGTTTGATCCTGACAATATGCCCGAGGGCTTTGATCCAAATAATATGCCTGATTTTGGCGGTGAAATGCCGGAAGGCTTTGATCCCGGCAATATACCCGATGATATAAAGGGCGACTTCGGAAAAAACAAGAATGACAATTCCTCAGACATATATGATTATACAGAAAAAACTACCTCAGCAACAGCAGATGATGGTGATGCTGAGCTCACAGAAGAAACTATTGAGGCTAAAGAAAAATCCGCTCCAGCTGATAAAGGAAACGATAATTCTTCTCCAGAAAAAGGAGATAGATCAAGAGGCGGAGAAAGACCTGATATGAGTGGTTTTTCTCCCATGAACGGCGGAGTACAGGAAAACAATACCACAGCGTATATACTCCTTGGCGTTTCGGGACTTATACTCCTGCTTGGTCTCGGATTTGCACTTAAATTCAAAAGATGATACGATTGCTTATCATTACAGAAAAGGCAGATACTTCATGAGAAGTATCTGCCTTTTTGTTTTATTCATTGTTATCTTCATTTATGAAGAAAGACTGTATTTTCTTTGTTACCATTGTCATGTAACGGAGACACGGTTCTGCGATTATTGAGAAGTTAACGCAGAGAAGGATACAACGGTTAGACATAGATGTTATATCGAACATCTTGCTTATAAATATCATACAGCAGGCAAGTCCCACACCGCAGAGTATCCACATCCACATTTTATAGATATCCATAGGCTTGCATATCTGGAATACTATCATCATTCCAACGATACTCATAAGTATTGTAGAAGCCGTAGCTATATCCTTAGGTGCAACATTGAATATGTTTCCGAAATATACCATAGCACATACCACAAGTACATCGGTTAGTGCCGCAGGAAGGGCTTTCAGAAGTATATTCGCGATAAATTTACCCTTGATAAGATTACGGTTAGGCATCTGCGACAGGAAGAAAGCAGGGAGGCCTATGGTGAACACACTGATAAGTGATATCTGTGCAGGCTTCAGCGGATAAGCAAGTCCGAAGAAAATAAAGAGAACTGAGATTATCAGCGAGAATATATTCTTTACAATAAAAAGACTTCCCGAGCGTTCAAGGTTATTTACGACCTTTCTGCCCTCTGCAACAACATCAGGCATCTTTGAGAAATCAGACTCAAGCAGTACAAGCTGTGAAGCCTGAGCCGCTGCATCACTTCCCGAAGCCATAGCAACTGAGCAATCCGCATCCTTAAGTGCAAGAACATCGTTTACACCGTCACCTGTCATAGCAACAGTCTTTCCTGCTTTTTTGAGAGCTCTTACAAACTTTCGCTTCTGCTCCGGAGTAACTCGTCCGAATACAGTATAGCGCACAACAGCGTCTTTTATTGCACTTTCGGTAGTAAGAGTAGTCGCATCAACATAATCAGCAGCGTGCTTTATGCCTGCCTGCTTTGCTACCTCGGATACAGTAACAGGATTATCGCCCGAGATGACCTTTATCTCAACACCCTGATCGGCAAAATACTTAAAGGTTTCGGGAGCATTCTCACGTATGGGATTTGACATCGTAATAAAGCACATAGGCTCTACCACAGCTGTAAGTGCCTTTCCGTCAGGAACTCCCCTGTATCTTCCGAACACAAGGACTCTGTATCCCTTGCGGTTATATTCCTCTATCTTTGCCTTGTATTCATCTATTTTTTCCTTTAACACGAACTCCGGAGCACCGAGCACATATGACTCTCGTTCAAATGTAACACTGCTGTATTTGAATTCTGACGAAAAGCCTGTTGTAGATATAGCTGCTCTTCCGGCAGGACGGTGGAAATGATTTTTGATCGCCTCCATTGTCTGATTATCAGCATCCTGAGCAGCAGCAAAGTCACTGATAAGTCCCTGCATAGAGTCTATATCGTATTCATCTGAAGCAGGAACGACTGATGTTACCGACATCTCATTCTCAGTGATAGTACCTGTCTTATCAACGCAAAGTACATCAACTCGCGCAAGTGTCTCGATACATTTCATGTCGTGGACAAGTACCTTGCCGAGAGCAAGCCTCATGGCACTTATAACAAGTGTAACACTGGCAAGAAGGAAAAGTCCCTCAGGTATCATGCCTATTACAGCAGCCACCATAGACTGAACACTTGCACGTATGGTATCATGGTTTATATAATATGACTGATAGAAAAGTATGCTTCCTATAGGGATTATGGCAACGCCCGCAAACTTTACTATCCTGTTGAGTGAGCGTATCATCTCCGACTGCTCTCCCTTTCGGGATTTTTTAGCCTGTATAGTCAGCTTTGATATATATGACTCCCTGCCTACTCTTTCAAGTCTTGCACGGCAGGTACCGGAAACTATATAACTTCCCGACATGAGAGTATCTCCCGGCTTCTTGGAAATCTCATCAGACTCACCTGTCAGCAGCGACTCATTTACAGAAACGTTTCCGTCAACAACTATGGCATCTGCACTTATCTGATTTCCTGCCTTGAATATTACGATATCATCTATTACAAGATCCTTTGAGGGTACGGTCATTATCTGTCCCTCACGGACAACCGTGGTAACAGGAGCATTGAGCACCTTTATCTTGTCCAGTACCGCCTTGGAACGCATCTCCTGTATGATACCGATAAGGGCATTGGCAATGATTATAGGCATAAACGTCAGATCACGGTAAGAGCCTACTACCACCAGAAGCACAGACAATATCACAAATATAAGGTTAAAGTATGTCAGAACGTTATCAGCAACGATCTCCTTGACTGTTTTTGACGGTGACTCAACAGGCTTATTGTCCTGTCCTGCCTCTGCTCTTTCCTTGACCTGTGCAGAGGTAAGTCCCTCATTGAAGTCCGCCTTAACTCTGTCGGGGACTATAACATCATTAAATTCGCTCACTTTCATTATGTCAAATAACACCTCGCAAAAATTACTGTTTTAATTGTAACATATTTCTTTAACAATTTCAATCATTATTCAAAAATTTATTGTCAACCAATTTCTGAAATCGGGTTGACAAAGAGCAGCAACTGTGCTATAATGCGTATATAAGATCTTATCAATATCACTTTACGCAAGGCTCGTTTCATTTTGAGCAGTGTTCGGTCCGGCGATATATCGCGTTTATATTATTTTAGGAGTTGTATCAAATGGTCAATAATACAGCAAAAGGCAAAAAGCTTAGCTTTACAACAAAGGAAATGGTACTTACAGCCATGTTCGCAGCCATAATGGCAGTATGCTCATGGATATCCATACCGATCGGTGAAATAGCAATAACCCTGCAAACATTCGCTGTTTTCTGCGCACTCGGCATACTCGGTGGCAGAAACGGTCTTTTCTCGATACTGGTATTCATTCTCCTCGGAGCAATAGGGCTTCCGGTGTTTTCAGGCTTCAAAGGAGGGATAGGAGTCCTCACAGGTCCAACAGGAGGCTATATTCTTGGATTTATATTCATGGCACTTATCTATATGGCAGGTGAGAGGCTTTTCGGAAAAAAGCTTGCAGTAAAGATCACTCTCATGCTCATAGGACTTGCAGTCTGCTACACCTTCGGAACTCTATGGTTCGTATTCGTATTTTCAAAGAACGGCAGCTCAATACCCGTATCAAAGGCATTAAAGCTCTGCGTAACGCCATTCATACCATTTGATGTTATAAAACTAATACTTGCTCTCATCATTACAGACCGAGTAAAAAAACACATTAATATATGATCAGTGTAAAAAAATAACTATCAGACAGACCTGTCCATATCCGGACAGGTCCTTTTATTCTTCAAGGAAAGCTCTGAGCTTATCAAGGCATCTTTCAGCTGTTCGTCTGCCTATACGGTATACCTCCCGCATAACATCGGGGTCATGCTCCACATGACCAACAGGCAGCTTCTCGGGCGGAGCAATAACAAATGCCCTTCCATCCTCCTCTGCACTGCAGATATATTTCAGCTCGCTGTTGTACATCTTATGGCGGTTCACAGCCGCTTTAACAAGCTCGGGATATTTATGATATTTTACCTTCATAAGTCCCATCCCGCCTGCTGGCTTTTTGACATAATCACGAGGCTGAGTAAGTACGACAACATTCTTTTCACAGCCGCGGCTCTCCATGAATTTCAAGGGGATAGAGTCTGTAATACCGCCGTCCAGCAGTTTATGCTCCCCTATTTTTACTATTCTTGCCGCAATCGGCATAGAAGCCGATGCACGTATCCATTCAAGCTCGGTATAGTCAATATTCCCGCATTTATGATATATCGCCCTGCCTGTTGTGATATCTGTGCATACCACCCAGAAATCCACAGGCGAAGCATTAAAGGCTTCCGTATCGAATATATCAAGCTTATCGGGAATGGTGTGATAACAGAATTCCGCACCGAAAAGATCGCCAGTTTTTATGTAAGAAAGCATACTGCAATACTGCTTATTTTTGCAAAATCTTGTATTATAGCGTATAGCACGGCGTATCTGCCCCGACTTATAGTTACAGCCGAAAGCTGCACCTGCGGATACTCCCACAGCCGCATCTAATTTTATATCATTTTCCATGAGGATATCCAGCACTCCTGCGGTAAAAAGCCCACGCATAGCACCGCCCTCAAGAACAAGTCCGTACTTCATATCTTATTCCTTTCAATATTAAAGTTATCAGTGCATAGTTGTCATAAATGAACCGCTAAAACCGATCACTGTTCACTTATGATCTCCATAATATATTCCTCGTCGTTTTCCGAAACTGTTTTAAATCCGACCTTTTCGTACATTTTAACCGCATAATTCGCCTTCTGTACCGCAAGTGACAGCTTTTTGAAGCCCTTATCAGCATAAGCAGCTGTGATTTTCCTCATAAGTGCCGTACCTATGCCTTTCCCTCGGTATTCCTCATACAGGGATATCGCCAGCGAGGGCGTATTATCGTCAATATGACCGTAGTCATTCATTATTCTTCCCCATACAGCTCCGACTATCTTTCCACCGACATCTGCGGCAAATGCAATATCACCGTGTTTCTGCCCGAAATCCTTGATATACACCTGCAATTCTGGCTTTTCTATTATTGCACGGGACGGCTGAGCGACTCCTTCCGGTATAAAAATAGCTTCATATAGGAAATCTGAAAGAAGCGGATATCCACTTTCCGCCATAGGTCTTATACTGTACTCCATATCAGCGCACATCTCCTGCACAATATCAACAATTCCGTTTAATTATTATTGGTTATTTTTTGATGTAAAAAATTTTTTTCTGATAATCAATGGTTTTCCGTTGAAAAAATGCTTTTTTCTACCCTATAGTGAAAAGCGTTTCTAAACGAAATAAAGAGCTGCATAAAACAGCTCTTATGTCAATTGTCACTTAAATCGTATGGCGGCTCCTCATTTGACAGCGCAACCTCTATTACCTTCCCGTAAAATCCCGCAGGATTAAGGAGTATTTTTTCACCTATCATTTTTGCCTGTGCAAGATCGGGAGCATAGAGCTTCAGGTCCATAAGGTCAAAATTAGCATCTACACATCTTACGTGAGTATAATAGCCGTTCCCAACAGGCTCATACTCTATTTTCAGCTCCTTTTCGTACTGAACACGTGCAAAATAACGAAGTGCTGCAAGCACGAGCCTGTCTCTGTAAGACTTTGGAGCATAGTTTTTAAGCTGCTTTGCGCACTCTCGTCCCTTTGGCTGGAGTATATAGCATTCCTCACCCTTATCGTCCTTTTCGGAGGTGATATGACCGTTTTTAAGCAGATAGCCAACAGAGTCCTGATAGTAGAAATAATTCACCACTCCAGTACCGATAGCTATATCGTAAAGCTGATCGGGGCTTACCGGTCTGTCTATTTTATAAAGCAGATAACATAGCAGAATATTCAGCGTTGGTACATCTTTTATCTCGATATCAGCGCGTTCTGCCATTTTCATTATATTTTCGTCCTGCATAAAATCCACCTTAACAGAAATTTGGATAATCAAGCATATGTGAGAGAAGTGCAATATTAACAGCAGCTTCAACACAAGGAACAGCTGAAGGAATAGCACATGGGATATGCTTTTTGCTCTCAGCCGTCTCATCGGTCATTTCACGATAATTCACCACATTCTGAGTCTGCGGGATATACTCCGAGGGCTTGAAAGCCACTCTGAGAGTAATTGGCATACCCGAGGATATACCGCCTATGATGCCGCCGTGATTATTTGTCCTTGTAAGCACGTGACCGTGGTCATTTACATAGAATTCGTCATTATTCTGGCTTCCGACCATTTTTGCTGAAAGGAAGCCTGCTCCGAATTCAAGTCCCGTAACATTGGGTATACCGAATATGAGCTGGGCTATAGTATTTTCCAGACCATCAAATATAGGCGAGCCTATTCCGGCAGGAACGTTCACCGAGGCACATTCTATAACACCGCCGAGGGACTCTCCGCCCTCATAAGCCTTGTTGATATCCTCTATCATCTTCCAGCCCTTGCGGTCATGGATAACAGGAAAATCCTTCACTCTCACACTGAGAATACCGTCTCTTGTGATATTCACAGGGTCATATGGATTATCCTTTATATTGTGTATCTGTAATATATGCGCACCTGTATAGATGCCGCGTCTTTCAAGTATCTGAGCGCAGACTGCTCCCGCAAAACACAGCGGAGCTGTGAGCCTGTCCGAGAGATGTCCGCCACCCCTGACATCATTGAAGCCTCTGTATCGCATTGCACCGGTATAATCCGCATGACCGGGACGAACAAGATTATCCGTCTCATCGTGCTGAGGTGCTGATGTATCGGAATTCTGCAAAAAGGCACAAAGAGGTGTACCAGTTGTGCGCTCGTTGAAAATGCCCGACATTATATGAGGCATGGAATTAACGGCAGACTGACTGCCGCAGGAATATCTTCTCGCCATGAAGCGTGCAAGCTCCTCAGCGTCTATATATTCTCCCGAGGGAAGATTATCCACAGTAACACCTATTGCAGGTCCGTGAGCTTCACCGAACATGGAGACAGATATCCTATTATTCCAGAATGATGACATTGGCTTTACCTCCGAGCATTTTGTAGTCGTCAAAGAAAGCGGGATATGACTTTTCAGCCGCCTCAGCTCCCTTGATAACTACTTCTCCATCGATACAAGTCGCTGCGATAGCTGCCGCCATTACTATTCTGTGATCGCCGAAGCTGTCCACTGTACCTCCGTGCATAGCACCCGAAGGCACGATAATTAATCCATCATCTGTAACGGTTACATTACCGCCAAGTGAATTAAGAAGAGCCGCAGTAGTTTCAAGACGGTCGCTTTCTTTTATTTTAAGTCGTTTAGCGTTGTATATTACTGATCTTCCGCTGCCGAATGCTCCAAGCACCGCCAGTATAGGTACAAGGTCGGGAATATCGGAGCAGTCGGCATTGAAATTACCGATATTGCCATTATAACACATATCACGTATAATTTCAAGGATTTTCTTGTCGCCCTGAACACTGTTTTCATTGAGATTGTGAAGCTCTACCTGCGAGCCGAGTGCATTTGCAACACAGAAGAAGGCAGCCTGAGAGTAGTCCCCCTCTATTTTTTCATCATGGGGAAGATATTTCTGTCCGCCCTTCACTCTGAAGCCCTCGGCAGTCTCCTCAACAGAAACACCGAAACGACGCAGAGTATCAATGGTTATATCAACATATGGACGGGATTCAAGATGAGATGTGAGGATTATCTCGGAGTCTCCCTCAAGAAGCGGGAGTGCAAAGAGAAGTCCCGTAATGAACTGTGAGGAAACATCTCCCTCTATCTCAAATCTGCCGCTTTTAAGTCCACCCGAAACGGTAAAGGGCATAGTATTATGATAGTCAAAGTTAACACCGTTTTTGCCAAGCTCTCTTGTAAAAATATCAATGGGACGCTGAGGAAGTCTGCCTCTGCCTCGAAATTCTGTCTCTGTACCCACAGCTGCCGCAATAGGTATGATAAATCTGAGCGTAGAACCGCTCTCATTGCAGTCAATTACACATTTATCCGCATGTCTGCCGCCGTTTCCCTTAACGGTGATGTTATCGCCGTTTACTTCAAACTCAGCTCCGAGAGCAGTCATAGCTCCTATGGTAGCCTCTATATCCTTAGACATGGTAACTCCGCTGAGGCGGGATACTCCATCGGCAAGTGAAGCACATATTATAGAGCGGTGAGCGCAGCTTTTAGAAGCAGGCACACTGAGACTTCCGCTGAGCTTTGAAGGAGTTATGCGTATATCCATTCTCAGCCCTCCATAAGTCGGCAGAATTCGGTAAAGGGAACCTTTACTATCTCTCCCTTGCCTATCTCTTTACATACTATGTAATTGATATCCTTTGCCTCATTCTTTTTATCCTGAGCACAGAATGGCAGAAGCTCCTTAATTGGGATATCGCTTCCTGTAGGCAGCTTATATGATGCGCATACCTTTTTAAGTCTTTCCGAAAGCTGAGGAGCAAGGCGGTCTGTTATCATGCACATTCCTGCTGCAACTCCCTCGCCGTGGAAAATATTCCTGTAGTTATGCCACGCTTCGATCGCATGACCGAGAGTATGACCGAAATTCAGCACCATACGCTCTCCCCTGTCACATTCATCATGCTCTACTATTACGCGTTTGATATCAACACATTTGTATACCATTTCATCCATTATCTCATCTACTGTTGAAAGCTCGTGAGACTCCATAAGCTCAAAGAGCTTTTCATCGCGTATCATGCCATATTTTATGCACTCTCCCATACCCTCCGCAAGTATCTTTTCAGGAAGTGTTTTTAGCACAGCGCTGTCACATATTACAAGTGCGGGCTGCTTGAATGCACCTACAAGATTTTTACCGCCCGAGATATTTATCGCAGTCTTTCCGCCTACGGAGGAGTCAACCTGCGCAAGAAGGGTTGTGGGTATCTGAACAAAATCTACGCCTCTAAGGTATGAAGCTGCGGCAAATCCTGTGATATCGCCAACTACTCCACCTCCGAGAGCGATTACGATATCGCTCCTTGTAATGCCGCTTTTACAGAGAAAATCAAATATATTTCCAAGATTTTCAAGACATTTTGCTTCTTCACCGTTAGGGAAGGCATAAACTGTACATTCAAAGCCCTCATTTTTCAGCGAGTCAAGAGCTGTCTGCAAATGCAGTCCTTTAACGATATCATCTGTAATAACAGCTGCCTTTCGTGATTTTGTGACATTTGCAATATATTTTCCACATTCAGCAAGTGCGCCCCTCTCTATTATGACCTCATAAGGGCGACTTGTTCTGATGTTTATTTTTTTCATATCCAATGACCTCCTGTCAACTCTATCCGCTGTTTTTCACAGCAAAATCATATATAAAAATTATACCATACACTGCTCTGACTGTCAACACTTTTCCGCTGTAAAACTTTTATCCGCTGAATTGAACTGATTCGTCAGAACATCCCGAAACATAGTTATAAGTACGTGTTTTCGACGATATCAACAAAAATCTTTCTACATCTTGTGTAATTTACATTATATTAATAATATATACATTTTTTCACGGTCATCATATGTTATAATAAATTTATGTAAAATGCAAATCTGATACAGACTCCTGTCTGTATTCGGAGGGGATATGAATGAATACAAATGAGTATCTGAACGCTCTCGAAAATTTCATATGCAATCTTCAGCAGCTTACTTTCGCTACTCCCGTTCAGATGTCGGAAGCAATGGCTGAGCTTTGCTGTGTACTGAGGATCGGTAAAGTTGAGGTTCTTGCATATGAAAACGAGGCTGCCGAGCATCTCGGAATGTCTGAAACTCAATGCTATTATGACTGCGGCGATTCATCGGTCAACAGTTTTATCACCAAACGCATCGTTACTGTTGACGAAAATGTTGCAGTGTACAAGATCTTTATCAGGAACGGGGAGCCTGAATGGACAGATGAGGAATATAGCAGACTTGAGATATTCATTGCTCTGGTCATCAATTTTATCGGTAAATTCAGACTTCTGAAGCTTACACAGCACATGACTTTCTTCGACAGCGAACTGAATATGCATAATCTCAGACATTTCATGAAATGTGCCAAAAAACTTTGCAAATCAGGCGTAATAGATAATTATACCGCTGTACGCTTCAACCTTAAACGCTTTTCCGTTGTCAACCAACATATAGGAAGAGAAAGCGGTACTCTTGTAATGCAGAGGTTCATAGGCTATATCGCTGAGCTGCTCGATGATGAAAACGAGAATGTATGCAGGATCGGCGGAGATAATTTCATTACCCTGATAAAAAGCTATAAGCTTCAGAATGTTTTGAAAATACTTAACGGATCAGGCGTTACATACGATGAAAAGCGCAATGAGCGCATATATATATCTGCTACTGTCGGGGTGTATATCATACAGAATAATGACAGTGTAATACTGCCCACAGATATAATGGACAGAGTAAGCATGGCTTTCAGTCTTGCCAAGAATTCTGCAAAGATAGATGTTGCGTACTTCGATGATATGCTTCTCGCAAGAAGCAAGAGAAACAACGATATCACCGTAAGCTTTCCAAAAGCTCTTGCCGAAAGAGAATTCCTCGTGTACTATCAGCCAAAGGTCTCACTCAACGACAGACACGTTGCAGGTGCTGAGGCACTGTGCCGCTGGATGCATAACGGAAAGCTGGTATCTCCGGGTGAATTCATACCTGTCCTCGAACAGGGGCGCGATATATGTAAACTGGATTTCTATATGCTTGATGCTGTATGCAAGGATATACGCAGATGGCTCGACACTGGCAAGGAGCCAGTGCGCATATCTGTCAATCTTTCACGCCGTCATTTGTCGGATATGGATCTTCTGGAGCATATAATAGATGTCGTTGACAAAAACAATGTCCCGCATAAATATATCGAAATAGAGCTTACCGAGACCACTACAGATGTGGAATTCAAGGATCTGAAGCGAACTATAAGCGGTCTGAGGAATGCAGGGATTTCGACTTCCGTTGACGATTTCGGTGTCGGTTACTCCTCACTCAATCTTATCAAGGAGATACCGTGGGACGTACTTAAACTCGACAGAAGTCTGCTGCCAGCAGAAGATGACGAAAACCCGGTTCAAAAAAGCGTTATGTTCAAGTATATTGTCGCTATGGCACAGGAAATGGGGCTTGAATGTATCGCTGAGGGCGTTGAAACAAAGGAACAGGTACAACTCCTTGCCGAAAACAACTGCGATCTCGCCCAAGGCTTCTATTTTGACAAGCCTCTCCCTGTAGAGGATTTTGAGAACAGGCTTGACAAAAATTATGTATATGATAGATGATCAGGCTGCCACTAAAACGGCAGCCTGAATTTATAAAAAAACTATTGACAATTTTTTTATCATATGTTATAATTAATTTCGATGCGCCGGTGTGATGGAATTGGCAGACGTGACGGACTCAAAATCCGTTGGTAGCAATACCGTGCGGGTTCAAGTCCCGCCACCGGCACCATATTTAGACGTCACAATGGAGATAATACTCATTTGACGTTAGTGAAAAGCATCCCTATTTATAGGGATGCTTTTCTTTTTTCGTTCCTACCTTTCATCATTGCTCACTTTCTAATAGCGACTCAGTAGGTAGCCATTAGCCATGCTTATCATTTGCCTCTTCGGCATTAACCCTCTCGCACTCTTGTGTCATACCTCCTCACCATATCTCACCCTCCATTTTTCTGCTGACCATATAAAGAATCAAGCCGATAGCTTTGGTAACTATCGGCTTTTTATATTTTAATTATTAAACAGTGAATCGTAGCTCTGCTTGATTAAGCCTTTAATATACTCTAAATCATCGCCAGGATAGATTCTTAGCTTTGCTTTCTTAGCCCAGTTGTAGTTATCCCCAAGAAGCTCTATTTTGTTTTGCGGATCAGAATACTTAATGGTGCGAAGCATCAAGTGGCAGTAGCCGGAGTTAAAATGAAAGTCCGCAAAGCTTTTTCCTTCGCTGTATCCAATGTAATGCTTTGTAGTGTTTCTGATTATGTTTTGTGAGATAGAAAGACAATAATCGTTTATAGTTTCAAAAATATCTAAGAGTTCTTTATTTGCGCCACTAGACAGCTTTTCGAAATCTTCCGCTTTAAATTCTTGACTTGTTATTTTTTCGTCAGCGGATTCAGTAATCGCAACCGTCTTATTGCTATCTTCATCGCCTTCATTAACCATGAAACCTAAGCCGAGGACTTCTTTTCTGTATTTATCGTTTGGGAATATGAAATCGAATTCCTTTTCGATAAAGTGCAGGATCTCCATGCCGCGCTCTAATATGCTTTCTGGCGTCCATTCCTTGCTTGGCCATGCAGCAACCATTAATTCGCTCTTGGAACCACTGCTATATCTTTCTTGGATTTTTGAATCAAATGAACGGTTTTGTAGTTTGCTATTAATTCTCGCCGAAAGCGCTAACATATTTCCAAGACTGCCATTAAGTCGCTTCCTCTCATTTGGAGAATACTTATCAAACCTGTCAGACCAATACTTATCAGTGCCTTTTTGCGGATAGATATGTTCGATTGAGCAATGGTCCTTAGGCTCCTGTTTGAAGTACTCGTCCGGATTAATCTTTTTCTCAGAGTCTGTCTTGGTAAGGCTTAGGTCATAAATGTAAAGAAGAAATTTGAGACCTGCAACATTCTGAGTAAATTGAGTAATAATGAGTATATTGAGTTAAAATGAGTAAAGCGACGTCAGTGTGGAGATTATCTCCATTCTGACGTCTCATTACAGCTGGAAGCCCCATATGGGCAAGTTCGCGCCTCACTTTATGTGAGGCGTAGTTTTTTTTGCATAGTTTGTTACGGATCATTAATACGCACATCATGAAGTCTGCGCAATTGATCTTCTTCACATAAAAATTATATATGTATACTGTCAATAAACGCAGGTCATATGCTCAGAGCCTGCGTTTTTCCATGTTTTCACACAGTTATGCACCGTTTATTTTCGGCGAATATATCATATTGTGTATCTAATATCAGCTATCGGGAAATCATATATTTATATATCACTTTCGTGCTGTAAAATATTGACACTTTTATCATAGCTATGTTATAATGTATGTATGATTTTAGATTTTGGAGGACGAATACCTTGAAAATGATAGAGATCGGCTACAATCACAGACACGACCGCAGCTTCTGTATAGACAGACCAAACGGCACAGAAAGCTGGCTTTTGCTGATTGTAAAAACGCCGGCACACTTCAGAATAGGAAAAAAAGACGTGCGTACTTCCGCCCATTCTTTTATAATATACACCCCGAATACTCCTCAGTATTATTTCCCTGCAAGCAATGAATACTTCGATGACTGGATGCATTTTACTCCTGACGAGAGCGAGAAAAAAATGCTGAGCGAGCTGAATATCCCGCTTGACCGTCCTGTTGACATATCGGATATCACCGATATGTCAGCGATGATGCGCAGTATGTGCTTTGAGCATTATTCATCTGATCCATTCAGAACAAAGACAATTGATCTGTACTTCCAGCTGCTTATGTATAAAATTTCCGAAAAGCTGATGCAAAAGGAAGCTAATCACGACCGTCCGGAGGGTATATACTCCGAAAAGCTGTTATGGATAAGAAAATCAATATATCGCTGGCCAGGCAGAGATTATTCCATAGATGATATGGCTAAGGAGCTTTCTCTCAGCCGTTCACGCTTTCAGCATCTTTATACCGAGACTTTTGGTGTCAGTGTCAACAAGGACGTTATAACCAGCAGACTCAATAAGGCTGCCGAGCTCCTTAAAACCACGGATATGCCTGTAAAGGCTATCGGAATAAATGTAGGCTACGGAAACACCTCGTATTTCGTAAAGCTCTTCGGAAGCTTTTATGGTCTTACTCCTTTGCAGTTCAGACAAACAGAAGAAAAATAAATACGCCCTCATGGAGCATCTTAAAGGTGCTCCATGACAGGCGTTTTTTATTTTTCAAGCCCCGCGGCACCAAGCACCGTGATGACAAATACAACAGCAATAAGAATTACTGCCAATTTTGACCTGAAGCATATCGCAAGAATTGTAAGTACAGTCAGCAGAACTCCCATATATGCGAAAAAGCGTGTTCTTATCCGCTGTTTTTTAAGTATCATTGCTGCTTTTTCCGACTGTTCACGTTCATGTCTGATACGAAGCTTTTCAAACTCTTTCTTTTCCTCTCCGTCTATTTCATTCTGCTCTATTGCAAAAACTGCGTCCTGAACACAGCTTGCAAATCTTTCGTAAAATGTAGCAAGCCTTACTCTATCATATCCCGATGAATACTCCAAGGCTCTGCGCATATCGCTCCCGAGCAGTTCGGCAAAAGTGCTGCGGAAAAATTCATCGTCAGATACGTCTGAACCATATTTTTCGGCATATTCACAAGCAAAACCTTCTATCACCTCTTCAAGAAGAAGATCGTTTTCATTGCGCAATCCCCTGTCTGCAAGAAAAGCGTAATAATATGCCTGCCAGTTCTGAGGAGAAGCCTCTGTTATAAGCCGGCAATACTCCTCGGCTGCCTCAAAATCCTCAGCAGCAAGAAAGGCTTCTATTCTTCGCAGCAAGTGCTCGGGCGGAGTAGCGAGACCTATTTCGCTGCCGTTCTCAGTCAGCTTCTTGACACTTCTGATAAGCTCTGTTAGGAAATCTATCCTCGATATATCACGCACCATATTGTCAAGGAGCTCCTGCGGTATCTGCTGAATGCCTATGCCCTTAACACAGGTTATGACTGTCTTTTCAGAGTTTCTGTGTGCTTCGGCAGTACACCTTCTCCACTGTTCTATGAAAGGTTCAGCATAAAAGCTGTTTTCATCTGCTGCTACTACAAGATATACCCTTGCGGCACTTATTGCATCAGCTGTATATTTTTCTGCTTCAGACTCGGAAAATTCGCTTAGCTCGACAGGCGCATAGAAAACACATACTCCGTCCTTTGTCAGCTGATCGTAAATCTCATCGGCATATTCCTTATCATGTGCTGCATATCCGTCTTCGTCCATAAGACGGCAGCACATGAACACATCATAGTTCTCATCAGGCGACACTATCCTTTCGCCTCCTACATTTTTTTATATTATATCACAAAAGCGAAGTGTTATGATATAATTGTCCGATTGCAGGGAGCAAATCTTTGATTTGCGTATCTGCAAGGGCTTTTTAATAATATATAATGAATGCTTTGCATTCATTATATCATAAGGTCAAGAAAAAAACAACAGTAAAAATACTTTCCTTACAGCTTATATACTCTTTCGGCATTTACGTGCATGAACAGCTCTCTTTCTTCCTCGTTTATATCAAGACTTTCCGCAAAGCTCAGATGTGCCTTCTGCGAACAGCTGCCGAAATCCGAGCCGAATATAAAACGATGCGGCATATCATGTATAGCTTTTTCAAGTACAGGCTTTATCTGCGGCAGCAGCTTTTCATCATCTGCCACCGATGAAGTATCAAAGTACACGTTATTACAGTCCTTGAGAATTTCAAAGCACTCTTTAAGTCTTGGATAAAAGCAGTGACAATATACAAAAACATTTTCTGGACAGCTTTCAGCAAGCTTTTTCAACAATTCAGGTGATGCATAATGTGAATTGTCCCATCCGCTGTGAAAAAGTACGGGAACATCATACTCCGCAGCAAGGTCATAGATCGGTGCAAGACATAAGTCGGTGCAGTAAAAGTCCTCATGTCCTGTGTAGATTTTTAGTCCTGCTATTTTCTTGCTTTCAAGCAGCTCACGGCAGTAACCGAGCTGCGGCTCAAATCCGAAATTCGGGCTTATACCCGCGATAACACTTATAACCTCGCTGTCATCAAACAGCTCCGCACAGTCCCGCACCGAACCGATTACGCTTTCAAGCTCTGAGTCCGCAATAACTATACCTCTGTCAATACCATTCCTTTTAAGTTCATGTAAAAGTGCTTCCTTCTTTGAAGAAAAATCAGGATAGTCTACAGGAAGATGAAGATGTGAATCAATTATCATAGCAATACTCCTTTCATAAACAAGGCGAGAAATAATAAAAACCGCAGATTACTCTGCGGCATCTTCACATTTATTTGCAGAGCGATCAATTTACATAACGAAACAGACCGCAAACGCAGCCCGTGTTTCATTAAATTTTGATCGTCCGCACTTTCCGACACATACGCTTACTGCTTTTGCAGCAGCTGTAACTTCGGGAGTATCACTTCCTATTCAGATTTATCGCCTTGCTTATAGCTTAATCATAGCATATTATCAATACAAAGTCAAGATTATTTTGATGCAAACATTGCTTTATCATAATTAATATGATATAATTATAAAAACTAAATACCCGAAAGGAAACTTATGAAATTCAGATATATAATGCCCGTTCTCCTGGCAGCCTTTTTGCTTACAGGCTGCGGAGATAAAAAAGGTAAAAACAGCAGTGACGCACCAAAGGAAGTTGTATCCACTACCGTTTCAGCTTCCTCAACTACTGCAAAAACTACTACAACTAAAAAGACTACAACTACTGTCACTACAACCGCAAAAGTTGATCCACCAAATGATCTTGTTCTCAGATGCAGGGATACACTTGAAGTATATGAAGAAATAAAGCTTGAGGACTTCATAACCGAGAAAAATGTTGACCTTAAAGACGGCACTGTAATGGTAAACACCTCTGATACAGGCGTATTTGAAGTTGAAGTCCCTTATATCTATAACGGAGCGGAGTTCAGTCAGAAGCTGCAATACAGCGTTATTGATACGACAGAGCCTCTTATCATAAATGCAGGCTGGTCTCCTAATCACAAAGTGGGCACAGCTTTTGACCTTAACGACTATGTAGGCTTTGCCGACAACTTCGACAAGCACCCTTCCCTCACCTATGAGGGCGATATCGACCCGGATAAGGTGGGTTCATACCCCATTGTCGCTACCGTTACGGACAGCGCAGGCAACTATGTTTCATGGGACATGAACATTAATGTCGTCAACGAAGTCCCAAAGCCTGCCGACAATAATCCCCGTGTGAATTACAGCGACTTCATAAATAATTATGAAAGCGATGATGTGCGCTTCGGAATTGATGTTTCGGTATGGCAGAGCGATGTTGACTTCAACGCTGTACGCGATGCAGGTTGCAGTTTCGTAATAATCCGAGTCGGATATTACTACAGTCAGGTGACACTTGACGATTACTTCCGCCAGAACCTTGAAAACGCTGTTGCCGCAGGTCTCGATGTCGGAGTATACTTCTACACCACCGATAACACCGAGGAAGGAGTCCGCGAACACGTCCGCTGGATAATCGAACAGCTTGACGGTCATTCTCTCGATATGCCTATTGTTTTCGACTGGGAGGAGTTCACAAATTTCCAGAAATACGGTATGAGTATCCACGATATAAATGAAATATACGCTGCATTTGCCGATGAAGTCAAAAAGAACGGCTATAAGCCTATGCTCTACAGCAGTAAGAACTTTCTCAATAACATCTGGAGCGAAAAAACAAAAAGCTCAACCCCCGTATGGCTGGCTCACTTCGTTGACGAGACCGATTACGATGGAGAGTATGCTATCTGGCAGGCAAGTGCATACGGTCATATCCCCGGTATCAACGGCGATGTGGATATGAATATACAGTATCTTAATAAACCTATATAAAGGAGTGTTTTTATGAGCAGGCTCAGTGTTACAGGAACAGCAGAAATGGAGTTCCCGGTAGACATATTTGAAATTACCGTTACCATACGTGCAAATGCACCTTCTTCGGGTGAGGTAATACAGTCAGGCAAAAAGAAGACTGAGCAGTTTCTCGCACTGATGAGAGAAAAACTCAGTATAGCGCCTGATAATTTTCAGCTTGCTTCCGACTCGGTTAACGAGGATTACAGCAGCAGAAATTCCTACAATTACACCAAGCGTATAACCCTTGCCATGAATGCAAATCTATCTGCACTTTCCAAGCTGACTTCCCTGCTTGAAGAGCTGTCAAACGTTGAATATGACATAGCGTTTTATCTTTCAGATGAATCCGATAAGGAAAAGCAGGTGATCGATGCCGCTATCAGTAATTCCCGTGAAAAAGCGGAAATGATAGCTTCATCACTTGGTAAAAAGATACAGGGAATCGAGGAGATACGCTTTGAGCAGCCTTCAGATGCAAGATACAGAACCTTTGCCAAAGCAGCCTGCGCCGATGGCTGTAACAGCCTTGAAACCTTGCTGAAAATTCCGACCAGAACTATAAATAAAACGATTTACATTGATTGGATTATGGATTAAAAACTAAGAGCTAACCATTATTGGTTAGCTCTTTTGTTTACATTTAACTTTATTCTTAACGCAGAACCAGCTCGCAGCTCTTCGGCAACAGCTGAACTCTCTTGCGGTAACCCGAAATCTGCCGCGCTTACGCTTGCACATTTCGACCGCTGCGCAATAAACGCCTCGTTTCTTCTGCCTCTGGCAGCACTTCGGCGTTTATTCCCACTCCACAGTTCCCGGAGGCTTTGAGGTTATATCATACACAACTCTGTTAACGTGCTCGACCTCGTTGCAGAGACGGTTAGACACCTTAGCAAGTACATCATATGGTATTCTTGCCCAGTCAGCAGTCATAAAGTCATCGGTAGTTACTGCACGGATAGCGATAAGGTGGTCGTATGTACGGTGATCGCCCATAACGCCGACAGTACGCACATCGGGAAGAACTGCAAAGAACTGCTTGAGCTGCTCCTCGATGCCGCTCTTGCGTATCTCATCACGGAATACAGCGTCTGCTTCCTGCAATATCTTTATCTTTTCCTCTGTTATCTCGCCGATTATACGAACTCCCAGACCCGGACCAGGGAATGGCTGTCTCCATACGAGATCATGTGGTATTCCAAGTTTTTCGCCAACAGCTCTGACCTCGTCCTTGAAGAGGTCGCCGAGAGGCTCGATAGTTCCTGCGAACTTTATATCCTCAGGCATCTTGACCATATTATGGTGAGTCTTTATAACAGCTGTACTGCCGTGACCTGCCTGATTTCCTCTGCCTGACTCTATACGGTCAGGATAGATAGTACCCTGTGCAAAGAAGCCGTCTGTCCCCTGCTCTCTGATCTTATCCCAGAAAACATTGTAGAACTCGGTACCTATTATCTTACGCTTCTGCTCGGGATCTGTAACGCCTTTAAGTGCAGCGAGGAACTTGTCCTTGCAGTTCACGCGAACAAAATTCATATCAAAAAGCTTTGTAAAAGTCTCTTCAACAAAATCACCCTCGTCCTTGCGCATGAGTCCCTGATCGACAAATACGCAGGTGAGCTGCTTACCTACAGCACGGCTGAGAAGTCCTGCTGCAACAGATGAGTCAACACCGCCGGAAAGTCCGAGAATGACCTTCTTGTCACCTATCTGTTCGCGGAGCTTCTTTACTGTATTCTCAATAAAATCGTCCATTACCCAGTCGCCTGTGCAGCCACAGACGTTATAAAGGAAGTTATGGAGTATCTGCTTTCCGAACTCACTGTGAGTAACCTCTGGGTGAAACTGCACTGCATAGAGCTTTTTCTCCGGAGCTTCAAAGGCTGCACACGGGCAGTCCTGAGACTTTGCGGTTACGCGGAAGCCATCGGGAAGCTGACTTACAAAGTCTGTATGGCTCATCCATACGATGCTCTTCTCGGGAACGTCCTTGAATATAAGGCTGTTTGTATTCTGATCTATCTCTATTTTTCCGTATTCACTCTTCTCGCAGCTCTCTACCTTGCCGCCGAGAGTATATGCCATTAACTGGCAGCCGTAGCAAATACCGAGGATAGGCACACCTATCTCAAATATCTCCTCAGAAATATGAGGAGATGCAGGATCATACACACTGTTGGGACCGCCTGTGAAAATGATAGCGGCAGGCTTCATAGCCTTTATCTCACTTATAGGAGTATCAAATCGTTTTATCTCGCAGTATACACCACACTCACGTACTCTTCGTGCAATGAGCTGATTGTACTGACCGCCGAAATCAAGAACGATACAAAGCTGGTTAGACATATTTTCCTCCTTAACTTCCGCATTACGGCAGCGGATACCGTATTTCTGAAGCCGTTAGCTATCAGTCATTAGGAAGCGGCTTTGCCGCTATATCTGGCTGATAATATCCCCCAAAAAAAGTGCTGAAGACCATTGGCTAAAGGCTCAAAACATAATTTTGCTTTGCTAAATCATGTTTTAATTATGCCATATTTCAAAGAAAATTTCAAGTCCTTCCAGCGTTTTTTTCACCGAATATAAAGTGGTTACACCAATTATAGTGATAATTAATAAAAAAATAATATCCGCCTATTGAATTTACTTGCAATTTGTGGTATAATATTTATATAGTAGTGTAAGGAGTATAATATATGACACCAAAGGAAGAATTTATCTCGATATATAAAGAAAACATAAAACGCGAGGGAGCTGATAAGCTTCTGGAATACCTCGAAAAAAGTGATTTTTTTACTGCTCCGAGCAGTACACGCTATCACGGTTCCTATGAGGGCGGTCTTGTTCAGCACAGTCTAAACGTTTACCACTGCCTCAGGGATTACCTTTCACGCCCGCGTACAAAAGAGCTTTACGGCATGGATTACTCAGAGGAAACTATCGCTCTTGTTGCTCTGCTCCACGATGTATGTAAGGTCAATTTCTACACCGTTGAAATGAGAAATAAAAAGAACGATGAAACAGGTCAATGGGAGAAAGTTCCTTTTTATGCTATCAATGATACTCTCCCCTATGGGCACGGGGAAAAATCAGTATACATACTCTCGGGGTTCTTTTACGGCGAGAATCGTCTCACCCGTGAGGAGGCTTTTGCGATACGCTACCACATGGGCTTTTCATATGGCGGTACCGAGGAAAGAGGTACTATCGGCAGGGCACTTGAAATGTACCCGCTCGCTCTGGCACTGAACGTTGCCGATATGGAAGCATCCTACTACATGGAAGGCTCAAATAAATAAATGTAAGGAGTTTTTATTATGAACTGGTATGATGACGCTATTATCTACCACATTTATCCTCTTGGTTTTTGTGGTGCGCCTAAGTTCAATGACGGAAGTGAAGATGTCACCTATCGTCTTGACAAGGTGCTGAAATGGATACCCCATTTAAAGGAGATGAACGTTGACGCAGTTTACTTCGGACCCGTTTTTGAGTCCGTTGAACACGGCTACGACACTATTGATTACAAAAAGATCGACAGACGTCTTGGCGATAATAATTCCTTCCGCTTTATATGTGACAGGCTTCACGAAAACGGTATAAGAGTTATCCTCGACGGCGTTTTCAATCATGTTGGCAGAAAATTCCCACAATTCGTTGATATACAGGAAAAAGGACAGGCTTCTCAGTATTGTGACTGGTTCCAGAACCTTAACTTCGGCGGTCCAAGCCCATGCGGCGATCCGTTCTGGTATGAAGGCTGGAACGGTCATTACAACCTCGTTAAGCTCAATCTCCGCAATACAGGCGTTTGCGACCATATCATAGATGCTATAAACTACTGGATAGAGTCCTTCGGCATTGACGGTATACGCTTTGATGCCGCTGACTGCCTTGATTTTGAGTTCATCAAGAGGATAAGAAGCTTCTGCAAGGGCAAAAAGACTGATTTCTGGCTCATGGGTGAAATAATCCACGGCGACTACAATCGCTGGGCTAATGCTGAAATGCTGGATACCGTTACAAACTACGAGTGCTACAAGGGTCTCTGGTCGTCACACAACGATAAGAACTACTTTGAAATAGACTATTCTATCAACAGGCAATCGGGTACAAACGGCGGTATCTACCGTAATATCGACCTGTATAACTTCGTTGACAACCACGATGTCAACCGACTTGCAAGCACACTGAGCAATAATGCTCATCTGCCCCTTGTATACACCCTTATGTACACAATGCCCGGTATCCCTTCGATTTACTACGGAAGTGAATTCGGCGTAGAGGGCAGAAAGGAAAATAATTCCGATGATAATCTCCGTCCCTGCCTGCACCTGAACGATCTGGCAGATCACGGAAATATTTCACTCTATAATCATATCGTCAAGCTCGGCCGCATCTACCGCGCTTATCCCGCAGTAAGGAACGGAAGCTATGAGCGTATCATGATAACAAATCAGCAGCTTCTCTTTAAAAAGGTCCTCGGAGAACAGACTGTTTATGTTGCTCTTAATCTCGGTGATTATGAGTATGATCTCAATTTCCAGACTCACCTTTCTGGTCTGGTAGATGTTTTCACAGCTTCGCCTATCCCTGTTGAGAATTCAAATGCTAATGTACGCATGGCTCCATACTCTTCAATGATAATCGTAGCAGACGATATCGTAAATAACGAGCCAAAGCATGAGGAAGCTCCCGTGGATAAGGAGACTGAAATTGAAGTAGGAGCAAAGTACCGCCACTTCAAGGGAAATGAATACGAGCTTCTTGCCGTAGCACGTCATACCGAAACTATGGAAGAGCTTGTCATATACAAATCGACCAAGGACGGAGAGGTATGGGCACGCCCAAAGTCAATGTTTATCGGGAAAGCAGGTGATGTCAGGCGATTTACGAAGCTTGACTGACAGTGAATGATACAAGCCGCTGATGCAAATGCATCAGCGGCTTTCCTTTATCTTATTCTCTTTATCATCTCGTCATAACAAAGCTTATCCCCGTTTGCACACTCTATGGTGTTGTATTTTACAAAGCTGTAGCCCTTTTTTAGGTATATCCCTTTTGCAGGAAATGAAGCATCAATAACTATGGTATCATAGCTCTCGGCTATCATATTCTCGGCAAACCTGATGAGCATACCTCCATAACCCTTTCCCTGATATTCAGGGAGAACAAAAAGCCTTGTTATTTCGTTATCAGCAACTGTTACCGTTCCGACAATACTGTCATTATCGTCTTTAAGCAGAAAAACTCTTTCCTTTACAATATCTCTGAGAATGTTTTCATCACAATGATGTGAAAGAAAAAACTCCACCGCACCTACAGGATAATAATGCGGATATACCGATCTTATCGCTGTATGAGCTATTTCCTTTACCGTAACAAGGTCTGTTTTTTCAGCCTTATATACCTCCATTCTGTACACTTCCTTTCATATGATGATTATAAACTAAACGCTCAGAGCTGTCAATACTTATAAAATTAATGGGTATAAGCTTGAAATCTCACTAATTTTATAAGAATTATAAAATTATGACAAAATCTTTCCGAAAATTGTTGATTTTTCTGATTTTTTGTGGTATAATGTATATATCTTGAAATGCTTAGGAGGAGCGTATAATGAGCAAGCTTACAAAAATAATCAAGGAACGCAGAAGCGTCCGCAAATTCTCATCATTGCTGCCGTCAAAGGCTCTTATTGACGAAATATTGGAAGCAGGTATTTACGCTGCTTCAGGCAGAGGAAAGCAGGCTCCTGTTGTAATTGCGATCACTGACAAAGAGCTTCGTGATACTATCGCCGAGGAAAACAGAAAGATCGGCGGCTGGGAAGGTGAATTCGACCCGTTCTACGGCGCACCTATCATAATTCTCGTCATTGCGCCAAAGGATATACCTACAGCAGTTTATGACGGAAGTCTTACTATCGGCAATATGATGCTGAAGGCTCAGGAGCTGGGGCTCGGAAGCTGCTGGATACATCGTGCAAAGGAAGAAATGGAAAGTGAACTTGGTCAAAAGATACTTGACAAGGTAGGTCTCAAGGGCGAGTATATCGGCATAGGCCATCTCGCACTCGGTATACCCGATGTTCCACCTGAGCCGATTCCCGAAAGACTTCCCGACAGAATTTTCTATATCGACTAAAAGAAAGCGGTCCGAAAAAACGGACCGCTTTTTATCTTAGTTTTGACCTCGATTATCAGAAACTCTGCTGCATTCAACGCTTTGTATGAACCATCTTTCGCCGTTCACCTTATAAATTGAAAACAGCATGGTTATAAGATCATCGCCCTTTTTCAGCCCGACCTCATAATACTTTCCTTCCGTAACTGTTACAGGTCTTTCCGTATTCTTGAAATCAAAATCAAATGCATCAATTTTCTCAATCACAGCAGCTCTTTCTTCACCGTCCGGCTCTTTGCTGCCTGCAACATCTTTTTCTATAGCAGCGTAAACATAATACATATTCGCCATATCGTCTGCATACTGAAGCTCGTCAGCAGTATAGCTGCCAGCTTCCTTTTTGTAGTCGATTTCATAACCGGGCTCCGTCATAAAAGCCAGAGCCTGCTTATAGATAAGTCCGAACATACCCTGATCTATGGGCATAAGATACTGCATCTCGTCCCTGATATAAAATGCATCCTTCAGCTGACTTGTATCGCGCTCATTTACAGCCTTTACAAACTGCTCTGCAATATCCTCATATTTTTCAAAGCCGTTAAGCTCTGCACCCTTTTCAATATACCTCGCGCTCTCATCATCGGTCAGAACATTTTCTTTTTCATCTGTATCTGTCTCAGCCGCAGTTATTCCTCCGTTACCTTTCATGTCAGCGCAGCCTGTCAAAGCCGTACCTATTGTCAGTACGGCAATTATTCCTGTTATTATCCTTTTCATTCTATCCTTGATCCTTACATCGAAATTAATACAGGAATAAGTAATCGCCCTTCCCTAAGCCTTATTTCTTTTTCAATATAGCAATAGCAGCATAATGCAGCACATCAAACTCCTCAGGAGCTGTAAGTGCAAGAAGTGCTCTGTGTTCACGCTCCCATGCAGCTATTTCAGCTTCAGGAAGCGAAGCTCCGATACCACGGCAGGTTTTCATTCTTCCGTTCCAACTCTCGCGGGTAAAATGCACATTAAGGTCAAAGCCTGTTCTGTACACTACATCAAATGACTCAAGAACCTCGTCAGATATATGAACAGGCTCACGAGTCCAGCCTCCGCCGCTCCACTCAGGGTTATACTCCAGAACAAGCTTTTCGCTAAGACCTGCGATCCTATCCTCTTCAGGAAGCCATGCCATCTGCATCACCACAAGTCTGCCGTCCTTTTTGAGCATCCCTGCAAGCTTTGGTGCAAGCTCTCGTGTATCAAAATACCAAAAACACTGACAGGCAGTTATAACATCAAAGCTCTCATCCGGAAAATCCATCTTCTCAGCAGGAACAACATGAAATGCGATATTCATTTTATTGCTCTGTGCCAGAAGATTAGCCTGTGCTATCTGATTTTCCGATATATCTGTACCTGTCCATTCAGCACCGTATTTATACATATTGCGCGGTATAACACCTGTACCCGTTCCAAGGTCAAGGCATTTCTGTCCGTTTATGCCAATACCGCAGTCTACGAGCTTTTTATAAAATTTCTTTGGATATATGTCACGATATTTTGCATATCCTTTTGATGTTCTGCCAAAATCAAATGCTTTTCCGCTGTCGATCTTTTCTTTGATTATTTCCATTTTGCAAACTCCTTTTTGTAACGAAAGCCCAGATTTATTACCGATAACAAAAATTCAAATCACAGTTCACAGTAAAGACATAACAAATTATGCAATCATTCAATTGCCGATCCGCTAATCGCTCTCCTCTCTGATCGGAAGCATATCCCCTGCGCTATCTATTAATTTTTATAATACCAGTTTTATCTACATTTGTCAAGTGTACAGGAAGATTTATAAAAGAGCTGCACGAAATATCATGCAGCTCTTTATCATTATTTAACAGCAGGATCAAGTGTTGATATCTTATTGAGGAGATATTCCTGTATCCTAAGAGCATCATTTGAGGTTATGCCCTTGCTGCTGATATCAACATCGGCATTAGCCTTACCCTGTGCAGTGATAGCAGACTTCTCCGAACCGCCTTCACCGTACTTATTCGGATTTGCAAGGCTCTGCATAATAAGCACTATATCCGACATATCAACATCGCCGTCACAGTTTGAGTCACCCCATACTGTCACAGTAACATCACCGTTTGTTGTGGTTGTTACAGGCTCTGTAGTGGTTATAGTTGTAGTTGTGGTCTCTGTTGTAGTGGTAGTAGTCTCTGTAGTTGTAGTAGTTGTAGTTGTAGTTGTGGTGGTAGTTGTTGTTGTAACAACAGTCGGCTCCTTAACGAAAACAGTATAGTTTATAACATTTCCTGTCATTCCGTTTGTACCAAGAACTACCTTTTCACCAGCATCAACAGTTTTCTTGTATGCAACAAAGCTTACACCGTTGCTTGAAGTAGCCGTAAGGTCTGTTCTTGTATAGCTGCCCAGCCATGAAGGAACAAGATTTGCCTCCTCCTCGCGGGTATCAACAAGAACATACACCTCAGCCTTAGCGGCTGCGGTAAACTCCGCAAGGTCAGCGTCTGTATTCTTTGAATTGCAGGCTGTCATAATGTACTCGCAGTTTTCAAGCTCGGACGCAAGCGAAGTATATGTAAAGTCTCTGTCACCGTAAATAAGACCGCCTGTGCTGTTGGACTCCATGAGTTTCCAGTCTCTTGAATTTGTATAATCCTTTACAAGAAGATTATTTACAAGCTTGCCGTTTACTGGCTCTGGAGGTGTATTGTTCAGCTTTATATTCGGTCTTGAAGGGATCTGAGCCTCTGTGCCCAGATAGAAGCTCGGGTGCGGAGGCTGATTGTATGAGGACTGCTGACAACCGCACTGCATACGGTACTGCATATCATGCATAAGAGTTGTGATACGGTACTTAGATTCTGTATTTGTACACCATACACGCAGCTTTGAATTATCCTCTGTTCTGAGAACAAGCTCCTCACGCCAGTCGCCGAAGAGATCGGCTGTAAGACAAGGAACAGCCTTTGTGCCGTTATTTGAAGCACATCCTGTAGCTGTGAATATCGCAGGATAATTATTTATTGCCGCACCGTCTGTAATAGTGATGTCGTCAAGAAGCTCACGCTCTAAGTCTCCGTCCCAGTAGATAAGGAAGTTTGTAGCAGGCCACTTGTTTCCTATCTGCTTGCCTGAAACGTCGAATACTGCATTAGCAGGTCTTGAGCCCCAGAACTCCGCACCGCTGTTGCCTGCAACAATATTGTCTGCGCAGCAGCGTCCCGTATCCTTATCGCCGTCATAGTGCCATATAATATTTCCGTTCTTTCCGTCAACAAGAGAGATACCGTAACCTCCGCTCTCGTGACAAATGAATACTTCTATTCCTTCACGGTTAGGATCAAGGTCACCTACGTGCATAGCGTCACCGTGGCCTTTCTTTGTTGTCCAGAGGAGTCTTCCGTTATCATCGATAACGCAGGCACCCATGCAGACCTCCTGTCTGCCGTCGTTGTCGAAGTCCGCAACCATTACGTTGTGGTTACCGTCTCCGTAACCCGGAGCACCTGAATTGAAGCCTGTATCAAATACCCACTTCTTTGCAAGCTTACCGTTTACAACGTCAACAGCCGAAAGGGTAAGCCTTGTATAGTAGCCTCTGCCGTAAACAACAGAAGGGTGAACTCCGTCAAGATAAGCGATAGCGCAGTTGTAACGCTCACAGCGGTTTCCGTAGTTGTCGCCCCATGTGCTCTTGGCTTCGTTGCCTGTAGCAGTACCTCTGGGCACGGGGAAGTCTATAGTATCGAGAGCACGTCCCGTAGCTCCCTCGAAAAGCGTCATATACTCAGGACCTGTAAGAACAGTTCCTGCACTGTCAACATAATTGGCGTTTCCATTGCCTATTACCTTGCCTGTACCGTCAACAGTTCCGTCGCAGGTCTTTGTGACAAGCTCAGCCTTGCCGTCGCAGTCAAAGTCTGCAACAGCCATTTGTGTATAATGCTGACCTGCACGGATATTCTTGCCCATATTTATGCGCCAGAGCTGCTTGCCCGTAAGAGTATAGCAGTCGATATAAACATTGCTTGTATAACCGGTCTTGGAGTTATCCTGCGAGTCATTAGGATCCCACTTCACGAATATCTCGTACTGTCCGTCTCCGTCAACGTCGCCTGCACAGCAGTCGTTGGGAGAGTAGATACTTCCCGGACTGTTCAGCGGTATATCGAAGTAATTGCTGCCCGAAGTAAAACGGCATTCCTCGGAATTGACCACATTGCCGTTGACGAGAGTATCAACACGGTACTTTGAGCTTGAATTGCCGCTTGCGTCCCAGTAGTTGGTAGCTTCTCCTGCCTTGCTGGTGTAGATGAGCTGACCGTCGCGGAAAAGCTGGAACTCCGCATTATCATTGTCATTAGCATTGAAACGCCAGCTGACGAACATACCGTTGCCCGACTTGATAGCGTAGATTCCGCGGTCAAGGTACTCCATAATAGCCGAACCGTTACCGCCGTTTCCGTAAGCAGCATTGGCTGTGAGAGTTGCGCCCATGCTGAGGTTGGAGCTTACAGCAACTGCCAGAGAGGCAGCAGCGGCTGTAAGTTTCTTTAATTTAAATTTCATTGATTATTCCCCCAATGATTTATATTTTTTGGACAAAATGTCCCGTGTCAATACTATTATACTATTTTGTTCACGGTTTGGCAATGATTTATTGTCTCTTTTTTATGCGATTTTACCCCACAAATGTGCTTATATGTAAAATAATGACATATAAATACATTATAATATCATTATAATACATAAGAAGGACAAACACTGCTCTTATGGCTCTATAGCTTTCAATTTCCAACTCTCAACTAAAAAGCCGTCTGCGCTGTGAAAAGCTTACAAATGCAGACAGCAAACTTTGTACAAAACGCAGAACTGAAAAAATATTTTTCTGATAATCAACGGTTTTCCATTGAATTTCATGTTTTTTCAGCCCTATTACAGAAAGCATTTCTCTGACACAGACATATAAAAAAGGACGGATACTCTCCGTCCCTGATATCAGCCTATTAAAAACTGCACAACTAAAAGCAGTGCCAGAAGTGCAAAGTTTATCACCGAGAACACAGCAAAATACCGTCCTGTCTGAGCTTTAGCGTCCTTACGGTATATCTGGAAGGATATCAGACTTGCCAGAGATGCGATAAGCGTTCCGAATCCGCCTATATCAACGCCTAAAAGAAGCTGTGTACCGTTATCAGTGAACTCTGCTAACATAACAGCCGCAGGTACATTGCTTATGACCTGCGAAAGAAGTGCTCCCGATATAAGCTCCCTGCCTGCAAGAATACGGGAGAAGAAATCACTTACGGCTTCTATTCTTGCAATATTGCCAACAAATACGAAGAAGCCTACAAATGTAGCAAGCAATGCATAATCCACCTTGCCAAGCAGCTTTATATCACATATTACCGCTGCCGCAACTGCCGCTATAAGGCATACCCAGTCGGGAATAAGTCTGAATACAGCCGCAATACAAACAATGAAAAGTCCTGTATACACAGCCGCCTTCAGCTTTGGTATCTCAGCATCTTTGCTTTCGGGAGCCTTGCATTTATCATTAGGCAGGAGCAGCGTAAGTCCCATTACCGCCGCAAGTCCCACTGCTCCGACGGGAAGCATGGTTTTCAGAAAGGTCATCGCCGTAAGCCCGTATTTGTCATACAGAAACAGGTTCTGCGGATTTCCAACAGGAGTCATCATACTTCCGAGATTTGCCGCCGCAGTTTCAAGAACGACCGTCAGGATAAGACTTTTGCTGTCGTTGATACTACTGAAAATAAGCAGCGTAAGAGGCACAAATGTAATAAGTGCAACATCATTTGTCACCAGCATAGCACTGAAAAAGCATATCAGCGTAAGCACCGCGCCAAGTCTTCGGACTGTACCTGTTTTGCTCAACAGCACCTTAGTAAGCTTATCGAAAATACCAATACTGCGAAGTCCTGCTACAGCCGCCATGAGCGCAAAAAGCTCAATGAGCACAGTCCTGTTGCAATAGCCGATGTACTCCTTATCAGGCGGTATTATGAACATTGTAGCGACAGCAAGCAGCAGAGATATTACAAGTACAGGCTGCGCCTTCACAAATTTACGCAATCCCGTCATACTGTCTCCTTAGTCATAAGACCGTAATGTGAGAGCCTGTAGCCTTTGCTGAAATAGCATGAAAAAGCCGCTTCGTTTTCCTCTTCTATCTCAAGCTTGAAGCGGACAGCCTGTGGGAATTCTTTTTCTATAAACTTCAAAAGCGCAGTACCTATCCCGAATCTTCGATATTCGGGCTTTATGTAAAGATCCTCAAGCCATACGCATATACCGCCGTATTCCGTGGTATAACCCAGTGCCGTCATCGCATAGCCAGCAGCCTCACCGTTGAATTCAAGCATAAAACCGCGCAGAAAAGGCATATCACTGATGCAGTCCTCAAAGTCCTTTTCGAGAACACTGTCCGATGACTTATGTATGACCGCCGGAGAGTCGTAAAACTCCCTCATCATAGCCATTACCTCACCCTTGTCATCAGGAACGAGCTCACGAATATTTATGTCGTTTTCCATATTATCTTCCTTTCGCATTAACTGCAAAAATGATTATACCACTTTTTTCCTAAAACGTCAACAAAAACCCCTTATATTTTCACAATGACAAAATATGATACATTGACACAAAATGCAAATTAATATATAATGATAAACAAATAAAATCAAATCTTGGGAGAAATAAAAATGGATCAGATAATAAACAGAAGAAGTATCAGAAAATACACCTCACAGTCCGTTGAAAAAGAACTCATAGACGAAATACTCGGTGCAGCTATCCTTGCTCCGTCAGCTAAAAACCGACAGCCGTGGAAATTTATCGTTTACAGTGACAGCTCAAAAAAGGAGCTCCTTGACGCTATGGAAAAGGGGCTTATAAAAACCAAAGAAGAACTTGCACATATGCCGGATTCGGAGTATATGCTGTCCGATGCCTTCAACACACTTAAAATAATGCGGGAAGCTCCTGTAATTATAATGGTGCTTAACACCAACGGCAGTTCCCCGTTCAATGATATCGACACCTTTGCCCGTATCACCGAAATATGTGACAGTCTCTCCATCGGTGCGGCTATTGAAAATATGCTCCTCAAAGCTACAGATCTGGGGCTGGGCACACTATGGATAGCAAACACCTGTTATGCCTACAATGAGCTTGCAGGATTTATAGGAACAGATGCCCAGATCATCGGCGCAGTAGCACTTGGCTATGCTAATGAAGCTCCATTCCCAAGACCGCGCAAAAGTCTTGATGAAGTCGCTGAATACAGATGAGAAAAGTCCGAAGGAAGTCATTATGACCGCCTTCGGACTTCACTGCCGCACTTATTATGCACAGCTCATACCATTATCAGACAAATGCCTTTATTTCACCTGCTAAGAACTTTTTCAGCAGAACAAGGTCGTCCTCGGTTATTGCACCGTCGCCGTCTATATCTGCTGCCTCGAACCTTTCTGCGTCGCCGTCCACAGCCGCATTTCTCATACTGCAAAGGTCGAATACATCGACTGTACCGTCGCCGTTAAGGTCACCGAGTATATATTCACCTGCGGGAGTATTAGGCTTCCACCAATTGATATTGAAGAGGTAGCTCTCTCCGCCTGTAAATACCAGATATACGTCATGCTTACCGCTTACAGCCTCAATATTGCGGGTCTTTGTTATCCATTCCTGCCAGCCGCCTGTGCTTGTGATATCTGTCTTGCCTATAAGCTTGCCGTCGGGAGAATCCAGACGAACTTCAAGAACAGCATCAGAACCGTTAGAAGCTACGCGGAAATCAATTTTATCTGCACCTGTAAGGTCTATATCTTTGAAACCAATGTAGTCACCGTCCTCGATATAGCCAACATCACTTCCGCCTTCTGAACAGTTCTCAACGTCAATACCTGACTTATAATCGTAATTCTCAGCCTCAATAACATTGCTGTCATTGCCGCCCATACCCTTTATGCGGAGTATATGGCTTGATTTGCTTAGTATATTTCCTTCTCTGTCAAGAACGTAAATACGATATTCGCCTTCCGTTGCAGGAGTCCTGATACTGCCCGTACTTCCGCCTGCCCTTGTCATATCAGCTCCTGCCTTGAAGCTTGTTGTGCCGTCGGGAGCTATCCATACATTTCCGTCTACCTTTCTTACAGGGAGCTTGCTGCCGCCTGTAGTTGCACAGCTTGCAGGAAATGCATAATCAGCCGCGGATTTCAGCCATGAAGGCATAAGGCTGCGGTATTCATCGGTGATACCTGAATTAAGGCATACCTTGTACTGAGCAAAAGGCCATACATTATCGGATACTACTATAGGTGTATCAATGTCGCTGTACGGCGGATTTTTACCCATTTTGTTTACTGTAGCATAAGTACGCTTTATTGTGAGGTGGTGCTTGTCACCGTATTCCTCACAGTTGATCGTATAAGTTACATTAGGGCTTATCTCGAGGACATTGTCATTCTCCTCGATGTAAGTAGTTCCCTCATCGTTATGGAGTCCGTAGGTAGGAGCTCCCGGACCGCCCGCTGGTATGCCCTGAACGTAGTTCTCATTTATTACAGTGCCGGGCATCTGACCTATTGTATAGATACCGCCGCTGTCATGGAGTCTGTTCAGCGAATTTATGACTCTGTTATAGCATATCATATTATCGCGGCAGGTGGTGCTGTCCTTGAAGTTGCACCAGCCCCAGCCAAGGTGTATGCCGTTATATGCAGTCTTTTCGATAGTATTATTGAGTATCTTCACAGAGTCAACGAAATATGCTGTAATAGCCGCACAGCCGCCGAAGCCGTGTACTACACTTATATCATAAAGCAAATTCTCAGTGATGAGGTCGTTTTTGCATAAGCCCTCGACCTCCTTCGGGAACTTCTCGTGATTGTTCCATGCAGCATCACCTATGTAGATATGCTGCGGATGACCCACTGTGATACCGCTTGAAGTGATATCGGTTACGAAATTTCCGCGAACTTCTGAGTTTATAACGTCATTGGTCATTGAGATACCGTCTGCACCTGTATGCTTTACAACATTTCCTGTAAGCTTTATGTTGTCGCTGCTTGTTATATGTATAGCAGCAGGCAGAGTATCAACCATTTCGTACTTCTTGGAATGCCAGTTCGAGTCTGCAAAGGCAGTATAGCACTGAGCTGCCTGACAGGTAGTCTTGCCGTGTGAGCCTGCCACATCTGTGAGCTGATAATCCGTATTTGCAAAGGTTATACCGCTGAAGCTGATATTCTGAACACGTTCGGTCAAGGAATTGCCTGCAATTTTGATAAGTCCGTCAGCAACAGGGGCTTCAACGTCCGCGGTAGTCATATCCTCACCGCTGCGGGGGTAATAATACAGCACCTTCTGTGTCTTGTCGAAGAAGAATTCTCCCTCGCTGTCCACGAATGAAAAAGCATTGTAGATAGTATGTGTACCGCCTGTGCTGAAGCCTGCTCCCCAACCCGGAGTCTGAGCTATAGCACCGTATGGCTGCTGCATGAGAAGTATCATTCTGCTGCCGTCATATTTTATATCACGGGAGCAGACTATATTCTCGTTCCATGTAGTGCCGTTTACCACCTCAAGGTCATCGAAATTTGACGTGATACGCGGCATAGAGCCTGCATCATAAACGATGCCGTCGCTCTTTTTTCCCGAGTCCCACGCCCAGTCAGCCTGTCCTGCGGTTATGTTGTAGTCTCCGTAGCCGCCCTTAGCCTGAACCTGCACACTGCCCATATTTGCGCGTCGATCATTTACATAGAGATTTCTCAGCTTGATATCTCTGTCAAGAGGTGCCGACCATAGCTTGTCATTGAATTTAGTCCAACCTGTGACCTTCTGTGCGCCGTTGATAACAGGCTCCTCATCACCATAGGCTTCATACCTTATGGTAAAGCCTCCTGTACCCGAATCACGGGTATCAAACTCAACAGGCTCTGTAATGCGGTAATCACCGCCGCGGAGATACACAACGATATCTCCTGTCATGCTGCCGTTGATCTTACGAACCTCGTTCCTTGCCTTATCAAGAGTAGCAAAAGGTGACTCAATAGAACCATCGCCATTATCGCTTCCATCAGGCGCAACGAAAAATACCGCTTGTGTACCTGCGGCAGTTGAAGTACCTGCGAAGCTTCCTGTGTCAACGGCTGCAATTATTGCTGCCATACTGACAGCAAATGCTGACATTCGTTTCAGGATCATAGTATTCCTCCTTATTAAATTTTAATATCCCTTCTATACTATCATTTCTTCTCTTGTTTTATGCATGATAGCTATATTTTTATCTAACAACTTAATTATAATACAATAAACTGTACAATAATACAACTATTATTGCTTTTTTGGTAATATATCTATATCGCCCCCTTGATTTTTCCTTATCCTTATGCTATAATATGTGCTATTCAGCAGGAGGTAGGTATGTTTTCAAAATTCAGAAAGAAATTCATTGGTGACAAGACGTTCTACAAAATAGTCCTGAGCATGGTCATTCCCATGATACTGCAAAATGTTGTCACCAATTTTGTAAGTCTCATAGATAATATAATGGTGGGCAGCATGGGTACCGAGCCTATGAGCGGAGTATCCATCGTCAACCAGTTCATATTCGTTTTCAACGTTACCGTATTCGGAGCAGTTGCAGGTCCGAGCATCTTCGGGGCTCAGTTTTTCGGCAAGGGTGACCATGAAGGTCAGAAATACACATTCCGTTTCAGACTGCTCATATGTACAGCTATAATCCTTGCCGCAGCGGTCATATTAAAGCTGTTCGGCTCACCGCTGATAAAGCTTTTCATCAGCAAGGAAAGCGACCCTCAGCAGGCGAAAGAGATACTTGGCTATGGCATTGACTATCTTAGGATAATGATATTCAGCCTTATCCCCTTCGCCATTGGTCAGGCTTACTCCAGCATAGTCCGCGAATGCGGGGAAACACGTATCCCTATGGCAGGAGCTATGTCTGCTGTGGGTATAAACGTGCTGCTTGACTACGGCCTTATCTTCGGAAAGCTTGGTATGCCTGCAATGGGTGTAAAAGGTGCCGCTATCGCCACCGTCATCGCAAAGACGGTTGAAGCCCTTGTTGTAGTTGTCTGGGCACACACTCACCCGCAGCGAAACAAATATATCATAGGTGCATTCCACGGCTTCTCCATACCGCGAAGACTGACCGCAGATATACTCAGGCGAGGTACTCCACTTTTTATAAACGAGTTTCTCTGGTCACTGGGAATGTCAATAGTTGCACAGTGCTATTCCGTGCGCAGCACCGAGGTAGTAGCTGCAAGAAACATATCCAGCACCATGACAAACCTTTTCAGCTCTGTATATCTGCAAATGGGAGCCTGCATCGCTATACTCGTAGGAGCAAAACTTGGCGCGAACAGGCTGAAGGAAGCACGGGATCTTGACAATAAGCTGCTTTTCTTTGCAGTTGCCGCAGCAACAGTTGTTGCGGTCTGTATGCTGCCCCTTGCAGGACTTTTCCCGAGATTTTACAACACTGAAGCCTCCGTGCGCTCACTCGCTGCATACATGATCATCATACAGGCTCTTACTATGCCGATGTGGGGCTATACCAATGCTTGCTACTTCACACTTAGAAGCGGCGGAAAAACAGGTATCACCTTCCTTTTCGACTTCGGTTTCACATGGCTTCTGATGATACCTCTTGCCGCAGTGCTTTCTTATTTAACATCGTTTGATATACGCATCGTATTTGCCGTTGTCACCTTCTCAGAGATAGTAAAGGTATTCATCGGCTACTTTATGGTACGCAGCAATGTGTGGATAAACAACATCGTTGATGATATCTGACCACATAGCGAAACGCCGCCGCTTCGAGGGTAGAAGCTGCGGTGTTTCCCTTTTTTGAGGAATTTGTTGTATCAAATAGAGAGGATAAAGCTTTAATTCAGGTTCAAACAAACCGTAAATCAATATATATATATTTACTGTCCTTCATGGAAGAAGTAAGGAAGTGCATCATAGATGTACCATCTTACATATCCCCACCAATGAGTCTTTTCAATACCGTCATTGCTGTTTGCAACGAGGAAGTAGAAGTTACCGTTCGAGAAGTCTGATGTATAGGTAAAACGCTTTGTATCCTGCTTGAGAGGATTTATAAGTCCGAGCATATTGTTGTATGCAAGGTCCTTGTCACCTGTAGCAGCAAGTACAAAATACTCTCTCTGGCTGAAGCCTGACTTGTCGATAGCATTCTGAATACCCTGTACACCACCCCAGCAGTGACCTGACAGCGGCATATAATAAGCGCATATATCAAGATTGTTTATCAGCATATTCCATGTTGAACCGCCGCCCATTGAAAATCCGCCGTATGCACGGTGATATCTTGAAGCCTTGAGTCCCTCTATGGAAGTATTCTCGGCATATGTGGAATACTTGCCCTCAACGAATGGGATGATGCTCTGACGCATCTCGTTCCATACCGTGCCTGCACCCATATTTCCGTCATTTGAAGGACAGCCGTTGAATGTAGGAGTTACAACGATCATGGGTTCAAGCTCGCCGTTCTTTATCATATTGTCAAGTATATTCTGCATCTTGACATCATTGCTGAATATTGTATTCTCGTTCTCTCCGCCGCCATGCATCAGATAGAAGATGTTGTACTTCTTGTTCTCGTCATAACCGTATGGGAGATAAACATTAAGTGACTTGTTGCCATTTATACCGGTATAGTTTTCCTTAATGATCCTGCCTGCCTGTGAGCACTGTTTAAGGTAGCTGTCATTTGCACGGTACTGAAGATTAGCGTTATATCTGAAGTTTGATTTTGGTGCTGTTGTCGTAGTAGTTGTTGTGGTGGTCGTAGCAGTTGTTGTGGTAGTAGTTGTTGCAGGTGCAGTAACTGTCTTTATATTATCTGAATAGCTCTCAGGAAGCTTATTTACTGCACCTAAGAGATACTTCTGTATAGCAAGAGCATCGTTTGCGGTAATACCTCCGCCTGCTTCGCTAACATCGGCATTATAGATACCGGGATCACCGAGAGTATACTTGTTTGGATTTGCAAGTGACTGCATGATAAGAACAACATCGCCCATATCTACATCGCCGTCGCCGTTTGCATCTCCCCACTTTGATACCTTTGAATCAAGTATATCCTTGAGGTCCTGTGAAGATGCGGGAGGAGTTGAAACTGTAGTTGTCGTAACAACAGGAGGTGTTGTGGTAGTTGTAGTTACAGCAGCCTTGGGTCCGTCAATGACAGTACCTGCAACAGCTCCGATAGCCTCGTCAACATAGAAGCTGTATTCGTCAGTATCTGTCTCAACATACATCTGAAGGTCAGAAGCTCCCTCAGGTATCTTGTAATTGGTATTTGCAAGCTGTACCCACTCGCCCTTTGGCAATGCATCAATTGTAGCTATCTTGTCATACTTTACCTCAGTGCCGTCGTTGTACTGGAGAGTGAGATAGAATTTCTGTGATTCAGGACCTTCAGTATATTTTACGATCGTACTGAAGCTGTACTCCTGACCTGCCTTGAATACTGATGAGGAAAGTGTGCGCAGAGCACCGTTCCAGCTTGCTTCTCTACCTGTGCAGGCAAGTGAACCTGCGCCTGCATAATACTCACTCTTATCAGCAGCTACACTTGCAGAACCTCTGCCTGTCCATGAATCGCTGCCGCTGTCAAAGGTATTGTGGAAGTAATATCCGTTTTCATCAGGCTCGATCACAACAGGTGTGCCGCTGAGCACCTTGCTGCCGTTGCAGCCGTTCCATGTCTGACGGTCATACTCAAAGAAGTCGATATCAGCATAACCACCTGTAGTCTTTGTGGCATAGCTGTAGATACCGCTGCGATAGCCTGTAAAGAGCTTCAGGTCATAAGACATTGAGAGCTCCTGACCAAGCTTTGTCCAGTTCTGTCCATCGTATGAATAGTAGAAATTAGCCTTGTCGATATTATTTGAAGAGCTTCCGTCAGAAGCAACATTAGCAAACTTGAAGTCCACCTTGAGGTATACCTCATCGCCGCTCATATTCTGCTCTGCAACTATCTTGTTGGAGCTGTTTCCTACTTCGTTTCCGTTGTTTACGGACATATATACTTTCTTATTTCCGCTGTCATCAACACGGACACCAATACAGCCGTATTTGAGCTGGAATGCCGAAAGACCTGCATAGTCGCCGGCTTTCATATTTGATGCATCAAGCTTTATATAGCTGCTGCAGGCAGGACCCTCTGTACGCATGGTAAGGGTATTTCTTGCATTGAGAAGATGTGAAGCTATAGATTTATTTTTCAGACGCAGCCAGCCTTCACGCTCTGTAACCGACCATGCACTGTTATCGGGATTGTGGTTCCACTGCCATTCGAGTGCAAGGTCATTTGAGGTATAGTCAAAGCTGTCATCGCCTGCAAGATCTGTGCCCTTGCCCGAGCCAAGTTCAAGAGTAAGAGGAGCCTTGCCGTTTACGCCCATCATAGGCCAGTCGTTCTGCCATGTTACGGGAACAAGTACAGGTATACGTCCTACAGAGCCGTGATCCTGGAAAAGAAGTCCGTACCATTTCCCATCGGGAGTTTCAACGATACCGCCCTGAGCACAGCCGCTGTTATAAGAACCTAAATTAGAGTCAAGAACTGTCTTGTTCTCCCAGTTTCCTGTGAGGCTCTTTGAACGGTAGCATATCTCGACACGTCCTGTGCCGCTTGGCCATGCAATAATAAATATGTAATAATAATCGCCTATTTTCTGGATATGTGAACCTTCACCGGCAACATATCCCGTTATATTCGTCTTGAATAAGGTCTTGTCAAGTCCGCCTGACTTGAAGCCTGTCATATCGGAGTTTAACTCCTTTATCTTTATCTCTCCGCCGCCGTAAACAAGATAATTTCTTCCGTCATCATCAAAGAGGATAGAAGCATCGTGATACATACCATTAAGCTCGACCTTATTCCATTCACCATGCTCGATATCATCTGTAGAATAGATATATGACTTGTTTGTGCTGTAGCTGCCGAAGAAAACGTAAAACTTTCCGTTCTTTTCGTTGTAGCGCAGGCTTGCAGCCCACTGGCCCTTTGCATAGTCGTGTTTGCCGTTTACGAGATTTTCGCCGTCGCCCTCAGCGAGTCTGTCGTAAACATAGCCGCATATCTCCCACGATGCCAGATCTTTCGACTTCATTATAGGAGCACCGGGGCTGAAATACATAGTAGTGCTTACCATATAATATGTGTCGCCTACTCTGATAACGTCCTCATCAGGTACATCTGACCATATTATAGGATTTGAGATGGTAGATGCCGCAGAGGTAGTCATACCTGCCGTAGCCGCAGCTGACGGCATAGCGATAGAAGCCGCCAATATCACTGATAATGCAGCCTTTCTCGGAATAATGTGTTTCATAAGTAATTCCTCCTTATTTAATTTCCCCTGTAAACGATTCAATAAATACTATCTCCATGACCGCCGAAATGTTACCCAAATTTTATGTAACATTTTAACGATTTTCATAGTATTGTTCATATTAATTTTATCACTTTGTAATAATTCGAGCAACCTAAATTATAAAGATTTGGTGGACAAAACACACTATTTATTGTAATATATCACGATTTATGTTTGAATTTTATCATTTTCAGCAAGATATTGATATCTCTAACACAAAAGAAACATTATTACATTTTCAACAGGAAAGTCAGGCTGTACAAAAAGCTGATTCTCATTCCGAAAAATCTTTTTCTCTGTATTATCAATGTGTACTCAATAATCAGCATAAGAATCTTGTACATGGAGAGTATTTTTTTCGGGAAAGTGAAATATTTCCCGAAAAAATCGACTATCCTGTTTTTTATACATTTTTGGATTAATAACGAGAAAAAGTTTGATTTGCAGTGCTTTTCACAACATATATACGCACATTTCAAGGTCTTGATGTTGACTTTTCCACCTCGATAGTGTATAATTTTAACATAGACAGGAGATGATAAAATGCGCTCAAAAGGCACTAAAACCATTGCTGAGAACCGCAAAGCCCGTCACGATTACTTTGTCCTCGAATCCTACGAAGCAGGCATTGAGCTTGTGGGTACTGAGGTCAAATCTATCCGTCAGGGCGGCGTTAACCTTAAAGATTCATGGTGCTCTATCGACAAGGGCGAGCTTTTCGTCCGCGGTATGCACATATCTCCATATGAGAAAGGCAATATCTTTAACCGCGATCCCATGAGAGTTAGAAAACTCCTCATGCACAAGCGTGAGATAAATAAGCTCTACGGTACACTCAAACAGGAGGGACTTTCACTTATCCCCCTGAGTCTGTACTTCAAGGACTCCCGCGTAAAAATGCAGGTGGGTCTGTGCAAGGGCAAAAAACTCTACGACAAGCGTGCCGATATAGCTAAGCGCGATGCAAACCGTGAGATCGATCGCAATATGAAAACACGCAACAGATAAGGGAAATACTGCTATGATATACCCAGAGCCACTGAAAAAAGGTGATAAAATCGCTGTAATAAGCCTTTCAAGCGGTATTATCGGAGAGCCATACTGCGCTCACGAAAAGGAGCTTGGCGAGAAAAAGCTACGTGAATTCGGTCTTGAACCCGTTTTCACCGAACACGCTCTTATGGGTAAGGACTATATTCTGTGCCACCCCGAAGCTCGTGCCGCAGATCTGAAAGCCGCTTTTCTCGACGACTCTGTAAAAGGCATAATAACCGCTATCGGCGGTATAGAGACCTTCCGCACCTTCCCCTATCTCATGGAGGACGAGGAGTTCATAAACGCTGTAAAGGAGCATCCTAAGTTCTTTTTAGGCTTTTCTGATACTACAAATAATCACTTCATGTTCCACAGACTTGGTTTGCAGACCTTCTACGGTCAGGCTTTCATGTGTGATTTAGCGGAGCTTTCGGGAGATATGCTCCCCTACTCAAGAGCACAGTTCGAGAGCTGCTTCACGTCTTATCACGGCAGGAAGATATCTCCCTCTGATGTATGGTACGAAGAAAGAGCTGATTTTTCCGCCGACGCTGTAGGAACTATACCCGTATCTCACAAGGAGGAACACGGTTTCGAGCTTTTGCAGGGCAGTCCCGTTTTTGAGGGTAAGCTGCTGGGCGGCTGCATAGACAGCATGGGCGAGATGCTCATTGCAGGAAATGCAGACAGGTTCGGCGAAATACTTGACAATGAATTTGAAGTATGTCCACAGCTTAAAGAGGACTTCACCAATCAAAGCGAAATAACAAATAAATACCATATCTTCCCATCTGCCGATGAATGGCGCGGAAAGATACTCTTTGCAGAAACCAGCGAAGTCATGCCGACTCCCGAAATGCTGAAAGAATATCTCACCGCACTGAAAAAAGAGGGAGTTTTTGGAAATCTAAACGGAATTATCATCGGCAAGCCCATGAACGAAAAATATTATGAGGAGTATAAGTCTGTGTGGCGCAGCGTGGTAGATAATGCTGAGCTTCCAATGCTCTACAATGTAAACTTCGGTCACGGAACTCCCCGTGCAATACTCCCCTACGAAGCTAAAGCACGCATTGACGCTGAAAAGCAGGAAATCACACTTTTATAAAGGAGGTTCGTCATGTTCTGGGATAAGGTCTCAGGTCTCTATGACTTTACCGAAAATAAGATAAACGGCAAGGTTTACAACGCTCTCGGCACAAAAACTGCCGAATATATCAACGAAAACGATGTTGTCCTCGAATGTGCCTGCGGCACTGGAGCTATTACAGAAGTTATCGCACGGAAATGCCGAAAACTAATTGCGGTTGATCTATCATCAGGCATGATGAAAAAGGCAGAGAAAAAATGCCGCGGGCTCGATAATGTTATCTTCAGAAAAGCCGATATAACCAAGCTGAACTGCGAAGACTGCAAATTCGACAAGGTCGTAGCCGGAAATGTTATCCACCTCCTTGATGACGCTCCAGCCGCCGTCAGAGAAATGCTGAGAGTATGCAGACCGGGCGGCAAACTGATAATCCCGACCTATATAAACAATTCGACTGCTTCAAGCCGGTTCCTTGAAGGATTCTGCAAGGTCATAGGAGTAAAGTTCAAGCAGGAGTTCACTCTGGATTCGTATAAGGCATTTTTCAGCAATATGGGACTCAATGGCGCTCATTTCTTTGTTATCGAAGGCCGTATGCCCTGTGCTGTGGCTGTCATAACCAAGGAATAGCTCTCCCCCCCTTTACGACTTTTTTCGGTGTTGACAAATCTTCAAAAACAAGTTATAATATTATACGGAGCACTAAAGCTCCCAACCTGTACCCTCATTATATATGGGGGCGTAAAGGTTTCGACGGGGGTCTTGAAGTGTGATAAGCGAGCGGAGAATGGCGTGATCTCCATAACCTGCGCCACGTTTAAATATAAACGCAAGAAATAACATTACAGTTTCTAGAAATAGCGAACTGGTAGCTGCTTAAGTCAGCTTCTGTCCACCGAGGGAGTACCG
>Ga0310786_10000722_pt1 | contig 53105 bp, 62 predicted proteins | sample AusTroGonzalo_MG_FD_203881 | JGI IMG/M metagenome (GOLD analysis project Ga0310786, IMG submission 203881) | Bovine rumen microbial communities from tropical cattle in Woodstock, Queensland, Australia - Gonzalo_03 (v2) (version 2) | ecosystem: Host-associated > Mammals > Digestive system >...
CGGGGGGCGGCGGGGCTGGGGGGGGAGGGGGTCATTCGCCGACGATTTCCTGGAGAACGTCTTCGAGGGTGACGAGGCCGACGACTTCGTAGCGTTCGTCGGTGACGAGGAACAGGGGGAGGCGGGTGACGCGCATGCGGGGAAGGAGGTGGTCGACGGGCATGTAGGAGGCGACGAATTGGGGGGGGCGGGCGTAGTCGGCGACGCGTTTGCCGGCGGGGTCGGGGTCGGAGAGGACGTCGAAGATGTGGACGACGCCGGTGTATTCCTTTTTGGCGGGGTCGTAGACGGGGAAGCGGTTGACGGCGTGGCGGCGGGCGAGGTCCATGAGGTCGGCGGCGGTGGCGTCGGCGGGGGCGGCGATCATCTTGTCGCGGGGGACCATGATGGAGGCGCAGGTCTTGCGGTTGAGGGCGAATACGCCGTGGATCATTTCGATTTCGTGGGGGGTGAGGACGCCGGACTGGACGCCTTCGCGGGAGAGGTACTGGAGGTCTTCGCGGGTGACGAGGAGTTTTTCGGCGTCGGGGTCGCTGCGTGGGGCGCGGGAGAGGAGGCGGAAGAGGGCGTTGAAGGCCCAGATGGCGGGGGAGAGGATCCAGGCGGCGAGGCGGAGCAGGGGGGCGAGGGGGAGGACGCGGGTGGCGGGGGAGGCCTGGAAGAAGGATTTGGGGAGGTATTCGCAGCAGACGAGGACGACGAGGGTCATGAGTACGCCGGCGGCGGTGGCGCCGGGGATGCCGCCGAGGGCGTGGCCGATGGCGGCGGCGAGTATGGTGGCGGCGACGTGGCAGAGGTTGGTGCCGAGGAGGGTCGCGGCGAGGAGAACATCGGGGTGCGCGAGGAACCAGCGGATGGTGGCGGCGCCGGGGACGTGGCGGCGGACCTGGTGCTGGAGGCGGAGGCGGTTGGTGGCGATGATGCCGGTTTCCATGCCGCTGAAGAAGGCGGAGGCGGCGAGGAAGAAGACGAGGGCGAAGATCTGGAGGCTAAGCACGGGGCACCTCCTCCGCCGGGGCGCGGGCGGTCGCGGGGGAGAGCATCTGGATGGTGGCGAGGGTGACGCGGAGCTTGACGGTCTGCATGACGCGGACGCGGATGCCGTCGGCGGGGGATTCGACGACGTCGCCGGCGCGGGGAACGGCGCCGAGTTTTTCGGTGATCCAGCCGGCGAGGCGGTCGGAGGATTCGGCTTCGAGGGAAAGGAGGAGCTTGCGGTTGATTTCTTCGAGGGAGATGGAGGCGTCGACGAGCCAGGCGTGGGGGCCGGCATCCTGGAAGATGGGGCGGGGCTTGGCGAGTTCGGCGTAGATGTCGCCGGTGATTTCCTCGAGGATGTCGCCGCGGGTGACGAGGCCGGCGATGCCGCCGTATTCGTCGGCGACGAGGGCGATGCGGAGTTTTTCCTTCTGGAAGCGGGTGAGGAGGCGGTTGAGGGGGATGCCTTCGGGGACGTGGACGAGGGGGAGGCGGGCGGCGTCGAGGTCGTGGGCGGGGTCGAGGAGGAAGCGGCGGACGTCGAGGAAGCCTTCGGTGAGGTCGTAGCGGGAGCGGTAGAGGGGGAGGAAGTTGTGGCGGGAGCGGCGGGCGAGGTCGAGGGCGTCGCAGTCCTCGTCGTCGAGGTCGATGCCGACGAAATCGACGCGGGGGGTCATGACGTCGGAGGCGTGGAGGTCCTCGAGGTTGACGATGGCCTTGATCATGGCGAGTTCGTCGGCGTTGAGGACGCCTTCCTCGCGGGAGATGTCGAGGACGGTTTCGAATTCCTCTTCGGAGAGGGTTTTGCCGCGGGGGCGGAAGTGCCTGGAGAAGCGGCGGGAGAGGAAGTCGAGGAGGGCGCGCAGGGGCGTGAAGGCCCAAGTGAGGAAAAGGAGGGACGGGGCGTAGGCGCGGATGAGGAAGAGGGGGTGCTTGACGGCGACGCGCTTCGGACCCATTTCGCCGAAGACGAGGAGGAGCACGGTGACGGCGGGGACGGCGATGGTGCCGCCCCAGCGGGGGAACCAGCGGGTGGCGAGGAGGTAGCCGATGTTGGAGATGAGGATGTTGACGATGGTGTTGCCGATGAGGACCGTGGAGAGGAGCCGCTGCGGGTTGGAGAGGAGCAGGCGGATGCGGGGCAGGGCGCCGGCGTGGGTGTCGCCGAGATGGCGGAGCTGGAGCGGATCGACGGCGAAAAAGGCGGTTTCGGCGCTGGAGCAGTAGGCGGACGCGCCGAGGAAAACGCAGAAGAGGGAAAGGAGCAGGAGCTGGGCGATCATGGGGCGTCTGGGGCCGGCGCGGGGGCGGGGGGCGGAAGCAGTCCGCGGCCGTCGCAGCGGGGGCAGGGGATGACGGGGCCTTCGCCTTCGAGGCCGCTTTCCCACGCGCGGCCCATGCCGAGGCAAGCCGGGCAGATCCGTTCGGCCGGCGAAAAGCGCCGGATGGCGTGCGAGCCGACGCCGAGGCAGACGGGGCATACGGCGTCCCCGCCGCCGGGAACCGCGCGGACGCCGACGCCGAGGCACCACGTGCAGGGGAGGGTCTGCACGGCGGCATCCGCCGCGGCGGGCGTTTCGGGGGAGATGCCCTTCTGGCGCAGGAGGACGGACTGGATCCAGCGGGCGAGGGGATTGCCGTCGTGGATCATTTCGGCGGAAGCGGCGCCGCGGCGGCTGGCCAGCCAGCGGCATTCGGCGAGGCAGAGGAGCAGCACTATCGCGACGAGCAGGAGGATGGAGACGCCGCATCCCTTGCGTTTGTTGCGGGCGCTGGCGAGGAGGGGGCCTTCCCGCTTCGGGGGCGCCGCGCGGTGCGGACGAGACGCGAACGACCGGCGTAGTCGGACAGGATTTCCGGAGGGAGGAACTGGTTCGTTTGGTTGAGGCATGGGAGAACGGTTTCGGCTTGGTCTTCGCCGATTTCGAGGAGAAGGCCACCTCCCGAAACTAATACGGAAGCGGCTCCGGCGGCAAGCCGCGAAATGAGGCGGAGGCCGTCGGGGCCGCCATCAAGGGCAAGGCGCGGCTCGAAAAGGCGGACGGTGGGGGGAAGCGCGTCGCATTCCCGGGTCGCGACGTAGGGGGGATTGGAAACGACGAGGTCGGCGGATTCGGGGGGAAGGCCGTCGAGGAGGTCGTTTTGCCGGAAGGCGATGGCGAGGCGGAGACGCGCGGCGTTTCTCCGGGCGAGCGCGAGGGCATCGGCGGAAATGTCGAGGGCGGTGACTTCGGCATCGGGGCAGGCGGCCTTGATGGCGCAGGCGAGGCAGCCTGTGCCGGTGCCGACGTCGACGACGCGGAGCGGACGGTCGGCAGGCCGCGGCGCGCGGCGGAGCCAGTCGATGGCGAGTTCGGCGAGGCGCTCGGTTTCGGGACGCGGAATCAGGGCGGCGGGCGAGCAACGAAACGTCAAGCCCATGAAATCGGTTTCGCCGATGACGTACTGGACCGGCTCGTGCGCCAGGAGCCGTGCAACGCCGTGCGAAAATTCAGCGGCGGCCTTTTCAGACGGGATTTCGCCGAGGCGAAGGTCCGCGGCGGCGAGGGAACGCCCGCCGAGGAGGTGGGCCAGCAGCCACCGGAGCTTGCCGGGCGCGTCGTCGACATCCGCCGCGTCGAGGCGGGCGAGGGCGTCGAGGCGGAGGTCGCGCCAGGTTTTGGGAGGGAGGTCGGACATGGCGGGCGGAAGTTTGCCAAGGTTCGGCGACGGAGGAAATCCCTTTTTGCGGGGGCGGGAAGGGGAAGGAACGAGGAAGAAGATCAAGGAAAAATAGCTGAAAACAGCAGGTTTTTCCTTGATCTCGAGATGCGGGGGCGGGGTCGGGAAAGGGGGGGCGATGCTTGGCAAACGGTTCGGCAGGGACGCTTCGTCCCAATGTATTCTGCCGCGCGGGGTGAGACGATTTTTCAAAATCCGGGAAAACGGGGCGGGGCGGAAAACTTGAAAAGCCCCCTTGCAGAGGGGGTGCAAGGGGGCTTCGGATGGCTTGCAGGGCGTCAGAACGGGGGCTCTTCCAGGGTCGCTTCGCGGAGCTTGCGGAGGCGGCGGTCGAGGGCGATCAGGACCTTGCGGAGGAGCGCCGCCGGGAGGTCGTCCAGGGTGCGCGGCGGGTTCGCCAGCTTCGCCTGGCGGGCAATGGCCAGGGCGTACCGTTCGCCGTAGCGGTTGGGCGGGTCGGCCTGGGTCAGTTCGCGGAGGCGGAGGCGGATCAGGTGGCGCATGCGGCGTTCGTCGGCGGGGGCCCAGTAGTCGATTTGGGATTGGCGGCCGGATTCGACGGCGAGGCGGAGCATGACGGCGTCGTAGTCGCTCTGGGTGATGGTTTTGAGGGAACTTTGGCCGGCGCATTCCTCCGCGAGGATGGCGTGGCGCCAGGATTCCGCCACGGCGCGGTCGCGGGGGTCGATGCCTTTCCGGCCCGCGTAGTTCTCCCACGCGGGCCGGAAGGCCGTCCAGAAGCGGCGGATTTGCAGGGCGGAAATCATGCCGGGGCCTCGGTCTTTTCGGGGGTGGCGTAGAAGGATTCGGCCTGCTCCAGGCGGATGCCGCAGCCGGCGAGGGTTTCGGGGGGGAGCTTGGCGCGGTCGGCGAGGATGAGGTCCTTGTCGAGTTCTTCCTTGGTGCGGATGTAGGCGGGACCGATGATGGATTTGACGAGGGCGACGGCGCGTTCGGGCTTGAAGCCGCGGACGAGTTTGACGGCCCAGTTGCCGAGGCGGTAGCCGATGGTGCCGTGGAGGAGCTTGATGGAGCGGGTTTTGTCGAAGAGGCCGGGGTTGGAATCGGCCCATTCGCGGAGGCGTTTTTCCTCGACCTTGGCGGCGTCGGCGAGGCAGGCCATTTCGTCTTCGTATTTCTCGCGGACGGCGGTGAGGCGGAGGTTCATTTCGGCTTCGAGCTTGGCGAGGCGGTTCTTGGCGATGGCGTAGGCGGCCATGGCGGCTTCGGCTTGTTCGGCGTTCTGGATCTTGGGGAGTTTGGGCATGGTGGTTCCTTTCGGGTTTTTGGGGCTACTTGGCCGCCCGGAGGGGGCGGCGCGACGGGGTGGTTGCAAGCACGCTTGCGGCGAAGTTGGCACGCCGCCACTTGATGGCGGCGAGGACGTCGTCGTCGTTCGGGGCGCGGCCGGCCTTTTCGGCGGCGCGGCGGGCGATGGAGAGCACGTGCACCAGGGCGGCCAGCCGTTGCGGCGAGGCGACGACGGCGGGTCCTGCGAGGGCTTCGAGGGCGGCGGGGCCGATCTCCGGGACCATCTGTTTGGCAATGGGCTGCCAGTCTTCCGCGGCGAGGTCGCCGGAAATCCGCAAGGGCGCGAGGATGCGGCCGATGAGCTGCTCGTGGACGTAGGCGGAGGCGGCGAGCATGTCTTCGAGGCGGGTGGTGGCGATGAGGACGACGGGGCAGCGGGTGGTGTCGTGGAGGTCGCGCACCAGTTCGAGCAGGCGGGGGCAGCTGCGCCGGTCGGAGGGGACGAGGCGCTGGGCCTCGTCGAGGATGAGGAGGCGTGCGGGGGAGAGGTGGCGGTGGAGGGCGGCGAGGGCGGCGGCGACGGACCAGCCGCCGGCGCGCAAGTTGCAGGCGGCCATGATGCGGCGGAGGAGCTCGCGGGTGCCGCCGACGGGGGGGCAGGTGGCGAGGGCGGCGGCGCCGCGGTCGCCGTTGGCGGCGGCCCAGGCGGCGGCGGCGGCGGTTTTGCCGATGCGGGAGGGGCCGACGACGAGCGCCATGGTGGCGTTGGCGGCGGCGAACTGGATGGCGCGGTGGATGCGGGCGGTGATCTGGTTGGGGACGTAGGCGGCGGCGACGGCGTCGCGTTTCCGCTCGAAGTAGCGGCGGAGGGCGGCGGCGACGTTGGCGATGTTGCCGTGGTATTCGCCCCGGAAGACGCGCGAGAGGACGGAGGCGGAGTAGCCGGTTTCGGCTTCCACGGCGGACCAGTCGCAGGCGGGGTCGGCGGTGATGCGTTCGGCGTAGGCGAGGATGAGGGCGCGGGACTCTTCGGGGATGGGATAGGCTTCGACCTTGGCGCGGTCGAGTTTCGCGGCGATGGTGTCGGAGATGCGCGTGGATGCGGGAGCGGGGAGGTTCGTGGCGGGCATCTTCAGTCCTCCTCGGCGGCGAAGACCCAGGGCTCGGCCCCGGCGGCGGGTTTTGCCAAGGGTTGGCAACCGAAGGGGGGATTTGCCAGGGCTTGGCAAACGTCCCGCGCGGTTTTTGCCAAGGGTTGGCAGGTTTCCGGGTTTTTTGCCGGACCTTGGCAAACGGGCGCGGCGGGTTTTGCCAAGGGTTGGCAGGTTTCCGGGGTTTTTGCCAAGGGTTGGCAAAACGGCGGCAGGCCGCGCGCAACGCGGCTGGCGTGGTTGCGGCGGTTGTGGATGCCGTCTTTGAGCAGCGCCTTCGCGCCGCGCAGGCAGGCGTGTTGCGCCGCGTGGTCCTCCGGGTCGATTTCGTGGAGCACGAGGCCGATGAGCGTCTGCGCGCATTCTTCCTTGGTCATCATGGTTTGCGTTCCTTTGGGTTTCTTTGTGTTCTTTGTGGCTAAATCAGTAGGGGCAGTCGTCAGCGTTGGTGCGGGTGCCGGCGTCGCAATAGGCGGCGGCCAGGGCGGCGGCCTGGTCCTCGGGGAGGGCGTCGGCGGGGTCGCCTTCCTCTTCCGGCGGGAGGGCGGCCGGGTCGGGCAGACCGAACGCGGCGAGGTTGGCGGCGGCGCGTTCGGCGGCTTCGCGCTGGCGTTTGGCGGCGATGGGCCGCAGGCGTTTGATCTCGTCGGAAAGCACCTTCTGGCGGAGACCCAGCTGGAAGGCGAGTTCTTCGGGGGTGGCGTCCGCGCGGACGGCCTGCAGGACCTTGGCAACGCCGAGAAACTGGCCTTGCATGTCGCAGACGTAGGCCTTCCCGCCGTCGAGCGGGTTGATCCAGACGCGGTACTCGCGCCCCCGGACGAGGAGGTTGTTTCCCGCGACGGCGGCAACGGTGACTTTCGCGCCGATGTTGGGGTCCTTGAAGACGATCTGCATGTTGTCGCGGACCTTGGCGGTGTTGCAGAGGGCGCTGCCGAGGATCTTCGGCGCGAGGTACTCCGGCAGGGGCTTGAGGACGCCCCGGCTTTTCTCCCAGGCTTCGCGCGGGGAAAGCCTGCGCTCGCGGTATTCGGCCAGGCCGGAGCGGACCAGCGCGCCGATCGCGCCGGCTTCCTGGGGGGACATGTCGGCGAGCCGCCGGACGCTCCGCCAGGAGGCTTCGGCCTTGAGCCGGAGTTCCCCCGCGAGGAAGCCGCAATCCTCCCAGCCTTCGAGGTCGTGGACGGTGCGCAGGTCCATGTCGCGGTGCGCCTCGTCGATGGCGGCGGCGAAGTCGCCCCAGGAAAGGAACGGGGTTTTGACCGCGTCGGGGGAAAGGCCGGCCGCCTCCGCGGCGAGGACGAGCGCCCTGGCCTGCGAGACCATCGCGCCGGTTTCTTCGGGCTGGATGCCGCGCCCGCCGCCGACTTCGCCCAGGACGTGCCCCAAGGCGTTCTTGAGGGTGGCGTGCATCTGCTCGATGTGGGGCTTGTGGCGGGGGTTGCCCTTGGCGGCCCCGTCGGGGAGGCCCTTGGCGAGGGGCTGGTTGGCGAGGCTGCCCGCCTCGAAGGCGATGGGACCGAGCCCGGCGCCCTTGCGCCAGGCGTTGGCGGTGAGGAGGGCGGCGTCGAACTCGGCATCGGAGCGGGCGGTGCCGCGTTCGCCGCGGATGAGGCAGCCCTCCGGGGGGATGCCGGAGACGCAGAGGACATAGTGGTAGACGTACTTCGCCCAGGCGGAGAGGAGGGTTTCGCGCGTGCCGTCGTCACGTTCGCGGACGGGCTTTGGCAGGTGGCAGACGACGTGGCCGGTGAGGACGTCGAGGGCGGCGAACTCGACCACGCGTTGCGGCTCGCGGTTGCCGGGATACACCACCATGTGCTCGTACCACATGTCGTCCACCTCGACGACGCGGCAGCAGGAGAGGCCGGCGCGGGTCTTGCGGACGGAGAGGCCGAAGCGGGACTTGGCATCGGCCATGCCGCGGCGGGCGGCGAGGAGGGCGAATCCGTCGGGGGCGAACTTGAGGAGGTTGCGGAGGGACCAGCCGGGCGGCGGGTTGCGTTCGCTCCAGGGGCAGGGCTCGCCCTGCGCGGGGAGGAAGCCGCGTTCCCGCAGGTACAGTTCCCGCCAGGTACCGTATCCGGGGACGGCCGCCCCGCCGCAGAACGCGCGGAGGAGCTGTTTCCAGGCGGGGCGCATCTTGCGGCGGTTGGAGAGGACGAGGGCCTGCCAGTGTTCGAGGAAGGGGGCATTGGAGGCGATGCCGGCGGCGTCGGCGCGCTTGTACTTGGCGGGGACGAGGCTCCAGACGCCCTCGCGCCGGAAGTCGTCGAGCTTGCGGTAGAGGGATTTGAGCGAGAGCCCCCGGTAGCCGAGGGGGAGGAGGCGCGCGGCCATGGCGCGGGCGGCGGCGGCCTTGTCGCGGGCGGCGGCGAAGACGGCGAGGGCGTCGGCGAAGGAGAGGAGGCGGGTGGCCTCGTCCCCGGGCATGGCGGAAAAGAGGCGGTCCACTTCGGCGGAGGTGACGGCGGGAACGGGAAGGAGCGAAGGATTCATGGCGGGCGGGCTAGGGGGTGATGGCGGCGATGGCGGCGGCGGCGGCGGCGTCCCGGGAGCAGTCCGCGCGCCCGGCAAAGAGTTCGGCGGCCTTTTGGGCCAGCGGGCCGAGGATGGAGACCACGGCCGCCAGCTGCTCGTCGCCGAGGCGGCGGAGGAAGTCCTTCTCCTCGTCGAGCCGGACGAGGATGTCGAGGGCGCCCTTGGCGGAAGCCCAGATCAGTTCGGGGGCCTGCGCGACCGCTTCGAGCTCGGCGGCGACGTCTTCGGCCTTGGGCTTGCGTCCGGCGCCGGGGCGGGGGCCGCCGTGGTTGGCGTTGCGCTTCAAAAGCTGCAGTTGCTGGTAGAGGCCGGTGATGGACGAGGCTTCCACGTTCGCCGCGGCGGCCTGCAACTCCGCGTTCGTCGGGGCCGTGGCCAGCGGCACCGGTTCCGGCAGCGACGCCCGCGCCGCCCCCAGGGTGGAGGCGTAGACCGCGATGTAGTTTTGGGCGGTGCTTTTCGAGATTGCGGTGTTGGCTTCGAGCCACGCCAGCCACGCGCCGTGGTCGCAGGCGGCGCGGGCCTTGGAAAGCTCCCACCCGGCGAGGATGCCCGCGACGATGGAGAGCTTGCCGCTGGCGACGGAAAGCTGGTGGAGGAAGTTGATTCGTTCGCCCGGCGTCTTGCCCTTGATCTTGGGCAGGCGCGCGGCGATGGTCACCGCCGTCGGTTCGGCGGCGGGCTTGGCCTTCCGGACGGGGACGAGGGCGGAGGGGGTTTTCTTCTTCATGGCAGGGTTCCTTCTTCGGGGGTGTAGGCGAGGGAGCGGACGTAGCGCTCCGCTTCGGCGCTGGAGATGACGTACTTGCCGCCGATCGCGGCCGCGGCGACTTTTCCGCACTTGATGTCGGAGATGATGGCGTTGGTGGTCGCCAGGCCGCACGCCGCGGCGATGTCCGCGGGCACGAGCAACGCCTTCTTCGGCAGGCGGGCGATAATTGCCTCCGTCGTCGCGTTCACGGGGCGGCCTCCTTGGCGACGGCTTGCAGGACTGCTTCCAGAATCTCGATGGCGACCTTGCATGACACAACGGCATCATCGAGAACCTCCGCAGCATCTTTCGTGGAAAGATAGATGCCGTCGGAACATTCCGGGAGTCCAGCGATTTGCAACGCATCTGATTTCAGGGTGTTCATGGCTCGCTTGACCTCTCCTTTGAGTTGCGCGAGCTTGTTGCGTTCGTCTCTTGTCATGGCGTTCCTCCCATGGTGCTGGGGGATGCGGCGTCCCGCCGCGTTTCCGCCTCTGCGAGTGCGGCCACCGAGATGCGCACGCCTTCCAGCCAATAAACCGCCTTGTTGCACGACTCCGCCAGTCCCGGCGCCTTGCGGCAGTTCTCCACGGTGGAGAGCGACGAGACGAACCGCACCACGTGCCGGAGCGTCACCGCATCGTCCGAAAGCCGGCTCATTCCGCACCTCCCCCGGCGAGAATATCCGCTTCTTCCGCTTCGATCTCCGCCTCTTCGGCGGCGATTTCCCCGGAGCAGCGGAGCGTGTAGACGATGATCCAGAAAGCGACGACGATGCAAAGCCAGATGCCGGAGACGACACCGAAGAGATACGTGCAGAGTTTCATTTGCATTCCTTGGGTTGGGTACTTCAAAAGGGAAAGTGGAGTTGGTCCGGGTTTTCGCCGGGGGGTGTGCAGGCGGCGCGGACGAGGCCGTAGACAAGCTTGGCTTCGCGATCGCGGCGGGCCTGCTCGGCCTTGTGCGCGTGCCAGGCGCGGCACGTCCGGTGGTGGGGCGTCCCGTCGGGATCGACGGGGATGGCCTTGCCGGAGGCGTCCCGCCGCCACTCGATCCACTTGCCGCAGTACTTGCAGGTTTTCACAGCTTCTCCCCGTCCACGGTTGTGGTGATGCCCATGCGGGCGAGGCGGCGTTTGAGGGTGGGGTTGGCTTTCCGCTGGCCGTGCATGATGTAGGTCAGGTGCCCCGCGGAGCAGCCGATCAGGCGCGCCGTGGTGGTGATACCCGAGCAACGGCGTTTCGTCGCGATTTTGAGAGGTATTTTGGTGGAGGAAGTGTTTTGCATTTGCTCTCGCAGGCGTTGGTTTCTCATGGTAAAAAGTGACCTTGTTAGCCCTAACAACAAGGCAAAGCTACTGCAAACGCATACGAGGTGTTAACTGCAAATGTATACCAATCTGGAAGACGTGGTTTCTCGGGTCAAAGACGTGATGAATGGCGAGAGTGTGTATGCATTCGCGAGGCGACTCGGCATTTCGCAACAGACGGTTAACTGCTATCTCAACGGGGAGCGAAAGCCCTCCTTGGACTTCATCTACCGCGTTTGCAGTGTATGCGGATGCAGTGCGGATACCCTGCTTGGGCTGCCAACCGTAGCCGAAGAGCGGTCCGTATTGACTGATTTAGAAGAACTGCGAACGCGGGCCGATCAGACGCGGGAATCATTGACGGAACTTTTAGGCGCCATCGACAAAATCAAAAAGGAAGCAGGGCGGTGAAATGAGCACCCGAAAAACACCCCCGGTTGCCACGGTCAAGGCATTGTTTGCGAAAAGTCTCAATCGTTGTGCATATCCAAATTGTCATCGACCGATAGTCGATGATGCTACGTCGACAGTAGTAGGAGACATTTCCCATATTGAAGGAATTGGGAAAAGGGCTGCCAGATACAATCCAAATCGTCCGGCAGAAACGCTGAACCACATTTCAAATCTGGTTCTTTTTTGCGGAGAACATCATCGGTTGGTCGATGATAAAAAGAATGGTTATACCGTTGCGATGTTGCAGCAAATGAAGCGCAGACACGAAGCGCAAGGGCGATTAGAAATCATCCCTGAAGACAGCGAACATGCCAAAATGTTGCTAGATGCTCGAAAAAGGGGAGAAACTGCAACTGGGACAGTTTATCGCGCCTCTCAAATATTTGCCGCAAGCGGCAATGCTCGACAGAATATTGTTTTCAACAACTATGGGCAGAAGCGGCCACCGGATGTTATTCCTGATGATGCCATTGCCCACGATTCGCAAAAAAGCGGGTATATTCAGCATCTTATCGATCGCTATATAGACTTTGATGCCTCCTTGACGCGCGACAAACATCAATCAGGAATCAAAATCTCCCAATCGATTCGAAGAAAATTTGGCCGAAAGGCCATGGCTGTTTCCCTTTCCTTCTTCACCTATCTCGTCCAGTTCCTTCAACGCAAAATCGACAACACAATTCCTGGCCGCAAAAATGTGAAGTTGGGACAGAAAAACTATTCTTCGTTTGAAGATTGGATAATCGGCAGAGGGGTGTGAAATGAGAATCGAAGCCATATCGACGGTGGTTGTCGCCGTTGTTGCCGTGTTATCTCTGCTATTGAATCTCTATGAAAAGCACAAGCGCTTGCTAGGGGCAATTCTGGAGGCCATTGCCATCGGTCTGCCATTTGGTTTTGTTCCCCACAATCTAATCGTCGCGGTTATACTTTTTGCAATAGTTCAAGCATACGGCATCCTCAAGGATTCCCGGAAACCCAACCTGTCCGTGTCTGATGCATTTGTGACAATGGGACTTTTATGTCTCCACTCTGGGACTTTTGCCGCCTTTGTCGTGTACGTAAGGTTGTAGAGAATCATTCATTGTCTACATTGCGCCGCCCCATGAGGACGGTTTTTTTATGCCGACGGGGCAAAATCAATCATTTTGATTCGCGCTTTCCGCAAACGGTCAAAACGCAAAAAATGGCACTTTTACAGGGGTTTTTAATCTCAAATTCCCAATTAGTTGGGAATTTGAATCAACTTGATTTTGGGCTCGCAACCCATTTCCGGCGATTCTGGGCCCGGAAATCAATTTGATTCATTTTGCCTCTTTCGGCGATTCAGGGCTTGCACCCCCCTGCGGCGTTTTTCGGCTCGCGTTTCCGGCCTCATAGTGGGGCCATGCGAAACGAACGCAACAGCTTCGGAAGAAAGTTGAAAGGTTCGGAAGTTGAACGGTTGAAAAGTTCTTCCCCTTTCAACCTTTCCACCTCCCAACCTTTCAACCCTTCCCCCCCGCCCCGCGGCGGATGCCGGTTTTTTGCGTTCTCCGGGATTCACTCCATCCGCCGCGGGGTCGGGCTTTCCTTCCCCAGGAGGGCCGCGTGAGCGAACTCGGCAACATCATCCAGGGCGGCGGCATCGTGCTTTCGGGGGCCCTCGCCTACAAGCTCCTCGAACTGGCGTACAAGGTGTGGGCCAACCGCAACCAGAAGACCAAGATCGAGCCGCAACCCCTCGCCGTCGAAGCCCACAAGCGCGAGGAGTACGTCCGGCGCGAGGACTTCGAGCGGCACGTGGCGGAGAACACGCGGGAGCACGAGAACTTTTTCGCGAGGATCAACCGGAACGACCGGGAGACGAGCGAAATCAAAGGGCTTTTGATGGGCATCCGGGACGATTTGGGCATGATCAAGGCGAAGTTGTTCAAGAGCGGAGGGAAATAGCATGGACGCAACCGACAGGCACGTGATCAAGACCGCCCTGAAAACCTTGAACGCCGCGGGCGGCATCGGCGTTTCCAAGACCGCCCTGCTTTCCCAAATCGAACTCGCCGCCGGGACCCCCACCACCGACGAGCAGCGCGAGGCCGCCTTCCAGATGCTCCGCGATCGCGGCTGGATGGACTGCCACTTCGAGCCGATCTGGCACACCCAGCGCTGGACTCTCACCGAACGCGGGCTCACCGCCCTGGAGGGGATGTAGTGCCGGAGCGGGTTTCCAGCCGCCGCAAGGTGCGGATCGACGCGTGGTGGGCCGGGCTTTCCGAAGAGGAATGCGCGGAAATCTACGCGAAGCGCAAGCGCGCCCCCTGGCACGAGACGGTCAAGTGGCTGCGGGAGGAAAAGGGCATCGAAGTGTCCCGCTGCGGCATCTTCCGCTTCGACGCGTTCATGCGCAAGGAAGAGGCGGCGAACCGCATCCTCTCGGTGGAAACAAGCAAACGCATCGCCAAGGGCATCCAGGACGTGGACGTGGACTACCGCCTCGCGGCGGACATGTTCACGGGGCTTTCCGTGGATGCCGCGGCGCAGGGCAACGGCGAAGCGGCGAAGATTTTGGGCGACGCGGCGGCGAAGTACGCGGCGGCGGCCCTCGCCGCCGAAAAGCTCTCCCTCGACCGCGCCGCGCAGAAGACCAAGGAAGACGCCCTCGCCCTCGCCCGCGAGAAGTTCGAGGCCGCCGAAAAGCGCGAAGCCGCCGCCAAGGCCGCCCTCGGCGATGTCAAGCTTTCCGACGCGGACCGTACCGCACGCCTCAAGGAAATCTTCGGGATCGGATGACGATGGCAGGGTTGCGTCCAGTCGATTTGCTGCTGCCGTTCCAGCGGAAGTTCGCGCTGAACCGGGCACGTTTTTCCATCGCCCTCTGGTCCCGCCAGACCGGCAAGGGGTTCATGTCGTCCTACCGGGCCGCCGTCTCCGCGCTGACGGAGCCGAAGCACAACTGGATCATCGCCGCGCCCACCGAGCGGCAGGCCTTCGAGACGCTGGAAAAGGCCAAGGACTGGGTGCGCGCCGCGCACGTATCGGTCGCGGAGAACGAAGAGGAGATCAAGGCCCTCGACTCGGAGGACAGGATCAAGGCCAAGGTCATCGAAATCGGTTCCACCGGCTCGCGCATCTTCGCGCTTCCCGGGCGCCCCACCTCCCTGCGCGGCTTCTCCGGTTCCCTCATCCTCGACGAGTTCGCCTTCTTCGACAACCAGCGGGAAGTGTGGAAGGCGGTTTATCCGGTCATCACGAATCCGATGAGCGGCATCAAGTCGGTGACGATCACCTCCACGCCGGCCGGCCGCGGCGACAAGTTCTTCCAGCTCTGCGACGAGAACTTCTTCCACCCCGTCGAAGGCCGCCGGATCAAGTGGCTGGTGGACAAGGTGACGATCCACGAGGCGGCCAGGGAGTGGGAAGCCGCCGGGAAGCTGGATGGCATGTCGGCGGCGGAATACGTGGAAGACATCCGCGCGGGCCTCGACGAACCGGAGGACTTCCCCCAGGAGTACGAATGCGAGTTCGTGGACGCGGACAGCGTGCTTTTGCCCTACGACCTGATTGCCACCGCCGAATCCACGGAGGCGAGCGCGGCGCTTTCGGTGGACCTCGGTTCCGGCCGCCCGCTCTACTGCGGAATCGACTTCGGCCGCTTCCACGACCTGACCGTGTGCTGGACGGTGGAGAAGGTTTCGGACCTGCTGGTCACGCGGGAAGTGCTGGTCCTGCCGCACGTGGACACCGAAGCGCAGGTCGAGCTTCTTTCCTCCCGCATCGCCGCCTCGCGGCGGACGTGCCTGGACTACACGGGACCGGGCATCGGGTTCGGCGACATGGTGGCGCGGCGGTTCGGCGAATACGCCCCGTCGAAGCACCTTTTCGGACGGGCGGAGCTGTGCACGTTCTCCGCGCCGTTCAAGTGCGAAATGTTCTCGCGCCTCCGCCAGCTTTTCAATTCGCCGGTCAACATCCGCATCCCCGTTTCGCAGGCCATCCGCGACGACTTGCACGAGATGCGGCAGATCGTCAACGGCGACCGCACCACCTACCGCAGCCGGCGCACGGCGGAGGGCCACGCGGACCGCTGCACGGCGCTTGCGCTCGCGGTGCGGGCGGCCGGAACCGCGGGGGAATACGTCCCGCCTGTCGTCTCCCGCCGCGTGACGCCCCTTGAAGCGAGGAGGTTCGACGCATGACCGCCCTTTTCCCCAAACGCCGCCGCACCGCCGCCAACGCCTGGATCGAGTCGGCCGACCCGCTGGCCGGGCTCTCCATCCGGCAGGCGAAGAACGTCTACAACGCCGCCCGCCGCCACGGCTCGCCGCTCCTCCAGAAAATCTACTCCGAAATCGAGTCCTCCGACCCGGTCCTCATGACCTGCGTGGAACGCCGCGCCGCCGCCCTCGCGGGCCTCGGCTGGCGCGCCGTGGCCGACGCTTCCGCCGCCGATGCGGACGCCGCCGAAGAACAGCGCCTGGCGCTCGAAGCGTTCGCGGGCGCCATCGAAAACCTCGACGAGGCCGTCGAACACCTCGACCTCGCCTTCTTCCGCGGCTTCTCCGTCTGCCAGCCCGTCTGGGAGGGCAACGCCGTCCGCCACGTCGAACTGCTCGACAGCTGGAACTTCCTCTTCGGCGACGCCGGGGAACTGCTCTGGAACCCGGAGTGCACGACGGACCCGGCGCGGTGCGTGCCCGTCACCCCCGCCGCGCGGGCGGTGGTGCTGCGCCGCCGCCGCGCGATCGACTGGCCGGCGCTTGCGGTGTACGTGCGCAAGTACGTCGGCGAGCGCGACTGGGGCCGCTTTTTGGAACGCTACGGCATCCCGCCGGTCAACGCCATCATGGCCCCCGGCACCACGAAGGAGCAGCGCGCCGACTACGTCGAATGCGTCGATGCCGCGCACGACGGCCGCTCCACCTCCTGGCCCGCGGGAAGCCAGATTTCCTACGCCGAAGGCGCGCGCGGGCAGGACCCGTTTTCCGCGTACATCGAGCACCAGGAAAAGCAGATCGTCCTCATGGCCACCGGCGGCACCCTCACCAGCCTCGCGCAGGCGGACACGGGAAGCCTCGCGGGCGGCGCGCAGATGGACGTCTGGGAGCAAATCGTCGCGCGCGACGGCGTCGTCGCCGCCGCGGCCCTGAACCGCGGCCTGTTCCTCCCCTTCCTCCGGCAGGCGTTCCCGGGCGCGGCGCCCCTCGCGCACTTCGAGCTCGGGAAGGAAAAGGAGCCCTCCGCGACGGAAGCCGCCGAACTCGCCGGGAAGCTCCGCACCGCCGGATACCGCGTGGACCAGAGCCAGCTCGAAGAGGCCACCGGCTGCAAGCTCGAACGCGAGGAAAACCCGCCCTCGCCCTACGGCTTCGCGGCGAACAAGGCGTCTGCAAGCGATTTGCCAACCCTTGGCAAAAACAAGGCGGAGTTGCCGGACCTTGGCAAAGACGAAGAACGCCTTGCCGCGGCCATGCAGCGCGACTTGCGCCCGGTCGGCAAGGCCCTTGCAACGGCCTTGCGCACCCGCGACTGGAAAACCCTCCGCAACCGCCTCGGCAAAATCCTTCCGGAGTGCGGCACCGATTCCGCCGGCGTGCTCGAAGAGGCCATGCGCGCCGCGGGGGACGGCGGCGAAGGAAGAAGTAAGAAGGAAGAAGTAAGAAGTGCGGAAAAGGTGTCGAACACCGGAACGAGCGAAGGCGCGAAAAAGGGCTGGGAAACGCGCCGGAAAAACGGCTGGACGCCCAAGCAGCTTGAAGAGGCCCGCGAAAAAGCGGCCAGCCTGGCCGAAGAGGCATTGCGCGACCGGAAATCCAACCGCACGGAGTCGTTCGGAGCGGCCGACGGACAGGAAGCGAAGGACATCCAAGCCGCCATCGGCATCGACGTGACGGGCTATGACCACCAAATTTCATCGAACGACATCCGCCACGCCGACAACAGGCACGGCACGCCGCAAACGGAGGGGAAGAAGAAGCTCGGCGAACGCGACCCCGGTCAACTGCCGTTGACGAAAGAAGATTTCACGCGGCTCCCCGATCTCTACAACGACTACGACCGCATCGAAGCCGGAACCCCGGAAAAAAACACCGGACTGCCCTCCATCCGCTACATCAAGAAATTCCCCGACGGGACGCTGTTCGGGGTGGACGTCGTCGTCGGGGCGGACAAGGTGCTCCGCTACAAGACGGGATGGAAGAAACCATGAAAAACCGCAACCTCCGCCAAGTGTACGCGCCCTCCGGCGATTACGTCCGAAACCGTAAGATTGCGGTGTCGGTTTTTCTGCCACTCCCCGCCCCGGAAGGCAAGGAGGAAAGCCGATGAAGGCGTTCTGGGAGATTTTCCTGACCGCGTACGGCGTCGCCTGGCTGCTGCTCCTCTTCGCCTGCTTCGCCTGGGAGGCCTGGAAGCTTTTCAAGGGGGACGAATGATGCTGCCGTTCCAAGGTATTTTTTCGCCGGGGGGCGGCCGCGCCGCGCCACGCTGGAACCGGGTTTCCTTCATTTGCTCCCGGTCCCGGCCAGCCGCCGCCCCGGCGACCTTTTCCCCCGGACGCGACGAGCGCGTCCCTCCCCGGGGGAAAACCCGCCAGAATCGTTTCTGCGGGGGGCTTCTCCCGGAAACGGCTTCCCGTGGGGGGACGGGGGCGAAACGGATTTTGCAACCCCGCCGGGGCGTTTTGCAAGGGCATCCCGGCCCGGAACCCACCCGAAACCAGCAAGGAGACACCCCATGAAGCGGCTTTCGACCCTTTTCGCCGCCGCGTTCGCGCTTTCCGCGTCCGCGGAGATGGCCATCCTGGAGCTGCCGACCGGCACGACGAACGCGGCCCCGTTCGCCGCGAAGGTCGCCGCGGCCCGCGTCCATTCGTCCGTCGCGGACGGCTCCGCCACCGTCAAGTCCGTTTCCTCCCACGAATTCTGGGGAACCGAAACCAACGTGACGTACGCGACGAACCACACCTGGACGGTCGTGTGGACCAACGACGCCGGAGCGGCCACGACCAACACGTTCGATTTCGATCCCAGCCCCTACGGCACGAACCGCTGGACGAGCTTCGCGACGAACGACGTGGTGACTGCCACCACCAACGTGACACCCGTCGTCGTTTCCACCGTGGCGGCCACCAACGAGCTGACCGCCGCGGCCACCTGCTCGAACGGCACCGCCACCGCGGCGGCAAGCGCCACGCCCTGGATCGTCCCCGGCGAACGGCTCTTCGTGGACGGCACCGCCGAAGGACGCGTCATCCTCATCCTGGAGAAATGAACATGGAAACCGTTTGCAACCGCACGCCCCTCCCGGACCGCACCGTGGCCGCCGGGGAAATCCTCGAAGGCGTCCAGCTCTGCCCCGTGGGCGAATGGAAGAACGGGGAGAAGGCGCAGCACTGCACGGAAGAAGCCCTGCAAGGGGTCTGCAACCGCTGGCAGGCGGCCGGCTCCCCCGAAATCCTCGTGGACTTCGAGCACCAGGCGGAAGCCGGCGGCACGTCGGACACCTCCGCCGCCGCGTGGGCGACGAACCTGCGCGTGGAACCGGGCAAGGGCCTCGTGGCCGACTTCCGGATGACGGACCTCGGCGCGGAAGCGGTGTCCAACCGGCGGCTGCGTTTCCTCTCCGTCGCCTGGGGACTGGACCGGAAAACCCGCGAGCCGGTGGAGCTCTACTCCATCGCCCTGACCAACAAACCCAACATCCCCGTCGAACCGGTTTTGAATCGGGTGCCCATGCATTTGCCGCCCGAATTCCGCCTGACTCCCGATTTGAACGAACAAACCCCAACAAAGGACCCCAACATGGACAAACTCAAATCCCTCCTGGGCCTCGCGCCCGACGCGACGGAAGAGGACATCGCTTCCGCCGTCGCCAAACTCAAGACCCGGCTCGACGAGCTGGAATCCGCCGCCGCGGACGCGGAAGCGGAAACCTTCGCCGAGACGAACAAGGCGAAGGCCGACAAGGCGGTGCTCAAGGCGCAGTACCTCGCCAACAAGGAAGTCGCCCGCGCCATCGTCGAGGCCATCCCCGCGCCCAAGGCGCCGGAGACGCCCGCGGAAACGCAGCAGATCCTCAACAAGGCCGGAGCGAAGACGCCGCGCGCCAAGGAGGACGTCGTCAAGGAGTTGAACAAGCTCCCCGCCGGCGAAGCGCGCGTCAAGTTCGTGCTCAAGCACCAAGACGAACTGGCCGAAGCGGCCATCGGCGAGTGACCACCCGTTTAGCAACAAACAACAAACCCCAAACCCAAAGGATTCAAACATGCCTTCTTCCTTCACTTCCCCCGGCCTCGTCCTCGCCAGCAACAAGGCGATCATGGAGGCGCAGCGCGGCATCGCGTTCGCCAAGCACTTCGCCACCGACTTCTCCGCGGAGCTCCAGGGCATCGGCAAGACGGTCTCCGTCCCCGTGTTCTCCGGGAGCGGAACGGTCTTCAACGAGAGCACCAACGACTACGAAACCACCGACGGGTCCATCATCCCCGTCAACGTCACGCTTGACACCATCGTCAAGGCGACCTTCAAGATCAAACAGGCCGACTTGCTCGAAATCAACAAGTCCTCGACCTCCCGCAACTGCGGCATCGCCGGCGGGCGCGCCATCGGACGGAAGATCGAAGAGCTGATCATGGCGCTTCTGACCTACTTGTCCCGCAAGGCCGCCGCCTCGTCCTTCACCGTCGCGACCCTGGGCAAGGCCATCGCGACCGCGCAGAAGAACGAGCTCGACCCCGCCACCCTGGTCGCGATCCTCGATCCCGACACCTACGGAACGATGCTCGACAACAACGTCAGCAACGCCGCCATCCAGGGCGACGACATCGCCTCGGCGCTGGGCCGCAAGTACGGCATCAAGGCGATCCTCACCTCCAGCAAGGTTTCGCCCTACAGCGCGGCGGAGACGCAGAAGGGCGTGGGGTTCCTCGTTCCGGACGCGGCCATCGCCATCGCAGGACGCGCCATCGAACCGGCGGTGGACGGCATGTACAGCGAATACGGGACGACCACCGACGAGGAATCCGGCCTGACCGTCACGAGCTTCGTTCACGGCACCCCCGGCAAGAACGCCCGCTACATGAACGTCGCGGCGCTGCTGGGCGCGCGGCTCACGCTGGAAAACTCCAACGGCGCCCCGGGCTACATCCAGCTGGTGACCGCCTAGCATGGCCTGGCGGCGTCCAACCGAGAATGACCTCGCCTCCGCCCTTTCCGCGGCGGAGACGGGGGCGTTCAAGCAGTCCGCGGGCCGCTCGCAACCCGTCTCCCAGCAGATCGCCGAGACGGTGCAGTTCGTCCGCGGCTGCATCCGCTCCGGCGGCCGCTGCCGGATGGACGCCGACGGCGGCACCCTCCCGGAAGGCCTGATCGCCCCGGCGATGGATTTCTGCCGCTACCGCTTCCTGACGCGCATGGACCTGCCCGTCAACGAGGCGCGGACGAAGCTCTACGAGGACGCCCGCAAGCTCTTCGACGCCGTCGCGGAGGGTGCGTACGTCCCCGAAGGCGCGGAGCCGGACGACGCGGGGGAGGGGGCGGCCCTCTCCCCCGCTTCCGCTCCGCCCCGCCCCCCGAGACTCCTGGACTGACCCCATGAAACGCACCTTCCGATCCTTGGCATCTTTCCCCCGCTTTTGCCGATCCTTGGCAAAACCCCTGCAAGCCGTTTGCCAAGCCTTGGCAACCCTGGCCGTTTTTTGCCAACCCTTGGCAAACGCGGCTTCCGCCGACGGCCTGCGCGTCCGGGAAATCCGCCGGAAGGTCAACGTGGACGACATCGACCGCGCGGACACCGTCAAGTGGTACGCGAACGAGTCGGTGCGCTACACCGTCGCCCCGCACTGGCGGGACGGGACGCATCTGGCCATCCCGGAGACGGCAACCGCCAGCTGGATCGTCGCCGACGAGAACGGCACCAACTGGCTTGCCCGCTGCGGCGAAATCAACGCCGAAAGCAATGTCGTCTTCTCCTTCTCCGCGGGGGAAGGGGCCTTGCCGGAGGAACACGAATACACCTCCTTCGCGGCGCTCCTGGACGGGACGAACCTGCTCGGCGTCATCGACCGCGTGAACGTGGAAGTGCTCTGGCATCCCCAGGACGACGTGGCGCCGGTGGAGCCGCCCGCGAGCGGTTGGCCGGAAATCCTCGCGTGGGTGCAAGACGCCGTCGAAGGCTTCATCGCCACCAACGCCGCCGCCATCGCGGAGCTGGAGGCGGGGCTGGCCGTCGCCACCAACGCCTTCGCGCTTTCCGCGGCGATGCAGGAACAGACCATCAAGATGGACCTGTTCGACATCGAATTCACGCCCCGCCTCGCCACCACCGGCGACACCACCGGCGAAGTCGCCCAGGCCTTTTCCATCCTCGCCGCGCCCGTCGCCACCTCGAACTACTTCGGCTATCTCCTCACGCCCAACATCCACGCCTCCACCAGCGAAACCAACGCGATGCGGTACGGCCGTGAGGCGGACTCCTCCACATTCCTGACGAACTCGTTGGGCGAGGTGTTCTGGTCGCCGAACTCCGTCGCCAGCGTCCTCTCGGCCTATTTCGGCACGGCGTCAAAGTTTTACAGCGGCAAATCCCCGCCGACGAACGCCGCATGCGCCACTTGATCCGCGAGAAGCTGCGCGAGTTGACCGCCATCGACCCGCCGAACCGCTACGGCGAGCGGTACGCCCTGGCAATCGTCCGCCAGGCGAAGCTTGCGAACCCGCCGCGCACCCTGGACGACATGCCGGCGGCGCTCCTCCGCAAGGTCCTGGTTGCCCTGGACCGCCGCCTCCGGAAGCTCCGCGAAGCAGCCCTCGAACCCGCCCCGTTCTAGCCCCCGCAACGGCCTTCCTGTCTGCCCCTTGCAATCCCCTTGCAAGGGGCTTTTTGTGGCCGTTGGAAATCAATTGATTTTGCCGCGTCCAACAATGTTGGATGCGCTTGAATCAACTGATTTCCCCGATTTGGCGGATTTGGCGCACGGGGGCAAATTCAATTGATTTCGGCATTTTGAGCAATATGGCGCACGAACCCCTGTCGCGCGTTTTGAGGTTTGCGCTTTTGCCCCCATAGTGAGGTCATGCGAAACGAACGCAACCACCCCATTCTTGACCAGAAGAGTCAGAAGAGTCCCACCCTGTCCGCGGCGCGCGGCGCGTATTTGCGTTCCGCGCCAAGCGCCGCGGCCGGGTTTTCCCCCTATCGATCAGGCAGAACAAGGTGCCCGGGCCGGGAATCGACCTCCGGCCTGCAAGCGGGGCGTGTGCAGCACTCCGCCAAGCCCGCCGATCTCCACTGCATGGGAAGCGGCGGATGGCACCGCCTTCCCGCCGTCCCGGCGCCGGGACGGCGGGAAGGTCATTTTTCCGGGAGGGTTGCGGCATGAGCGAACTGGGCCCCATCATCCAGGGCGGCGGCATCGTGCTTTCGGGGGCGCTCGTCTTCAAGCTCCTCGACATCGCGCTCAAGGTGTGGCAGGCCCGCAACCAGAAGACCCAGGTCGAACCGCAGCCACTGGACGTGGTGACGGAAAAGAAGGCGGAATACGTCACGAAAGAGGAGTTCAAGCGGCACGTGGAGGAGGTCCAACGGCGGTTCGAGGCCGGGAATGCGGCCTTCAAGGAACTGCGCAAGGAAATTTCCGGGATGCGGGAGGATCTCCATGCCGGGCTCAACAAAATCAACGACCGGATTTCCCCCGTGGCCGAGGCGTGCGCGGCCAATTCCGCCGCCATCCAGATCCTGCTGAAAGAGAGGGACAAATGACCGACGAAATGCTCGCCAACGCCATCGTCCGCATCCTCCACCGGGTGCATCCCGCCCCCCTCCGCCGGGAAACGCTCGCGAGCGAGTGCGAAGTGGCCTCTCCCGCGTGCTTTCCCGGGAGGAGTTCGACCGCGAACTCGGGGCCCTCGTCCAACGCGGCCTCGTCCGCACCGGCCGCATCGGCATCCTCGGCAACGTGGAAAGCCTGTTCCTTTCGCAGACCGGCTTCGCGGAAGCCACCCGGATTTTCGGATGAAGGACGCCGCTTCCAGCACTCTCCGGAAGGCGCGCAGCGACGCGTGGTGGGCCGCCCTCCCCGAGGAGGAGGCGTGGGAAATCTTCGAGAAGCGCAAGCGCCTTCCCTGGCATGCGGTCGCGAAGTGGCTCCGGGAGTCCAAGGGCCTCGACGTTTCCCGGCGCGCCCTGGAGCGCTTCGAGGCGTGGATGCGGCCGCAGGCGGCGTCCCGGCGGGTGGAGCTGGCGGTGCTGGCGCGGCAGGAAGCGAAGGACCTGGCCGCGGCGGCGGGGGCGCGGCAGGAAGTGGCCGACGCGTTCCTGGCGCTGGGGGCGGAGTTCGCGCTGCGGACGGAGGACCCGGCGGCGGCCGGCGAGTGGCTCAGGATGTCGGCGGAACTGGTCAAGGCCGCGCAGAAGGACGCGGAACTCAAGCTCCGCGAAGAAGACACCCGCCTCGCCCGCGAGAAGTTCGAGGCGGCGGAGAAGCGGCTGGCGGCGGTGCGGGAAGCGTGCGAGGGGGCGAAGGCGGCTCCGGGCGGGCTCACGCCCGAAACGCTGCGCAAGATCGAGGAGGCGGCGGGTCTGCTGTAACGCCATGGGACGCGCGAAGATCATGCCGGCCAAGACGCTGCTGCTGCCCTACCAGAAACGGTGGGTCGAGGACCGTTCGCGCCTGAAGCTCGCGGTCAAGGCGCGGCAGATCGGGTGGTCGTGGGCGTCGGCCTACTCGATTGTCCGGCGCAAGGCGCTGGCGAGCGCGCGGCTCGATGCCTGGATCACCTCGCGCGACGAGCTCCAAGCCAAGCTTTTCGTGGATGATTGCAAGGCCTTTGCGAACATTCTGCAAATCGGCGCGGAGGACTTGGGCGAACGGGTGCTGCGCGATCCGGACGGCAAGGCCGGTTCGGCGTTCGTGCTGCGCATGGCCAACGGGTCGGACGTCTACTCGCTCTCCTCGAACCCGAACGCGCAGGCGGGCAAGCGGGGAGACCGCATCATCGACGAGGCGGCGTTGCACGCCGACCTGCGGTTTCTCTACTCCATCGCCTACCCGGGCATCACCTGGGGCGGGCAGCTGGAAATCTTCTCCACGCCGCGCGGCGAAACGCACTACTTCCAATCGCTCGTCAAGGACATCGAACTGAACGGGAACCCGAAGAAGTTTTCGTTCCACAAGGTCACGCTCCGGGATGCGCTGGACCAGGGGTTCCTCTACAAGCTCCAGCAGAAGCTTCCGGCCGACGACGAGCGGCAGGAGATGGACGAGGACGGGTATTTCGACTTCATCCGCGAGGGATGCGCGGACGACGAGACGTTTTTGCAGGAATACATGTGCGTGCCGTCGAGCGACGCGGACACGTTCATCGGCTACGACTTGATCGACGGCTGCCGCGTGCGGGGCACGGGCACGACCGGTCCGGCGAAGTCCGAGCGGAACGCGCCCTGGGTGAAAGTCTGGCGGTCGGCCGATCCGATCGGGAACGGCGACCTCTATCTGGGCATGGACGTCGGCCGCAAGAAGGACCTCGCCGTCTTCTGGCTCGCCGAGGACGTGGCCGGCATCCTCGTCGCCCGGGAGGTCAAGGCGATGCACAAGCAACGCTTCGCCGTCCAGGAAGATGCACTGGACGAATATGTGCGGATGCCGAACTTCCGGCGCGGATGCATCGACGCGACCGGCATGGGGATGCAGTTGGCGGAGCGTGCGCACGAGCGCCACGGCTACCGGATCGAGGCCGTCACGTTCTCGGGGTCCGTCAAGGAGCAGATGGCGTCGGCAGTCCGCGCTGGCATGGAGGACTCGAACTTCCGCATCCCGGACGAGCAGTTCGTCGTCGCCGACTTCCGCAAGATCAAGAAAGTCGTAACCGCCTCCGGGAACATCCGTTACGAGGGCGACCGCGACGAGGACGGTCACAGCGACCGGTTCTGGAGCGGCGCGTTGTGCCGCGAGGCGAAGGGAAGCGGACCGGCGGGAACGACGGAATGGGAAAGCGCGGCGGCGCCCGGCCGGGTGGCGCGCGGAAGGAGCGCGGTCGTATGAGCTGGCTGGACAAAATCTTCGGGCGGAAAAAGGAAAGCCACGTGGACGCGGGCCGCGTGCAGCGCTCCATCGAGACGCGCTACAACCCCATGCGGCAACTGACGCCGGCAAACCTCTCCCGCTGGATCGACGAGTTCGAGGCGGGGGAACTCCGCCCCCTCGCGCGGTTGCTCGAAGCCGTCAGCCAGCGCGACGACAGCTTCAAGACCGGCCTGCGCAAAACCACCCGATCCGTTGCCCGTTGCGACTACGAAATCCGCTTCGAGGAAGGCGCGGAGGAAGATCCGGACGCGAAGGACCACCGCGACGTGCTGGTGGACTTCTGGCGGTCGGTCCGCGCGACGGAACTTCTGAACCAGTCCGCCGTCGGCGGCATCTCGCGGCTCGTCCGGCAGATGATGCTGGCGGAACGCGACTGCCACAACGTGCACGAGCTCCTCTGGCGCGTGGATCGCGGGAAGCTGCGCCTGACCGCGGTCCACGTCCCGCTTTGGATGTTCGAGCTGAAGACCGGCCACATCCGGTTCCTCCGCGACAACAACGCCGCCTACGGCGAGCCGCTCGTCCCCGGCGAATGGCTGGTGCATTCCGGCGACGGCGTTGGCATCGCCTGCGCCATCGCCGCGAGCTACAAGCGCCTGACCCTGGCCGATTGGCTGGCCTACAGCGAACACAACGCGACCCCCGGCCTCCACGCGAAGACCGATGCCAGGCAGGGCAGCCCCGAGTGGCAGCGTTGCGTGGATGCGGTCCGCTCGTTCGCCCAGGAGTGGGCCATCGTCACCGGCCGCGACGTGGACTTGGGCAAGATCGACCTCGGCGCGTCCGGCACGTTGCCCTACCAGCCGCTCGTCGAGATGATGAACAAGGCCATCACCGCGCTCTGGCGCGGCAGCGACCTTTCCACCCTTTCCGCCCGGGCGGAGGGTGCCTCGCTCCAGGGCGAAGAGATGGACATGCTGGAGCAATCCGCGGCGGAGGACATCTCCGAAACGCTGCACGAACAGATCGACCGCTTCGTGATCCAGTGGCATTTCGGCGTTGGAACGGAACCGCTGGCGCGGTTCGCCCTGGTGCCGGTGTCGCGACCGGACGTGACCAAGGAAATCGCCATCAACGAGCACCTGGTGCGCCACGGGGCCAAGTTGAGCATCGCCGACGAGTGCCAGCGCTTCGGCCGCCGGCAGGTGGACGGCGCGGAAGCGGACCGCGCGATGGAAGCGCCCGCGTCGCCAAGCCCCGGCAATTTCGGCGGCGGTTTGCCAGGCATTGGCAAATCCATCGCGAACGAGTTGCCAATGGTCGGCAAAAAGGAGGCGGAGTTGCCGAAGCTTGGCAAGGAGGAAACCGCCTTTGCACGGGCCTTGCAGAAGGACTTGCGGCCGGTGGCAAAGGCCTTGCAGACGGCCTTGGCCCGCGGAGAAGGCCCGGGCGAACTCAAGCGGCGGCTCGAAAAGATCCTCCGGGAGTGCGGTGCCGAAAGCGCGGACGTGCTCGAAAGTGCCATGCAGGAAGCCGGGAAAGCGGCGACGGAAGGCGGGGGACCCTTCGACCAGGCGGAGCTTCTGGCGCTGGCGAACACCGGCACGAGCGAAGGGGCGAAGAAAGGATGGGCGACGCGGATCCGGAACGGCTGGACACCCAAACAACTCCAGGAGAACAAGGACAAAGTCGCCGCGCTCATCGCCGACCTCGACAAACGGGGCCCGGACGGAAAGAGCAAAGCCTGGAAAAACGAACCGCAGGACTTGGGTGAAATCTCCCAAAGCCTCGCCGACGACATCCGCGCCGCCAACCCGAACATGCGGGCAACCGCCGGGACGATGCAAACCATCGACCAGGACCAACTCAACCACGCGCTCGAAGAGCATGGCGAAGGCAAGGAGAAATGGCCGGATTCGATTCCCATCACCAAGGCGGACCTTGCCAGGATTCCCGACGTGCTGTCGGATTACGACGAAATCGTTCCCGGACGCGGCAAAACGGAAGGCAAGAAACAGGAAGCCGTGGTTTTCCGCAAGAAATACGAAGACGGAACCGTCTGTTGCGTGGAAATCGACTGGTTCAGCCGCGGCAAGGACCGGAACGAACTGAAGTTCCAAACGATGTGGAAGGAAAAGCCGGAGGAGGAAAAGTGAAAGGCACCGAATCTCTTACACGAATCCTGCCGGAGAATCCGACCGGACCCTTCACGCCCGAAGCGGTGGAAATGCCATTCGATGCCTTCGGTCCCGAAACTACCACCGCGCCGGGGAAAGGCAAGGGGAAAGCATGAAGGAAATGAGCGTGGAACAACAGAAATCCGTTCCGGCCATCGTGGCGGAGATGAAAAGCGCCGCCAATAGATACCGCATCGTGGACAGCCTCATGCTCGGCATGTTTGCCGAACGCCTCGATGACGCCTGGGAGAGGGACATCCTGGTGGAAGCGAAGCGGACCCAGGACGTGGTGGACGGATTGACGGACGAATGCGACCGGCTGCGCGAAGCGCTGGAGACCGTTGTCGGCATCTCCGACGAGGACCTCGAGATGCTCGAAGAGCATGGCAAGTACATGCAAGACCACAGCCAGTACGGCGGCGGCACCTTGCAGCGCATCGTCTGCAACATCCGCAACGTGCGGGGGCCCTGGACTGGAACCGGCGGGCCGGTGGGGACGCCTCCCCCGGCTCGCCCCGCCAGGACGACGCAACGCGGCTGGAAGCCGCATCCCCCAGGGAGGACGCATGACGGTGCGGCGTTCCAGAATCTTTTCGCCGGGGGGCGGCCGCGCCGCGCCGCGCGGGAACCGGGTTTCCTTCATTTGCTCCCGGTCCCGTCCGGCCGCCGCCCCGGCGACCTTTTCCCCCGGACGCGACGAGCGCGTCCCTCCCCGGGGGAAAACCCGCCGGAATCGTTTCTGCGGGGGGCTTCTCCCGGAAACGGCTTCCCGTGGGGGGACGGGGCGGCAAAGGGTTTTGCAAGGTCTCGGGGGCGTTTTGCAAGGGCATCGGGGGGAGAAGGAGCGGACATGACGGACGGCAGACAGGAAAAAACGGTCCGGAAGGGCCTCCTGCGGGTGGCCAACAGCTTCCAGTGGCCCGCCGCGGAGGAAGGGCGGCTGGTGATGCCCTACGGGGACTATCCGGCCGGACGGGTGGAAATCAAAAAGGGGAGCTTCCGGCACGTGATCCAGCGGTGGAACCGCGACGGCGCGCTGGCGGTGGCAAACGCCCTGGAAGAGGACAAGCGCCTCGGGGCGCCCGGCATCCCGGTGTATTTCGGCCATCCGGACGTGCCGGAGCTGGCGCAGAAGTATCCCGACAAGGCGGCGAAGGGCTGGGTGGTCGCCATCGTCGCCAACGAGCACGCGGCGGAGCTGGAAATCGAGTGGAACGGCGAACGGCCGCGGAAACGGGAATTCGCGTTCTTCAGCCCCTGGTTCTTCGGGAACCTGGCGGGCGACGACGGGACGACGGCGGTGATGCACGTCAACGACATCGGCAGCGTCGGCCTCACCAACACCCCGCGCATCCACGCCTTCCGCGTGCCGAACGAAAGCGATTTGGACGAACAACCCCAAACAAAGGAACCCCACATGGACAACGAACTGAAAACCAAACTGCTGGAGGCGCTGGGCCTCCCGACCGATTCGGACGACGAAGCGATCCTCGCCGCGGTCCAGGCCGCCGCCAAGGCGGCCGGAGAACTCGCCGAGGCCCGCACCAAGGCCGAAGCCGCCGAAGCGGAGAAAACCGCGGCGGAAAAGGAGAAGGACGAAACGAAGGCGGCGCTTGCCAACGAGCGCGCGGCGCGGATCTCCCTCCTGCTCGACGGCGCCATCTCCGAAGCGCGCATCACCCCGGCCGAAAAGCCCCGCTGGGAAAAGCTCCTGGGCGAGAACTTCGAGACCAACCGCATCGCCCTGGCCAACGAAGCGCCGAAGCTCAAGACCGCCCCGGCCGCCTCCGCCCTCCACTTCCGCAAGATCGACGGCTCCCAGGCCGGCGACGTCCGCAACATCGAAGTCCACCCCGTCCAGGGCGCCGAAAGCCTCCAGATTGTCCCTCGGCACGACCTCGTCGTTCCCGGCGTCGAAATCGTTTACGAAATCACCTCCGCCAACCAGTCCGGCAAGCGCTTCCGCGACGTCGTCGTGGACAACGGCGGCTGGAACGGCACCACAGGCAATGCCGGCAACCCCGAAGCTCTCGGAGCCGCCCACTTCACCATCCAGCTCGATGGCGGCTCCGTCCGCCAGCTTTACCAATCCGTCACCACCCGCCTCCTCCCCGGCTGCCTTCCCACCTCCAACTCCCCGACCAGCGACGCCGACTGCCCCTTCGACCCAAACAGCTTTCAAGACTGGGCCGATTTCATTTGTGACCACATCCCCGAACTCTATTGGCGGATTGGCCCCGGCATCCAGATTGACATCACCTCCATCTCCCCCTCGATTCCCCCCACAAGCGGCAACATCCCCCTCGACCACGAACTCCTCCAAGGCGAAATCCAACCCTGGATGAAGGACAAGATTGCCGAAAAAAGAACCATCGAAATCACCGTGGACTACACCGACGACGACGGCACCGAAGTCAAAGGCCGTGTCTTCCGCGTCGATTTTACCGCCACCAACGCCGAAAGCGGCCTCTACTCCTTCCTTGAATCTCGCCAATCCGCAGAAGACATTCCCCAAAACCTCGCCGCCCGTCTCTATGCCGCCGTTGGCCGCCTCTACCATGAAGGCCGCGTCACATTCGTCTCCGACTCCGTCCGCGACTTCTACGTCAACCCCTCAAACGCAAATCCCGGCGGCCCCATCCATCCCGGCCATCTCCTCAACCTTACCGCCACCAACCGCTCCGCCTGGTCCTCCATGCGAACCCCCGTCCAGTCCGTCGAACTCGACATCGCCACAGGACGCACCACCCTTGCCTTCGGCCCCCCCGAACACCTCGGCCCCCAAGATCTCGTCCAGCTCGCCCAGGCCAACCGCAAACGAGCTTCCGTCCGCTCCCTTGCCGCTTGGTCCACGGCCGAAGCCGAAACTGAGGAACCATCCGTAGGCGGCCCCGGTGCCCTCTCCAGAGCGGGCCGCTCCATGCCCGGCCACACCATGAAAACCGTCATCGGCGAGGACTCCGGACACGGCCGCGTCATCCTTGACGCCACTGACAGCACCATTGCCGGCGGCGCTAGCACGACCGTCAAACCCGGCCTCCTGGTCCTTCGCGCCGGCCCCGGAAACAATGACCCGTCCTTGACTCTCGACCCCTCCGCCGGCGGTGCAAGCAATGACCTCTACACTTTGGATGGACTGGATGTCAAAGTCACCGGCAGTCTTGCCAGAGGTATCAACGTGGAAGTCGAGCTTTATCGGAAGAAAGTCACCATTGCCAACGGCTTTGTCACGGCCGTCGAAACTGCCTCTTCCATCTCCGACAGCGACAGCGTTTCGTGACCGTGCCCGGCCCCTTGTCCGATCCGTTGCAAAGCCCCTGCAACCCCCTGGCATCAACTTTGATTTTCTCGAATCTTGATTGATTGGGCCAGTATAGTCGTTTTCCCGCCCGCCGGTTCTCACGCTGTCACGCTGCGCTCAATGGCTAAAATCCCCCATATTCCCCCATTTACCCGCGTTTTCCCGTTTCTCAATCCTCCCGTCTTGGTTCACCAACGTTGGAATTTGCCAAGGGTTGGCAAAAATGGGGCGTTTTGCCAATGCTCGGCAAATCGGTCCGACGGGCAAAAACCGCCGGGGGGGACGAAGGCGGGCGGGACAAAAAAAACGCGCGCCGGAGGGCGCGCGTTTTGGACCGGACCGATCCGCCTACTTGGCGGCGGGGAGGGTGGCGTGCTGCCTGGCCGTGGCGACGATGGAGGCGAAGCCTTCGGCGTCGTGGATGGCGATTTCGGACAGCATCTTGCGGTTGAGGGCGATGCCGGCTTTCTTGAGGCCTTCGATGAAACGGCTGTAGGTGATGCCGTTGGCCTTGCAGGCGGCGGACAGGCGGACGATCCACAGGCCGCGGTAGTCGCGTTTCTTCTCCTTGCGGTGGATGTAGGAGAGGGCCATCGCACGGTCCACCGCTTCGGTGGCCTGGCGGAAGCGTTTGCTGCGGCCGCCGTAGAAGCCCTTGGCGAGTTTGAGGCGGCGGTTGCGCCGTTTGTGGGTGGCGGGATTGGAGGAAGCTCTTGTCATGGCAACTTTTCCTTTGGGTTACGCGCCGATTTCGCGGGCGAGGGACTTGGCAATCGCGCCGCCGGCCTGCGCGACCTGGCGGAGACGCCGTTTCTGTTTGCGGGTTTTGCACGCGGCCAAGTGCCGGCGACCGGGTTTCCGGTGCAGGATTTTGCCCGTGGCAGACTTGCTGAAGCGCTTGGCGACAGCTTTGCGTGTTTTGTTTTTGACTTTTGTTGCCATTTTGGGGGTTCCTATGGTTTTTGACACGGGCAACGGCACACGGACAAAACCCCGCGGCGGCCGGTTGCCCACCGATTGGGCGGGTTTTGTACGATTCTCCGGGGCGGAAGGCAAGCGGAAAAAGGGGGAAAACGCGCTTTCCCGGTCAGGAGGCGGGGGGCGGGGGAAGGGGGCGGTTCCGGGCGGGGACGCCGAGGGCGACGTGGGCGGGGGGGACGGGGCGGACGACGACGGCGCCGGCGGCGACGATGGCGCGGGCGCCGATGCTGGAGGCGGCGTCGAGGATCTTGGCGCCGGTGCCGATCCAGCAGCCTTCGCCGATGCGGAGGGGGCCGCGGGTTTTGGTGCCGGTCTGGAAGGTGTAGGGGGTGGGGTCGGCGGGGTCGTATTCGCCGCCGGAGAGGATGTAGACGTAGGAGGCGACGACGGTGTCCTTTTCGAGGACGAGGTCGTTGGAGGAGAACAGGATGGCGAGGGCGGAGACGGAGACGTTGTCGCCGATGGAGATGTCGCCGTTCTTGGTGTAGACGGTGGACTGGCGGCCGATGTAGACGCGGTCGCCGAGGGAAATGCCGCGGTTGGTGGCGCCCTTGGCGTCGAGGGTGGCGCCGTCGTCGAGGATGACGCCGTCGCCGAGGGAAATCTTGTGGGGATGGCGGAGGATGAGGTTGCGGCCGAAGACGACGCCGCGGCCGCAGGAGCGGAAGAGGCAGGGGTAGCATTTCTTGCGGAGCCAGAGGCCGGCGGCGCCGGGCATGGAGCCGAGGAAGAAGAAGAGGAGTTCGGCGAGGACGGCCTTGGCGAGGGGCATGTCGCCGTATTGGAGGGCGCGGTATGCGGCGGCGGGGGAACGGGAGGCGGTGAGGGTCTTGACCTTGGGGGTGTCGGCGGAGGCGGCGGTATCCATGGCGGGCGTTCCGGTGGGGGTCATTGGGGAGGCGGGGCGTTGTGGGGGATGAGGGGCGTGCCGGGAGGGAACACGACGACGCGGAGGGTTTGGCGGCCCCAGCGGACGGCCTGGCGGTGGTCGGGGTAGAAGAGGTCGAGGCGGGAGCGGCCGCGGATGTCGCCGCCGGTGTCTTCGACGCGGCCGTAGCCGTAGCCGGGGACGTACATGATGGTGCCGAAGGGGTAGTAGCGGGTGTCGGCGGCGATGGTGCCGAGGCGGGCGGTGGTGCCGCTGGCGGTCTGGCCGACCACCTTGGGTTTGCCCTTTTTCGTGACGGGCTGGCCGCGCCAGTTGCGTTTCCAGCCGCAACAGGCGCCGCAGGGGCAGTAGGCGGTGGCGGTGACCTTGACGAAACGGCCGGTGATTTCGCCGCCTTCGTCGCCGCGCTGCCCCGTGAGGAAAATGGAGCAGGCGCCGAGCGAGACGCTCAGGAGGCAGACGAAAAGCAGGATGGGGATTTTCCAGGACATGGAACGACCGTGGAATGTGTAGCGAAGCGGATGGCGGGGGGCAAGCCGCGTTTTCGGGTCGGGGAATCCGGGGGGCGGGGACGGGCGAGCCGGTCGGAAAATGGGGTTTGACAGGGGGGAGAGGGGGAATATAGTCATGCGTTTCCATTCTTCGAGGAGTTTTCGATGAACGCGACTTATCTTTCCAAAGCCCAGGAGCGGATGCCGAACATCCCGCTGCTCGTGAACGTGGTCTCCAAGCGGGTTCGCCAGCTGAACAGCGGACAGCGTCCGCTGATCAAGCCGGACACGCCGGACATGGACCATCTGGACCTGGCGCTGAAGGAAGTCGCGGAAGGGAAGCTGACGGCGGAACTCGGGGCGCTGCCGGACTACTCGGGGCTGGAACGGGACGGGAATTCGCTGCTGGCGCTCTGAGGCGCGGGCGGACGGGGGGAAAGGCACGGCGGGAATGGAGTCGAAGGCGGCGGAACCGGTGCTGGCGACGAACCGGAAGGCGCGCCACGACTACCACATCCTGGAGTCGTGGGAGGCCGGGCTTTCGCTGACGGGGGGGGAGGTGAAGAGCTGCCGGGCGGGGGGGGCGAGCCTGGCGGAGGCGTTCGCGTCGTTCGACGGGAAGGGCAACCTGCTGGTGCAGGGGATGCGCATCCAGCCGTGGGGAGCGGCGGGGCGGATCGCGTTCACGCCGCACGATCCGGTGCGGGGGCGGCAGGTGCTGATGCACCGCCGGGAGCTGGACCGCCTGCTGGGGCGGGTGCAGGCGAAGGGGCTGACGGTGGTGCCGCTGAAGCTGTACGTGCGGCGCGGGCGGATCAAGGTGGAGCTGGGGCTGGGGCAGGGGAAACTGCAGGCGGACAAGCGGGAAAGCCTGAAGCGGAAGAGCGCGGAGCGGGAAATGTCGCGGGCGGCGGGGCGGCGCTGAAGGCTTGCGGGGGACGGGGGGCGGGTGGTATGGAAACGGTGTTCCGAACCACAGGAGTACACACCATGAGAATCCAGGCATTCGATGCATTGCGGCCCGTGGAAGCGCTGGCCGGGAAAATCGCGGCACCGCCCTACGACACGCTGGACAGCGCGGAGGCGCGCGAGCGGGCGGCGGGGAACGAAATGTCGTTCCTGCACATCAACCGGCCGGAAATCGACCTGCCGGAAGGGACGGACCTCTACGCGGACGCGGTGTACGCGAAGGCGGCGGAGAATTTCGCGGCGTTCCGGGAGAAAGGGTGGCTGAAGCGGGAGGGGCGTCCGCTGCTGTACCTCTACGCGCAGACGATGGGGGACCACAAGCAGAAGGGGCTGGTGTGCTGCTGCCACATCGACGACTACATCGGGAACGTCATCAAGAAACACGAGCTGACGCGGAAGGACAAGGAAGACGACCGGACGCGGCACACGGCGACGATCGACGCGAACATCGGGCCGGTGTTCCTGGCCTACCGGGACGTGGCGGAAATCGACGCGGCGCTGGCGGCGGCGGAGCGGGGGACGAAGTTGTACGACTTCACGGACGAGCTGGGGGTGCGGCACGAGGTGTGGCCGGTGGAGGACACGGCGGGGGTGGCGCGGTTGTTCGCGGAGCGGGTGCCGGTGGCCTACATCGCGGACGGACACCACCGGAGCGCGAGCGCGGTGCGGGTGGGGAAGGAACGGCGCGAGGCGAACCCGGCGCACACGGGGAAAGAGGAATACAACTGGTTCCTGTCGGTGCTGTTCCCGGCGTCGCAGCTGCGCATCCTGCCCTACAACCGGGCGGTGCGGGACCTGAACGGGCTTTCGGAGGAGGCGTTCCTGGCGAAGGTGCGGGAAGTGTTCCCGTCGGTGCGGGAAGGGGCGTATCCGGTGCCGGAGGGGCCGCGGAACGTCCGGATGTACCTGGGCGGGAAGTGGTACGGGCTGGCGTGGCCGGAAGACCCGGCGGCGGACCCGGTGGGGCGGCTGGACGTGAGCAAGCTGCAGTCGGCGCTGCTGGGGCCGGTGCTGGGCATCGACGACCCGCGGACGAACGCGCGGATCAAGTTCATCGGCGGCATCCGGGGTACGGACGAACTGGTGCGGCTGGTGGACGGCGGCGGGTTCGCGGTGGCGTTTTCGATGTTCCCGACGACGGTGGAGCAGCTGATGGCCATCGCTGACGCGGGGCAAATCATGCCGCCGAAGAGCACGTGGTTCGAGCCGAAGCTCCGGACGGGGCTGCTGACGCATCTGCTGGACTAGAAAGGAACGCGACATGGTCAAGGTCAAGGTGGTGGGTTGCGGGGGGTACGGGGGCATGGGCATCGTGGAGCTGCTGCTGCGGCATCCGGAGGCGCGCCTGCAGACGCTGGTGGCGGCGACGGAGACGGGCGGGCGGATGGGGGACATGTATCCGCATTTGGCGGGATTCTGCGACCTGCCGATTCTCGCGCCGGACAATCCGGCGGCGGCGGAACCGGCGGACGTGGTGTTCTTTTCGACGCCGGACCGCGTGGGCATGAAGGGGGCGGGGGCGGAGCTGGCCAAGGGCGCGAAGGTCATCGACTACAGCGGGGATTTCCGGTTCGACAACACGGACGACTACGCGGAATACGCGCGGCGGCTGGGGAAGAACCCGGTGCACGAAGCGCCGGAATTGCTGGAGGAAACGGTCTACGGCCTGCCGGAAACCAACCGGAAGGCCTACCGCGAAGGTCAGCGGCTGGTGGGGAATCCGGGTTGCTTCGCGGTGAGCTGCCTGCTGGGGGCGTCCCCGGCGGTCGCGGCGGGGCTGATCGAGCCGGGCAGCCTGATTTTCGACTGCAAGACGGGCATCAGCGGCGCGGGCAAGAAGCCGAGCGCGGGGCACCACTATCCGGCGCGCTACGAAAACATGAACGCCTACCGGCTGAGCGGCCACCAGCACGTGATGGAGGTCGAGCGGCGGCTGGCGGACTTCAACGGCGGCAAGGCGTTCGCGGTGACGATGACGGCCCAGGTGGTCCCGGCCTGCCGGGGCATCATGACGTGCGTCTACGGGCAGTTGCGCGAAGGCATCGACATCGGGAAAATCCGCGAGGCCTACGCGGCGTTCTACGCGGGCGAGCGGTTCGTGCGGCTCTACGACGCGGCGGCCGGGGTGGGGACGGCGCACGTCCGGGGCAGCAACTTCGCGAACCTGGTGCTGGACGCGGACATGCGGACGGGGCGGCTCCGCGTGGTCTCCTACATCGACAACTTGATGAAAGGGCAGGCGGGGAACGCCCTGCAGAACATGAACATCCTCTGCGGGTTCCCGGAGACGATGGGTCTGGACGCGCCGGGGGCGTATCCGTGACGCGGGCGGCTTGGCGGTTGGCGGGGGGCTTTGCGGCGGTCGCGTTGCTCGCGGCGGCGGCGGTCGGCGGGTGGCAGTGGCACCAGCGGCACGCGCGGGACATTCCGGTGCTGATGTACCACAACGTGCTACCGGCGGACGAAGTGCGTAACGTCTGGCAGGTGACGACGGAAGAATTCGCCCGCCAGATGGACGATTTGAAACGGGCGGGCTACACGACCATCCTGCCGGAAGACATTTCGCGGGCGGCGCGGGGGAAGGGCTGGCTGCCGCGCAAGCCGGTCTGCATCACGTTCGACGACGGCTACGAAGGGGTGATGCGTTGCGCGGAGCCGGTCCTGGCGGCGCACGGGTTCAAGGCCATCTGCTACGTGATCGTCCGGCGGCTCGGGGAAGAAGGCGCGGAGCGGCCGGTGTTCGACAGCGGGCCGCTGATGACGACGAACGAAGCCGTGGCGATGCACCGGCGCGGCACGGTGGAAATCGGCGTGCATTCGCTCACGCACACCCGGAGCGCGCCGGGGCTGGCGCTGGAAGCGTCGGTGGGGCGTTGGGTCGTGGAAAAGGAAATGGGCATCCCCCGTGCCCGCCACTACTGCTATCCCTACGGGAATTTCCGGCAGGACTACATGCGCGCCGCGGTGGAAGAGGGGAAATACCGGACGGCGACGGTGTGCGAAGACCAGATGTTCCATTACGGTCCGGAGGCAGACCTGCTGGCAATCCCGCGCCTGTCGGTCTACGGCGGGGTGCACGACATCCGGGTGGAATCGGTCGATGCCGCGGCGGGCACGGTGACGGTGCGGAACGAAGGGACGGCCTTGCCGCTGAAGGCGGTGTTGCGGGACGGCGCGGGACGGATCGTGGCGGAAACGGAAACGGTGCGCGTGGGCGGAAAGGAGCCCGCCATCCTGCGCTCGCCGGGGCCGTTCCCGGAAAACTGCACGGTCGAATTGTGGGACGCCAACGGCCTCTTCCGCTATTCCCCCGACCGAAGCTCGTCCGGGAATTAGGACAGCTTCAAAAGCATCCGATGGCCGCACTCCGCCGGCTGGCGGAAAGGATGCGGCGGGTCAGAAACCGATTTTGAGCCCGGCGTTCACGGAAAGGCCGTCGAAGGAATACTTCTCCTTGATGTCGCTGCCGCGCCATTCGAGCTTGTCGTCTTCGCCGACGAGCGTGTACTTCGCCTCGCCGAAAACCGTCACCGGGCCTAGGGGGATGCCGAGTCCCGCGAAAGCGAAGTAACCGACGCAATCCTTGTCGTCGAATTCCTTCTCCAATTGCTTCCAGTTGCTCTTCCAGCCGAAGTCCTTGAGGTAGTAGCCGACACCGCCGCCGACATAGGGACGGAGCGCGCCGTCCCACGGTTGCAGGCCGACGATCGCTTCGAGGGGCACGAAGTGGACGTCCGCTTGGTCGAAATCCCGGCTTTCCAGATAGGACCCGCGGGCTTCGATCCAGAAGCCGGCGGGCAGGCCGATGGCGAGCTTGACGCCGCCGCCGTACAGGTTGTCGTAGTCTTTGCTGTCCCACCAGCTGGCGAACGCGCCGATGCCCGCGCGCGCCGGGAGCGGCAGGAGCGCCGCCGCGATCATCAGGGCCGCGAGGGCCCGTGCCGGAGTTTTTGCCGTCATGTTTTCCTTTGTCTGGGTGTGGAATTTCGTCGGGAGCGTTTCATAACCCCTCCGCGCCCCCCTTGTCCATCCCAAGCCGCCGGGGGAGGGAGCGCGGGAAAAGGTGGCGGCGGGGAAAAAATCCGCTATTCTCCGGTGGCATGAAGAAGATTACCCTCGAATACCGCGTGCCGTACGCGGACACCGACCAAATGGGCGTCATCTACTACGCGAACTACCTCGTCCTCTTCGAGCGGGCCCGCAACGAATTGATGCGTTCGTACGGGTACACCTACAAGGAGTGCGAAGCGGAAGGCTGGGCGCTGCCCGTCACGCACGCCGAGTGCAACTACCACGGCAGCGCGAAGTACGACGACGTTCTCGAAATCTCCGCCTGGGTGAAGTCGCGGAAGGGCATCCGCATCGAAATCGCCTGCGAAATCCGCCGCAAGGGGGAGGAGCCGGTGCTGGTGGACGGTTTCACGCGCCACGCCTTCGTCTCGCTGTCGACCTTCCGTCCCTGCCCCCCGCCGGAGCGCTTCCAGCGCATGCTCGAAGAGGAAGAAACCCCCGCGGACTGACAAGCCGCGGCCGCTTCCCCCGCACGGGGCTTGCGGCGCGAGGGACGCTTCCGCCATGCTTTTCCCCGCCGTGAAACAATTTTTCCGCATTCGCTACGACACCGTTTGGAATACCGGCGTTTTCCTCGCCGTCCTTCTCGCGTTCGCTGTCCGCCCTTCCGCCGCCGCCGTCACTCCATTTCAAATCGGCTTTCTTGGAAACGACTGGCAGCTCGTTCCCGCCGAAAACGTCGCCGGCCTTCGCCTGAATCTGCTCTCCACCGACAGCGAAAGCGTCTACGGACTCGACTTCGGCGTTTGCTCAGATGCCGGAAATTTCTCGGGCGTCCGCCTGAATGCCGTTTCCGGCTCGGAAACGTTCAACGGCGTTGCGGTCGCGTTGTGCGACTTGTGCGGCGACGTCCGCGGCGTCCAGATTTCGGGCTTCAATCTCGGTTTGCGGAAAGTCCGGGGACTTCAATTGGGTATCGTTTCCTGCGGATTCGAAGCCTGCGGCGCGCAAATCGGCCTTCTCAACCTTGCCGAGTCCCTCCGTGGCGTCCAAATCGGCGTCGTCAACTGCGCCTTTTCCTGCCATGGCGTCCAAATCGGCCTTGTGAACTGCGCGGGGGTCAACAGACTCACCTTCCTCCCCTTCCTCCGCGTTTCGTTCTGACGTTTTTGCGCTGCGATGCCCGTGCTCCGTCGCGGGTGGGGGTGAGGAAAAAACGGCGGGATTGGGAAATCCGCGGCCCGGACGGAGCCGGGCCCTCCCGTCAAGGGCGGGGGTGGTCGGGAAAATGGCGGGAAACTGGGATGTCGTCCCCGTTCCCGGCTTGGCGGCCTTGACTTGAGATTTTTTGCGTTGGGAAAAATCTTTGGCGGTCGCGCAACGAAAGAGAAGGAAGGGCAGAAGATTCCGCCGCCCTTTCAGGGCCTGAGTTTTTTTCCAAGGACCGGGGGCGGCGCTTCGCTTGCCCCCGGCTGTATTCTTCCGCCCCTTCGGGGCTGGAGACGGGACACACGGCGTGCGGTCCCTACTAAAGGCACCCTCGATTCAATGTGCCGGGGCAGCGACTTAGACGGAGGCGTGGGGCAGATTCGGAGGCGTGGAAACGGGCGGGAAGCGGTTTGCCGGGCAAGAATGGCGGGGGCGGGGCGAAAAAAAGGCCCGCGGGGTGCCGCGGGCGGGGAACGGAGGGAATTGGGCGAACTAGCGCTTGTAGACCTTGCGTTCGTGGTATTTGGTGTGGAGGAGGTGGTGGGCCTTCTCGGAGTTGGGGGCGTCGAGGTAGTCCTTGTAGAGGGCCTGGACTTCGGGGTTGAGGTGGGACATGCGGAGGGTGCAGCGTTCGTCGTCGGTGTAGATGCCGGCAGTACGCTTGGCGCGGACTTCGTCGGTGGCGCCGGTGGGCTGGCCTCCGCCGCCGATGCAACCGCCGCGGCAGGCCATGACTTCGATGAAGTCGTAGCGGGGCTTGCGGCCGGCGGCGCGGTCTTCGCGGACGGCATCGAGGACCTGGCGGACGTTGCCCATCTGGTGGGCGACGGCGATGCGGACGGGGGTGCCCTTGATGTCGATGACGGCTTCCTTGACGCCTTCCATGCCGCGGACCGCGTTGAACTCGATGGACGGCGGCTGGGCGTCGCCGGTGATGAGGCAGTAGGCGGTGCGGAGGGCGGCTTCCATGACGCCGCCGGTGACGCCGAAGATCGTGCCGGCGCCGGTGTAGGCGCCGAGGAGGTCGTCGGCAGGCTCTTCGGGGAGTCCGTTGAAGTCGATGCCGGCGGACTGGATCATGCGGGCGAGTTCGCGGGTGGTAAGGACGACGTCGGTGTCCTGGACGCCGGAGGCGGCCATGTATTCGTCACGGCCGATTTCGTACTTCTTGGCCGTACAGGGCATGATGGAGACCATGAAGATATTCTTCGGGTCGATGCCGTTCTTTTCGGCCCAGTAGGACTTGGCGAGGGCGGAAAGCATCTGCTGGGGCGACTTGGCGGAGGAGAAGTTCTCCGTGAAGTCGGGGGCGTATTTTTCCATCCAGTCGGTCCAGGCGGGGCAGCAGGAGGTGATGAGGGGGAGGGGACCGGTCTGCTTGGTGAAGCGGGAGATGAACTCGGTGCCTTCCTCCATGATGGTGACGTCGGCGGAGAAGTTGGTGTCGAAGACCTTCTTGAAGCCGAGGCGGCGGAGGGCGGCGTAGATCTTGCCGGTGGAAATGGCGCCGGGCTCGAGGCCGAAGGCTTCGCCGAGGGCGACACGGACGGCGGGGGCGATCTGCGCGACGCAGACCTTTTGCTCGTCGAGGATGGCGTCCATGACCTTGTGGGTCTCGTCCTTTTCGTAGATGGCGCCGACGGGGCAGTGGGCGGAGCACTGGCCGCACTTGATGCAGGGGGATTCGTCGAGGGTCACGTCGGCGGCGGGAGCGATGCGGGTCTTTTCGCCGCGGCCGAGGAATTCGAGGGCCCAGACGCCCTGCATCTGCTGGCAGACGGCGGCGCAACGGCCGCAGAGAATGCATTTTTCGGGGTTGAGGACGATGGAGGTGGTGGAGGTGTCGGGGGGGAGGTTGCGGAGGCGCTTGCCGTAGGGGGCTTCGCGGATGCCGAATTCCTGGGCGAGGCGCTGGAGTTCGCAGCGGCCGGAGCGGAGGCACTGGAGGCAGTCGTCGGGGTGGGTGGAGAGGATGAGTTCGAGGACGGTGCGGCGGATGGCGTAGAGCTCGGGGTCGTGGGTGACGATGTCCATGCCCTCGGTGACGGCGGTGGCGCAGGCGCGGAGGGTCTTGGGGGAGTTCTTCTGCTTGACGACGCAGATGCCGCAGGCGGCCCAGGCGGGGAGGTCGGGGTGGTAGCAGAGGGCGGGAATCTTGACCTGGACCTGCTTGGCGGCGTCGAGGATGTTGGTCCCTTCGGGGACGGTGACGGGGCGGTCGTTGATTTTGAGGTTGATCATTTTCATGTGTCGGGCTCCGTGGGGGTTAGCTGCGGACGATGGCGCCGAAACGGCAGGTGGACATGCAGGCGCCGCACTTGAGGCAGGCGGCCTGGTCGATGCTGTGGGGCTGGCGGCGTTCGCCGTGGATGGCGTTGGCGGGGCACTTGCGGGCGCAGGCGGTGCAACCCATGCACTTGGTCTCGTCGATGGTGTAGCGGACGAGGTTCTTGCACTTGCCGGCGGGGCACTTGCGGTCGTTGATGTGGGCGAGGTATTCGTCCTCGAAGTACCGGAGGGTGGAGAGGACGGGGTTGGGGGCGGTCTGGCCGAGGCCGCAGAGGGCGGCCTTCTGCATGGCCTTGCCGACGGCCTTGATCTTGTCGAGGTCGGCGAGCTCGCCCTTGCCGTCCGCGATCTTTTCGAGGAGGTTGAGGAGGGTGCGGGTGCCGATGCGGCAGGGGGCGCACTTGCCGCAGGATTCGTCGACGCAGAATTCCTGGTAGAAGCGGGCGACGTCGACCATGCAGTCGTCCTCGTCCATGACGATCATGCCGCCGGAACCCATGATGGAGCCGAGGGCCTGGAGGTGTTCGTAGTCGATGGGAGTGTCGAGGTAGTCGGCGGTGATGACGCCGCCGGAGGGACCGCCGGTCTGGACGGCCTTGAACTTCTTGCCGCCGCGGATGCCGCCGCCGATGTCGTAGATGATTTCGCGGAGGGTGATGCCCATGGGGACTTCGATGAGGCCGGAGTTGTTGATCTTGCCGGTGAGGGCGAAGACCTTGGTGCCGGTGGATTTTTCGGTGCCGATCTTGCGGAACCAGTCGCCGCCCTTGAGGATGATGACGGGGATGTTGGCCCAGGTTTCGACGTTGTTGATGACGGTGGGCTTGCTCCAGAGGCCGGAGACGGCGGGGAACGGCGGGCGGGGGATGGGCATGCCGCGCTTGCCCATGGCGGAAGCGAGGAGTGCGGTTTCCTCGCCGCAGACGAAGGCGCCGGCGCCGAGGCGGAGTTCGATGTCGAAATCGAACCCGGTGCCGAGGATGTTCTTGCCGAAGAGGCCGTATTCGCGGGCCTGCTTGAGGGCGGTTTCGAGGTGGGCGATGGCGAGGGGGTATTCGGCGCGGATGTAGATGACGCCGTGGTTGGCGCCGACGGCGCGGCCGGCGATGGCCATGGCTTCGATGATGGAATGGGGGTCGCCTTCGATGGTTGAGCGGTCCATGTAGGCGCCGGGGTCGCCTTCGTCGGCGTTGCAGACGATGTACTTTTCGTCGCCGGCGGCCTGCTTGGTGAAGTTCCACTTCATCCAGGTGGGGAAGCCGGCGCCGCCGCGGCCGCGGAGGCCGGACTTCTTGACTTCCTCGATGATGTCTTCGGGCGTCATCTCGGTGAGGGCCTTGGCGAGGGCGGCGTAGCCGTCGCGGGCGATGTATTCGTCGATCTTCTCGGGGTTGATGGCGCCGCAGTTGCGCAGGACGATGCGGAACTGCTTCTGGTAGAAGCCGATGTCCTCGAGCTTGGCGTGGAGGTGGGACTGGGACTTGTCGTAGAGGAGGCGGGCGACGGGGCGGCCCTTGATCACGTGCTCGGCGACGATTTCGGCGGCGTCTTCGGGTTTGACGCAGACGTAGAAGGTTTCGTCGGGGAGGACTTTGACGATGGGGCCCTTTTCGCAGAAGCCGAAGCAACCGGTGCGGACGACCTGGACTTCGTCGGCGACGCCCTGTTCGGCGATCTGTTTCTGGAGGGCGTCGTAGAGTTCGGTGCCGTGGTTGGACGCGCAGGCGGTGCCTCCGCAGACGAGCAGGTAGGTTTTGATGGCCATGGGTGGAGTCCTTTTCAGTTGCGGATGATGTCGGAGGCGGGTTTGTCGAAGATGTGGTCGGAAACGAGGCGTTTGTTGACGAGGTGCTCGGCGACGATTTTGCGGGCGGTGGCGGCGTCGACCTTGCCGTAGATGACGGAAGGCATGCCGGGGGCGACGACTTCGACGGTGGGCTCGCTGTGGCAGAGGCCCATGCAGCCGGTCTGGCGGACGCTCACGTTCTGGAGCCCGGCCTTGGCGAGCTCGTCGATGAAGGCGTCGAACGCCTGCTTGGCGCCGGCGGCGATGCCGCAGGTGCCCATGCCGACGATGATCTGGGCTTCCTTGTTGCCGGTTTCGCGCTGGTTCATTTCGGCGACTTTTTGTTCGCGCAGTTTCTTCAGGTCTTCCAGTGTCAGTTTGGCCATGTGGTCCTCTGTTGTTTCATGGGTTGGTGGGTCGATCGTTCGATTGGGAAAGGGGTGCGGGCGCGGCGGAACGGATTTCCTCCTCGTTGGCGGCGAAGAAATCGCGGACGAGGCCGAGGGAGGAGGCGTTCTGGAGGTCGCCGAGGGCGTCGCGGAAGCCGGAGGAGGAGACGTCGTAGGAGAGGTCGTCCTCGATGCGGGTGATGTGGAGGTCGTGGGAACCGGGGTAGGCGACGAGGGAGGTGAAGGTGGCGGTGGCGTCGCCGAGGGGGGGGGCGTCGATGGAGGAAAGGTCGAAGGAAAAGGCGACGGTGGTGCCGCGGCCGGGAGCGGATTCGATGCGGAAATCCCCGCCGCAGAGGTCCGCGGCGTCCTTGACGAAGGGGAGGCCGAGGCCGACTTTGCGGCCGGGGTGCTTCCCGGGTTCGGTCCAGAAGGGGTCGGTGGCGCGGGCGAGGGTGGCGGCATCCATGCCGCGGCCGTCGTCGGCGACGGTGACGTTGAGGATATGGCCTTTCCGTTCCACGGTGAGTTCCACGTGCGCGGCGCCGGCTTCAAAGGCGTTCTGGACGATGTCCGCGATGGCGTCGCAGGCGGTGGGATGCATGGCGATCAGGCGGAGGCCTCCGCGGCGGCGGCTTCGCGGGCCTGGTACTGGCCGACGATGGCGGGGATGTCCTCTTTCTTGAGGGTGCCGTGGATGTCGGTGCCGTTGATGGCGCAGACGGGGGCGAGGCCGCAGCAGCCGATGCAGCGGACGGCTTCGACGGAGAAGAGCCCGTCGGGGGTGACGGCGTTGAGGCCGACGCCGAGGATGTTCTCGAGTTCGGCGAGGATGTCGCCGCCGCCCTTGAGGTAGCAGGCGGTGCCGAGGCAGACGGAAATCTTGTATTTGCCGGGCTTTTTGAGCTTGAAGAAGTGGTAGAAGGTGATGACGCCGTAAACCTTGGCGAGGGGGATGTTCAGCGCGTCGGCGACTTCGAAGGCGACCTGGCGGGGGATGAAACCGAAGTGTTCCTGGACGCGGTGCAGGACCATGATGAGGTTGCCCGGAACGTTCTTCTTTTCCGCGATGAATTGCTTGAGCTCGGGGGTGAGGGTGTAGGAAGTCTCCTGTGTGGCCATGGAAAGGTCTCCTGAACAAATGGGTGGATTGCGCGGGAGGATACGGCGACGCCCCTTCCGCGGCAAGGAAAAACGGAGCCGGAACGGACGGCGGAAACTTCCGGGAAGACGGGGCGGGGCGCGCGGCGGGCGGACTTGGAAAAAAGGGTGGGAATGCGGAGGGGGGCGTGGTAGAGTCGGGAAAATCCGAGGAGGAATCCCGCATGAGCGAAACGAGCGAACCGACCGAAATCCAGTCCAACCCCACCGCCGTGGACGTGCTACCGCCGCAGGCCGCGCCGGAGCCGCCGCCGCTTCCGGCGAAGAAGCCGGGGTTTTTCCGGCGGTTGTTCTTCTCGAAGAAGAAACAGCAGGCGCAGGCGGTGCAGAACGGGTACATGGAAATCGTGGACCTGGTGCGGGCGATGCGGGGGCACCTGGAGCGCCAGGAGGCGGTGCAGGCGACGGTGCTGGGGCTGCTGGAGAAGGTGCCCGAGGCGATGGAGCGTTCGCAGGAAGTGATGGGGCTCCTGAAGGAGGAAATCAAGAACGGGGCGGCGCACCACCAGCAGCTGACGGAGAGCATGGGCAAGCTGTCGGCGACGCTGGGGTCGATGGACGAGTCGCAGCGGGCGTCGGCGCGGACCGTCGCGGACCTGATCGGGCGGTCGCGGGAGACGGAGCAGCTGCTGCGGGAGGTGCTGCGGCGGAGCGAGCGGCGGATGACGGTGCTGCTGTTCCTGTTCGCGGCGGTACTCGTGGGGCTGGGCATCCTGCTGACGCGTTCGACAGTGTCGACGAAGCAAGCGGCGGCGGAAGTGGCGGCGGCCGCCGCGGTGGTGGCGCCCGCGCCGGAAAAACCGGCGGAAGCGCCGGTGGCGGCGGAACCGGCGGAAGCCGTGGAACCGGCGGCGCCCGCGGTCGAAAAGAAAGCCGAACCGGCGACGGAACCGGAATCCGTCCCGGCGGCGGAACCCGCGGCGGAGACGAAAGCGGAGCCGGAGTCCGATGCGGCGGCGGTGCAGGCGTCGGAAGCGGCGGCGAAGGAAGCGGTCGCGGCGGAAGAAGCGCTTGCGGCGAAGAAAGCGGCGGAAGAAGCGGAAGCGGACGCGAAGGCGGCGGAAAAGGCGCGGGCGAAAGCGGAAGCGAAGGCGAAAGAGGCGGAAAAGGCCAAGGAAAAAGCGGACGCGAAGACGAAAGCCGCGGAGAAGAAGAAGGCGGCGGCGGAAAAGAAAGCGAAGGAAGCGGCGGCGAAGGCGAAGGAACGGGCCGTGGCGGACGGGGTGAAGGCGGCGGAAGCGGAGGCGGCGGCCGCGGCGGATGCGGTGCGCCAGGCGCAGGAAGCGGCGGCGGCGGAAGCGCCGGAGGCGCCGGCATCCGCGGGACCGGCCGGCGAAGCGGTGTCGCCGGACGTGCTGGAAGCGGCCATCGGGCAGCTGTCGGAGCGGCTGGGGAAGTGATGCGGGAGTCGGTGCCATCGGCGTTGCCGGCGGATTACCACACGCATACATTCCGGTGCCGCCACGCGCAGGGGGACGCCATCGACTACGCGCGGGGGGCGGAGGAAGCGGGGCTGCCGGAAATCGCGTGCACGGACCACATCCCGTTTCCCGGGGAGGAAAATCCGTCCATCCGGATGACGGAGGGGGAGTTCGGGGGCTACTTGGAGGCGGTGGCGGCGGCGCGGGAGGAGGCGGGGATTCCGGTGTTGCTGGGGATGGAGGCGGACTACACGCGGGAACTCGCGGCGGCGCGGTGGGTGGAGCGGCTGGCGGAGCGGGGGGCGTTCGACGTGGTGCTGGGGTCGGTGCACACGGGGCCGTACTGGGATTTCCAGCCGGGGGATCCGTCGCTGACGGAGGCGTTCGTGGAGGAGGTCTGGCGGACGTATTTCGGGCTGTACGCGGAGATGGCGCGGACGGGGCTTTACGACGTCGGGTCGCATTTCGACCTGCCGAAGCGGCGGGGCGTGTTCCTGCCGGAGGCGAAGGCGCGGGACATCATGCTGCCGGCGCTCGACGCGGTGGCGGAAGCGGGGATGGTGCTGGAAATCAACACGAGCGGGTGGGGGCACGGGTGCCGGGCGCCGTATCCGGGTCCGGAGGTGCTGCGGTGGATGCGGGAGCGGGACATCGGGCTGGTGTTCGGGTCGGATGCGCACCGTCCGGATTGGGCGGGGCGGTGGTTCGCGGAGACGGCGGCGCTGGCGAAGGAAGCCGGCTACACGGAGGCGGTGCGGTTCCGCGGGCGGCGGAAAATCCGCGTGCCGCTGGCGTGATGGCGGGGGGGAAGGATTCCAGCATGAAGGAACGTTTGGCATGGATCGGGTTCGCGGCGATGGCGCTGGCGGCGGTTGCGGCGAGCGGCGAGGTGGTCGTCTGCGGGGAGCCCCTCCTTTTGGAGGACGTCCAGGTGTGGAACCGGGTGGCGGAGGCGTTTTTCCGGGACGGGGCGGGGGAAGGAACCGCCGCTGGCAAGGGCGGGCCGTCGCTTTCCGCCGAAGAATTCGGCGGCGGGGGGGCGGGAATCGCCGTGGACAAGCCGGGAATGCCCGTCGAGTTTCTCGTGCTCCGGGGGGCGGCGCTCGATGGGTTGTCGCCGGATTTGCAGCCGGCGCTGGGGGGACGGCGGGAGGTGTGCGTCGCGCAGTACCGCTCGGGGGGCGTGGCCCACCGGGCGCTGTATTCGGTTGACGACCCGCCGGAGTTGCTCGGCGTTTTCCGCCAGGAGGCCGAAGGGCGCTGGACCGAATGCACCGATGGAGTGCCGCTCCCGGACATGGTGGAGGAGGAAGTGGCGGACGCGCCGGCGGCGGACGTTTCCCTCCCGACCCGCAACCACGGGAAGGCAACGGCATCCGGCGGCAGGCGGACATCCAGGGGAAGCAAGTTTCTCGTGAACCTCGGCTCTGTCCTCGGGGACTTGATTTTCGGCCACTGATTCCCTGTTCCGGCGGCCGCCCGCGAAGGCGGGTGGACTTTTCGGGGGAAGGGGGGTATGGTGCGCGCCATGAATTCCGAAAAACGCAAGGTTGTGGTGTTGTGCGGGGATGGCATGGGCGACGAGCCGGCGGCGGCGCTGGGCGGGAAGACGCCCCTGCAGGCGGCGGACGTTCCCGAGGTGCGGGCCATCGCGGGGCGCGGGCGGCAGCTGCTGATCCAGACGGTGCCCGACGGGATGGCGCCCGGGTCGGACGTGGCGAACCTCGGCCTGCTGGGCTACGACGCGCGCACGAACTACACGGGGCGGGCGGCGATCGAGGCGGTGGGTTCCGGCGTGGAACTGGCGCCGGACGAGGTGGCCTACCGGACGAACCTCGTGACGATCGAAGACGGCAAGATGCTGGATTATTCGTGCGGCGAGATTTCCACGCCGGAGGGCATCGAGCTCCTGCACGCGCTGGACGCGGCGGCCCGGGCCGACGGCGTGAAGTTCCACGACGGGGTTTCCTACCGCCACCTGCTGACCCTGCGGGACGGGCCGACGGGGCTGACCCTCTGGCCCGCGCACGAAATCACCAACCGGCCGATCGCCGAACACCTGCCCGCCGGCGAAGGGGCCGAACGCCTCCTGCGCCTGATGGACCTTTCGCGCGAAGTTTTCGCCAACCACCCGGTGAACGCCGCGCGCGCGGCGGCGGGGAAGCGGACGGCCACGCAAATCTGGCCGTGGGGCTGCGGCAAGGCCATGCGGCTGGAAAAATACGGCGCGAAATTCGGCCGCCGCGGGAGCGTCATCACGGCCGTGAACCTCGTGCGCGGGCTGGCGCGGCTGGCGGGACTGGAAATCCGCGAAGTGGAGGGCGCGACGGGCTGGGTGGACACCAACTACGCCGGGAAGGCCGCCGCGTGCCTCGCGGCGCTGGAGGCCGGCGACGATTTCGTCTACGTGCACGTGGAAGCGCCGGACGAGTGCGGCCACAAGATGAATCCGCCGCTCAAGACGAAGGCCATCGAAGATTTCAACGCGAAGATCGTGCGGCCGGTCTGGCGGGAGCTGGAGGCGCGCGGGGAACCGTACCGCCTGGTGGTCTGCATGGACCACCGCACCCCGTGCACGCGCGGCGGGCATACGGCCGATCCCGTGCCGTTCGCCTGGCTGGACGGTCCGATTGGCGGGACGCCGCTGGACGCGCGCGCGGCCTTCGACGAATTCGTCCCCGGGGAAAAGCCCCTGCCGCTGGCCTTCGAGGTCATGCAGGGCCTGCTCGCGTGAACGGCGGCCGGCGGGGCCGCTTCCGGATTTTGCCAGGGTTTGGCAAAAAACGCGGAAATTTGCCAAGCATTGGCAAATTTCCCGGCGGGCCGTTTCCGGAATTTGCCAAGGTTTGGCAAAAAATGCCCGTTTTTGCCAATGCTTGGCAAAACGGAAAAACGCGCGGCGGATGACGCGCGTCCGCAACTTTTCTCTCTTCCCTTTTCCCTTTTCACTCTTCCGCGGCGGAAGCCGCGGAAGCCGGTGCCGCGCAGAAGAACCGGGTTGGCTTGCGTTTTCCTTTGGGACCGGGGTAGCCCAGGAGGAAGCTCTTGCCGTCTTCCGCGGGTTCGTACAACGGAGGCTTGCCCGTCCGCGGGTCCGGCGGAACCGCCGCCAGCCCTTCCGGCACGAGGGCCGCGAGCGACTCCGGCAAGGCTCCGTCGTGCGCCCGCCGCCACCGCTTCACCGCAACCGCGCAACGCACGAGGGATGCGGTGTGTTCCGCTTGGAAACACAAGCCGTCGAGAACTCCCGTCCAGTCAACCGTCAAAAGGAGGGAGACCATCGGCAACTTTTCTCCCGATGCCTCCAGCTCCTCCGCCATCGCGTCCACCGCGGCCGCCCGTTCCGGTCCCGCCGGAAGCGCGAGCGCCGCTTGTCCCATCTCCATGGCCCGGAGCGAATATTCCGCATGCGCCGCCCGTTCGAGGGCTTCCCAGTGTGCAAGCCAGCCGGGAAAACGCAGGGCGCTCGCGATTTCCGCGCCGCGGGGCAACCCCCGCACGGGGGATGCCTCCTGCAACAGCTCTTCGGTGGATTCCGCGGAGCAGGCCAAGTCCCGGAAGGTCGCCTCGAACTCGGCCACATCGCCCGCCACGGCCGCGGGCCAAAGCCCCGCCGTTTTGCGGGCACGCGCCTCCGCCAGCGCGGCGACTTCGTCGAGAGATGCATCGTCCCAGAGGTCGAGCCGTTCCGACAGTACGCCGGCGGTGAACCCGGAAATCACCCGCCCCACGACTTTCCCGATGCTCGGCACTTCGCGTCCCCAGAGTTCCGCGAGCGCGTCCAGCCGCCGGATGTCCGCGAGTGCCGAAGCGATGTCGCCACGTTCGCAGGTTGCCCTCGCGCGCAGAAGGAAGAACATTGCCAATCCAAACGGTTTTCCGATGTCGGCGAGCCGCGGCTCCAGGCAGCCGGACTTCATGACGGAAAGGTCGTCCGGCGATTCCGCGCCCGCGAGGCAGGAACGGTAGCCCGGGGTGGCAATCGCCTCCGCCGCGGCCGTGAAAACGCGGTGGGAGGCAACCCACGCTTCCAACTCCGCGCATCCCGTTTCGTCGAGTTGTTCCCGATTCCCGCGAACAGTGAACCGCTTGAAGAACTCCTCCCATTCCGCCTGCTCCGCCGCGAGCGCTTCCGGGTCGAGCGCCGCGACGGGATCGTCCGCTTCCGCGACCGCCGGACGCGCGTTCGCGAGCGGCCCCGCGCCGCCCCAGCCCGCCGCCTGGTCGATTGCCGCCACCGCCGCGTCCGCTTTTCGCGAGAGGGACCCCGTCCGCCAGCACGGAAGGAGGGCGAAGCCGAGGAGGGTCGCGGCGGCCATCGCCCATCCCGCCAGGCGCAGGGCTTTCGTTTTGCCGCCGAGCCGCCACAGGCTCCACCAAAGGAGCCACGCCCCCGCGGAATGCGCCGCCACCACCATCCCGGTCCACCACGCCCACAAAGGGAAGGAGGGCACGGTGGCGCATCGCATCGTCACGCCCGACGCGAACCAGAGGAGGCCGCCGGAAAGCGCTGCCCGCGCCGCGGGTCGGTTCTGCCGCCGCCTCGCCGCGGGAAATGCCGCCGCAACGCCCCAGAAGCCGAGCCACCCGGCGAGCGCGCCCCAGAGCCACGACGGCCAGATCGGACGCCGGCCCTTTTCCGCTTGGAGACGTCCCGCGAGCTTCGCGCCGTACCAGAACACGAGGACGAATCCCGCAAGGCCAAAAACCAGCGCCGGAATCCACAACGCGAGGGATTCGGACATGCCGGCCATCGGCAGGGGCGCGGCCCACACCAGCCACGCCGCGGCGTACTGCCCCGCCAAACCCCATCCCAAACCCTGGGCGCACTTCGCCGCGCCGTCCGCCGTCGTTTCGTTTGTTGCGAGCCGCTCCATGGTGGAACTATCGCTTGCGCACCCCTTGCCGCGCAAGGAAAAATGGAATCAGTTCCCGGGAAGCGGAAGGGGAGAGCAATCTCCCTGTTGCTCGAAACGAGGGGGTAGAGATTTGATGCGGCAACCCAGCTATGGAAACAACCAAGGTGTTTCCTGCCCCTTGCGGAGCGTGAAAATCTCTCCGTCACGGGAGTTTGGATGGCCGGGGAGGGGATTTTTGAGTGGTGTGTAGGAGGAGGGAGAGGCGGTCGAGGAGTTTTTGGCGCTCGGGTGAGGGCGGAAGTCGCTTCAAAGCAGCCAGCAAAGCCGCTCCGCGGGTTCGGAATTCGGCGGTCAGTCGGTCCATTTCGGATTTTGGCCCCACATGATTCAAGATTAAGGAATTTTCAAGATTTTTCAATGGAAATCTGATGATATTCATCCGCTTTTCGGCAAGCTTCTGGAGTCCGGAAAAGGTCTTTCCTTCGGCCAGAAATCCGTCGAGACGGTGGCGGGCGGCGGTGATGGCGTCGGCGAGGGCCGAGTCGGTGGTGAGGGCGGAGATTTTTGGGGCGTCGGGCAAAAGCCACTCAAGGGGAACGTTCGCCGGGGCGGCGCAGAGGGTTTTGAGGCGGGAGGCGAGTTTTTTCCACGCCATGGCCGTGGTGTAGGCGACGGTGGGGCAGTGGTCCTGGAGCCAACCCTTGATGCCGCTGTGGCGGGCGATAATTTCGCGGCGGCCGGAGTTCGGGTATTCCCTGAAAACAAAGGAGTTGTCGACGGCGGGTTCGAGGTCGAGGAGGCGGGAGCCGAGGCGGAGGCGGTCGAGGAGGGTGCGGGGTTTGGTGGTCCAGATTTTGTCGATGTCGGCGGGCTCGGGGACGCCGCGGAGGGAGGGGGTGGGGCGGAGTTCCTTCATGCGGGTGCGGCGCAGGAGGTCGCGGGCGAGCTGGCGGACGGAGCGGCAGGTGAAGAGATAGAGGGCTTCGAGGGGCGTGACGAGGAGATCGAAGAGTTCGATGGAGGCGCGGAGGGAGGCGGGGAGGGGGCAGAGGGGCATCGAGATTTCGTGGCGAGCCAAGGTGTGGCGGCGACGGGGAGATTTCCGGCGTTTTGGAGGGTAGAAAATACGGGATTTCATGTAGGAAAGTATGAGCAAGACTTAAAAAGAAATCAAGTATTTTCCTTAATCTTGAAAGAATTGTGGAAGCTGGGCTTTTGTGGCGGGGCGAGAGGCTGTGGAAAGAGTTGGATGGCGGGGAGGAGGGAAGAGATGACAGGGGAAAAAGGGGCGGAAGGGAGAACAGAGACGCCAGGGACAACAGGGACACCAAGGACAACAGAGACCACAGGGACAGCAAGGACAACGGGACAGCAGGGACAACAGGGACTTCAAGGAGAACAGAGACACCAAGCACAACAGAGACAGGGACAACAGGGACGAAAGGGATTACAGCACGCTTATCCCGATTTTTGACGGGGGGGGCTGGACAGGGAGAGAAAAAGAGCGGCGGCATCCGGGGATTCTGCCATAATGGCAGTGGACAAACCGAAAGGAGCCGCCGCGAAAACGAATCTACTGAAAACGCAGATGGATTGCATCTGCAAAGAATATCTGGCCGGAATCTTTCCGGCGCTGGGCAAGTGCGCCCGGGGGGCGCTGGAGACGCTGTTCGGGGGCATCGTCGCGGAAAAGTCCACGCTCGTGACGGATCTGGCCCGGCCGTTGCGGAGGGATTCGTCCGCGGCGGAGGCCAAGCGGGCGAACGAGCGGGTCAGCGGGTGGCTCGGACGCTGGGACTTCGTCTCGGCGGTGAATCCGTGGCTGCTGGGGAAAGCGCGGGAGGCGGAATGTCCAGTTGCGCTGGCGGACGGGCGTCGTGGCGTGGTGCGGCAAGCCGCATTCCAAGGCAGCCAAGACCGAGACCGCGCGGGTGCTGGTCGTCGAAAGCCGCTTCGACGGCAAGTCCATCTGGCTGTACGCCGTGTGTCCCGACGCGATGCTCGACGATCCCGCCGGC
>Ga0310786_10000723_pt1 | contig 53026 bp, 97 predicted proteins | sample AusTroGonzalo_MG_FD_203881 | JGI IMG/M metagenome (GOLD analysis project Ga0310786, IMG submission 203881) | Bovine rumen microbial communities from tropical cattle in Woodstock, Queensland, Australia - Gonzalo_03 (v2) (version 2) | ecosystem: Host-associated > Mammals > Digestive system >...
GTAACTCAGATGAGTTCGATGAATACGAAGAGCCTGAGGAGGAAGAAGAATGAAACTGATAATTGATATTCCCGATGAAATATATGAATGTTACAAAGGCAGACCACCAAGATTAGGTGATGAAGGTATGGATAGTATTGCCCAGTCAATCGCTAATGGTATTCCTTATGAAGCAAGACCGACAGGCGAGTGGATAACAATAGGAGAAGAACAAGGAGCACTTGGAATTATTTATAAGATAAGAAAATGCTCAAAGTGTGGTTGGGAGCATAGTTTAGTCATTCCTAATAATTTCTGTCCTAACTGCGGAGCAGATATGAGAGGAGACACACAGTGATTGTGGTTGAATGTGACAGATGTGGACTTCACTATACCTGCAAGAGGTATAAAGAGAACTATCCAAACATTATAGGTTGTTCAGACGATAGGAAGAACGAAAATGAGGAGAAGAAAAAATGACTAATAAAGAAGCCGTGAAAATAATAAAGAGTTCTATGTTAATGCACAGTTATCTATATAGCGCGGAAGAACTTGAAGAAGCTTTTGACCTTGCTATCAAGGCTCTTGAAAAAGATAAATGTTCCTCTTGTAAGCATTATGATAAAGATTATGGAGAAACCTGTCTTAATCCCGAAGGAACTTGCCGTGTATTTGAATATGACAGATATGAGGAGGCAGAGAATGACTGAATTACCACAGTATCATTTTGATAGGCACGACTTTGTGCGTGTTTGGCAGAGTGTTTTCGACACTAATACGACGTACGACATACTTGATATGTGTATAAGTCATACGGTCACAGATAATTTTGAGCTTTGGTGTGGTGAATTTGAGGAATATTATATTAAATATCTTCCTAATGGGGTGACCGTTAATTGGTATAAGGGCATTCATTTAGGCAGAACAAATACAAGTACAGACCCTAATCTTACGTTAGACGAGTTTGAGAAGCTTTTAATACAACTTAAACGTGACATATGCGAGAGGAATAACAATGACTAATAATGATTATCCTAATTGTCCTTTTTGTTTAGCAGATATGAGAGGAGAAGAAGAATGAGTTCTATCAAAATTCCTTTAAGCGACGAAGTTCGTAAACTTATTAATGTCTTACTACAAAAAGGAATAATGATTAGTACTGAAGATATTTATTATATCGCAGGTATGGTTTCAGAGAATGTGTGGTTAGGTTTTGACGAGGAAGATATGAGAGGAGAAGAAGAATGAGTGAAGAAGTTAGATGGATAAAATCTAAAAGTGGGAAACTCACTTGTCCTGTTTGTGGTTTTGTTCCTGATGAATATAAGCGTGTTTGTCCTTCTTGTAATACTTCTATGGGGATTACAGTAAAACGAAAGATGAAGTACGAATGTCTATGTTGTCATGGTTTATTTGAAAGTTTTGCATGGAGATATGATTGGTCTGATAACGGTGATGATGTTGCATTTTGTCCGTTATGCGGATGTGAAGAACCTGGTGTGGAAGAAGTATGGGAGGAAGATGACTAATGACTTACGATAAAACTGTATTCACTAAAAGACTTAAAGAGGCTATGAATGATAATAATATTAACGCCAAGAAGTTAAGTGAATCTATCGGGTTACACCCATCTTCTACTTGCCGTTATCTGCAAGGGGAAAGATTACCCAGGATAGATAAGGTATATGCTATCGCAGAAGTATTAAGTGTCGATCCTAAATGGTTGATTGGAATGGATGATTCAATAAAGGGGAGTGTAAACTATACATTCTGTCCCTGGTGTGGAAAGAGGTTAAGATAATGGAAACCTGGATTGAAATGTTTAAAAGATTGCTTTATGTATTGTCCTATAAGTGCATTATTACGCCTGAGGATAGATCATTTATCGAGGGTGAAATTACTGAGGCTGAATGGCTTGATGATGAAGGCTTAGATATTGATGGTGAATGATTTTTGGAACGGCATTTTGAATAATCCTATATTTAAAAGAGGGGTTGGAATAACCCCTCTTTTTATTGCCTTAAATATCAGTCAATGGCTTCATCTATCTTATCTTCTATCATCTTTAATGTATCGGGATGATTCTCAAGGAACTTACGAGCCTCGCCTATGCCTTGTGCCTTTTCTCCGTCCGGAAAGTAATACCATGCTCCTGACCTCTCGATTATTCCTAACTTATTTGTAGCAAAGTCAACAACATCGTACAGATAATCAATGCCAATATCATATCTTAATGTAAAGAACCCATTTCTACGATCTGACGCTCCGTTCTTACTCTTAGTCATAGAAACTTCAACTTTATGACCTATCGGGGATTCTTCGGAAGAGGAAACCTTAGCGTATTTATCGTTAAAGTATTCTCCCTTCCTAACCGCCAATCTGAGGCTTACATCAAACTTCCACGCCTTGCCTCCGACTGTTCTCTTGCCTCCATAAGTAGAATTGATTATCTCTCTTTCCTGGTTGATCCCGATAACAGTACATTTATGCTGCGAGGCTAATGGAATCATCTGTTTAGCAAACTTGGTTAATGGAATGGCAATACCTCCGTATTGCTTATCCAAAAGCGTTGTCTTTTCATCCAATTCCTTCTCACTTGAAAGAACACCGATAGAATCAATTACTATCATTCCTAACTCACCCGTTTTTGCTAAGGTAAGTACAGTTTCAAAGATCGTTTCTGCTCCCTGGGTTTCATCCGGCTTATAAAGCAGCAATTCATCTACATCCACACCTATTTTTGTAGCCCATTCCTTATCGAATGTCTGCTCTGCATCAACCCATAAGGCTTGTCTTTCATCTCCGCTATGTTGGAAGTTTGCTACGGCATCTAAGGCAATAAGCGTCTTACCTCCATTCTCATCTCCGTAAAACTCAATAAGCCTTCCTATTGGAAGTCCACCATGAAGAACATAATTAAGTCGAGGGCTTGTAACTTTTAACTTATCGCAATCCTCATACTGTTCTCCCTTTATAATAAGGTTGTTCTTAAAATCCTTGTTTAATGACTTGATAGCAGCGTCCAATGTTTCACCCATGATGTATTACCTCCTTAGATCAATTAGACATTCTTGTAAGTTTAAGTTCATCTTGCCTACGGGAAATTACCTTCTTAACACTTGCAAGTAATTCCATAGCACAATCTATCTTTGCTTTAGCAGTCTTATAAGCACTTGCATAAGCCATACTCACTACACTCTCTTTAAGGGATTGTAATTCTGCCTGATTAGTCTTATCTAATGCAGTTCCTTTTCTGCAATTCAATCTGCAAGTGTTATACATTTCCTTATAAGTAGTCTTTGCTACGCCATCTCTTATACCTATTCTCTCAGCACCTTCACTTGCAAAGTAGATCATTGTGGAAAGGTTAAGACAATAATCGTCAAGTTCGGAATCGGTTGGTGGATTCTTCTTATCTTGTAACCTTCCTTGTATCTTCTTCACATAATCATCCAGGTCTTTCATAAAAGGATTGAGGACAGAATCTACAATCTCTTCTATGTAACTTGAATTAGTTTGAACATCATCTGATATTTTATTCATCTGATTCATCACATTAGGATCAAGTTTCGTCATCTTCTATAACCTCCTCGTCTATTGGTAGTCTTATACATTCAAGGTAATCAGCCGGAATAAGATATGTAGCACCTTCAAGATCAAAGCAAGTAAGAACAGGGTACACTTCATTAGAACAGTAAGATTCTACTGTCATACCCTTTAATTCTCCTCTAAATACTTTGTAAACATAAGTCTTTTTCATATCATTCCTTGTTTATTACTGCGTCAAGTGCATCTCTTTCCCGTTCCATCTTTTCATATAGATATTGAGCGTACTTATCTCTTGTAATCTTGATTGCTTGTTCTTCTGTCTTTGCTATTACAACCGATTCGCATAAATGTCCGTAAGTACCTTGCACAATAAATCTCTCTTTCCCCGAAAGGAAACAACGGGCATCAGGCTTTTCCTTTTTGTAAAGATTTACCTTCCAATATAACTTATCAGGCTTACCTTCAATCTTATAATCATCTGTATCAAATTCTTCGATATAAGCCTCTTTGTATTCAGTTGAATACTTTAACTTAAAAAACTCAGCCTTTTCCTTATCATCTGTAATGGCTTCAATAGTGTAATCAGAATAACAACCGCTTGTAATTACATATATCTTCATTCTCTCTTCTCCAATTCTGCTCTTATACAAATACCTTCCATATAAGTTCCTGTACCGTCTGAATAGAACGGACAAACACCACCTTTACACTCTTGAGGAAAATACTGCGTAACGGTGTATTTATCGCCTGTATGAACATTCGTAGTTTCTTTTTCCTTAATATTCATATTAAGATACATACAAATCATTCTTTGTCCTCCTCAGGCGTAACATCTTTTGCATTTGCCATTCTTAATCTATTTTCTTCAATTTCATACTCTACAATCGAAGCGGTAAATTCCATAGGCTGAAAGAATGACTTATCAAGCACTCTTTGAGTAGAAACCCATTCAGTAATCCCATTAGTTGCATCATGTATCTTATGGAACTTTCCTTCTTCATCCTTAGGAAAGAACTCTATATGCTCTGTACCTTTAACACCCATATAACCTCCATTCATATAATCTCTTTAAGAAATCTTCCATGTCGTAGTCAAAGTAAACACGCTTTTTTCTGCCTCGAATAACAATACTATTACGCTCGGTCAAATCTTTAATATTGATAGACTTCGCTCCAATATTACGAATGTTATATACCTCTACAATAGGAATCCAAAAAGTCTTATCATGGTCTATATACCAAACTATTATTCCTGCCATTACTCCGTCTATAACATTCTTACGGAACATTCCATCTAACTGTTCTTCTCTTATACATGAGAACGGAAGTGTATTACCCTTGTGAGATTTACATTCCACATAAATCTCATGTGGATATTTATAAACAATAAAGTCAGAAGGATTATCAACATTCTTCATCTTCTTTGGTGCATCACGAAGTCTGTCTATTGATACTCCCTGAGCCTTCTCAAAAGACTTCTTGATAACATCTTCGAAAATCTTACCCTTGTTTGCTTTAGTCATTTCTAACTCCTCTTATAAAATATGGTAATGGGGTGGCTATAGTGTCATCATGTGCATCCCGTGTTAATACATAACAGTTTTATCGCACATCCTATCCGCACAAGGGGTAAAATGCCGTTCTGTTAGCGTTGACACCCCCATTTGGTGCTTACTATCGGAGTCGAACCGATACCTATACGGATTTTAAGTCCGTTCTCTCTGCCTATTGGAGTAAGTAAGCATAAAATCCGGCTTTAACGGTCAGCTACCACCCTGGCGATGAATTTCACATACTTGATAATAAGGAGGTTTCCACCACGAAAGTAGAAACATGGCTGCCGTTGTAGGTACTGCCCCTACTCTAAGAGTGCCAAAAACTCCTGTACTGCTTTTATACTAAACGGCAATATATTTAGTTTTATACCATACACAAAAATCATCAAACAATAATATTTACCAACTACAACAATCTTCTATAGTCTTTTGGTAATATCTTAAATTACTATCGGTAAGAGTTCCTTTGCAGTAGTTGTCTACTTGATCCCATATAGATTGATAGAAATGAGCGAGTTGTTTTTCCTTATCATAATGCTCATATATCTTCCAATTAACTGCCATAGCCAATTCAGTAACGCTTACTGTATTATACTTGCAATCGGAAAATATATTATTGAAAACATTAGCAATAGCGGATATACCATAAGGTTCTGCCATACTGAATTGTAGGTAATAATTAGTATGCGGTTTATATCCCGTAAGTTGCTCAATCTTCCAATCTTTCATATAACCTCCTTATACGAACATTATAGTAAATGTTTAATGGAATATCAAGCATTAAAAGTAATCCATTCATCTTCAATAGCCATTAACCAGGAATTAAATAAATCTCTCGTATTTTCTGTTGTTGGAAGGTCTTGTAAGTAATCTCCGGTTATTGCTATCAATCTGCAATAGATCAATGAGTTATTATTCTTTTGTATCTGTTCTCCACAAGCGGTTGTAAATGCCTTCCATAAGATGTGCAACGGTAATCTGTCATCACCTTCACGGAAAGCAATTTTAGATATATCCTCGTTAGTTTTAAGGGCATCTAACATATTCCTTACACTTCTTCTTAAAGAATCAATATCCATGCTGCACATTTCCTTTACCTCACCTATGTTAGTTGCCGTTTCCAGGATAAACTCTTCTTGATCTGCCGTAAGATTATCTATTTTATTTAATCTGAGATAATCGCACTTATCTTCATAAGAATAGTTCTCCATCATGTACTTAACTGCCTTACTCTGAATCTGCATCGGAATCTTATCTATACTTTCGCAAGTAAGAATAATGTATGTATTACATGAAGAATTTTCTATCAATGTTATTACTTCTTGTATTGATTTATCCGGGAATCTATCAACAGACGGGAATAAATAACGAGAAGTAGGCATAGGAATACAATCTAACTTTTGAATGATATGTGACGCTAAGGTTTGTTTACCGCTCCCCTTCTCTCCTATCAAGATCGAAACTTTCGGGAACTTACCTCTTTCAATCTGTCCGTCTATCTTTTTAAGTAATTCTCTTTGTCCTATCATTCTTCTTCTCCTCTCTCATTTGCTTTAATAATTCTTCCATTAAAGGGAAATGTCTTCCTGTCTTATGCCACTTCTTCGGGTTCTTACAAGCATACAGATTCCCATTACCATCTATACCGTCAATCCACTCACCGCCATCAACACAATTACCACTTTCACCAATTCGTGTAATAACCATAATAGTATTTGGTCTATCCTCGTTATAGAACTCAACCTCATCGCCTATTCTTAAATCACTCATTCTTCTTCTCCTTTCATAATCTTCTCAACATCTTCTCTTATACCTTCATATCCCCATTCTGTTTCGAGCAAGTCTATGACTTCTTCGATTTTATCTTCATAAGGTATGCCATTTGCGATAATGCTCTCTGCTATGTTATCAAGCACTTGCTTATTCTTTAACAACTCGTAGGCTTCATTAGGAATATCAATTACTATTTTCATTCTCTGCCTCCTCGCATATCTGCTAAACAAAAAGGGCAACCGATTAAATCATCATCATCAGTTTCACTAAACATTATTGCTAATGTCTTGCCACATCGAGAGCATTTATAGTGATGCCCGTCAATTATCCACTCGCCTTGCGGTCTTTTATTTTCAAGAGCTTCGATAGCCATATCGGTAGCAATATTTATGTTATCGGCATTTTCTTTATTACAGGTCATAGAAATACACGGTCTATTCTTATTAAGCCATTTTATTGCTTCTTTATTAGTCATTCTCTGCCTCCATCTTGCTCAAAAGGGCATTTGTCAATAGTACAAAACCCGTTGTAAAGCCATTCACAACCCATACAATTGTCAGTAACTATTCTATCCCAATTATCACAATACCCATATTTTGTTTTATTATCAGGCTCACAATAAGAAGAATTTTGGTTTATACAATTCTTACAACTACTATTCATGCGATGCCTCCTCTCATATCTGCGTATCACTTTTGGTAATACTATCTTGGTGTAAATAACTAACACCCCAAATCGGTCTTTCTATCGTAGGTGCATTGTCGATAATCTCTTGAACTTTATCAACACGAATCGGAATCTGCTCAAAGTTATATGTTGCATCTGTAATTGCCTTTTTCAAAGCACTACGACTGATTAAATCGTCATTCATTTCTCTTTCTCCTCAACTTTCTTTCCACTTCTGTATTTTATCTAAAATTGACCTAAGTATTTTAATCTCTGACTTTAACCAAGCACCATTGTGTAAATAATCAACTAACAAACAATTTACGGCTTCATTTAGCATACTTAACTCTGTGTTACTAAATTCGATAGAAACTTTTTTAGGGTATCCCATTATTATTCTCCTCTAATATCTGCTTCATACTTACTACTCGCTAACTTGACTATCTGTTCAAAATTCAAAAGCATATTCTCTCTAATCTCAAACTCTTGTGGTGGATAGTCTTTCATCTTCTCGAACAATTCCTCACGACAAGTGCGAATGAAGTTGTTAAGGTCTTTAACAGGAATCCATTCGCCTGTCGGTCTTTTCTCCGCTTTACCTCTCTCATATCCTTGAGCATAACCTTTGTTATACATCTTATAACCTTCAGCATTTGGAATTACATCAACTGTCGGGGCATTGTCGATAGTATATTGAAAATTCAAGAGCATATAATCCCTTGTGTTAAACTCAATCTCCGTCATAGCCTTAAATGTGGACTGCTCTTTGTGTAATGTGCTTCTTAAATCACCGACAAAAGCCGATAAAGCATCAGCGTCAATCGTTCTCATTTCAATCTCTCCATATAGTTTCTAACAGTTCGATAATCCATTTGAGTATGAAATAGATTATCAACATAATTCCTAAAGCTATTAATAGTCCGTCTACTATTTCTGTCATTCGCTCTTACTGCTACTTCCTATATTCTCTGTTAATAATCTTGCTAAGACTGTTATACATAATGCCTGTTCAAAGTTTATCTTAGAAAATCCGCATACCTCAGGGATAACATTATTCCATAAGAACATTACAGGAATTGTATAGACTAAGCAGAGGATTAAAAATACGATTACCGCTATACATATATCTTTCATTCTGAATCTCCTAAATCCAAATAAACACAAAGTTCTCCACATTTTATCTGACTAATATCATAAACAAACCATTCAGTAATTTCTTTATCCAAGTAAGGAATTACCCCTTTAGAGTCTGACATAAGCATACATATAGAATTATCTTCCGAATCTCTAAATTCCATTGAACATGGTGTTTTCATAGTACCTACAAATTCTTTAAGCGTCATTATAAATTCCTCCTGAAATTATCGTTAATCTCATCAACTATCCTCTTCATAGTTATATTTTCTTCATATTCACGCATAGCCTGTATATGACCTTCGGTAATATAAAATGATTGTCCATCTTCTAAAGTTAATGTAGGTCTAATAACAGGCTTTAGTCTTATCTCCTTGTTATTACCCTTCTTATCTCCAACAACAAGCGTAAGAGTATCTGTACCTTTTCTTTCAAAATCAAATAGAAACATATCATCGACTATTGCTATGTATTTCATGTTATTAACCTCCTTATCGTAAACATTATAATCAATGTTTATCGCAAGGTCAATTAGCATTTTAATCTGCCATTCTTACTTGCCTTCCTTCAATTCTTTGTATGTATCTTTCCACATTGAACTATCAGGAGTACCCATAAGACAGTAAGAGCAGAATTTATCTAATTCACACTCATTACATTCCTTAACATTCTTAGACTTACATAACTTCATAATCTTCTTAATTGCTTTGATAGGCGGTTTCATAAAATAGTCCTCCTCATAATAACTCAGGCTTATACTTCTTCTTGTATGTTTCTAATTCCTTCTTTAATGTTTCTAACTCTCCGTTATCTTCCCAAAAGATTGACATTGTATCTTTATCAGGGTCACGCTGCTTATTACAGATAGAACCTCCTAACCACTTGTCAATATGATTGACGATATTAGGATCGAGGTTAATTACATTTGTCTTACCATGCGTATCATAAAGCCATTCACGGAAGATAAGATCATCACAATTATTCCTCTTAACTGCCTCCTTGAAATGCTGACTCTGCCATAAATTGCCATTAGCCCAGGTAGCAAACTCAGTTGTTAATGCAGTAGAGATATTGATACAAGGGAAACTGTACCACATCTTATGATATTCCAACGGGAATGTACCCGCCTCCGGCTTAACATCATATCCACAAGTAAAGCCACATACTAAATCGTGATTCTCATATTCCTCAGAAATCTTCTTAAAGTTCTTACTGATAACAACATCATCTTGTAAGTGCCATACATTCTTTATCCTGGCGTATCTTGCTTGAACGGTCAATCTATTACAAGAATCAACCCACGCTCTAAGATTGCCTATTCTATTCTTATCTCTGTAAACAAGAATATGATCCGCATTTATTCCTTGCTTAACCATAGAAGGTAAAAGAAAATCTCTTACATACCAATAACGATCTTCGCAAGTGTGTACCATGTAAAAAGCCATATTATTACCACCTTGTATTTGTACTTACCCATAAGGCATCGTCTTTAGCCATTATAAGGTTAATTTCTAAGTCAAGCACCCCTTCGACAAGAATATCTAATGGTTCTGCCGATACGGGAATCCTTATATCAGGGAGTCCATTATGAGGGTCTTCATCAAAAGTGATTATTAAATCACAAACCGTACATTCGCATATATCTCTAATCGTCATCGTTATCCTCTCGCTCTCTTTTAACTCTAATCGCTTTTATACAATTCAGTCTGCCTTCGGAATCAGTATCGTTTAAAGCATCGAGCATTTCTTTATACTTCTCGTATTTATTCATACTAACTCCTCCAATATATCCTTATACATTCTGTAAAACTCATCTTCAAAACAAGCAAATCGCTTCACTCTCTCGTAGTTATCATCTGCGAATACCTTACACTTCTTATATATATCATCAGCACCTACTTTAAGAACTAAGTCCACTATTCTTTCCATTCCATCTATTGAATCGCAGACTATCATTCCTCTTGTATCAAATAAATCGCTTATCTTCCTTGCTCCGTAGTATATCGGGATAGTCTTATGAGAAAAGCAGTTACATAACTTCTCTGTAAACCAATAATCATCTATATAATTCTCGATAACTACAGAAAATCTATAAGGTTTGTATATCTCTTCTGTACTTACTCTTCTACCTCCGTTAAATGTACCCATGCAATCAATTTTTCTATTTAATCTTCTCGCAAGGTCTAATCTGTCTTTGTGTAATTGACACATCGTCTTATTAGATGAGCAGAATGATATATCCTTAGTCTTAGGTTCATCACTAAAGCCCCATACACCGCCCCAATAGATAATCTTGCCATTAGGAATCTTGTTCAACAACCTACTGTCATGCGTAAATACATATTTGAACTTATCGTAATGTTCTTCCATGTATTTATAGACATCCGGTTGTATTGATCTCGGTTCTATAAGTAAAGCACAAGCATTATCCTCAAATACGGGATGTGTAACAAATATATCAGAATAGAATACTAACTTAGAATTATCATCCCACCTGATATTCTGTATTGACTCTTGAGGAGTAAACTCTTTATATACGCTATTTAACTTAATCCGCAGCATTTATAACTCTCCACCTTCAAAGAACTTAACATCATCAGGGGTATCAATATCACAAGTGTAGTCATTTATAACTGTATAGTTGTCATAAACAACCTTACCTAACTTTGTACCCTTGATTACTTGCCACAATTCCCATGATACGGGTTGTCTATAAAAACAACCTTGCTTTTCATATTCCTTAGTTTCCTCAATAGCCTCAAAGAATCTCTTTGTATCTACTACTTTATAGGCAAAAGGTTCAGCCCACTCCTTGCAGTAATTCTTTGCAAAAGGTGGTGCTGAGGCAAAGAACTCTATAGAATCCGTCTGTGTTTCAACTATCTTCTTAATAGCATCAGGAGAAAAGACCACATCTCCAAAGATATAACAAACGGGATCAGTCATAGGATAGAAAGCATCTAACCAGGGTGTCTTTGCAGCATCATCTTTAGTGAGATGATAAGGATTATTATGATTAAGCACGGGAACGCCAAACTGCTCAAAGATAGGATTATTAGAACTGATAGCAATATCCTTTATGCCATTCTCTCTTAATAACCGGATAGTTCTCTCTACCAAAGTTTCTCCATGTATCTTTGCTAAGTGCTTAGGGGTCTTCCACTTCTCGTAACTTCCGCCACACATAATAATATAGATCATTCCTTCATCAACTCCTCTGTAGTTTTTCTCTTCTTAGGATTATACTTATGGCTTTTATTTCTTTTCTCGGTTGCAATTATCGAAAGAACAACATAGCCTTCTTGTAATCCCTCACATTTTGTTTCCAGGTATGTAATATCCCTCTTAACCTCGTTGCCGGAATAACCAAAAGTTTCTTGTTCTCTATAAACAATGGTATCGCCTATACGATAATCTCGATCATTCTTCCTTATATCATAAAACTTAAAGTGTCTTTTGATATTATGGAAGTCTATCGAATCAACGGTGATTTTGTGAATCATTTGCTGCCTCCAAACAATCTTTCATTTCCAAGAATGTTTTTTCATCAAGAAGATAGAATTGCTTACCATCTCCGAAGTCTATAACCAATGCGTTATAGTCCTTACCCATAGCAAAAGCCTCTTCCTTATTCTTCTCTATCCATTCTCTTTTGATGGTAAAAGATTTACTCTCCTCTGTCTTTGTCTTTGCCTCGTAAAGCCACTTATCAGTAGTCACATCACCCTTCTTGAATAGCGTAGCACCGCTATTAGGCGTTTTCTTCCCGTTCACCGCTTTCGCTATCTTCTTCTCTTGCTTGTTTGAATACCAACGAGTCGGATGATTCATAATAAGGTATCACTCCTTTAAATCCTTGCTGCACTTATAGTTACACTCCTGATTACAATTATTACATTTGCCTTTTTCACATCCTGTAATGGTAGGCACTTTATGAAGTTCTGATAAAGGTAAACTCCATAAATCGTTTATATAACCCTTCCAATCGTCTTTATCCTTATGTTTCTCTAATAGTTCTTCATAAGTCATCCTTTTTACCTCTCCTCATTCTGTTATTACATTCAGGACAATAGAGGGGTTGGGTCTTACCTCTGTACCCACAAAAAGGACACTCTCTTACTAACTGTCCATTAACCACTATGTACTTCCAAAGCGTACTGCTCTCTACTTCCATCTTATAGTTATCTCCTTTAATCCTAAAGCATTAAATATACGGATCATAGACCGGAAAGAAGGAATCTTATCTCCATCCTCTCGATATATCTCGCATAAATGACCGCTTGTAAGTCCTGAATCATTAGCAAGTTGTGTAATCGTCATGCCTTTTTCTTCTTTAATCTTTCGTATCTGCCTTGCTACATTATCCCTGGCTGATAATTCTGCATCATTCAGATATTTCTTATTCATTTCAGTTCCTCAACTCTCCAAGTAGAAGGCAGATGAAGAATATTATAATCACAAACACAATGAGCATTTAAGATACTATCGTTCTTCTTGCCAATGTTAAGAGGGCAATCCGTACATACATGATTACGACAAAATTCTGCAATAGTCTTAGCAGCCTCTACTACTTCTTTATCAGACATTTTCGTTATCCTCCAAAATAGAATACTTTGTGATATTAACCTTCTTACCATTCTTAGCGGTAATAGTAATAGGAGTTCTCTTAATCCTGACATTATCAAGTCTTTCAAGTTCGCCTATTCTTGAAGATAACTCGGTAACACCTATGTTAAGAAATGACTCCATTCTTGTAATACTTCCGTGTGTTCTCATGTACTGCAATACTTCAAATCTCTGTGTACTCATTAAAAACCTCCTTATATTCCGTCAAACGGACACTTATTATCTTCGGGACCATTACAAAGATCGTGATATAAAGCACACTCTCCTTCATGTAACGGACACTTCTCTCCTCCGGCTTCGATAAGACGAACCTTAGCAGCATCAAGTTTTACTCTGCTCTCTTCTCTTCTTTTCTCCTCATCCAATTCACAAAGCATCTTTGCTCTCGGTAATAAAGCATCAATATCCTGGGGAGTAGGGAAGAACTTATTATGCTTGATCTTGATGTAGATATAACAAGCCTTATAAACTACATGAGGATCATCATAAGAAAAGCAATCTAACCAACTTTCAACAAGACCTTTATTATCTTTAGGTTCATTAGCAAGACCAACCTTATGTAACTTACTCAATAAAGTTATTACTTCCGTCCTCGTCAAAGATAAATCCCTCCTCTCTTAACATATCTTCATAAGGGTTATCAGAAACAACAGTCTGTTTTCTCTTCTTCTCATTTCTTTCCCAAGTATTAACACAAGCCTTCCAATTAACCATCTTATTTTTGCCTACCATCCAACCTTTACTTTCATAAAAGTCAACAAAGTTCTGAGCATCTACACTATATCCTTTTTCTAAACAGTAGTTTTTTACTTGTTCAACTGTAGGAGGGATAAACTTCTCTTTCTTTGGTATATTTTCTTTCTCTATATTTTTATTCTTATTAGTTATTCTTATTCCTTTATTCTTATTTATCTGCGATAACCTGACTTCTTGTAGTCCGTTTACCTGACTACTGGTGGTCTGTTTACCTGACGACAAGTAATTAACCAATGTGAGTAATGAATCTTCGTTAAGTTTGAAGTATCTTTTAGCGGGTACGCCCATCTTCTTAATTTCAACTAACCCTAAATTGACTAATACCTTTACTCCCTCTCGTTGATCGTGTTCGGATAATCCGGTATTCTCATGGATATTATCAACAGTAGAATAAAACCAACATCCATCAACTAATTCATTCTGAGTTTCCCAATAAGAATATTCTGACGCAAGTTCTCCAACAAGAATTGCAGATACTAAGCCTAATTCTTTAATCAAAGATTTATTTACTATTATGAAATTCCCTGATGATAAAAAGTGTATGATACTCAATTCGTTCTCCTTAGATAAACAAAACCCTTTGACGGATAGCAGCCATCAAAGGGTTAAGTCGGGATATATCGAGATATACCGTCTGCTATCCGATATATCCCATGTGTTGTATTTTGATTCTACCATACATTATGTTAAAATCAAATCGTGAATCGTTTAGATTTGCCTCGCTTTTTCCCTCCCAGGTTCGCCACACTTCTGCCTGAGAGGGTTTTCTTATTAGAACTCGATTACCTCATTAGGATCATCTTCAATCTCAAAAGGTGTATCTACTGATTCATCATTTGAAGGTGCAGCCTTCTTAGGTGCAGTTGAAGCATCCTTAGCGACAGATTCTACAAACTCTGCTTCATCTACTACTACTTCGGTAATATATACCTTCTTACCATCACTACCATCAAACGATCTTGTCTGAATACTTCCTACAATACCAATTCTACTTCCCTTATGGAAATAAGAACTAATAAAGTTAGCAGTATTTCTCCATGCTACGCAGTTAATAAAGTCTGACTGCCTCTGTCCGTTACTATCCTTAAACTTTCTTTCTACTGCAACTGTAAAAGTACATACAGATACCTGGTTAGATGTATTCTTTACTTCCGGTTCTTTTGTTAATCTTCCGATTCCGCACCATTTATTCATTTTATTTTTCCTCCTTTTAATCCATAGGGAACGGAAGTCCCGTAACCTTATCAATCTCCATCTGAGGTTCTTCATCAATCGGATTTTCCTTAACGGCATCTAACTTCTCTTGTTCTGCATGAGCACAATGAGGACAAAGCACCTTACCGTACTTATCTCTTGTAGAGAGTGCCAACATTTCAATCGAAAGTTCCTTGCCATTCTTATCCTTGCACTTAGTCAATTCCTTACCGCAAATCTCACAAGTAAGTTTCTTCTCATCAGGATCATTCTTAAACTCCTCTGCCTCAGAATCAGAATAGATACCTGCATAAGCCAACTTAGAACTCTTGAGAATTACTCTATCCATGCAACGCTTTAATGCCATAGCATAAGGATAAGCGTTAGTACAGTTCTTCGCAGATACCTCACCAACCTCATAAATGCCCTGTTCATCATTACAGTATGAATAGACAAGCGATCCGTTATACCCTTCCTTGTCAATAGTAAGACAAGAAGGCTTAAATCTCTTCTCAGCCGGAAGTGCATCATTGATCTTTAAGCAGCCGTTATGTGAGATGATAAGTCCCGTATAAGCCATTTTCCCACTCTTTGTGGCGTTCATAAGAATCCAAAAGTCAGACTCAGATAAAACACCCTTATACATATCGGATTCAAGAGCCTCAATAGCCTTCTTCTTAGCCTCAAGATACTTAGGACTCTGCCATACATCAACTTCCTTGCCTTGCTTTGCGTTGTACTCGGTTTTCTTCTCACCAAAATTGTAAGTCTTTGCCATTGTTTATTTCCTCCTCGGCATTTCTAACTCTTCTAAGTCTAACTCAGGTGCTTTAACGCTTTCAGATACCTCTAAATTACGCTTACGAGATTGAGATGAAGAATTACACTCATTCATAGCCTCTCGTTCAATTTCAAGGTCTAAAGCCGTTTCCTTGATAAACAGATACATACCTACTGCACCCAAAAAGCCTCCGAATAAAGTTCCTATTGCAAATCCCATAAAAGCACTCATATTACTTCACCTGGATATTCTTTACGGTATTAAGATGTGCTCCCTTTACCTTCTTTCCCGACTTGATAGCCTCTTTAATAGCGTTCTTATCAGGAGAATAGTCAGTCTTCTTAACCAGGAACTTCTTAGGGATCAAAGATTCATCATCAATGATTGTCTGCGTTGATTCAGTAAAATTAAACTGCACCTTAGTAGACTTATCCCACTTTTCTCCGTTAAGAATTAAAGAAACATACTTCTTGAGTCTTTCAATCTTATGTTCAATAACCTCTCTACGCTTTTTCATTACCTTCTCTTCCTCTTTGAAGGCGTTTACATCAGCAGTAAGATTCTTGATATAACAACCGATGTTCTCAAGTTTCTCATCCTTCTGCATCTGTAATTCTTCAAGGAGTTGAACACAAGATTCATCAACTTCTCCGGTTTCTTCATTAACAGAATTGAGAATATCATCAAGAGCCTTCTCAATATCTCTGTTAAGATCAAAAAGATTACTCATTAAATCCCTCCTCTGTTCTTAACTACCTTCCACATCTCTTCATCAGGGATTTCATAAAATGCCTGAATCTTATCCCAAGCATCAATCTTACCCTTGTTCTTCCCTTGTTCTATACGCTGATAGACATTGATAGGAATATCAAGTTGTTCTGCTGCTTGTATCTGCGTTAAATTCTTCTGCTTTCTCAGATTGAAAAGTCTGAGATTTCCTGCGATAAGTGAACCCATTGTTTACCTCCTTCCTTGATTATGATACATTATTAGTAATTTACTGTCAATTACTTTTATAAGTATTTTTCAATATCGCCTTGTTCTTCGCCATCTCCAAAATGTTTCTTTGTAACCGCTATCGGGAAGTCCTCAATTTCACTCGCCCAAATAGGTTCACATCCGGCTCTTTTATATACAAGAGGGAATCCACCAATGCCATCGAATAATGATCCCATAGTAGGTTGTTCAACTCCATCTTCCTTGAGTTGTTTAACCATTCGATCCGCAAGGAATTGCCAATAAGGGAGTGCGATACTATTACCTAAAGCCTTGTACTTTGGTGAATCAGCGTCCTTGTGTTTCTTGCCTTTACTGTCTACCCAATCTCCTATATCACACCAATCTTTAGGGAAACCTTGAAGTAAAGCACATTCAGTTGGTGTTAATTTTCTTACTACCGCATTATCAGACACTTGTTCTTCTCCTTTATTAACAACATAGGGCGTACAGTTCCCCCCCGTTCCATACCTGGCTCTTACAGTTTCACATACATTATCAAACTGTTTATAGCCATGATGGACAGAAGGATCATATACTGATTGTTTATTTTCAATAATGGTAGGGATATGTTCATTAAGTCCACCACTTGATGTAGTTAAACATCTTCCTATATCTCCTGTTTGATTAAGGTTATAAGCATCAAATCCTTGAACTACACATTGAGGGTCTTTATAATCTCTACTTCTCAAACTAAATGCCACCCCCCTGTATCAATCTTTGGTGTCATTTCTGTTGTAAATGCTATCTCTTTCATCTTCTTTCTCTACTATTAAAACTAAAGGTATATGGTCGCAATCTGTAGCAATATTTGTTAGTGCTTTTGTTACCCCCCCGTAATAGATTGGTTATAAGCATCTATACCGATAACAACCTTTTCATCTTTCGTCATCATCTTTAATTACCAATATCTTCATAGGATCATCCATACAATTAAGTGTCTTACATACTTCATAATCGGGTGCAACCGCATCATGTACTTGTCCATTTCCTATACACCAAGTACCCCCCCCGTTTATTTATATGATTGGATAATGACTTTTCCTTCATCGACAAATTGATTTCCCACTCCTTTATAATCTCTTGCACATAAAGCACCTATGGTGTCATTACCCCCCCCAGGTCCCCTCGCAACTAACGGCTGTGCTATTTCTTCTTGAATAGAAATATCATACTTAGCGTTCTTGCCCTGGTTAAATGAAGCCCTATCAAGTCCTAAGACACAAGGAATATCGTGACTGTCATTCTTACCATGCAGTAAAGCATTAGTCCTATCCTCGTTGATAGTAATATCGTGAGAATTAATCACTAACATTCCTCCCTGATTGCAGTTAGGATTATTACCATTAGGATCAAGAGTTCTTGAAGTTTCTGCTTCATAAATTCCGCTATTAGGATTATCAGACTTCATAGAATTAGAATCATAAGGTGACATTCCATAACATACAGATTGACCTCTATCGCTCATAGGATTAGAAGGAATAGTATAAGCCTTTTCTTCTAAATAGCTTTGAGAAGGATTATCTCTATCCCCACAAGCCTGAGTAGAATAACATTTAAGGTTGCAAGACTGCTTGTGCGTTGCTTTGTAACAATGATCCTGTTCGTTCTCGTTGGATGAGGATTCCCTTACCCCCCCCTGCACAACCGGCTCGTTCCTGGAAGGAGAGAGTTTCGCTTGTTTCTCCAATGTCCTCTTGAGAAGTTCGGGTAACTCCTTGCCCCTCGCTTTCGCTCTCCTCAGTATTCCCGCACTCGCTATACTGCTCAAATTGTACTTTGGATGCGGATGTTCCTCCAAAATCTGCGACAACCGAGATTCTTCTGCGACGCTGCGGTGTCCCCAACGCAATAACATCTCCTGTATCGCTATCTCTGATGGTCTTTCCCCAGTATTGAGCGTCATGTGTTCTCCATGAAATGCTAAAGGGAGTTCCGTCATCTCCCACTCCATCGAGGTTTCCTGAGTAGTGCCATCCCTCTTTAGGGATAGAAATAGGGGGGCAGTCTTTACAGACGATTTTACAGATTTCTTGCAAGACTGCTTGAAAATCTGCTCCTTTTGGATGTCCTGAACTGTATGCTCCTGTGACATTCTCATAGACGGCAAACCGAGGTCGAATATTGATACCTGACCTTCCATTACATCTATCATCTTCTCTCATCTCCTTTATGATTCTTATTGCTTCAAAGAATAAACCCGATCTTGTTTCTTCTTCATCACCATTTAATAAACTCTTCATTCCGGCTCTCCCCCCTGCCACCGATAAATCCTGGCAATTATGAACAGTTGCATTGTTAGCACAATAACTTTCATCTTCTTCAACAGAAAGATTGTAAACTTCCTGTTCTCCTGCTCTTTCAATTCTACGGATAGGAAACCATATATAACCATCTTCATAAAAAGCATGATCTCGTTCCCTTACGTCTTTTGTGAAATGAATAGTATAAGTATCGTGTTGATTTACCACTCTTCCCTCAATTACAGTTGTTTTAGGTCTGTGAAACAAATTTAATCTACATGGTCTGTGATACAATTTTCCAACAATTTGAACTAATCCATAAGCTAATTTTTCACTAATAGTTGTAATGGAATAGTAATTATTAACAAAACAGCCATCGCCTTCCATATATCCTCGCATAAATTCTTGTAACAATTCAACCGGAAGATTTAATACAAAAGATGGTACGCATTTATTTATTGCTCCTTTACCACAAGATTCACATAAATATTCCAATCTTTTATTAGCTATTCTAACTTTATATGAGGTACGATTTTCTTGGCTATAATATTTATATGATGTGATTTTGGAAACAAAATCAGAATGTTTATTTTTACCAATACAAAATATTACTGCGTGTAAATTACTTGGTCTATCCTTACGAGGAGTATTCCTAATATACCCATCAGCAACATATCTTCCCATTAAATACAGTTCTTCCGAAGTCAAGTCCAATAGATTTTCAGAATTATTATTGATAGGCATACCTAAATAATAATCTTTTGATAAATCTTTCAGTTTAACCCATTCGGGATTATCAAACGATCTTTGTTTTCTGCGTAATTCGTTATTATAAACCCTCATCATTTTTCTTGCATAGAATGGATGATTTTCGGTTACAGTTATTTTATTACAACCCATTCCATACAAATCAAAAACAGGCTTAACTCCCGTACAACCGGAATCTTTAACGGTCATAAATCTTTTATTATGAGTAAACACCATATCTCCAGGATTAACTTCCTCAATAGGAACTAATCCTCTATTGGTAGTTATTAAAGTTCCTGCTGCAAAACAAGGTGCTCCAAAAGTTATAACATCAACTTTTGGTACTTTAGAACCATCTATCTTTTGAACATCTCCATAGTGAATCATATTTCTTTCTTCCATACCCAACCTCAGATCATGTGCTTATAATCATATTCAGACATTAACTTAATCTTTTTGATACTTGCTTTAGGCTCTATCTGATGAAATATCTTCTTGCACTCTTCGGTACTATTGGCATCAAAGTTTGCCATAATCTTCTTATAGCCTTTACTATCTAAGAACTCTACTACATATACATAATCGTTACTCATTGTTTTCTCCTCGCTTGTTCATTAAGCAGCGTATCTCTCCACTCTATCCACTTTGGCTTATCAATATATTCATTACCAAAAGCATATTGACATTCGCAGTCATTTATCATTACTTGTAAATCTTTATCGGATAATTCAGATAAATGAGGTCTGATAATACTTCTTACTAATTCCGGCATATAAGTTTCTCTGCCTTGACAATATCTTATAGAACAGATCGCTAATGTACCAAAATCTTCACTATCTATTTTCATAACTCAATCCTCATAGAATGTTTCCCAAAACAGTTCATCTTTTTCTGATTCTATGTCATCGAAGAAACCATCATATTTTAGATTTTGTATCTGTTGATAGGTAAGATTCTTTTCATGTTGCTCATTAAGATTATGAAACTTGCCTTGATTATCAATCCAAACTTTATCAGTCCATCTTATTTCTGACATTCTTTATCTCCTTCTTAATTATCTTTTCCTTACCACATTTAGCACATACATATACATCATATTCGTTCGCAAACCACGACAAATTTTTACGCCACATCTGTTCGCCACAACAGCTTGTTTTATTTAAGCCTTTTCGTTTCATCTTCCTTGCAAAGCTCATTCTCCGCATCCTCTCATAAATCACCCATAGAACCGAAGTCTTTGTAATCGGGATAATACTTATTTTTGAATATTTTAACTTGACACACGCTGTCTGCTAAAGAAAAAGGACACTCATCACATCTGAACTTCAAATCATCAAATCTTTCGTAATCGTTTACGTATCGGCAAAATGTCTTTGAGAATAAATCCAAAAGATGAACTGATTTCTTAATTTCATCTCTGTCTATTTCATCATAATTAGTTTTTATCATTTTCTTTCTCCTTTATCTCGTCTTTAACTCGCATATATGCTCCACAATTAGGACAAAAGTTAGCATTACTATGCTTACACCCACATATAGAACAATTGAAAGTTCCACTTAATTCATTTATCCACTCACCTGTCGGTCTTTCTTCAATAGTATTAACTATTGCGTCTACTGTCGGGGCGGTGTCAATTAAATCAATAGCCGCTTTAATGCCTATGTTATAACCCTTGTCAAAATCTTCATAGCCGTAATCGAACCTTGCTTGTAACCTCTTCTTCAAATCGCTACGGCTGATTAAATCGTTACTCATTTCTCTACCTCCATTCTTGCCCCACAATTAGGACAGTAGTTATGATAGCCATGATTTTCGTGAACATCTATTTGTAATCCACATACAGAACAATTTGCATAGTAGTTTAAACCTTCTGTATCATCTACCCACTTGCCTGTCGGTCTAATCTCTATTGTCGGTGCATCAGCTATTTGAGATTGACTTATAGCAACTCCTTTATTTGTCATTCTATCAGGGTATAATTTATCAGCATCAATTAACCTCATTTTCAACCTCCATTCTTTTCTTTAATTCTTCTATTACTGCCCTCCATAAATCATAGTAATAATTATCACAGCCATACCATTCCAACTGATTAAACAATTCGTCTGTATCAACTTTAGAGATATTCGCTATGAAATCTGCATCTGTCTTAAAATCTTCAACTCTCATTCTCTGCTTCACCTTTCTTGTTCACTAACTTAATTGATGGGTCGCAAACCCAAAATAAATCAAGTCCTTCCAATTCTTGTAACGCTTCATAGCCTTTTTCGTTCAGATAACCTTTTCTGTCGTATATATCGCCACTTGTAATTGTTTTAATTGCTTCACGAACATTTTTTAGATATTCTGCATAACCACTCATTCCGCACCACCTTTCATTTGTGCCCCACAGTTAGGGCAGATAGGATATTCACTCTCCTTCATGCAATAAGAATATTTAACACGATTATTACAATTAGAACACTCAAACGCTTCTGTATAACCTCTACTATCGGGTGCAATAGGAATCCAATGCCCTGTCTTTCTTTCATTCTCAAGAGCCTTGATAGCTATATCAAAAACCTCATCATAATCAGTAAAATTAAGCATTACATGATACTGATTTTTAATATATCCTAATTTCTCAATAGCATCTTTGTTAGTCATTCTCTGCCTCCACACTCGGCTCAAGTGTCATAAAGTAGTTTCCTCCTATCCTATCGTAAGCAGTTCCGTAGTTATATCCTCGACAGTTGAAGAAAAGCACCCAAGGATATTCCTCTCCACTTTCTATCCATTCGACTGCTTCAATAACGGCAAGGTCTGATAAATCAGTTCTATTAGTTACGCTTTGTCCATTTCTTACTGTACTAAATTGACCTCTTTGTGTGAGAACACCAGTTATCGTATCAGGAAATCTTGTGTCCATTACTCTACACAAAATACAAAGTGCAATATATCGTCTGCCTTCTGTACTATCAGTACATCTATTGGACTCTGCCTCAGTTACGGAAGAAATGAGGATAAATTCATCTACTCCCATTCCTGCCATCTCTGCTCTTTGTTCTACTGTTGTCTGTTCAAAAGAAACTTCTGCCTTTAATGAGATCGGTGTAAGTCCTATTGAAATAATTGTTAAAAGTGTGATTATGTGTTTCATTTCTCGTCCTCCTTGATACATACTTTACACCACTTTAGATTTACTGTCAATTACAAATTGATTACTGTATCGTAGGCGGTAATTATGTTTTTCTTAAATAACGCTGCGTAACACTACCCATAATTCCGTTACGACCTTTAGGTAAAGTGTTCTTAAATTTGCGTAGATCATTGATAGAAGTCTTAGACCACATCTTCTGTCTGCCTATTGTTATAGGTTCGGGTAATATCTTTGCATATTCATTATCAGGATTTTCCTCTTTGAACTTATACCAAATATTGATTGTCTGATAAGATACTCCAACGGCTACGGCTACTTCTTCTTTGCTCAATAATGTTTTCATTTTCTCTATACCTCCAATAGAAAACATTATAATATATGTTTGTTATGAGAGCAAATAATTCACCATAGTATCAATATCTGATTCAGGGCTTTCGTTTATTAGAATATTTGAAATTTGACCTCTTGCTTCAACAAGATGATTTATTCTTTCGTCTATAGTTCCCTGGCATATAAGAGTGTAGATAGTGATATTCTTTGTTTGTCCTATTCTATGACCTCTATCTATAGCCTGATTCTTTGTTTCCATATCTGAGGGTTCATCTAAGAAGATGACTATTGAACCGGAATATAAATCATATCCATAACCCATAGCCCCTATCGTGCCTATTATGAAGTTAATATCAGGATCATCTTGAAACTTCTCTTTATTCTTTATACGCTCATGCTCTTTTGTTTCACCGACAATTACTACGCCTCTATACTTCTTCGATAATCTTTCATAAGCAGGATTAACTATCTGAGTCCAATTTGAAAAGATAACGACCTTGTTTCCGTTGCTTACTGCATCTTCTACCAATTCTTCCATGCGGTCAAACTTAGCAGACACCTTGATAGTATCTGAAAGAATACCTGTATATCCCGTTGCTTGTCTTGCTCTTATAAATTCTGATAACGGATTAGATGACCTCTTTATTCTGTCTATGTTTTTAAGTAATTCCTTCTTCTCGCCTTTATAGATAGCAGTCTGCTTACTGCTCATTTCAACATATTCATTTATGAAAGTCTTTTCAGGAAGATCGAGAACATCATCCTTTAATCTTCTTAACATCATAGTATTAAGAAGTGACGATAGTTCGTCCAGGTTTCTATAACCTACTACATCGTTTCCGTAAAAGCCTCCTAAACGGCAATAGTGAGCCTTAAATTGCCAATAAGTCTTACTTTCATATCCTAACCACTTCAAAGCCATGAATATATCTAATGGTGCTTTTAATATAGGAGTTCCGGTTATCGCTATCTGAATAGAAGAATGGATTTTAAGAATCTGTCTTGCTTGTTCTGTATTCTCATTCTTAACAACATGGAACTCGTCTACTGCAATCATATCTATTTGACCTGATTCGCATAGATTTTGAATTTTTTCTGCAATAGGATAACGGTATCTGTCAACTAACTGTAATTTGCCTTTAACCTTCTTCTCTATCTTCTCTCCTGTAGGTATTCTGTATTTAAGAGTTTCGATATTAGTAATAATGAAGCGAGGCAATTCATCTATGCGGTTAAGATCATCAAGTCTTTGCTTATTACTTCCGATAGTATTCCCTCTTTGTCCGAGAATAAATCCTTCTTCCTCAGAATGTTTATGTATCTCATTAAGCCAATTCCATTTAAGACCATTTACGCAGCAGATAATCAAACAATGCTTAACTTGCCTAATATTTGCTATGCTAATAGTTTGCATTGACTTGCCTAATCCCATTTGATCCGCAAGTAGCCATTTATCGTGAGTAAGACCATATTCTATTCCTTCTAATTGGTGCTTAAAAGGTTTAATCTTGAAATTATAATCCATAAAGTCCCCTCTTTTATTGTAAAGAAAAAGGGGTAGCATTTCTACTACCCCTTATTCTTGAAAAGTATTCACACTAAGTTCATTAGACTAATTATAGCATTAGCGTTTCATTTGCTCAATAGCCCTTCGATATGATTCACGCTCTTCGTCATTATGAGCATTACGCATAGCCTCTTTCATCTGCTCAATCATATCTTCCTTGCTATGTTCACTATAACCGGAATCATACGATCTCCCATAAGAACCATCACGGCTCGTATAACGACCCATAGCGTCACGACCTCTGCGATAAGAACTATCTTCGCTGTATCTGCCATCACTATCGCCATCTCTTCCTCGTCTTCCGTCATAGGAATTTCCATAAGAGTTACGATAAGAACCATAAGCATTAGCATAATCTTCTGAATATCCACGAGAATAGTCTCTTGCATAATCACGAGAATAGCCTTCCTGCTCTGCCTTCTTCATAGCCTCGACAGTTGTAATGTCCTTAACAACATCTACCATCTTATAGATGTTATCCAAATCAGTAGAAGATATTTCTTCTTTCTTAGACATCGCCTTCAACTCGTCTTCGAGCATATCCTGAATATCGTATAAAACTTTCATCTTAGGTTCTCCTTTCTCATGCCACACGCTCAACAACAAGGTTAGCGTTTTGCACGTTGATAGCAGGTGCAGGTGTTGTTGCATCCGCACCTGTTGATGTGTTCTCTACGGCTACCGTGAAACAACAACCTCTCGGAACTGTTACAAATGCAGTAGATGTCACGTTAAAGTAGTTCTCATTTGTCGCAGGAGTTGGTGTAACAGCCGCAGGTGTAACTATAGCCCTACTTGTTAATAGCGGTTCACCATCAACAGCAAGAGCCACAGATATAGGTGCAGGTGCAGTACCATCAGTAGGGATTGCTATATTCCCGTTGAACGTAACTTGATAACGTGCAAAGCAGTTATTAGTAATACCACGAAGAATTACAATTCCACTTTCGTTGCGATGGATTACATATCCTTTATTACAAGGAATAGTCGTATTGAGTATTACGTTCTGTCCTGCTTCAACTCTTTGAACAGGATTGTATGTGTACTCAGCCATAGTAATCACCTCGCTTTATGCTATACCGCATCCACAACCGCAGGTGTTCTGATTGCAAGTAAAGATAGGTGTTCTGCCGTAAACAGGAGTTGTCGGAACAGGGCAATTAGAAAGTCTGTTATACAACGCATCAACCTCATTAGAGAAACCCTGCTGAATAAAAGCGTTCTGAGCCGTCTGTGAAGCAGAAAGATTAGCCTCTGAAAGCTGTCTCTGCAAGTCTGCGATACGGTCATTCTTCGCCTCGACCTGAGCCTTAACACCATCAAGTTCAAGCTGACAAAGCTTATCGAGAACAGCCTGTGTGTTTCTTGTCTGAGAATCAATGATGTCTCTTGTGTTCTGCATAGCCTGTGTTCTGTCGGCACAATTCTCTGTAGCAACTGTGTATTTAAGGTCAGCAGTACCAAGACGATTCTCACAACAACAATTAGCGAGTTGTGACTGCAAACTGTTAAAGCCCTGAGACATAGCTGTTTGACCTGCAAACGCAGTCTGCATATTCGCCATCTGACGAGCGTTAGCAGAAGATTCAGCGTTAGAGAAACCATTAGCAAGAGCCATCTGCATATCTCCGCAACAACCGCAAAGTTGTGTAGAAAGACTGCTTATTCCATCTCTAATGCTTGTGATACCATCATTGAGCATAGCATCTCTAAAACCTGAGTTAGTGTTTGTATTAATTCCCTGCTGTCCATTAAGAAGCCAGGGGAACTCATACATTCCACCACCAAAGCCTCCGAAGCCATTACCCCAACCGCCTCCGCAAAGCAAGAGCAGTAAAAGAATCCAAGCCCAATCGCCACCAAACGAATTGCCAAAACCGCTGCCACCATATCCACCATACATAGGTGATACGGGCATAACCATTGATCCGTTTCCGTTTTCTGTCATTTTGTTTTTCTCCTTTTGTTTTATTTATCTATCGTTGCAACTAATAGAAATCTGATATAGAATGAAAATAGTACGGATGTGTCATCTTCGTACTTTTCTAACTCTTCGCCTCGTAGTCATCTCGTCCCATAACCGACTACGAGGTTTTATATATTTACTTCAATAATTTCTGTATCTGAGGATCATTCTTCATTTGCATAACCCTATTCACTTGTTCTTGAGATACCTGACCGCTATTTAATAAGTGTTGAAGTATATCATTAGGATTATTCATATTCTGAGGAATATTAAATCTCTGCGATAACATACCAATCGGATTTTGTTTGAATTGCGTAAGCATATTCAGCATATTGTTTTGAGGTTGGAATTGTTGGTACAGAGGACTTGCCATATATCACTCCTCCTTCGTAATTCTTTTAATACTTGCACCACTACTTTGTTTGCTTTGCTTTAAAACGCTCTGTATTTCGCTTTTAAAAGCATCAAATTCACTTCTGCTGATATAATCGACTTCATTCTTCGTTGCAATATTGTTGCTTATTGCAGCATTGTTCTTACGCTCTGTATAATCGAATATACGCAAAGGTGACGGCATACCGCTTTGATCCGTACTCTTAATATAGAAAACAGAATCTTCACTATCCATCAATAAAATTGATTGTCCTGGTGCTACCGGATATGATTTAGCAGAATTTTCACCTTGCACCCAAGTTATTCCGTTGTTTTGTTGTGTCGGTTGAACAGTTTGTTGTACCGGATATTGAGGCTGATAGTAAGAATTAAAATAATTGTTTGGATAAGCCATATTAGAACTCCTTTTCTAAGTAATACAAAACAATCTCGTCCCCGCTATCCCAAGAATCGTAATAGTCACCATCTATACAAGTAACTACATGACTTTGGCAAGTGAGAACATAACATCCGTAAGGATGCTCCTCAGCAAATTGAGATACAGTAGTACAACGAGGGCAAACGGAATCAATCATCTTTTGAACAAATCCGTATTTACGAAGATACATACCCCACACATAATTTGCTGAGGGCATATCTGCATATATCAATCCTTCCGAACACAATCCAACATACGCATCTTCCCAACTCTTGCCTGTTGCCTTGCTGACTGCTCTTACAGAACAATCCCCTACTTTTGCGTTGCGAGGATTATTATTGAAATGGATATACGACATATAGCATCCTCCTTTACTTTTATTCTTTCAAAAGATCATTACTGATAAAATGAAATACGAGTGCTAATTTAGTGCAAATTAAGACCCCTGTGGGAATACCACAAGGGTCTGTCTGAAAGGATGATAATATGAGTAACCGGGGGATTGTGTTACTTCAAGTGTTTAAACAGTTTAGCCTCTGCTTTAGATACTATGTACTTTATTTGTCGTACTGACATATCCATTTCATCGGCTAAAGGTTCATAGCAGATTCCGTCAATCAATCTTCTTTTCAATATCTTCCTATCTCGTTCTGAATGAATCCACTCATCAATAGCGTGTTCAATTTGAGAATTGGAAATATCTTCAAGTTTCATCTTCTTCTGCGTCTGACTCTTGTACCGTTACTTCTTCCGTTACTATGAGTCCTCGATCTCCTGCGTACCACTACTCTCGCTGCCATTGTTTATATCTCCATTGTTTCCAATGTAGTTAGCGTTGCTATCGCCATCAGCGTTAAGTTCTGTATATGTATCTACATAGTCATACTGATTCCAGGCAACTAACCACATAGCATTTGTTACTACGAGGAGAATAATCAGCATTATAATAATGATGTTTCTCCAAGTATCGTTCTTTTCATCTTTGCTCTGCATACGCTCAAAAGCGATACGGCTCATAATGATCTTGTCATCGTTTTCCATACTGAACCTCCTTATTTATTAAATGAGGATTGTATGTCCTCGCCCCTGGTGTTACCTACAATATATCATGTTTAATCTAAACATACAAATACCCTCACAAGGCGGTATGAGGGTATTTGCGTGGATTGAACTATAATCGGAGTTTTCTATGATCTGACCGCCTTTTAAAAATTAGCCATTAAGAAGATGCGTCCAAGACTTCTTACCAACAACATCATCAACATTATCAATAAGACCCTTCTTCTTTAAGTCCTCTTGATAAGAATGAACTGCGAACCTAACATTCTTACCAAAATCATTATCAACAGTAAGAGGTCTGCCATTTGCACCCTTATAATTCTTTGAATTGAGAATTACTTGAAGTACACCAACCTCATAACACTTTGAACCATACTGTAATACGGGCATTTGAATATCCACAAATTCTACCTCCTTGTCTTGTGCTACTAAAGACCAATTAGGTCTGCCATATCCTGCTATGCTCTTATCGTTAAGATTATATGTTCTCTGTCTTACGGCATTAGCAGAATTACCTTCTACTGTTATTACTTGAGTGCTTGATACACCTATTACTCTTCCCGTGTGATTTATCTCACCGCCAACATAGAAGAAGATTTGATCTCCGTACTCAGGTGTCTTGTAAAAGGCATTATTCTGCTTGTAATATTGTGCAGAAAACTTACATCCGGCTCCGGCTGACTTGATAGGTTGATATAACATCTTTCTCGCAGTTTCTTCTCCGAAGTTAATAACAAAGCAATAGTCGTTGAACATATCACACCACTCAGCACCTTGTTTCTTTGTGTTATAGAAGTTAGGACAATTCTTATCAAAGTATTCTGCATACTTCGTAATATTTTTGCCTGTTTCCTTATAACCTATTTCAGCTATTGCCGTATTAGCGACTTTGTTCTTTGCCTCGATAATAGTCATAGTTAATTACTCCTTATCGGCTTTACTTTCTTTAAGTTCGTCTATCCGCTTAAAGGCTGTCTTTAAATCACGCTCGACTACGATAACTCTTTTATCAATCTCATTGATAGAATTGTTAATAGCTTTAATATCCGTTCTCGTTTCGTTTGTCGTAGCACACACTTGGTCTAACTTCATGTTAGCCTTGAAGATGCCCTCTCGAAGCGAGGATAGTTCTCTTTCATCTTCGGTAGTGTCCTTCTCAATATCACTCTTCCTTGCAAGAAAGAAATTGATAACAGACATAATGAGCATTACGCCCGAAAATGATAAACTGATTATACTAATTGCGTTCATTCTTTAAGTCCTTTGTTATACTGCATTGTGCTAATGCCAAGTAATGCACCTAAGAGAACATCAATAGCAGAAATTGTACCAACTATCTCCTCTCCATAAGGCAAACCCCAAATCTGCGAAAGTGCAAAATAGAATGTAGCAATCGCAGGGAGTACAATTTGAGCGATATACTTGAGTACATCATATACTTTATTATCCATTTTCATAGTCTTAATCCTCCCTTCTTGATTAGAGTATAACATGAATTATCTTTAAGGTCTTTCTCCTTAACCAAGTTTTATATACTGTAATGTCGTGTCGCCTGTGTCCGCAAAGATATTATTCGTTAATTGTGTTTCTACACGGACGGGTGGTAACTGTATTGTCGTAGGTTGACATTCAACACACACAACAAAAGGATTATTAGCGATAAATGTACTCCAATCCTCGTATGTATAATCTGCGTTATAGTAAAGCACACGCAAATTTGAAGCACTCTGTTGCTGTAAACATACTTGTTTTGGATAACTCGGTGCTTGTGCGTGTGATGTAACTATCGCACCAAATTCAGCCATATTACAAAGCATATCGCTTGATGCAATTCCGTCTGTAATATCATAAAAGAATGTGCCTGATGCGGCTCTTTGCATAACTGTTATTGATACAAGGATATGCGTAACCGTAAAAACTCCTGTTTTTGCGTCATAATAACCGAAGTAGTATGTGCCACCGAGGTCTATTATGGCATATGTGCCAAAAGCCTCGAAGTCGTCAATAGTGTGGACACCCTCAAGCAAACAACATTCGTCATAAAAAAGCCTTGTTTCACCACCAGCGTTTCTTTTTACAAGTCCTAATATTGTTTTATTTGCGTCAGAAGTCCATACCATGACCTGTTTAGTGTTGCCTGATACATTCGGTAAATTTGAATTTGTACCATCATCATAAAGCACACGCATATTACTTCTAATTGCCGTAGGATTCTGAATAGAAAAAATGAAGGTGTATCGTGTATTAGTTTTAAATCTGACACCTTTAGTGAAAGAATCACCATTATCAGGAGTATTAGACGCAAACTCAATATAATCTGTTCCCTCGGTTGCCGTAGGAATAGCATTTTTTATACCAGAAACAACGGCATTACCGCCCCACAAGTTATTATTTGTGGCACTAATACCAATCGCACTATATCCGATAATATCTCTCACATTATCGGGTGAAGGTGTACCACTACCGCTCTGTGTTGCGGTGAGTTGAACCACATGAGATTTAAGCGGTAAGCCAGCATACTGACTATCAAAAGAACATACCGCACCGCTGACGGAAGGGAAAGAAGCTGTAGGAATCTTAAAACTTTCTTGCATTGTTATTTACCTCCCGAATTGAAATGCCTCGATGCTTGTAGAGCCACAATCAGCGAAGATGTTGTTAACACCTAAAAGTGTTTCTACACGGCATGGCGGTAACTGTAAAGTCTGTACACTCGGCTGTGTAACCTCAAGCACTCCTGTTCGTGCGTTGTACACACCCTCGTTTACTGTCTGCCCTATCGGGATAGTAAAGAATGAGTTTGTCGAGCCGTTTACCGCACTAACTGTTGTTAGTGTTCCTGCGTTGTATGCGTAGTAATCGTTAGGGAACAAAGAACGGAAATATGCTACACCACTACCTGCGGTCTGTTGTTCCATGTTATAAATCTCATCAGCCTTTGTTTGACCAAACATTTCTGTTAAATCAAAGAATTGTGGCTTAAATACTACTGGCGTGTTTATGCTTACACCTCCCCACACAGTAATCGAAATTCCTTTGTATTGATTACCACTCCACATACAACCATGACCAACATCATAAATATCTTGATCTGCACCACGTATTCTTAATGTATAGGTATCATTAGAGGCTGATAACGGTGCTCCATACAATAAAAATTTATGGCTTTCCCATGTCTTTAGATCTAACACAAAAAAATGAGTATTAGCCGTAGCCGTTCCACTAATGGTATATGTACCATCACCATTATTTACAAGTGTTACATCGTTTTGAGTTTCGCTTGTCGGTATAGTCCCCGTGATTATCTGATTAAAGTTAATAAACCCTGCATACTTCGCATCACTACCAATATTGATAGCACTAACACCGCTAACACTATCAATATCAACTGTATGAGATTTAAGCGGAATACCTGCCTGTAATGCCTTGAAGGAACAAATATCACCACTTGCACTAATTATAGACATAGGTGGCTTTTTACAAGTCTTGAACATATTACTTTACCTCAATAGATACACTCATATCCGATGATTGAGCAGGGAAAGTAAGAACTACTGAACCATTACTCTGTACTGCATCAGAATACCAAACAGGGGCATATACATCTATTAAAGAACTTGTTGTAATAGATGAATCAGTAAACGTGATAGTTGTACTTCCTGCCGATAATGTTTGAGCAGGAAGTACCTTATCAGTAGATGCAACAGTAATAGTCTTATCTGTATTATCGTATGTAATGCTGATCTTATTTCCATTAACTAACTTCAAAGCATCTTTATTACTAATGCTCTGTACTTCTGTTCCATTAACGATTACATTTCTCCATGTATCAACATCACCCGTAGGGATATAAGACCATTCGTTAGAATTGTTATAGAAGAACATATCTCCTACATGAGCAGCTACCCCTCCATAAGTTCCGTCTGTTGCTACAAAGTATGTATCTCCGATAGTAGGATTACTCGGCAAATCGGGCAAATCTCCGGTATTAGTTCCAAGAGTTCCCCTGGGTACAAGAGGATCGGGTAAGTTAGCAATTTCCTCAAGAGCCGTTCCAGCCTTCTTTAATGCACCGAGAGCGAAAATAAATACTGTGTTAATATTCATTTATTTTACCCTCCTATTACCATTGAACAGTTCCGTCAGACTTAACCAAGCCAACTTCAAGTGATGCAGTATAGAAAACAGAGTTTTCACTTATCTTTGTAACATCAGTAGGAAGTCCTACAATAGTAGGCTTATTAGTAACGACATTAGCGGGTATTTCCGATTTAGTATCTGCATAAACAACGAGTTCGGCAGAACCATCCATCTCTCTCTTAATTCCTTCTAACTTCATCATTGTTCAAATTCCTCCTTTTAGAGTTAATTTCATTATAGCAAAGCCTTTTTAGTTTTGATATACTACTTTATTTAACTTTGTGCATTAGCCTCAGTAATTTCATAGGTCAATTTCATCGTCAAGTCCGCACTCTTAATTACCGCAGTATCAAGATTGTTTACTGTACTTACCCATGGGAATATTGTATGAAGATTGAGTGCTGAATTTGAATAAGACCTTACTCCTAACATAGTGCCGTACTCGTTTACTCCTGATAAAATTCTCTCCATTTCAAGCATATATCTCTTGCAATAGTAGAAATGGTCATTATGCCAATACACAGTAGGGGTTTCGTTTCCTGAAGCATCGGAGGTTGTTATATAAAAATCTCCATTCGGAAGTAAGATGAAACTACCTTGTCTTCCACCGTTGCCCCATTGTGTAGAATTTCCATGTATTGTATATACAGGATTATCGTATTCTGTAACATCGGCATCATTAGAAAGATTACACTTAACAATCTTCTGTGCCATATTGCCACTTAACGCATAAAGATAGCCGTTATTTATGAGCATACCACTTCCACTAAATACTGTAAAATTGCCTTTGAAAGTAGTAAATGATACACCCGAAAAATTATGTGTGGTAGCCGTGCAAGTCCAATCAGAAACTTTAATAGCATAATCATTCAGAGTTCCGTTACCGCTTGGGAATGTGAGAAGATGTATATAATCTCCTGTGTATGCAGTTGTAACATGAGACCATACAGTATCATAATTATCTACGGTTTGAGATATAGTGTGAGTTATGGAATCTCGTACCGAGTAAGTTGAACCCGTTAAGTGTAATATCTTGGTGTTCAAATTATATTCAGTAACAGTAATAGTTCCACTTGAATACGAAATAGCAAAAGCCTTTTCTCTTTCATAATCAACGATGTTTATGGTTTGAAAAGCCGCATCTATCACTAACTGTTGTGTAGTGTAGGCATTATATAAACTATCATTGACATAGGCATCACTTGTTGGAACCCTTGTTGCGGTATCAGTAAAATCTGCTCTTGCTATCTGCGGTCTTGTAAGACACACTCCTGCTATTGTTCCATTTCCTCTATCTGTACTCCAATCAAATACATGACGATAACCACCTGTAATTACACCGCTTTCAGTAGTGTTATACGAGCCTCTTTTGGAGTTGTTGCCATTATAGGCATCATTAGAGCATTGAGCCGTAATATTAGAATTGCCTGCAAGCATTCCAAAGAACCCAGGCACAACATCATTATCGGGGTTTACATTATCAGTAAGCAAACAACCGCCAAACATTCTATCATATATTGGATAGATAGCAGTATTAGGTATCATATACCACATATTACCCTGCTTTATCATAGAGGAAGCATAGGGTGTAATTACATTATGCTTTTCTACTCTCTTAACGACCTCTCTCTTTGTCCTGCCGTTTATCTTCTTCTCTCTTGCAAGTTCAAGTCTTGTATATCCTTGTAATGCCATATTACATACCCTCCATTTCTGTATATTTTAACCCTGTGCCCGATGTGCTGTAATAATCTTGGTTTCCTATTGTATCGTGATAGTAACCCTCGCCTGTTTGACTATCCTGCATAGGCACTAAGTCCATTACCATGTCTCCATCGACATAAATTTGAACACCGCCCATTATACAAAAAGCCTTATTACTGCCCGTATTAGTACTAAATATGCTTATTAAGCTGTGTGCTCTTCCTGCTCCACTACCTTGTATCAAAGTGCCATTAACTTTGGCATGATCAAACCCAAGTTCAATATCCATTACTTCTCCCTTATTTACGGAGAACTGAACATATGAACCGCCAATATAATAAGTAAAGCCACCTCCCTCTGTGGAAAGCAAAAAATGAGTATTATTCCATACAGAGCCGAAAATAGCAGTATTACCTTGACTATATTCATATCTAAAGATTTTGAATTTGATTACTAAATCTGTTTCATCTCCATAGATAGGCAAATCTACTGACTGTTCCCCTGTGGCAACAACACAAGGAGAGGCTGTACTTCCTCCACCACCGCCATTACCACCACAACAAGCAATCCAATTAGTCATTAACTTATCCTCACTTTCACAGGCATATTCGCAGATTGAGCAGGGAATGTAAGCGTCAATGTGTGATTAGTTCCATCGGTAACTTGAGCCGTAGGCACAACTCCCGTAAACGCCTCATCAACAAAAGGTTGAACAGTACACCCATCAACAATAGCATTATCAGTAAATACTACTGTTGTGCTTCCTGCGGTAAGACTTCCTGTAAGTTCAGTATAACTGCCTTTTTGATGCAACTCATTTATAGCACCAATAATTGTCTTTGCGGTAGTCAACAACGAGGAAGTAAATTGTACCGTGGACATGAAAAATGTAGCAATAGTACCAAGCGTGTGCTTTCTTGATATATAGCCTGATTGCGTCATAGCATTAGGAATTGCAGTTTCAAGCAAATCATTAGCAGTAATCTGTTCCGCAGTAGTCAACTGTGATATTTCTTTACTATCTGGCATATCTTATACCTCCGTTAATCTCGTACCACCATCTTCGGTAATTCTTGTATTATTCACTTCACTTCCGTCCTCAAGTTCAACTGTAATTCTTGTATATTGTACTGCCTGTGCAGTCAAGTTCATATTATCATCAATTCCTACTATATCCATACCACCAACAAACGGTGTAAATACATCAGATGCAGATACTCTTGTCGGACGTATAAATTCAACCGCAACACTTTCCTCAAGTCCGATAATATCCATACCACCAATAATAGGGTCGAATGTCTCGAATATCTCAATACCACCATTGAATTTATCAGAGGGTGCGAGGTTTTGTCCTTGAATAACCGCAATTAAATCACCGCTATTAATAATAGCAGTGCCACTATTTAACTTTGCTCGCACTTCCCATTCGTGAGCCGCACCTGACTCCACATCTTGAAGATAAAATTGATTACCTTGCGTATGATAACCGTCTTCTCCATATGTATCTACGGGCTCTCTATCAAATTTAACACCGTCAAGATAATAATTAAGAGTGATAACTTGGCTTTCATTGGCAAGAGTATTGAGCATTTTAAATTCATGCCAAAGTGTTACCGTTGTGGTATCACCTACGGTAAATCTTACCTTGTATATTCTTTGAAATGACGTTGTGAGCGATATAATGCCTGTATTGGTATAGGTATAATATGTAAACTTATTTCCCGAGCCCTCTTTACTAAGAAGTCTAGTACTCGCAATATCGCTTGTACTTACACCTTGCAAATATGGGTTTATACCCTTGGATATAATCTCCATTCCGCCATGCCATTTCCACTCATAATTTGTAATGATAGTTTCTACTGTATCGCCGGAAGATGTTACTAATGCTAATCTATCACCGCAATCTAATGAAGGATCGCAAGGCATATCTATCTCACATGGAGTATATACAACATCATTCAACTTATCAAATAAGTTATCTGTCATGGTCTGCAATACAGATAGTATTCCGTAGTCCCATGCAGGAGCATCGGGTATCTGCATGATATTACCATCATCTTCTATACTTGAAATAGAAGAAAATGTACCCTTCGCAGAAGTAACAGTCAATCCTACAAAATGACAAGTATAATCAGCAACAGTAATTGTGTACCAATCACTTGACGATAACTCTACATCAACCTCTGTATGGAAACTATAAAGTTCCAATGCACCTTGTCTGTTATCTCTTGCACAACAACCTAAGTTTTGACATACAACCTTAACTGCGTCACGATAAGTCTTAATGCCACTTGTACTATCAAGATAGATATTAGTAGTGACATTAGTGAAGTTATCTATAATAAACTGTTCATCAAAGGCAAGAGGATAATCACAAGCCTCAGAAATAAAAGAAAGAACTTCCCAGGGAGTACCGGAAATAGCGTCAGCAGATAACCCTTTATCTAACTTACGCATAGGATCATAAGCAGTAAACTTAACCGTATTCTTATCCGGTCTATCAGGAGTAGTAATAGTAAATATTCCTAAAGGCAATTCTTCCCATGCGTTATTTATCATTATACGATAGTTAAGAACCACTTGAGCATCATAGAAAGCATATCGGGATATATCTGTAAGGATAGACATTTCAAGAATATCCGAAGATACATCACCAAACTCTATGCTTTCTCCGTCAGTACATTGTCTTGCTATATTTAATGAATCTTGAACGATATTAGAAGGCGTGATATTTAAAACGCTCTCGTCAGCGAAAGTGATAGTACCATAGACCTCATCATAAGGTCTATCTATGGCTTTCATAGCATCTTTATAACCACTACTTGTCGTTCTCATAAATCAATTATAACATAGTACCCTTTATCAATTTCTGCTGATTAACATAACGAGCATTAGCTTTTCCAATCTCTCTATCGCCAATAACAAGATTCTTACTATTGACTGCTTGTACTACTTGTAATGTAGCGTTAATCATCTGTTCAAAATATGGTGCAAACTCTTCGCCTACTGCTTGTCTGATTGTATCTAACGGTGCTTCAATATTAGTTCCATTAGACTGATCTCCTACCATAGCCAGGAACGGCTTGTTAGGAGGCAATACCGCACCTTGAGCAAGAGGAGGAATAGGGGTATAACTAATCGTTCCTGAACTTGCAAAAGCCAATGCAGCACCGCTTAATCCTCCCATACTGCTTAAAGTAGAAACAAGAGTATTTCTACCTTCGACAATACTCGAGAAAAAGTCATTCATAAGACTGATAATTTGATTAAAGATATTCCTAAATAATCCAGGAAGATTGCTTAACGAGTCCGGAATACTCAAGAACGCTAATACTAAGTCAGAAACCTTTTCTGCTATGGCTATTGCAATATCCGTAAATGTATCTTTAATCTCCTCCCAAGTATCGAAAGACTCAGAAATATCATCAAATACATCACTTAAATCAACTTGTCCTAAAATGAAGTCTTGTATGAGTTGATTAAATCCTCCCGACATTAAATCCCAAATACCTATAAGAACATCTTTTACAGTTCCGAAGTTAATTCCAAGTTCATCTAACTTATCGGAAATAGAATTAACAAAATTAGTAAATCCATCTATTTCCTTATCAAAGTTAGCAAACATATTACGGAAACCAATAAATCCGTTAATAAGGGGTGCAAATTGATCCGTTATGCTCGTAAGATTAAGTTTAACCAAGAACTCAAAAATGCTAAAGATTCCAATATCCTCAGTTTCAGCACCAGTAATAGATTCGATAAGCCCCTTGATTGAATTGAGAACATCAAATACATTATCGAAAGCCGTAGCCATTCTCTCTACTTCTTCCCTAATAACCACTATCTTTCCTGTAAATTCATCAGAGGTTAAGAAATCATCAATAGCACTCTTTATTCTCTCTATCTTATCGGGCAAATCAGCAATAAATTCCGCAATCTTAGGGATTGCCTCACCAATCTTAGACAATACATTACCTATGTTATCGCCTATCTTAGTCCAATCTAATTTGCTAATCCTCTCGATTATTCCGCTAATGGAATTAAACAAAGAAGCCCAATCAATCTGAGCAATAGCATCTTTAACATTTCCGAGTACAGTTAATAATCCTTCAAAAATCTTCTTAACTGAATCGAACAATCCACCATTATCGGGGAAGACTTCTCCTAACGCAGACCATACCTCTTCCCAAAGTTTTCTTAAACGTTCCTTTATCTCGTCCCACTTAATGCTACCTAAGAACTCCTTGATTGCTTCGCCAACTCTATTCCAATCAACCTCATGTACGGCACTAATGAAGAAATCAAGTATCTGATTAGCCCACTCAGTAATAGACATACCAAGAAGTTTCCAACCGGAAAGAGTGCCTTTACCACCTTCTCCACCACTACCACTCATTTGTTGTAAGAAGTTATTTATAGCATCGCCAAAACTCTTGCCCCATTCAGCAAAGTCAGCAGTAGAGATAAATCCCCACATTCCTGATATAGCACTCTTAAACAGATTGCCAAGTGTTTCGCCAATCTTAGGAACTATTTGAGGGATAGCAGTATTAAGAGCCTGAGCAATTCTCAGACCTATCATATACATTCTATTAGGAGTAATTACGATGTTTACAAAGTCAAATCCGAGATTAAATGCGTCAGCAAGAACTTGACCTATCTTAGTAGCCAATTCACCATTAGATAAAACTCCATCGGTAAATGTTGCTATAAGATTGGCTATTTTTAGTATCTTATTTCTTCCCTCTCCGGTAAGCCATTCATGTACCCTATCCAAAGAGTTGCTTAAACTTTCAGCAAAAATCTGTCCTAATTCAAAAGCATCACCCGTTTGCCATGCTTCACGAATCTTTTGCATAAGGCTATCCATCTTAACCTTAACTCGTTCAAACATAGTATTAGGGTCAATATCGTCACCAAGACCACCACCGCCACCTCCTGATGGAGTCTTAGTCTTATCATCATCTACGCCAAGTACATTAAGATCATCGAAGGCGGCAAGTCTATCATTCAAATCATCTTGTGCCTTAGCAGCCTTACTTGCTCCTCCTGCCGCATCCTTTAAACTATCAGCATAATCTCCTGCGTCAACCTTAACGGCTTGTAATACGGTTGCCTGTCCTGTAATGGCAGCGATAAAACGAGCAATAGCATTACCTACACTCGCAAGTAAATCCATAAATTTAACGAGTATAGGATATACATAGTTGATTATAGGTGCGAAGGCTGCCGCCCATGCGTTTCTTAAATACAGAAGTGACGATCTTAATTCTGTAATAGCGTGGTTGGTTTCATTTGTAGCACTCTCATATTGGACAAGACTCTTTAATCCTTCCGTTACCGCACTACGAAGTTTACGATAAAGGAAGAAAAATGATCTTACACCAAAGATGTACTTAGTAAGCATCTGCAAAGTGTGTTTGAGATTCCTTGAAGAAAAAGCCTTATCAGCAGAACCACTAATCTTATCAAGGGCGTTTCTCAATCCATCCCTTATCTTGCTAATCAATTCACTAACGGTTTCAATAACCTTTTTGATTGCATTATAGATAGAAGAAAATACTTGTTTCGCCTTGATCCATATAGACTGTAAAACATTACCAATAGTCTGTATAGCATTAACTACTTGAGAAATAACAGTAATAACAAGGCTAAGTCCTGCCGTTGCCTCCGCTAATGCAAACTTACTAATCAGCCCCGCTTGTTGTGCAGCCGGACCGATAGCCTTTATCACATTAAGAATACCCGAAAGTAATCCATCGGCATTTGCGAACCCTTGAATAGCCTGGTCTATCGTAGACATAGCCTGAGCAGCCTGAGTAGTTCCTGCCTTATAAAGATTAAGTTGGTTATAGGCTCTTAATAAAGCCCCTCTTAATTCATCATAACGAGCAATATTCTCAGGAGTAGGAGATTCTATCGCTCTTAACTCTGCCATTTCTAATTTTGCTTGTCTTATATAATTAAGCAAAGAAAGAAGAGGCTGATAAGATAAATCTGCCTTAGTATCTATTCTTGCGGTGCTTAATCCTTCAACCGCATCTTTAAGAGCCTCACTCGTTTCTTCGGCTTTTGTACCTACATCTTCAACATTGTTTTCAACTTCACCAAAAGTATCTGCGACATTCTTTGCGATTTGTTCTAAATCACTTGCACCTTCGGCTGCCTTTTCCTCTGCCGTTGCTACGCCATTAACAGAATTAAGTATTAAATCTGCATCCGCAACTGATCCTCCGAAAGTGCTATTAAAAGCCGTTGCTCTATTATTCATATCCTCTAAGTAAGCATCTGTCTTACTAATTGAATATGTTAAAGAATCAATATCACTTTTAGTTGTTGCTATTTGAGAATCAAAGCCCGAAACTTCACTTCTTAAAGTATCTATAGCGGTTTGAGCAATAATAGCCCTTTTTGTGTTAGGTTGCCCTGCGTGTCTATCAGCATAGTTAGCCTCTTTTTGCTCTAAAATAGCGTTCTTTTCGGCTCTTTTAGCCAATAAATCTTTAAGTTGAGCAACCTTTTCTTGTAAAGTAATTCTGTCTTTAAGAGATTGGTTGATTCGTTCTTCGACAACCTTCTCATCGTCAAGAGTACCAATTCGCTTTGATGCCTCTTGATTGATTTTCTTTAATGCGTCTTGCTGATTTTCTAATCCCGTATCTTTTACATTGGCTTTTGTGGCTTTGCTAATCTTTGAGGCAAGTTCTTTTGCCTCTCTTATCGCTTCACGGGGATCAATGCTTACTGAAAACTTTATTTCATTCTTATCAGACATACCGCATTACTCCTTATTCCATATTTCATTAAGTAATGCGTCATCTTCTTTTTGCTTTAAGGTACGCATATCCCAATTAAAGTATTGAGGATTATCACGCCTAAATTCTTGCTCGTACTTTTCTAACTTCTTTCCTTTTGCTATCTTACTTCTGATACCAACAACAGTTGATAGAGGACTTTCCCCTATAGCACAATAATAACCCATAAATGTCCACCAATGACAGTATTCGACACTACGAATTTCTGTGTTTGCAACATTGTTGATACCGGATGCAATCAACTGAGAATCGCCTTCCCAATCTATTAACTTCATTTCTGTCTTTGCACCAGGATTTTCCGAACCACAATTAAAGAATATGAACATCTTATTAACAAGTTCGGTTATTAACTCCTCTGCACAAGTAAATAACTTCTCCATATCATCAAATTCTTCGAAAAAGATGATTAAGGCTGCAAATATTCTTTCGGAGTTAGATAAACCAACATCATTAAGTGCCGAAAAGCAATCTAACACCATCCGATAATCTCCATTATTGCGGATATGATAAACTGCGTTCTCGGCACTTACTGTTATTGGCAATTCATACATTACTTATGATACTTCTTTGTGTACTTGCTTGTATGCTTAGATACCTTATTTTCAAACTTCTTAATCTGCTCACTAAATCCTGTTGTATAGAGTTTTGATAATACATCTATGATTCTCTCATATCTGAATTGTCCGTCTACAGGATCAAACATATTGCCCGAAGGGACACATACCTCAGATGCGTTTGTATCGAAGATAAAATCAATCAACTTACGCATTTCAGAATCAATATCCGTAAGAACAGAACCAATCTTATCCAGGCTATCGAGGTCTACATCATCACTATCAAGTTTGTCTGTAGGGATAGATTCAACCTTCTTTTGAGCCTCCTTAGCAAAGTCTTGTAACTTAGGATAAGCCTGAGTAAATCTTGCGTAGATATTCATATCAGAAACATTGATTTCCAATATTCTGTTATAATCTCCACCAATCCTAAACTTCTGCTTTTCTACGAACCCCAGGTCAATATCCTTAATCTCCGGATCGTTGATAGGTGCAGTAGTAGCCTTTGCCTTCTTTTCATCGTCAATCATTAGATTTACCTCCAAAAATAAAATACGCCCGACACGGCATATTACGCTATGTCGGGTCGTATCTTAATTATATCAGATTGCTACATCGGGAGTGAATGTGAAGTCATCAGACAACTTATTAACAGTACCAAGTGTAGACTCATTAGAGAAATATGCGGAAATAGGCATATTTACATTAGTGTCACCACCAAGAGAGTTATAAGTGATTGTGCAGTTCACATGACGCTCTGACTCATATCCGTTTGTGGAATCACCGATATAAGCAGTAATGATGTAAAGGTTGAACTGATTGAGTTCTGTAAGGGCATTTCTCTTACGAATGTCGTTCAACTTAGCACCCAACTTAGAACCACCCAGGATAAGGTAAGGATCAAAGTCCTGCTGAGGCTGAGTCTTGTTGATGTCCGTGTAGTTGATGCCGAGAATATCTGTCGTTGTTTCGATGTCGGCATTGTACTCAATGGAGGAATCCTCAGTTCTACGACCAAGAATCTCTCTGTTATACTTCTGACCGTCAATCGTGATAGAACCATTCTCGTCCTTCCACTCTGCGACTGTAATGAGCAACTTTCTCGCTGCTCTTTGATGTTGTGCAAGATTAAATTCGCTAATAGCCATAATCTGCGTTCTCCTTTCTTATGTCCAAACGACTTTAGTATAGTCTATATAATCAATCCTAATCTCCATGCTATATAAAGCAAGAGCAGGAGTGATTGCCGTGTTAATTCCGTCTACTGACGGGTTTTCATCCGTAGTGTGCATCTCCTCAATAACACACTTATCGCCAAAATCAGGATAATTATGATTCTCGCCTTGTTCATTAACCCAATCCATCATCTTTTGGATGTCTGCAAGATCATCAAGGTTCTCGTTAGTAAGAATATCCTTAGCAATAGCCAGGTCTGTAATAGACTTAGATATAACGAGGTTAATCGTATATCTCTTCATTACGCTACCATCTACAAAAGGCTTATTAACTCTCTTATCATTAGAGGAGGTAAGAAATTGAATGGTATCATTTTTAGCGTTAATGAAGTTAATAAATATAGGGCTATTCTGTATGTCAGAATAGTTCGCTAAAAAAGTGAGTACCGCTTTATTCTTATCAACTACATCCGGCATTATGTATAATACCTCTTTCCTACTATTCTCGCTCCAATAGCGTCTGCAAGAACCTCATATACTTCTCTACGCATAGGGTTATATACTTGAGGAGTCTTTCTTGCTCTGTCCGTCCAATGATCGCTTGAAAACAAAGTCGTATAACCTTGAATAAAGATTACTTTTCCGTTATCGAGAACAACCGTATGTCTACGACCTAATTCTCTGTTTGTCGGGTATTTAGTCATACCTTTAGGAGTCCTAAAAGTATTCGCTGCGATACCATTAAATATCGGGTTATTGGGACCATATACTTGTCCTTCAAACTGATAATGAGCATAATCTTCCGTAGGTGCTCCGTCATAACCCCATTCTACAGACATATAATTATCGCCTATTTCAACACGATAATCCTTCTTTAACGCTCCTGTATCTTCCGGTGCAAAAGTTCCCATAGCATTACCGACTATTTCACCCACTCTGTTCAAAGTGTCATAGTCCATCTTCTTTTGAAGTTCGGATATAGCATGATTCATAAAATCAGTATTCTCTAATTTGATATACATACTATTCTCCTATGACTCGATAATGTTGAAACCCCATTCCTGTACCGATATTGATTACAAAAGAATCAACCTCGACACATTCTTTCAGTTCTTTATACTTTGATACAAGATCAGTTGATCTCTTCCCTGCCGTATATTCATCTATCTCATCCTTAACTTCATCCAGGATGATAATATCTCCTGTAGCAAGGGTGAAATTCTTTGACTTATCGGCTAAGGCTCTCCAATCTTGTTGGTACATAAACCTATCGTCTTTAGGAATACGGCACATAACATTCTTTGTTTCCAAAGCGATACCCGATACCTTTACAGAATACTTGCCTACATAGTAAGTCTGATTGTCATACTTCCAAAAACAGTTATTAAGAACAGTACGATACCAAGTAACCCTCTGTGTAGTAGGGTCTACATACTTGTTATATATCGTAAGTGTCTTATCCCACCAGGGGAATGGAAAACTGTTATTCATTAGGATATAGACCTCTGTAAAGTATCTTTTGCCCTGCACTATTCATTAAACCATTAAGGTAACGCTTAATGCAGTCATCTATCTCTGTCTTTGCCTTATCATAAAGAGCATTTCCCGAAAGAACGGCATAAGTAGCCGATACACCATCATTAGCCTGGGACATAAGTTGTGCATTAGCGTTGATACCGCCCGTACTGCTTACATCAGGAGTAAGAACATTGGATTTTACTTCAAGCAACTTGATGAGTTGATACATACATATCTTAACTCGCTCCATAATATCCTCTGTTCTCCATGACTCTTTCCAAAGCCTATTGAAAGTAAACCAATCTATATATGCCTGAGCGTCATAAGCAAGAGAATTAAAGAGGGTTTCTACGGTAATAGTACCGCCCATCTCAGTATATTCACTAAATGTTAAGTATTGTACCATACGAAACCCTCTCTATCTCTTATTACTCTTCGGTAATTTCCGCAGACTTCCTACGAGTCCTTTTAGGTTTTTCCTCGGAAACTGTAGTCTTAACCGTATCTTCTGCGATACTATCTACTGCCAGGGGCTTATCAGCCTTGCTCTTAGAGGATGCAATCTCTTGCTTTAAAGCGTCAATCTCTTCCTTGAGAGCCTTAATCTCCTTTTGGCTTTCGATATACGCCTTCTTCAAGGAATCCGAATCCGTAGGTATAGCCTTTTTAAGAACAGTACCGTCAAGCGACTTTGCAGTAAATCCTCGATCTACATAGTAGTCAAGCATATCATCTTCAACACGAAGAACTACATTTCCTTTTACGACTTTAATCATAACTACCTCGTAATCCTATCAGGATGTTGTGCCGGAACCCTCTGTGATGTTGAAGCGGATAGCACCTGCTTGCTTGTTAAGGATGAATACATCCTCGAAAGACTCCTCATAGTAGTAATACTTACCCTCAGTAACCGCAGAAGGGTCTGTGAGATCAGCAAACTCATAAGATACAGGAGTGATAACTGCAAGAGGATGAACAAGGAACATATTAATCTGAGCAGCGTCATCATCAACCGCCCAACCCTCTGTGAAGTCATAAGCAGTTTTCATAAGAACGGCAGGTACAGGAACAATCTGAACCTCGTCAAGTCTATTAACTCTACGGTCAATAGCGTTAGGTCCCGATGTAATATCCATAGAACGAGAGATGCCGTCAGCCTTCTTGAGCAACTTTGCTACCTCATGTGTAACATAGAGGATTCTGCCGTTAGCAGGAACTCTCTCGTTATCCATTTGAAGCATGAGTTCATCGAATACATCAAGGATGTTATTAACAGAAAGAACTGTTGTATCGGGAGTTCTTACATTACCATCCTCATCCTGAACAAGACACCAATCCGCAAAAATCTTGGAAATGCAGTAAGCGTCCATTTCAGGGAACTTCTGTGTTGTATTGAATACATTTGTGATGTTAGAGATAGATGCAACCTTATTAGTTTCATCAATATCCCTGGGGTGAACGAGAGTAGACCACTTACGCTCATTAGAGAGAGTCTTAGGCTCCCATGCGTTGTCGTAGTTTCTCTGTGCCGTACCGATGGAATCACGACTTGCGTTTGTTCTACCGGATGTTCTGATAGAAGGAATCTCGATTGTCTTTGAAGATGTCCAACGATAACGGTTGTTGTTAGGCGTTGCATAAAGAGCACCGAAATTCAGAACATAAGGAAACCATTGTGAAAGTTCCTGTTGATACTCGTCAGCGTAACTTACTGTGCCGAGGTCTGAGTGTTTTGTTGACATTTTTGTATTTCTCCTTTACTCTTTTTTGTCCATAGGACGAATAGGTGTGAAGTTAAACCCAAACATAGGCTTAGGGCTACTTCCTTGACTTGAGCCACCTGTCGGTCCGGCAAAATGAGGTTTAGGCTGAGTAGGAGTAGGGTCGGGAGTAATTGTTGTAACTGTATCTTCCTTTACAAACGCATCTGCGTTGTCCTCTGAATAAGACTTAACAAAATCGTCTGCACCCATAATCTTACCATTGTCGTACTTCAATCCCGCACCGATCATAGCGGTTGTGAAGTCCCTCTTCGCTGCATTAGATGAGAATTTTTGACTGTTAGCAAACTCTCTACAAGCAAATTCATACTGTTGTGATGCAATCTGCTTTTGATATGACTCCATATCAGTAGTGTACCTTCCTTGAAGTGCATCAAAGTCAGATTGTAACTTCGATAACTTGTCTGCATCCGTTCCTGCACTCGCTAACTGTTTCTTGAGATTATCCAAATCGGTATCTCTTTGTGCGATAGTAGCGTTAAGTTGTTCGATAGACTTGTCTTTTGCACCAAGTCCGTCATCATACTTATCCTTGCTTACATACTTTCCTTCGGAAAGATCAGCAAACTTCGCTCCACCTTCCTTAGCAAACGCCTCAAACTGTGCATAAGTAAGAGTTCCGTTTTCACCCTTGTCAAAAAGTTCTTTAATGTTCATTGAAAAGTTCCTCCTGAAACATTCTTTATATCCGTTTTATTTATAAAACCGCAGGTACGGTTCTGCGTTGAATGTACTGAGATTTTCATGTCCCTCAGCAAGACTATATAATAAAAGGTTTTCACCATTATTATCAAAGAACTAATTATACTAAAAGTTTAATATTACTAAACATAAAAGTCAACGATTTCAGTAATCTTTAACCCTTGTACGCTCTAATTTAGCAGGGATTCCACAAGCCTTACTGAATTGTTTATATTGAGTAGTAAGATTCCCCACCCTTGTTCTTATCGCCATCATCTTGTTTTGATCCTTTAAAGACTCCGCAAACAAATAATTTTCCTTCGCCTTGCGAATCCTTCTCTCATATCCTCTCTGTATCTGAGTACATTCATAAAGGGTATAATGTCTGCCATCAGGCGTTGTATATCCTCTTTCATTGTCCTCAAGTATTTTATCTAACTGCTCTTGAGAATAAGTAGGCTTTGTCTTACCTACTACGATCCTCATAAAGTAGTGTCGGCAATTCAAAGTGCCTATCTGACGGTCAAATCCTACATAGTGATTGCCTTGAACATCCTCAAAATCCATACCACCTTGCATATTATCCATATTTTCAAGCGTATATTGGTGTCCCTGAGCAGGGGCATGATCCGGTGCAGGGTGAATATGAGCAGATAATTCTACGCCATCAGCCCCGAATTGATCTCCCATAACCTCTTGCATATTATTGATAAGACCTCTCATGCTATCCAGGATATTCATTCTAATAGCATTATTAGCACTTACAGACTCATATCCGTCAGCATAACGAATACCGCTATTTAATAACTGTGATTCAGTCCTGTTTAAAGCAGCATTTCTTAAATCTTCCGATAATCCTCTGTATGAATTAGCTTCGTTTATAATAGAACGATACGCTTCATCCAATGAATAATTCCTTATTGTGCCAGGATGAGATAAATCACGGATAGAAATGACCGGATTATCAATAAGTTGATTAAATCTGTCTTGTGCCTCTATGATCTGACTTCTTACTAACTCATTTAACTCTCTGTTTTGTGCTAAGGCTAATTGAGTTTCATAAAATATAAGTGCTTCACCATAGATAAACTCTGCTAAAATCCAAAAATCATCACGAATACGCTTGTTTTGATCTTTCTTATATTTATTATATTCACTATTTATAGACAGAATATCCTCTGTCATAACAGATAGAGTGTTTAAAGAAGAAATACTATCAAAATCGGCAAGTTTACTTAATCTGTCTGCAATAACTCTGATTACAGAAAGATTAAATTCGTCTTGCCGTTTTGTGTACTCGTATAAGAGTTTTTCTATCTGTTCATCTGTAAGCATTAACTATACTGATTATCTCCGCTCTTGAAGTTGTTATTGCTTTCTTCATCCTTAGGGCTTTCTTCCTTCTTGCTCTCAGGCGTTTGTCCGAGCATCTTCATCTCATCTATATTCTGTTGAACAGACTCAAGATTCTCTTGTTGAATACGGATAAGAGCCTCCCTTGCCTGTTTCTCTGTTTCGCCAAAGTACCACATACGGGTTTCTACTCTTCCGGCAAGTCCATTGTTCATAAGAACCATTCTTCTTGTAAGTTCTGTGTCCTTATCTACGAGAATACTGTCATCCCACTCATAGGAAACCTCATATTCTCCATCTTCTGTAATGTCATAAAGATCGCAATAAGCGTTCATTACATAGATAGCATCATCAAGAGCCTTTTGTGTAGACCTTTGGATATGCTTATTCTCTTCATAATTACGAGTTCTTTGAAGCATTAACTCCGTAGCCGTTCTTGCCTCTGCTTGTGTAGTATCTGAAATAGTACCTCTTGAAAGCCCTACTTTATCTTCTATCCTCATCAGAATAACATTAAGACCATGTACTAATGACTGATCTCTTAACTCAGGCGAAAAGATATTGTAGGTATTCTCATCATTCAGATCAACCTTACGATAAAGTCTTTGTTGTAACTTATTCATAACAGAATGACCGCTATCAGGATCATCAGGGTTTTCCTTATATCTTAAAGCGTCACGGTCAATATCAATAGCAAGTTCACCGCCTTCAAACTCCCAAAGAAGTCTTGAATACTGCATATCTGCATCTTCAATAAGAGAAGTACCCTTAGCAAATCCGCTTACTCCAAGAGGGCTTTCCTTATCTACTGTATTAGCACCTGGCATCTTAAAATAAGCAAACATCAATCTGTCTACATCATCTATATAAGCAATAGGAGTAAAAGCCTCCCATCCAGGGACAGACTGTAAAGTTACTTCATCACCAAGATATTCAGAATTATTAACCCCACTCTTAGTAACGCTGCTCTTAAAAGCCTTATTTACTACGATTACTCTATTACCCTCTAACTTATGATACTCAAGTCTTGAATAAGTAATGTCCTTATCATACTTTCTTTGAATGAAGGCTGCCTCTGTAAGTTTTCCGTTTGCATCAAAAGCAATAGGGAAGAACTCATTGGCTTGAACATAGTCAAACTCAATATCATAAGAAGTTTCAAACTCATCGGATTCACTCTTTCCGGTCAGCATATTAACTTCGTCAGAACTAATCTTAGTCTGTCTTTCAACGACATAAGGCTTAATAACAAGACCTCCGAGGGCAATTCCATACTCTAACTGCTCTCTCAGGTCATCCTTTAACTTCTGATATTGCTTATTAAGATAATCTGCTCTCTTTGTAGACCCCTTAGCAACATCCTGAGTAACCACATGAGTAGCGACAATAGGCTCAGGCTTACCGTCTGTACCAATATTATCAGGATTCATATAATTAGGAGTGATAGGTTCAACTTCCTTCATAGGAGTAGTAATCTCAGATTCAAACTCCACTAACGCCATTCTTGCCTTCTCACTTGCAATCAACTGAGGAAGTCCCAAAGACCTTACCGATGTAGGGTCTTGATAAGTAGGAATCTTTATCCAGGGGGCTTTATCCTCATACATCAAAGACCAAAGATCAATAGCCTCCATCATCTTATTAGAAATAGCAGGTGTTATATGCAATACTTCTTGAATAGTCTGTTTTCCAACCATCTTGTGAAATACTCCCTTTAACTTATTTATTATTTGATCCAATAATGACATTATTTATGCCCTCTCTTCACTTCCTGAATGTCTTTTCCCCAAGTGCAACAAATACATCCATATTATTTTCAGGTCTACATACCTTAAATTTAACATTTCCTTGAGAAATAATCGACCATTTACGGGAAATTTTAGGGAATCCCGCCTCTAACAACTCGTCAAACACATCTTGAGCAGCCTGAAAACAAGAATATTCCTCGATTTTCCAATCATAAGGCATAATACAACGAGCAATAGCCGTATTTATTGCTTTTCTGTCAATCACTTCGGTTTGAACATAGTTGGTACTGCCATAAAGCACCTCATTTATGTTGTCATTAGATGCTACTTTCTTAAATTTGTTCTTAGACATAAATCAATGACCTCTCCTATCAATTACTCTTTGTCTATTAGCACAACTTCGAGAACAAGTCCTCGAAGGCTTAAACTTATTAGTCTGAAAATACTTACCACAACAAACACAAATAGCGGGTACTAAATCTCCTCCGGTTTTCCTTCTATAAGCAGATTTACAAGCATTAGAACAATACTTAGATTTACCTTCGCCTAAAAATACTTTACCACAATTAGTGCAAGTCTTTTCAAATCGCTTATGTAAAGCGTCCTTAGTTCTCTCATACTGTAATTTATGCCACTCCCTACCCTCATCAGATTTATGCCATTCGGAGGCTTTAGGTCGAGCATTTTCAGCCAGGTTTTTGCGATACCATTCTTTCTTCTCTTCGGATAGATTTTCAGAATGGATTTTTTGATGTTCTACTTTAGATAAGCATTGTAAATTCTCTATAGTATTATTGGCATGATCTCCGTCTTTATGATGAATCTCATATCCCTCAGGAATCTTGCCGTTATAAAATTCCCATATATATCTGTGCATAAGATTCTTAAAATTTCCCACTTCTCGATAGTATTGATACTTACCGATAGGTTGAAATTCTCTACCATCAAAATACTGTTTATCACACATAATCATACCTCCATTTACATAACGATATGTATTCATAATACAGTATTTTGTACGCATTATCAATGTCCTCGCCTATTGCAATAATTCTCTAATCCATAGCGGACAGCATCTAACGAATGATTATTCTCATCGGGATAAGCACTTATGAAGTTACCGTCACGATCTCTTTCATACTCATAATTAACAAATTCGTAATAAGTTTCCGGACATCTCTTCTTATCTATATAAATATGCCTTAAACCTTGTAACCATTTAATACCATATCTGATAGAATCAGGTCCCTTCTTTGCAGGTCTTATAAAAGCACCATACGCTTTAAAGTCAGCAATAGACTTTTCTTCCGCACTATCGGCTATAACTAACTCTGTTTTCTTGACCTTCTTCTCTTCTTCGTACAATATTCTAAAGTTATCTTCGTTTCTCGTCTTATAAGAAGTAAATTCATCGAAGATATACAACTCTAACTTCTTAGCGTCAAAGTGCATACGGACAAATCTAAACGGGTCACGGGCATAACCCCAGTCTATTCCGTTATAAATATGATCGAAAGACCTAACTAAGGTATTACTCATACGCATATCGGAGGCATTTTCAAAGACATCTCCTCCCGTACCCGTAGCAATACCCATATATTCATGTTCATAGGCTCTTGGATTGATTGCCTTTAAGTCCTCAGCCTCTTCTATAAACTCATTACCGAGCCAAATACGGGGTACATCAAGGTAAGTGTTTCTTACTACAAGCGTCCTTCCTGTAGAACTCGCCTTATCTGCATAGACATTAGCCCAATTATTCTTAGAAATCGGAGGGTTAAAGGTTCTAAAGTCCCAATACTTATCTCCTCCACGCATAGTAGACTGAATAACAGAACGAATCTCATTCTCTCCGGAGAATTGATCCAACTCCTCAAACCAGGTAATGCCGATATAACCGAAAGTAGGCTTGATAGACTTAACCTTTTGAGGGTTATCAAGACCTAAGAAGTATATCTTCTGACCCGTAGGCTTAAATACAATAGGGTTATTATAGGCTTTAGGGATAGAAAAATAGTCAGTAAGACCTAATTTACCTATTCCCCACTCTATCTGCGATCTTATACTATTCTGTATGGTGTTTCCTACTTTACGGAAACAAGCAGCGTGTACTCCAGGATTACTGACTACTAATAAAGGTATTACAATACCGACAAACGAAGATTTTGTACTGCCTCTGCCTCCTGGGAAGGTATAATGAATATGACCGTGATTCAAAATATCCTCAAGGACATTATCATACATCGGTATTATACAATCTTGGAGTTTTACATTAAAGTTAAGCATTACTAAACCTAAAGTTAAGTTATATTAAGAAGTTGAACCGCCATCCTCAGGTGTCCTTGCAGGACGGACAGCCACCATGTTACAAGAAAAGCCTTTTACCCTCTTACCACTTGCATTAACGAAGAAAATCTCGTCCTGGCATGATCCGAAGTACCCTTCTATCTCCTCTGTACTATAAGGTAATATAATAAAATGATTAGAAGGGGCGGTAACTGTCCACCAAAAGGCATTATAAGCCTCCATATCGCCGCCTCTTTCAACGCCAAGCGTGTAATTATAGTAAGTTCCTATGATTTCTCTATGCAAAACACCATCTTCTGTACGCTTTGCAGTTAAATCCAGGACATCACCCTTCCTCTTTAACGGAGAAAGGGCAACCTTATATTCCACACCGTCTAT
>Ga0310786_10000724_pt1 | contig 53021 bp, 48 predicted proteins | sample AusTroGonzalo_MG_FD_203881 | JGI IMG/M metagenome (GOLD analysis project Ga0310786, IMG submission 203881) | Bovine rumen microbial communities from tropical cattle in Woodstock, Queensland, Australia - Gonzalo_03 (v2) (version 2) | ecosystem: Host-associated > Mammals > Digestive system >...
TTCAGGAAATAGCTGACAGGCAACACCATGAGATATTAGTAGCTTAAGGTACTACATTATGCAGGATTTCGAATTTACACACTAATATGGACTTGACCAAATACAGTAATTTCTTGTGACGCAGTCACAGAAAAACGTCGTTTTTGAACAGGACCCGGCGATCTGTACAAATCCGGCCGTTTTTTGTACAGATGTACAGGATTTCCTCGAATCTGTACAGGCTGTATCTATGCAAAGATAAGAGGACTGTCCCGAAGGACAGCCCTCTCTTTTTCCCGTGGGGTTTTAGGGGGAAACGGCATAAGCCGTGTATCAGTTGTTTAATGTCTCACACCCGTCATGTTGTCTGATCATTACGGGGCGCTTCGGCCGGGCTTGGATCTACGACCGGACCTGCATTCATGACCGGGCCGGCTTCTTCGGCGAGGCGTATTCTCTCGGCTTCTCTTGCCTCGAGTTCGGCGCGCTGCTCCTGTTTCTTTCTTGTTTTCCTTTTCTTACAGGTTTTGACGATAAGTATGACTATGACTGCGTTGATACCGCAGAATACCAGGAACCACCAGATCTTGATGATGAAGAGGACGATGCCCTGAAGGAAAGCCAGGCAGTTCTTCCAAGATTTGACTGCTGTTTTCTTGAGCCTGGTCTTGAAGCTGTTGTCCACAGGTTTCTCTTCTTCTACTACGAGCTCGTGAACTCTGTGGATCCTGATCGTTACATAGGAATATGCGACATCGTTTTCGATGACGCCGAGACTTGTCTTGATGTCGGCGATCTTTATGGCGAGATCGCGAAGTTCCTTCTCGACCTCAAGTGCGAGTTTGTCGTCCTCGATTTTATCCAGCTTATCCAGATATCTGTTATACTCGGCTTCGTAGATCTCGAGCTCGGCCTTTAAGGTTCCGTAGACTGTTGTCATGTTGTCTACCGAAGAGTTCTTGGACTTGAGCTGGCCTAAGCCCTCTGCCGAATTTACGAAAGACTCATAATATTCGGACGGGATCCTTAATGTGGCTGTGTAGGTCAGATCCTTGTCTTCGTCGGCTGTAATATAGTAGGACGAATCGGAAGACCCGTCTGACTCACGTTCTTCAACGATGAAACCGTGATACTCGTTGACCTTAGATTTGAGATTGGTGACAGTCTCTTCGAAGTTCAGTGTGTCGAGCGAGATATTACATCTGTATACGAGCATTTCTTTGGTGGTCTTGACATTGATGTCAGGCGCACCCATAAGCCCTTCGGAATATTCAAGATTCAGGTCTTCGCCATAGATAGCTTCGCCGTAAATTGCTTCACCGGCATAATCATTTCCGGATGCCTTATCGGATACCGATGAATTTTTCGCGCATCCCGTAAACAGGGATGCCAATACCATGCCCGTCAGGATGACGGCCGTAATCCTTTGCTTCATAAAACACCTCCCAAAATGTTTTAATAATTTCCTTACTCGCTTATAAGACGATAGCCCGGGGCACTTTGTTGCAATAAAGCGTTTCCTTTACTTTGCCATGTGCTCTTATTATAATATGGCTGTTGCTTAAGGCAATTCATGGCAAAAAATTAAACAGAGGTGATTTATCAATGAAGAAGTTTTGGGGAGTACTCTTGTGCGTTACGATGCTCCTTACAGTATTTACGGCATGCACCAAGATCGAAGACGAGACAAATTCCCCTTCGGATCAGGCATCGACACAGGCAGCAGACAACAACGGAGGCAACGGCGGTAATAACGATATTTCTGATAAGAAGTATTTTATCGTAGGCTTTGACGCGGATTTCCCTCCGATGGGATTCCTTGACGAGAACGGCGAATATGTCGGCTTCGACCTTGATCTTGCAAAGGAAGCCGCAAGCCGCATGGGTCTTGAGTTCAAGGCTCAGCCGATCGCATGGGACAGCAAGGACAGCGAGCTCAGCTCCGGCAACATCGACTGCATCTGGAACGGTTTTACGATCAGCGGCCGTGAGAATGACTACGCATGGACGGATGCTTATATGGAGAACAAGCAGGTCGTCGTAGTAAATTCCGACTCTGACATTGCGACACTTGCGGATCTGTCCGGAAGGATCGTCGCGGTACAGAAGGATTCATCGGGACTTGCAGCAGTCAACGACAATGAGGAACTCAAGAACTCTATCGGTTCCCTTCTTGAAGAGGACAACTACCTTACGGCAATGATGGAACTCGAGTCAGGCGCTGTTGATGCGATCGTTATGGATGAGATCGTTGCACGTTATCAGATCCAGAAATCCGGCAAGGACTTCAAGATCCTTAATGAGACGGTTGCAAGCGAGACTTACGGCGTAGGCTTCGATCTCGGCAACACAGAACTGCGCGATCAGGTGCAGAGTGTCCTCGAGGAGATGGCAGCCGACGGAACTTTGGCAGAGATCTCCAACAACTGGTTTGGCAAAGACGTAACCATTATCGGAAAGTGATCTGATAAGGAAAGGTAACAATGGATAAGATTCTTAACATCCTGTCCCAGCTCGGGGTCGGATTTCTCACATCAATAGCGCTCTTCTTTCTGACGCTGATCTTCTCGATCCCGCTCGGACTTCTCGTTGCGCGCGGAAGGATGTCGAAGAACAGGATCGTAAGTTCCCTCGTGAGATTTTACATCTCCGTGATGAGGGGAACTCCTCTGATGCTCCAGCTTATCCTCGTTTACTTCGGCCCTTTCTACCTTTTCGGAGTAAAGCTCAATAAGCTCGACATAGGTCCCTTCGTTGCATTCGGCTACAGGATCGGTCCTATATATTACAGGTATGTCGCGGCCGTCATAGGCTTTTCGATAAACTACGCGGCCTACTTCGGCGAGATCTTCAGATCAGGAATACAGTCGATGCCCAAGGGTCAGTATGAAGCTGCGACCGTGCTCGGTTTCTCGAAGGTCCAGACATATTTCAGGATCATACTCCCGCAGGTGTTTAAGAGGGTCCTTCCTGCAGTTACGAACGAAGTCATCACTCTCGTAAAGGATACTTCCCTCGCGCAGATCATATCCGTAATAGAAATGTTTACCGTGGCAAAGCAGATATCGGCTTCAATGTCGTCAGTCATACCGATCTTCGTCGCGGGTATCTTCTACTATGTATTTAACGGTCTTGTCGAGATCGTCATGAACCGTATCGAAAAAAAGATGAGCTATTACCAGTGACCGGAGGAATGATATGAATGTACTCGAGATGAAAAACATATATAAGTCCTTCGGATCCCTTGAAGTCCTCAAGGGCATCGATCTTACCGTAAAGGAAGGCGAGGTCGTTGCGGTAATAGGACCTTCGGGCGGAGGAAAATCGACTCTCCTCCGATGTGCGACGACTCTTGAGACGATCGACAGAGGCGAGATCCACATAGGCGGCGATACTCTCGTATCGACCGTGAACGGGAAAGCTGTCTACTGCAATAAGAAGATGCTCCAGGATGTAAGGAGCAAGTTCGGACTCGTGTTCCAGAACTTTAATCTCTTCCCTCATTTCTCGGTCGAGAGAAATATCACGGAAGCGCTCATACACGTTCACAAGATGCCGAAGGAGAAAGCGCAGAAGATCTGCGTTGAACTTCTGGGCAAGATGGATCTGACCGACAAGAAAGACCAGTATCCGTGCAATCTCTCAGGCGGTCAGCAGCAGCGTGTCGGAATAGCAAGGGCACTTGCGACGAATCCCGATATCATCTTCTTTGACGAGCCGACGTCGGCCCTCGACCCGGAACTTACCGCGGGCATCCTCAAGGTCATAAGGGAGCTTGCCGAAGAGAAGATGACCATGGTAATCGTTACTCACGAGATGAGCTTTGCAAGAGACGTTGCGGACAGGATCATCTTCATGGACGGCGGCGTGATCGTTGAAGAGGGCCCTGCAAAAGACCTGATCAGTAACCCTCAAAACGAGAGGACGAAGGCTTTTCTGGCAGGATATTGATCTTCTCGAAAACAGATATAAAACTTCGGACGGCTTGTCTTTTGACAGGCCGTCTTTTTCGCGAAAAGGAACAAGATAATTTCATTTTTGTAAGTTTAGGGGTGTTCTTGTAATGATAAGAAATAGAATGCCGCCAAGGTTATCTCTAAAATAGGATTATAGACCAAAAGGGGTTTATTATCGAAAGGAGAAAACTTATGAAAGCAAAGAAGTTCATCTGTGTTGCTCTCGCGGCAGTGATGCTATTAGGCGGAGCAGTCACCATCAGCAGTTGTTCCGGGAAGAACAAACGTAAGAACGCAGTCGTAAAAGCCGACGATCCGTGGTTTGAATCAACGACCGTCAAGATCAAAGATGTTATCGACACATCAGGAATGTCGTATTTTTACGGCGGTACACCAACAGTCGTAGGTGATGTTATCGCCTATCCGGCCGAATATTCAATAATGACCGGAGAATACATGTATGAGAATCACAGCCCCGTATATCTTATTGATTTTGACGGCAACCTGTTAAAAGAGGTCGATATCCCGTGTGATGACGAATCTTCATCGTCGATAATCTATATCGGTGAGAGCAACGGAAACCTCGAGCTCTATGTTCAGGTATCAAAATGGACAATGACATCTTCCAGCACAGAGCTCAAGAGGGCAGAATACGACGTTGAATCAGGCACTTTAAGCGAACTGAAAAATGTCGATATCCCACTTACTCCTGACAGCTACATAAACAATATATATGATTGCTGCGGCTGTCTCCTCATCCTCGCTTCAAGCGAAACAGGAAGCAACCTCATCGTCATGAAAGACGGAAAGGAATTATCAACCATCGATCTTTACAAGGAATCAAACTTCAGCTGGGCTTATATACCGACGGCTCCTTCCGAAGAAGACGGAAAGATCAATGTCAATGTCGGTGGTGAAGGTGGTGAAGATACATTCCTCATCGATCCTGAGAGCGGAAATTATGAGAAGGATGGAAGTTCTTCAAACTTCTACTTTTATGATAACGTCAAGCTCAAAGGCGAGGACGGAACGACCTATGTGCAGAAGAGTGACGGTATCTATACTGAAGACGGTGATCCGTACATTCAGTTCTGTGATTCTGATGCCAATATAAGCCTTCTTTCCTATGCAAGAGTCCTCTCCTTCAGCGAAGACCGTGTAGTCTTACAAAATGATATTTATGACCCGATCACATATGAAGCAAATCCCGTGATCGTAATCCTTGACAGACAGGACGAGAATCCGAATGCCGGAAAGACGATCATCAAGGCAGTCGCGACCTGGGCTGTTCAAGCAGATGCAGCAGAAGGCATCAGCAAGTTCAACAAGGAAAACGACAAGTATTTTATCAAGACTATCTGCACGTCTGCCGATTACAGTACGGCAGAATCTTCTGAGGATTACGATAAGATCTACGAAGAGTACGAGAAGCAGTTCATCATGGACTTCCTCTCTGACGACGGTCCTGATATCGTCTTCGGAGCTGATTCGCTGGCAGGTCTTCTCAATGAAGATCACCTGATCGATCTGTCCAAGGATCTTAAGCTCGACCCTGACCTCTACTATACAAATGTCATCGACGCTTGTAAGGATGATGAAGGAAAGCTCTTCATCTGCCCTGTCTCCTTCGGCTTACAGGGAATAGTCACGAGCAAATCCATCTACACCGGAGACGGCAACGGATTTACTCTCGAACAATATAAGAAGTTCGTAGACGAGGGCTGTAACGGTTCAGATCCTATCTCCGATTTCTATAGCAGGGAAGAATATCTCCAGCTCATAATCACATCCATGTCTGATATCTGGATCAAGGACGGAAAAGTCGACTTTGACAAGGATGAATTCAGGGAACTCGCCGCTTATGTTAAGGATAATGTTCCGGAGAGAGCTACTTACGGGGCTGACGATGGCGTTATCATTGTTGATGAATCATTTAACAACGTTCCTGCCAGACAATCATACATTGATACGTTCGCTACATATGTAAATGAGACAGGTTATTACGACGATCCGGGTTTCTACGGTTACCCTTCGATAGACGGAAGAGGTCCTATGCTCAGTCCTTACAGTACCGTATCGATCAGTGCTTCATCCTCCCTCAAGGATGCCTGTCTCGACTTCATCAAGATCCTTTTGTCTGAAGATGTCCAGGATGAAGCCTACGCTAATCCTGTATTGAGAGCATCCGCCGAAAAGATCATTGACGATACCTTCAAGACTGCTACTGACAGTTACAACCAGAAGAAGACAGAGTGGGGAATCAGCGATGCTGAGATGAGGGATTGGGGTTATTCAAAGCCATCCGCTACTGCTAAGGAAGATTATCTTGAGATTCTCGAGAACGTCTCAGTCTATCCTAAGTTTGAAGGTTCCGTAACCGACATCATAGTCGAGGAAGCAAGAGCTTACCTCTCAGGACAGAAAGACGTCGAAGAGTTCATAAAGAACAGTCAGAACCGTGTTCAGACATATCTCGACGAGAAATAAATAATACTCTTAAGCGTTCTTGCATTTCGGGTGTCTCCGGGCGGCTATAAAAAGCCCGGGGGCACCCTCTCCTTTGCCAGGATTTACTCAGCTTCTCTCGGAAAGCATCGTGCTTATCTTGTCATTACAGATGACGATCACATCATCAATTGATTTATCTCCGGCAAAGTAAGCCTGTATCTCGGTCCTTATGACCAGATCTGCTTCGCCATAATATAATGAACATACCGAGAGGTTTTCCAGATCTTTCAGGAACTGCTCTCCCGTAACATCGGTTCCGAGATTGATCCCCATAGCCTGAACAAGGCTTATCGGCATTCCTTCACTCAGGTATGAGGAATATAACTTCTGACTTGCCGTATTGACCAGAGGGATCTGTTTCTCTATGACATCCCTGTTGATCACGATGCTTCCGATCGTGGTGTCATCGTCCACAAATCCGCCTTTCAGGAGATAGTTCATGAACTTCACTGCACCGTCTTTTGACGCGGCACCCGAAGGTATTGCCATCGATTCGGTAACCGTAAACGAAGGACCTCTCCCGTCAACGGAAGGCATTCCCATCGTGACATAAGGCTTGGACGTTGCCTTGCACGAACCCACGAACTGAAGATAGGATCCGATATCGGCATATCTGGCATTAGGGATCTTCACATTATCGAATTCCATAAAGATGTCTTCCGGCACATCGCTTTGACCCTGGAAATTGTCTTTGGCATAGGAAGCTGCTTTTCTGAACTCTTCCGTATCAAAATCCGCCTTGTCGCCGTCGATATATGAATCAAGATCGAGACATGACATAAAAAACGACGTCCTCAAGTCCTCTAATCCCTGCTCCACATAGATGCTGCTGCCGTTATTCGGTCCCGATATGAAATCGGAGAACTGTTCAAAGGTAAAGCCGCAGCTCCCTTCCGGTACGTCTTCGGTCTTGCATACGATGCCGCTATAGGCGATCGTGACAGGGACATAATAGAGCCTGCCGTCATCCTTTACTGCATCGATGATATTGCCGAAGAGCTTTTCCTCGACATCCGGCTCGATAAGATCAGTCAGGTCCGTGATCAGCTCCTTGTCTATACCGCTCGAAAAAGGCAGGTCGATAACGATATCGGCAACATCATTGTCCTTGAGTCTCTCGATCTTCAGGTTATCTTCGGCGACCTGGTCTTCGATGATCTGTTCCATCATGCTCTTGTAATCCTCTTCCGATGAGACAATCATGTATGAAGATGTCTGAGGGGTTCCTGCCAGAGCTTCGTCGCCGCCCCATACACGTATGAGATATTCGCTGTCAGTCTTGTTGAATTCATAGATGGCCAGGGCAAGGTAATCCGAACAGTACCGGAGCCCGTCGATCTCGATAACCTTCTTTCCCGCATTGGGATTTACAGAAGCCCTGGTAAGGACCGTTACGGTACAGGATCCGTCGCTCATACCCGCCATGTCACCTGTCTCGGTCATCATGCATACCCTGTCGGGCGTATATGACACTACTTTGCTTGTGCTGAATAAATAATCTGTGAAGAAAGGAGAATACTGGTTGCAGTTCAATACGAGTTCTTCTTTCTGTTCCTTCCCGTCATATCTGAAGATGTTTCCTATGGAATCGGTCTTCACATATTCGCCCTCGTAAGTGCAGTCATATGAATATTTATCTATCAGATCCGGCGAGTTATTGAATTCGGCCATCTCCTTATATGTCCTAAGTTCGATATCGGAAACAGCTCCGGTTGAAGGATCGAGCTTGAAATACAGGTTCCCGTCCTTGGCGTAACCGCTTATCTGGACGAGATCCGAGCCTGCGACCGCTTCCAGCTTCTCGATAAACTGCAGATCCTTGAGATCCTTGCTGCCGGTCATGTCGATCTTGTTTACGAGTTCATGATCCTTATAGAAAAAGAGGATAGGTGTGAAATCCTCGGAATTCATCCTGTTGCACATGATACAGACAAACCCTTTGATCTCATAGATGTCATAGACATACAAAACGTTACCGTCGATGTCGTCGATCGGCGTAAGTTCCGAAGTCTCTCCCGTGGCAAGATCCATGGTCGCAAAGCAGTATACCCACTCCATAACGTTTACATAGGACCTCTCGACGATGACCGTAGCCGTGGTGCCGTTGGAATCCGGGTATATGCCCTCTATACGGAGCAGGATATCGGGTTCGTCCTCACAAGGAAACTTAACCCTCACGGAAGATCTTTCCCCCGAATAGTCATAAGTCACAAGATATGAGTTGATGATCGTGTAATCGTTTTTATTTACTGCCCTGAATGAGGCATACACCTTGTCGTTCCTGAAAGACAGTGAGTCGACGGAGACTCTCTCTTCGTCAGACACCTCCGGCGGATCCACCGTAAACCTTACGGAATCGTACCAGACATCGTCTTCTTTGACGACGACCGGATCTTTTGCCTTGCTCTTTTTGCACGAACAGAAAACAGGCAGTACCATCATAACGGCCAGAAACGCCGCAAAAACCTTAGTTGATCTCATATGTATCTTCTCCTTCCGGTGATGATTCACCCTCTTTTTGATTTTATGTCTGTCCTTTTCGAAAAATAACCCGACAAATTCCATCAAATCCTGTGAAGAACATGGGAAGATCAAAGTGACAACGTTTTCGATAAGAAATAATACGGATTTTTATATTTGAATAATCGGGATCAGATATTATAATAACTTGGTACTTATTGTGATAAGTAAAGTTTCATGCATGAAAGGAGATCATTATGCAACACATTGACATCAAACAGATCTTTGCGGATCAGGAGCTGCTCAACAATAATGTGACCGTATGCGGTTGGGTCAGAACAGCAAGAGATTCCAAGAACGTTGCATTTATCGAATTAAATGATGGAACAAGCTTGAAACACCTGCAGATCGTTATTGAAAAGGATTCCGGCATCGAGCTCGAGCAGTGCTTAAAGCTCGGAACTGCCCTTAAGGTTGAAGGCAAGCTTGTTCCTTCAGCCAATAATATCGTTGAGATAAATGCATCAAGTATCGAGGTACTGGGTACGGCACCTGCGGATTATCCGCTCCAGAAGAAGAGGCACACCCTCGAATTCCTGAGGACCATGCCGCACCTGCGCCTTAGGACGAATACCTTCAATGCGGTATTCCGTGTCCGTTCCGTTATGGCCGCGGCTATCCACGAGTTCTTCCAGAGCAAGAACTTCGTATACGTCAATCCGCCGCTCATCACAGGCAGTGACTGTGAGGGCGCAGGCGAGATGTTCCAGGTAACCACGATCGGCTATCAGGACGGCAAGTATAAGAGCGCCGAGGAGTATTACGCAGATGACTTTTTCGGGAAAAAGGCGGGCCTTTCAGTTTCCGCCCAGCTCGAAGGCGAGACTGCCGCTCTTGCAATGGGTAAGATCTACACATTCGGACCTTCGTTCAGAGCCGAGAACAGTAACACGCCCAAGCACCTCGCGGAATTCTGGCACGTTGAGCCTGAGGTAGCTTTTGCAGAGCTTCCTGACGTCATCGCCCTGGCAGAAGAGATGGTCAAGTTCGTAATCGGCCGCGTCCTCGAGAAGTGCCCTAAGGAGATGGAGTTCTTCGACAAGTTCATGGAGAACGGCCTCATCGAGCGTCTTACCAAGCTCATCAGCGAGGACTTCGGAACCATCACATATACGGAAGCGATCGAGCTTCTGAAGAAGGCTGACGTTGAATTCCAGTATCCTGTCGAGTGGGGCTGTGACCTCCAGACAGAGCACGAGAGATATATCTCAGAGAAGATCTTCAACAAGGCGGTTTTCGTTACGAACTACCCTAAGGAGATCAAGAGTTTCTACATGAAGCAGAACAGCGACGGCAAGACGGTTGCGGCTGTCGACCTCCTCGTTCCGGGCGTCGGCGAGATCATCGGCGGTTCCGAGCGTGAAGCGGACTATGACAAGCTCCTCGAAGCTATGAAGGTCCGTAACATGCCTCTTGAGCCTTATGCTGACTATCTCGACCTCCGTAAGTACGGTTCCGTTCCGCACGGCGGCTTCGGACTCGGCTTCGAGCGTCTCATCATGTACGTAACCGGTATGGCAAACATCAGAGATGTAGTGCTCTACCCGAGAACAGTCAACAACATCCGATAATCAGACGAGGTAAATGATATGTCCAGATCAGTAAACATTCCGGAGGGCTACAAGTCACATCTTTCCCTCCGCGAGACACAAAATGCCATAAAGCAGATCAAAGATACATTCCAGCAGGCTCTGTCCTTTGCTCTTACGCTCGACCGCGTGACAGCACCTCTGATCGTTCCCAAGGACAGCGGCATCAACGACGACCTTAACGGCGTCGAGCGCAAGGTCGAGTTCTCCATCAAGGAGATCGAGACAAACGCCGAAGTCGTTCAGTCCCTTGCCAAGTGGAAGCGTATGGCTCTCTACCGTTACGGCTATAAGCCGGGCGAAGGCATCTACACGGATATGAACGCCATCCGCCGTGACGACAACGTCGATAACATCCACTCCATCTTCGTAGATCAGTGGGACTGGGAGAAGGTCATAACGGCTGATGACCGCAACGTCGAGTTCCTCAAGAACACGGTACGCGCCATCGTCAAGGCAATAGTCTACACCAAGCGTCAGGTCACGATCCGCTATCCGCAGATCAACAACCCGATCAACGAGGACGTATTCTTCATCACGACCCAGGAGCTCCTCGACAGGTATCCTGATCTCGACACGAAGGCCCGTGAGGACGCCATCGTCAAAGAGTACGGCACCGTATTTATCATGGGTATCGGCGCTCCTCTTTCCAACGGCGAGCCGCACGACGGCAGAGCTCCGGACTACGACGACTGGTCCTTGAACGGTGACCTGATGGTATGGAACGAAGTCCTCGGACACGCTCTCGAGATATCCTCCATGGGTATCCGCGTCGACTCAAAGTCCCTCGCATCCCAGCTCAAAGCCGCAGGTGCAGAAGACCGCATGAAGTTCGAGTTCCATAAGCTGATCGCCGAGGGCACGATGCCACTTACAATCGGCGGCGGAATCGGCCAGTCACGTCTTTGCATGCTCCTTCTCGAAAAAGCCCACATTGGCGAAGTTCAGGCTTCCGTCTGGACCTCCGACATGTACGAGGAATTCAAGAAAAAGGGCATTACGCTCCTGTAATAAGATAAAAACCCGAACAAAAAAGGGATGTCTCAAGTGAACAATATCACTTTGGGACATCCCCTTCTAAATACCGTTTTGAAACTCCGCCCTTATCAGGCTAAAAGATCAATCTTCTAAAACTATCGTTTCCCCGTTGGCGTTGATGTATGAATGAATGCCGCCTCCGAGATTCTTCAGGGCATCATCCATATAGTAGAAGGACGGCGCCATGTTCCAGTATTCTTCCAATGATTTGGCATCTTCCGATTCCTGATACCAGACCCTGATCATATCTCCGTCATTATTGCTGAAATCGATGTAGGTTTCCTTATCCGTATCGATCATGAAGACCTCATCTTCTGCGGGGATCGTCTTCTCACCCATCAGTTCGCCGTTCCATACCACTGTTCCCGTAATATCTTCATTAAATGAATAGACTACGATGGATGGTGAATAGAAAGTCCAGTAATCCAGTGTCTGTATAGGGATACCGTCATCTCCGATCTTGAATTCGGAAACCGGATTAGCAAATCCGCCGTTCGGATGACGCTCGACCATGAGGAAACTGTCAGCATCTAATTCTGACTTATAGATCGACCAGCCGTTATATGTCGCGATAAGTTCGATACCGTCATTACCTATAGAATAGACGTCGAGTTCGCTTCCGTCATCCATGGTAGCAAGTTTTGAATATATATAGTCTCCGCTGTCAAGCTGCACTAGCCATGCACCATAGACGTTGAACGCGTCGGCATCATCTGCCGCATGAAGCATCTCATATTCTTCTCCGTTTATGACAAGGAAATTCTTGTCATTTTCATAATTGATCACATATTCGTCGCTTCCGACGGTAAGCTTGTTGTCGTCAAACTCCCAAACGGTTCCCGATACATCCCCGATACCGGTATCATCGGTAATGTCGGAAACTCCCGTATCCTCTGTAACATCTGTATCGTCTGTCTCATCAGATGTTTCCGAACCGGAAGTATCCGTCGGTTCTTCCTCTTTTGTGACACTTGAAGTCTGTTCCGTCTTTTTTGTCTCGGAAACCTTGTCGCTGCAGCCTGCGAACATGCAAACGGCAAGTGACAGTGCCAATAGACTTGCGATCTTCTTCATTTCAGAGATCCTCCTAATATAAAAATATCAAATGCATTATAGCTGTTTTCAGTCAAGGTTGATCAGATCAATTGCGTGAAATCTGAGGATTAATAGCCCAGATCCTCGTTTACCAGAATGACCGATATCCTGCCCTTATGCCTTGAATATCTGGTGATAAGGAACTGGCAGCATATCGTATCAGGCGACTTGCAGTTGAAGCACGTGCCCTTCTTGGAGCAGGGCGTATCAAGACCGAACCTCTGGGCATTGATCGGAGCAGCGACGTTTCTGGCGCGCTTCATGGCACCGTCTATGTCGTCGCAGACCTTGTTCATGCCGACTATGAAGATAACGTGCTTAGGACCCTGGGCGATGGCGGATACGCGGTTTGCATTGCCGTCGATGTTGACGAGGACGCCGTCACTGGTGATCGCATTGCAGCTCGAAAGGAAAAAGTCCGCGTCATATGCCATGAGCATTGCCTGACGCTTGTCTTCGCAGGCGTCACGGTCTATGAAATTATAATCTCCGTTCTTGAGAGCCTCCGACAAGCCTATCTCATGAACGCTCATCGAGCCTCCCATCGATATCGAACTTCCTTCCGGAATGAGATCCAGTGCGATCTTAAGAGCCTGATTTGCGGAAGCGGCATAATAGCCTTCCATGTTCCTTGACTTAAGTCCGTCTATGACTTTCTGTGCCAGAAGTCCGTTACGTTTGGAGATATTACTGTCCATCCTGATCCTCCGCTTCTTCGTCTGCTGCATCTTCTATATCAGCCTCGGCTTCGTCCTCTCCTGCTTCATATACAAGAACGGAATCATATTCGCCCTTGGCCTGGATGATCTCCCTGTAGAGCTGATCCTTGCTGTCCTGATCGTAAGCGTAGAACGGATAGCCTGACGATCCCTCGTCCTCGCTGACCTTGTAGTCGCAGATGATCTTGCCTGATTTGTTGATCGTGATATTCTCGAGGTACAGGGCATTGTAATATGTTTTGACTTCCCCGTTATCCTCACAGATATAATCTGTCTTGAAGACCATGATAAAGAGGTTGCCGTCCTCTGAAGTAAGGAGATAGCATTCGCTTATATCCGAGCCGGCTTTGTTCCAGGTGTATGTACTGAGACCCTCGTAGACCGTAATACTGTCTTGCTTGTTCGTTCTCTGGTAGTTCCGTCCGGATTCGATCGCATCCCTGATGAAGTCATCAGTAAGCTGATCCTTGGCGATCATATAATCAGGCTTTTCCTCTGTCGTAACGGTAGGTATCGTAATACCCATGCTCTTCCTGAATTCTTCCGACGTCATGATCTGCTTATAAAGGATAACGGATCCTGTGATGATCAGGCCGATGACGACGATAGCCGTGATACGGCCTATCCATGCAGCCTTCAATCTGTCGCTTCTTATCTTCTTGTCCTGTCTGATCCTTGCTTCTTCCTCGAGTCTGAACTGTGTCTCAAGAAGTTCCCTGTCGTGGTCGAGCTTTCTCTTATCACGCTCTTCCTCAGTCTGAAGCTTCTCATGCTCGACATCAGCATCATCATAATCCATCGCGAAAACACCGCCGCAGCTCTCGCATACGAACTTTCCTTCAATGTTCTTGATGTAGCCGCCGCAGTTAGGACAATTAAGGCTCTGTAACTTCATAACTTCTTCCTCCGCTTCTTACTAGGTATATCTTACATACTCCTTTATGATTTTAACAGAATAATATATAATTTTTTTCTATGGAAAATCAAAAATATGATGCTCATTATATCAAAATGACGGAACAGTCGGTATACAAGCTGGTCTTGAAGTTCAGCGGACCGACTGTCCTCAGCATGCTCGTAACAAACATCTATAACATGGTGGATACGGAATTCGTCGGAAAACTCGGCAACAGCGCGAGCGGTGCGGTCGGGGTCGTTTACGGATTCATGGCCCTGATACAGGCGGGCGGTTTCCTTTTCGGGCAGGGCTCGGGAAGCATCTTATCGAGAAAACTCGGCAAGGGCGACAGGGAGTCGGCTTCCAGGACAGCCTCCACAGGCTTTCTCCTGTCACTGTCCCTCGGCATCATCATGTCGGTCTTGTGCTTCATCTTCCTTGAACCTCTGGTATTCTTCCTCGGAAGCACTGAGACAATCGCGCCCTACGCTTATGACTACATCTTCTTCATTCTCCTGACGGCGCCTCTGGTCGTCGCGACTTTTACGCTCAACAACATCCTGAGATATGAGGGAAGAGCGTTCTACGGCATGATCGGCCTTCTTCTGGGATCGTTCCTTAATATAGGCGGCGACGCTCTTTTCATGTTCGTTTTTGATATGGGCATAAAGGGAGCGGGACTGTCGACCGCGATCTCGCAGGCGGTGAGCTTTGTGGTCCTCCTTATTCCCTTCATAAGGAAAAAGACATCATGCACTCTCTCTGTTAAATATATCGATCTGTCATTCAGGCACGTCTGGGAGATCTCGGCAACGGGCTTCCCGAGCCTTATGAGGCAGGGGCTTAACAGCTTCGCGACCATCCTTTTAAATAATCTCTCGGGGATGTACGGTGACGAGGCCGTTGCGGCCATGAGCATCGTGTCGAGGGTATATTTCTTCGTTTTCGCAGTCGCGCTCGGGATCGGGCAGGGATTTCAGCCTGTGAGCGGATATAATTACGGCGCAGGAAAATATTCGCGCGTCAAGAAGGCATACAGGTTTACGGTGATCCTCGCAACTTCGGTCATCATCGTTCTTGCAGCGGTCACATTCCTTTTGGCGCCTGAGATAATTTATTACTTCCGTGAGGACGAGACGGTTGTCGGCTACGGCGTCAGGGCATTGAGGCTTCAGTGCATATTCGGTGTCTTTATGCCGTTTTGCATGGGGACGGAGATGCTCTTTCAAAGCACGGGCAAAAAGCTCTGGGCTACGCTCATATCGGCACTTCGAAGCGGCATACTCTTCATTCCGTCCCTGTGGCTTTTGTGGTTCTTCAGGGGCATGAGCGGAATTCAGGAAGCACAGCCTCTGGCATTCCTGCTGTCGGTCGCACCGACCACGTTCTTCATGCTTATGTATTTCCGGAAGCTTCCTAAGGAAGACGGGTGACGGATATGGAATATATGGATCTGACACCTGCCCAGACCAACATCAGGGACCTCATGGGCTTTTACGGGGAGATCAGCATCGCGACACTGTGTGGCGCGGTCATCTACGATGAGAGTTTCAAGGAAGATGACGTAAGATCCGCTCTTAAAACGGTTCTTGAAGAACATACCGCATTATGCCTCAGTTTCAGATTGGAAGGGTCACGGATGACCCAGTATTACGGGGAGTTTCCGGATATCACTCATAAGACATTTGCGTCTGAAGAGGATCTTCAAAGATACGGGCAGGAGTGTGCTTCGAAGGTCTTCTCACCTGACGGGGGGAAGATGTGCTTCTTTACGGTATTCGATCTGCAGGGAAAGACGGGCGTTCTTTTATGCGCGAGCCATCTGGTCGCCGATGCGGCAACATACAGCATTATCGCACGGGATATCTACCGCGCACTGAAAGGGACTTTCGTTAAGCCTTCCTCATCTTACGGCGAAGTCGCAGGAAGGATATCTTCCTATCTTAAGTCACCGTCATACAAAAAAGATCTCGGTTACTGGAAAGACAGATATAGTGACGGTTTTCGAAGGACAGTCATAAAGCATCCCGGATATCTTGAAGATGATGCCGCTTCAAAGCGGTATGTTTTCGAGACGGATAAGGACCTGTCACAAAGGATCAGGGAATATTCTTCAAGGACGAAGACTTCGCCTGCGGCGGTCTTTGAGAGCGCGATACTTTTTTATCTTCACAGGATCAACAAAAATCCTGAAGTTACGTGCGGCGTTCCGGTCCAGGGCAGGAGAGGCGCTTCTGAAAAAGATACCGCGGGTATGTTCGTGTCGACGATCCCTCTGACCATAAGGATCGATACGGAGAGTTCCGATGAGCTCATAAGGAAGACCTACGACACCCATAAGGAGATCTACAGGCACAGGATGCTTCCATATTCGGACATCGTCAGGAGCGTAAGAGAGAAGAGCGGCTTTGAAGGAAGGCTCTTCGACATCCTCATCAATTTCCAGGATACGAAGATCTCTGTGCCTGCCGCGACAAAATGGTTCTACGGCGGCTTTCTCGAGGTCCCGATGGCTTTCCATATCGATGACCGGGACGGAAATGATTCATATACGATAACCGTCGATCACAGGGTGTCCGTCTTTAAGGATATCGAGGAAGTGAAGCTCTTTTGTGACCGTATCATCTTCATACTCGAGCAGATGACGGAAAGTAATAAGCTTCTTTCTGATATCTCGATACTTCCGAAGAACGAATATGCCCTGATCATGGATAAGTTTAACGACACCTCCGCCGATCACGACAGGAAGGTCTGCGTTCATGAGGCTTTTTCGCGCATTGCCCGCTCTGAACCTGACAGGACCGCGCTTAAGTTTCACGGCGATTGCTACACATATGAAGATCTGGACATCATGTCCGATACTCTTACGGCGATCCTCATCTCGAAGGGTATCACGAGGGGCGACATCGTTCCCGTTATCGCGAGGAGAAGCCCCCTTGTCATTGTTGCCATGCTCGCGATCCTTAAATCGGGTGCGGCATATATGCCGGTATCTCCTTCCTACCCTCCTTCAAGGATCGGCCTCATGACGAAGGATTGTAAGATCGCTCTGACTTATGACTTTCAATATGATCAGACAGATTCCTTAAGGCTCGAGGATCTTGATCTCAGGAACGGCGGAAAAGTAACGCTTCCTGAGACAGACCCTTCCGATATCTGCTACTGCATCTATACGTCGGGTTCCACGGGAGAGCCCAAGGGGACACTCATAACTCATGCAAATGTCATGAACTACTGTTCCTCCAACAGGTTCAACGTCTGTGACAGGATAACGGGTGACGGCATAAAGTCTATCGTCTCTGTTACGGATATCGTATTCGACATCTTTGTTACCGAGAGCTGGCTTGCACTGCTTAACAGGATCGAGGTGATCCTCGCGGACGAGGAAGAGATCATATCACAGAAGTCTCTGAGCGCGCTCATCAGGGAAAACGGCGTTGACATGATACAGACGACACCGACAAAGATGAGAAGTTTCCTTTTCGACAAGAAGGACAGGGATTATCTTAAGACTCTCAAGGCCATCGTCCTGGGAGGCGAGGAGCTTCAGGGTTCACTGGTCGAAGAGCTCAGGAAAACGACAGACGCTAAGATCTATAACATCTACGGCCCTTCGGAAACGACGGTCTGGTCGTCTCTTACGCCCGTCGATACGGATATCACCCTCGGAACACCTGTCGCAAACACGGGCATCTACATCCTTGACGGGAATAGAGATCTCCTCCCCACGGGCGTCATGGGCGAGATCTACATCTCGGGCGAAGGTGTCGCAAAGGGTTATCTGAACAGGCCTGACATAACGAAAGAGCGCTTTTCGGAAGATCCCTTCTTCCCGGCCCGCCGCATGTACAGGACGGGCGACCTCGGAGTGATGCGCTTTGACGGCCGGATCATATTCTGCGGAAGAGCCGACGGTCAGATCAAGCTCCGCGGCCTTCGTATAGAGACAGGCGAGATCGAGTGCGCCATGTGTGAATTCCCGGGGATCGACCTTGCTGCCGTGACCTTATCGAAAAAGGAAGGTTCAGAGCCGTATCTCTGCGCTTTCTACACTTCGGGAACTGACATAGACGGGAAGGAACTTCGAAGTTTCCTTTTGTCCCGCCTCCCTTCCTACATGGTCCCGAACATGTTCATGAACATCTCCTTCATGCCCCTCACATCAAGCGGCAAGATAGACAGAAAAGCCCTGCCCAAGCCCGATCCGGGACTTAAGGACCGTAAGATAAAGGAGCCTTCCTCAGATCTCGAAAAAAAGATCTGTGAACTGATGGCGGAGGTCCTAAGGATCGATAAGGCAGGTTCGGACGATGACTTTTTCGAGATGGGGGGAGACAGCTTCTCCGCGATGAAATTCGTTTCTGCCGCCGCCGACAACGGCATAGGTATAAGCGTAAAGCAGGTCTATGAGAACAGGACCCCGGAAAAGATATGTGCATCCCTCGGATCAGGCGCAAAAGACCCCGGAAGGGTTCTTACAGAATTCCCTCTCCCGAGAACCAATAGCGATCTCCGGTTCTTTAACAGGATCTCAAAACTGGTATCCGGGATATTCCGCCTTGAGGTCAAAGGGATAGAAAATATCACTTATTCGGACAGGCTGCTGTTTTGCCCGAACCACTTAAGCAAGATCGACTGTCTCGTCGTATGGTGCGCCCTTAAGGGGCATATCGACCTGAACGATACCTGCGCACTGATCGCAGGAGAGCTTCTTGATAAGCGTATCTCAAGAAAGATCTTCCGCGTGACGGGAGGTATCCCGATAGAGCGTCAGGGAGATTTCAGACCCGCCTTAAACCGCGCTTCCGAAGTCTTAAGAAACGGGAAGAGATATCTTCTGATCCATCCCGAGGGCACGAGATCCAGGACCGGGAAGACCGGTAAGTTCAAAAACGGCGCAGCTGTCGTGTCCTGCGAAGCATTTGTTCCCATAATACCCGTCGTGATCAAGGGAACGGACAAGATCCTTCCGCCGGGGCATTTCCTGCCAAGACTCCTTCATAAAGGCAGGAGGATAACGCTGTCAGTGGAATTTTGTAAGCCGGTCGATCCTTCTTCAGGGACTTATGATGAGATGACTTCTCTCATAAGAAAAAGGATCATGGAACTTCTCTGATATTCATAAGAGTTTCAGCGGAACCACTCATAGATCACGCCGTACATCTCGCGTACATGAAATGTCGGCCACAGCCACCAGCTGGTCTTCGCGCATACCGCTCCGTGATCAAGATCCAGTGAATCGCATATTTTACCCGCACGGTACTGGTGAAATCCGTTCGTGACGATCGCGACCGGCGAGCCCGGAGATATCTTACTAAGCACCTCAGCGGAGTACTCTATGTTTTCTGCGGTCGAGGTCGATCTGTCTTCCATGAAGATACGGTCGGGGGATATCCCCAGAGCGATAAGTTCCTGCTTCATGCATTCGGCCTCGGATATGAATTCGCTCTCGCCCTGACCGCCCGACACTATGCACAGGGAATCCGGATTTTCGGACAGATAATCATATGCCGCCTTTATCCTTCTTCCCAGCATAAGGCTCGGGACATTGCCCTTGACTTCACAGCCGAGGACTATGACGACAGATCCTTCCCGGGGCTTTTTCCTTGAGCCGGTGAAGATAAGAGCGGAAGTTATAACCGCAAGTATCAGGATGATCCCCGCAAATGCCGCCACGATGCGCGTAAATATCCTTACGCCGCGCGAGTTCTTGCCGAGTTTAACTACGGTATCTCCCAGAAGAGAGACAAGAAGGATAAAGACACCCGTAAAGATGCCCGTGATGTTTCCGATATTAAGGACGCCCCTTCCGACAGGAAGAACAAACAGGAACAGGAGCGTGATCCCTATTAAAGCGGTCACTGTCTTAAAGACATATCTCATATCGTCTGGTCTCTCCTGACTGCATAGAGATTTGTCTCCCACGCCGGGATATAGAGCTCATGCCTCATATAGAACTCAAGTTCAGGATTAAGTTCATGTATAAGGAGCGGGAGCTTAAACATATCTTCGTTCCTGTGATAGAGGGCACACATGACCTGCGAGCCGTTCCTTATGTTCTCACGTGCTCCGGTAATGGCCTCAAATTCCGCGCCTTCCACGTCAAGCTTGATGATCGTTGCTTCTGAAGTGATATCATCGACTGCCATGGCATCCGTGATCTCCCCGCCTTCATTGACGATCCTCGCCATCCTGCCCTCGTTTTGCGAGAAGCTGATGCTGGAAGTCCTGCTACTGGCCGCAGCATTAAAGCACCTGATCTTATACCCTTCGGTATTTTTAACGAGCTTTAAATAGTTTTTCCTGTTCGGCTCGAACGCGATTATCTCCTTATAGTTCACGCCCTTTTTCGCGCAGGCTTCTACGAATTCGGCTGCCGTATCCCCCTTATATGCCCCCAGATCCACGAAGACTTCACCGTCTTTGAGATCCACGAGCTTGTCATAGACTTCGGATCTTTCTGCCGTGCACTTGTCGAGATAGCAGGGCTTACCGCTTATCTTGAAGTTGATCATGTTCTCGAGCGTTTCCTTCGACTTCCTGTCACTTAAAAGGTCATATACCCTGTTGAACTCGTCCTCGTGCTCGAGATAGTATTCATACGTGAAGAGTCCGTCGCCTGCGACAGGGACGTCAGGCGCGAGGAGCGTGTGCCTTTGCGCTATCTTCATGATATTCCCGTAGAGCGGCTCGTAGCCCGCGGCAAAAGCCAGCACCACGACAAAGTCACCGACCTTCTCCTCCACCTCTGACAGGGTGTGTACGAGATGCCCCTTGAACTCGTGCCCCCTTACGAATCCGTCACTCGCGAAAAAGCCCGAACACGTAATCTTTTCCTTCTCGAAAACGTTGAGGATCTTCTCGGCGCCGAGGCCCATTCCGTACATAAAAATCGGAAGCTCCGTATTACGCAGAGCTTCCCAGCAATTTTGTTTCTCTTTTATGATGATACCCATCAGAAGAACCTGAGGTTCATGAAGGCGCGCTCGAAAAGCCTCATCAGGCTCGTCACGTCCTTGTAGAACCATTGTCTTGAATAGTGTCCGTAATATGTCTCGTCAGTATCGATCTCCTTGACGAGGTTCCTCATGTCTCCTTCGTACCAGAGATATTCCGTGAGCTCCTTGCCTATGTCCTCGGGCATGTATCTGTAGCTCTCCTTGAGTTTCAGATACCCGAGCTTCCTTAAGACAAAAGCCACGAATTCACTGCACGTAAATGCCTTATATGTCTTAACGCCCTTTACGATCGGGAAGGAAAGCATTGAGAACAGGTTATACTTATACTCTTTATTGTTCATCATGTATGAGATGACGCACCGGATCCAGTTATACTGCTCCTCGGTAATGTCGAGTTCGTATATCTGGACCGGCAGTTCGCAATTCTTCTCAAGATAGCGGAGTCTTGATTCGTGAACCAGACCTGCGCTCAAAAAAGCGTGATGCTGTTTTCGAGCATAGGCATAAAGTTCCTTAAATTCCGTATCAAAGCAGATGGCTGCATGATTATACTTGCAACCTGTTATCCTTCTTATGCTCCTCGCAACGAATGTTGTTGTCTGTGATAAGACTACATAGACTTTTCTGCTCATCGAACGCTCCGCTAATTAACTAAAGAGAGTATATCAGTTAGATCCTTCGCTGTAACCCGTAAATAGGGAAAAGTTACGGAAATGACACACTTAAGCCGACAGACAGACCGCGATGAGCTCGTTTGCTCTCTCGTTATCTGATCCGAAGCACTCGTAGAACACCTCAAGGAAATCATCCGTTGTGGCATTTTTGAATGCAAAACGGTTTACGTACGTACGGTAGAAAGCATAGAACTCTTCCTGTCCCATCTCCTCCTGGAGCTGATAGAGGAAAGCCTTGCCGTATGTGTATGCGGCACTTATGTAATCGCTCTCGCTCGGGTAATCCGCATAAGGAAGATTAAGCGGCAGTGAATTCGAGATAAGATACGAGTACTCAACAAGATCGAAGTCCTCTGCACTGTTGCTGCTCAGATCCATATCACCGAGCTTGTAGCTATAGCCCTGGGCAAATACGAGTTCCGTATAGGAAGCGGAGGATTCGTCGAGCCAAGGCTCTCCTGCCGAGTTACTGCCGACGATGCCCATGAACCACTGGTGACCGATCTCGTGGCAGACGCAGTTAAAGAGGATGTCATACTTGGACAGATAGCAATAATTGTCCATACAGTAGTCATCATTGATGATAATGAGGTTAGGATATTCCATTCCGCCTGCATCGATAGGAGCATAGATGATATCGAGCTCCTCATAAGGATAAAGACCGAAAGCATATCCGAAGATATCGAGGGAAGCTTCCGCACACTCAAAAGATGCCGGAACAAATCCTTCAGGATCTCCCTTAAACGTGACCTTATTGTATGCAACGTTGATCGTTACTCCGCCGTATTTTTCAGTCTCGACAATGAATTCATCACTCGCGCTGAATACGAAGTCTCTTACGCAAGGAGCGTAGAATTCAGTTACCCTGTCTGATCCTGATTCCTCTGAGCCTACTTCAGTACCTGAGGTAAGGAATATAAAGTCCTTAGGTGCCTTGATCTTTACTTCATAATCCGAGACCTCGGAATAGAAGCACTCGCCGCAGTTATAGAATCCCAGATGTGACCATCCGTCATCCGTGTATTCTGCAAGGATCGGATAGAAATTGGTTACGTTATAGACACTGTTATAGTGGCCGTATCTGTCGGCAAGCTCAGGGATCTTCGCTTCAAAATCATAACAGAGCGTCATCTTCTCTCCCGGACCTAATGCCTCCTCAAGAGGGATCCAGACAACGGAATCATCGCCCGGTTCACGAGTAAACTTAAGCGAGCCGTCATATCTGCTGTCCGTGATGTTATCGATCTGGGTGATATCGCCGTCCAGGATCGACTTTACGATCCCGCCGCTGACAAAAAGACTCGAATAATCTCTGAGGCAGAGCTCCTCCCAGTCATCTTTTGAATCGTTAAAGAACGTGAACTCGACATGTCCGCCTATCGTACACTTGTCAGGGTCAAGTTCGAGATCCATATCATAGTGATAGCGCTGGTCAACAGGCTTCCACGGGATCTCGCAGCCCGGTGCCGGTGCGATCTCGTCAAGATGACCCGTATTGGTATCCGGAGTCGGTGTGGTCGGATCAGGATCCTGTACCGTGGTAATATCCGGTGTCGGCTCCTCAGTTGTTTCTGTGGGTTCTTTTTCTGTCTTTTCCGTTGTCTCTTCTTCGTCTTCTGTCCTTCTTGTTCTGGATCTTTCCCTGCCTCCTATGTTGTTACAGGCAAAGATAGACAGACCCATAGACAGAGCCAGGCAAAGAGCAACGATTCTTTTGGTATTTTTCATCTCTTACTCCCATTCTGATATCTTCCGTAAGATATCTGTTTTTTGTGCATAAGGATTTTACCACGAAAACCCGAAGCCGCCATATTAATAATAAAAATGCCTTAGTAATTCCGCAAAAAAATCACGGTACGTTCAAGGCTTAACCGGTGTACCGTGATGATAAAACTAATAGGGCAGTTTAAGGTGTGTTTGTTTGGTAATCGTTTTCTCATTTCATATAGCGCCCTATGAAACTATAATATTTCAAATATTTCCTCATGTATATCCCATGAAGTCTAGAAAAAGTACTGATGATTTCTCGATTATTTCGACTTTTTTTATCAAAAGAAATTATACTTTTCGAAAAGCACAAAAAAGCTGCTTCGATCGAAGCAGCTCTTTTTCGCGATCTGCAAAAGCAGAAACATCATCTCTTTGAGAACTGTGATGCCTTACGTGCTTTCTTGAGACCCGGCTTCTTTCTTTCCTTCATACGTGCGTCACGTGTGAGGAAGCCTGCTGTCTTAAGTGTAGCCTTGTAAGCCTCTTCATCTGCCTGAACAAGAGCTCTTGCGATACCGTGGCGGATAGCACCTGCCTGACCGGAAACGCCGCCGCCGATTGCCTTGGCGATGATATCGAACTTGCCTTCTGTGCTTGTAGCAACGAGAGGCTGACGAACGATGAGCTTCAATGTATCAAGACCGAAGTAAGCATCGATATCCTTCTCGTTGATCGTGATCTTACCGGAACCCGGGATAAGACGAACACAAGCAACTGCATTCTTACGACGACCTGTACCGTAGAAATAAACTTTAGTAGCTTTCTTAGCCATAAATCACTTGACCTCCCTATTACTCTTCAAACGTGTAAGCCTCAGGCTTCTGTGCTGCCTGCTCATGCTCGGCACCTGCATAGACCTTGAGCTTCTTGAACATCTGACGGCCGAGTGAATTCTTAGGAAGCATGCCCTTAACTGCAAGCTCCAAAGCCTTCTCCGGATTCTTTGCCATGAGGTTTCTGTAAGTTGTCTCCTTGAGACCGCCTGCATAACCTGTGTGATAACGATACATCTTCTTGTCGAGCTTGTTACCTGTAAGTACCATCTCGGATGCATTGATAACGATTACATAATCACCTGTGTCTACAAAAGGTGTGTAAGTAGGCTTGTGCTTACCTCTCAAGAGCTTGGCAACCTCAGTAGCAAGGCGGCCGAGAGTCTTTCCGGAAGCGTCGATCACGAGCCATTTTCTCTCAACTGTAGCCGGTGTAGCAACATATGTCTTCATATTGGACTAACTCCTTAGATTGATTAACTGTCATTAAGACGCTTGATTATAATAATCGCCATTGACCTGCTTGTCAATGATTTTTCTTAAAAATTCTCAAAAATCTTCTCAAATCCTCGTTTTTCCTCTTTTTTCCTCGTCCATACTATCATCTCAGACCATGTTTGCCAAATCCCTTTTGTTGAATTATCCTACCCGTATGAAATGCTGTCTTTGTCCAAGAAAATGCGGAGCTGACCGCGATGTAAGACCCGGTTTTTGCAAGACCGGCTATGACCCCGTGGTCAATCTCTACAAGCTTCACTACGGTGAGGAGCCCGTAATTAGCGGTACCCGCGGAAGCGGCACCGTCTTTTTCAGCGGCTGCAACTTAGGCTGCATCTTCTGCCAGAATCATGAGATCTCCTTCACCGGGCGAGGCACATCGTACACGCCCTCCGGCCTTTCCGGGATCTATAGTGAACTTGGATCCTCGGGTGCCCACAACATCAATCTTGTGACCCCGATGCACTTTGCCCCCGCTATATCTGAGAGCCTTAAGATGTCTTCCCTGTCGATCCCTGTCGCCGTCAACACCGGCGGCTACGATTCGGTCGAGACCCTAAAGCTCCTTGACGGCCTCGTCGACATCTACATGCCTGACTTCAAGTTCTGGTCCCCTTCCTTAAGTCAGGATCTCGCCCGCGCCGCCGACTACCGCGAAGTCTGCATGGCAGCCATTGACGAGATGTACCGCCAGACAGGTCCCGTTGTCTTAGGGTCCGACGGCCTTCTTAAAAAAGGACTCATCGTCCGTCACCTTGCCCTTCCGGGTCAGCTCTTTGACAGCAAGCACATCCTGGAATACCTCAGCCTTAAATACGGTAACAACATATATATAAGCCTGATGAGCCAATACACGCCGATGCCGGCGATACCGGCTAAGTTCGGCTTCCTTCAAAAGACCGTCAATCCCACCCACTACTGGCAGTTAAACGACCTTCTTTGCGACCTCGGCCAGACAAACGCCTTCGTTCAGGACATATCGAGCATCGGCGATGATCTTATCCCGGATTTCCGGTGATCCTTTGTTTGTGACCTTCGGTCAGGTGTGCTCTGTAAAAATCAGGCACTTTTTTGTAAATCTTTTACAGGAAAACCTCGATTTTTTCCAGGGCTGTAAAAATACAGCCATTTCTTGTAAAAAATTTACAGAAAATCATCGATTTTTTCCAAAGTGGCGCCTCCGCGTCCCCGCAGTTCAGAAGAACAAAAATAGACCGTCTGTCGACGGTCTTGAATGGAGCGGGATACGAGACTTGAACTCGCGACTTTCACCTTGGCAAGGTGACACTCTACCACTGAGTTAATCCCGCAAGAGTTAATCAGCAAGTAGTATTATATGTGGGGTGTACTGTTTTGTCAACAGCAAATTTGGTTATTCCCTGTAGCTCCTTTTGGCTGCTCCGGGGATGTTTTTCTTGCCGTCAAAATCGCCGAAAGGATCCTCTATGTCAGAGATATCGCCGCCGAGATTCCGGACTGCCGACATGATCTCGTAGAACAGGTCTCTCTCGATCGTATCCTTGTTGCGGTTGACGTAGCCCTTGAGCATAGGGATGGCGCGGCCGTCACCGTATTCCATGAGGCAGATGACCGCATAGATCTTGTTCTTCATGTATCTGAAAGCATGCTTGAGCGCCATGTAGATGTCTTCGGACGGCTGATTCTTGCCGATCCTGGACAATATGATGACGAGATCCTCGAACGGACCCGTGAGACCCGAGTCGGAATTGGAATCCAGCTTGTCGATGATGAAAGGAACCGATACTTCAGGGAATGCTTCAACATAGCCTGCGATGGAATCGGCTACAAAATCCCTGGTCTCAGGGTAGCTTAAGAACCTGTCAAGGATAGCGGCGATGAGGCTGCCGTCACGGAGCTCGATAAGAAGTTCGAGACATGCCTTTACCTTGGTGAACTCCATCTCGAAGATCTTGTTCTCGTCCTTGAGTTCCTCTTCGATCCAGGCGGCGTCGCCTATGGTCTCGGCCGCATAATTACGGAGCTTCTCATAGACCATATCGTCAGACTCGGCCTTGCCGACCAGTGCTTCGGTAAGAGACTTAGGCTCCTTGCCGTCGAGGTTGACGGCACAGTATCTCTGTATCTCGAGAAGTTCGTCCACGCTTAAGCCGAGAAAATACTCTCTCATGGACATGCCGTCAAGAAGATCGTCTTCCTGATCTTCCATGAGGGCCATCTGGCTTTCCGTTTCTTCCATGACCTGGGACTGGAGATAAGACTCGTAGCTCATCTCGTCGCTGTCTGCAGGTACATCCATCATCTTGTCAGCCATCTCGTCCATCTTCTGGTCGAGGATGAGCTTGGACAGTTCATCATATTTTGCAAGGACTTTCTTGATCGCGTCGTCCATAGTATTCCTCCGAAGGTCTTAGTCAACTGATTGTACTACAAACGCGCTCCCAAGACAAAGCATTATGTAAAGTTATCCTCCACCAGTTGAGGTATGTTATCCAGGTTGGATGCGCGTCCCGGCTCCGTGGTCGGAAGGAGCATGATGAGGTAAAGCCTGCCGAAATCCTCCGTCTCGTATATGATATTCATCGTGAGATATACGCCATATGAGCCGGAATGCCCGTATGAGACGTTGTCGTGGCCAAACGGGTATAGACCTGCGCCGTAGTCCATATCCCAGTTCATCATCTCCTGAAGGGAACTCTCGCTTATGAGCTTGCCTCCGAAGAGAGCCCTGTCAAAAGCCAGAAGATCAGCCGCACAGGAGTGGATGCCGCCGTCACCCCTGTCGGTGATGCCCTGGAGTTCGTAGCCGTTACTGTCGACCATGCCGATCTCCTGCTCCATCTCATAGCCTTCAGGGACACTTGTCTCGTTTCCTATGACCATGGAAGTCGTATGCTCCATCCCGCACACATCGAAAATGTATTTCTGAACGAAATCGCAGTAGCTCATTCCCGTAACCTCCTCGATGATGAAGGCCAGGAGGTGATAATTCGTATTGCTGTAAGATTGCTTTGTCCCCGGCTCGAAAAGAAGGGGTGCAGCGTACAGCGCAGTCAGATATTCCTCGTCGGTGAGGTTGTCACAGAAGTATTTTGTCTTCAGAAATTCCATCACCTCATCATAATCGGAGATACCCCAGAAATCTTCCGGCTCGTTGATGTCATCAGGTATTCCGGATTGCATGTGAAGGAGGTTATAGACTGTTATGTCCTTGCCCGTCTCATAGTCAGGGAAGTAAATGTCCAAGGTATCGTCCAGGGATACCTTGCCCTGCTCAACGAGCTGCATGATCGCAACCGCAGTGAATGTTTTCGAGCAGGAGCCGATGTCATATGTGGTATAAGGATCGACCGGCTTGCCGTTGATGGTCGAGCCCTTTCCGCCCGAATAAAGGACCACTTCGTCGTCTGTGGCGAGGATCATCGAACCGTAAAACTTAAACGAGGTCGCGGTATCGATCAGCTCCTCGTACTTCTTGTCTTTGTTGACATACAGGTTGTCATCAGTCTTCTTGAGACCCTTGAGGACGCCGGACCGGCATCCGGCTAAGATGACGGCCGTCATGAGGATCGACGTAAGTTTCAATAGTTTTCTTCGCATGTTCTACCTCCCTTTATCTCATCTTGATAATTTATTCCTTATTCTATCAGAACATATCAACCTGAAATCAACCTGAACTGTTTTCGCCTCCGGACAAACTGTGTTATAGTCTATAAAAAGATCATGGGAGGATCGATATGAAAAAACTAAGACACATTATCTGTTCAGTAATCATCGGCAGCCTTATGATGGGCGTCTGCGCCTGCAGTTCCAAGGGCAAGGCTACACTCACCTACATCGGTCACGCTTCTGTAAAGATCGTCGCCGGTGACGGCACGGTCCTCTACATCGATCCGAGCTACAACGGCGACTACAGCGACGATGCGGATTATATCCTCGTTACGCACCAGCACGACGACCATAAGCCTAATCCGAACCTTACGCTCAAGGAGGGCGGCAGGCTGATCGATAACCTCGAGGCGCTCCACGACGGCATCTACGAGACCTACGAGCTGGGTCCCTTCAAGGTCGAGGCAGTTCCTGCGGGCGGCAATCCGAATCACAATGTAAAGTACTGCGTCGGTTACCTGGTCACAGTCGACGGCATCACTATCTACCATGCGGGCGACACTTCGATGATCGAGCAGATGGGCGACCTCAAGTCCCGCAACATCGATTACGCCATGTTCCCGATCGACGGTATCTACAATATGGACGCCATCGAAGCGACTGAGGCGGCAGCCCTTGTCGGAGCGAAGCACAACATCCCGATCCACGAGTTCGACCAGGGCGGAAGCAAGAAGTCCGACAACTTCAATCCGGACGGCAAGCTCGTCATAGAGTACGGCGGAACGATCACGCTCAAGAAATAAGTCCAAACAAAAACCTTGCCAAAAGCAGCACGGCAAGGTTTTTTATCTGTATCCCTGATATAAGTAATCCGATCTCATATCGTTCGGGCTATATGAAGGTACCTTGAGTTTATCAAAAACAGCCCCTCCGGGTATATGCGATTTTTATCCTATACTCGAAAAGTAATGCAACATTTTTGCTATTATCAGCTCTTTTTACCGAGCGTCAAAAAAGAAGATGCCTCCAAGTGAACCTGATCACTTTGGAGGCATCCTTGCCTTATATTCTAATAAAAGACCTGCCGTCAGTCGTCAACAGAAGTGTCTGTGGCTCTGGCGTAGATGGCCTCGACTTCCTTGCCCGGAGCATTAGTTACGAGTGTAACCACAACAGCTACGACAAGGCCGATGATGAAGCCCGGAACGATCTCATAGATACCCGTATCCGTAATAACAGGCGTTGCGATGGTCTTCGTGAAAAGAAGGAGCCATGCGATATCCGCGACGGCACCGCTTATGATACCTGCGACCGCACCTGCATAATTGAATCTCTTCCAAAAGAGGGAGAGGATTACGACAGGTCCGAAGGAAGCACCGAAGAGACCCCATGCATTCTCAACCATGTTCATGATGTCGGCAGCCCATGACTTCTCGTTATCGAGACCCTGACGGGCGATAAAGAAAGCAACTACTGCGACCAGGAGAACGACGATTCGGCCGATCCAGAGCATCTCTTTATCGGAAGCCTTTTCCTTACGTAACAGAGGCTTATAGATATCGCTCGTAAAAGCGGAAGAAGCAACGAGGAGCTGAGAGTCTGCCGTGGACATGGCAGCGGCAATGATCGCCGAGAGAAGTATTCCTGCCAAAAAGCCCGGGAAGATGTCGCTTACGATCTCGATAAAGATCCTCTTCCTGCCGTCAGGAAGGAGCAGCTCAGAAAGAGCAGTTCCGTCGGACATGATGAATGTTCTTCCGAGATAAGCGATAACAGCGGCGGCACCGAGAGTAAGGATTACCCAGATGATAGCGACCGTTGCGGATTTCTTGATCTGCGAAGGCTTTTCGATAGACATGAAGCGGACGAGGATGTGAGGCATACCGAAGTAACCGAGTCCCCAGCCAAGTCCTGTAACGATCTCCTGCCAAGGAGCTGCAAACGGATTTGTTCCGAAAGCCGTTACGTCTTCCTTGAAAGCACCGTAAAATGATGTGTCATTTTTGCCGATTGCGCACATTACGATCGGAACGGCAAGAAGAGCAACGAGCATCATGAGACCCTGGAAGAAGTCTGTCCAGCAAACTGCCTTATATCCTCCGAGGAATGTGTAGATGAGGATCAATACCGCAAAGATGATCATGGCGAGATGCTGATGATCAGCAAACCACGGCAGTACTGATGTGAATACGGCTGTACCTGCAACGAATGCCGAAGCTACATAGACCGTAAAGCTGATGAGGAAGATGATGGCGCATACGACCTTCAATACGGAACTCTTACTTGCAAACCTGTTAGTAAGATACTGCGGAAGCGTAATCGAGTCATCAGATGCCTTGGAAAAACGGCGGAGCCTTGTGGCAACGAATATCCAGTTGGCTGCCGTACCGAGCGCAAGACCGATACCGATCCAGACCTGTCCCATACCGAAAGCGAAGATAGAACCCGGGAAACCCATCAAGAGCCAGCCGCTCATGTCCGATGCCTGCGCACTCATCGCAGTAACAAAAGGACCCATGTGACGACCACCCAGGAAGTACTCTTTCTCGTCCCCGCCCTTGCTCTTAACGAAGAAATAGATTCCGATAGCAAGCACAACGACGAAATAGAGTATAAAAGCAATGATCTTGTCCATATTTATACTCCTTTGGAATTCATAACATACTTTAGTGTTTTACCATATTAAAGCGCAAAACACAATCGACGAAGCCCGCGGGAAGTGCTATTTCGAAGAGATTTTTCCACTTTCAGGCAAATAAAAGTCCCCCGAAGTCTGAACTTCGGAGGACGCTTGTTACATGCGTAAAGCCGCTTTGTCTGTGAAACCCTTTAGAAACCGTTCGTATAAGCATACTTCGTGCCAAAGATGAGAGCGATGATAAACGCCGCGAAAATGAAGATGTAGTAGAGCATTATAAGTCCCCAAAGGATCGTGTAGCCGATGCCGCCGTACTTGCCGACATTGCTCAATATGGAGCTGACCTTTATCTTTGTTGTATGGATACCGCCGTTTTCGAGGTATTCAAGTATGCTCTTTCTGTTCTTTGATCCCATCACGATGGCAACTATGCTTCCGACAGGCATTGACATAAGCGCCACGGAGACAATGCCAAGTGCCAGAAAAGTACTGACTTTTTCTCCATAATTCATATTCGTGTCAGGAAAGTTATTTACGTTGTTTTCCATAGCCTTTGTCTCCTTTCTTATCTATTTGGGTTTGCGCCGGTCAGTTAGGCAGTCCGAGCTTTCTTACGAACTTGTTCATCTTCTTGGCTGATTCCTCGCCGTAAGCCGATACCTCGATTACCATGTCTTTTGCATAATACATTGCCGAGAAAGTATCCTCATCGTCGTTGTCGATATAATAGCCGTTCTTGCCTTCCTTATAGTTCCTGTACTTCTTGTCGATAAAGGAATATGCCTCATAGTAGTGTGAGAAATAATCATTGGCATCATCCTCATCGTCGAAAATGTAATAAGAGACCCACATCGACTCGTCTTCATCCAACTCGTAACCCTTCAGATAGTAAACATCCTCATAAATGTACGGATTGTCTACATCATCAAAATTGGTTCCCCAGAAATCGTCGTCCTCTCCGTCATAAATATCGCCTCTCTTCCAGCCAAGCTGATCTTTCATGGCTTTCTTGAACTTGTCCTCTTCGATCTTCTTGACCGTCTTGCCGCATCCGGCAAATGAAAGGACCATAACCGAGATAAGAGCCAACGCCAGGATCTTCTTAAGATACTTCATCTTTTTACCCTCCTCAATTCAGAAAACAATGAGTCTTTCCGACTCCCAATCGAATGATATCACGGACATTTGCGTAAATATACAATGAAACACAGAAAAATAGCGCGTTTTATTCGCGCTGGCGAATATTTATTCATTCCCGACATTCAATGGGAATCACATCTGCCAAGAGCACGTTAGCGCTTCAAACCACTGTGCAGGAGGAATTTACGTCTGATTTCGATAAAGATGCCAAATCAGACGTAATTGAGGTTCGAAGCTGGAAAAAAGGTGCCTCAGACCTTCAAGTCTGAGACACCATGTCGTTTCAGGAATATCAGTAGCTGCCTGCGATAGCGGCAAAGATCAAGATGCCGAACCATATGACAAACCAGGCTATGTATATGCCGTAGAAGATCGTCATTCCGATGCCGCCGTATGTGGCTGCGCGGCTTAACGCGGAGCATGTCTTGATCTTTGGTGTGTGCATTCCGCCTGCTGCGAGGTAATCGAGGATCTTCGCTCTGTTGGCCTTACCCTTGAAGATAGCGATGATGCTGGCTATCGGGAAACCTGCCAGGACACACGAGATGATTGCTGTCTTCAGGAATTCGCCTGCGGTCTGATCGTAATTCGGATCAACCGGCTGGTAAGGCTGCTGATAAGGCTGCTGGTATGGCTGCTGCGGCTGATAGTTATAATTATTATTTTCCATGTTTATTCCTCCTGAAATCATGATTCCGTTGTTCCACGTAAGATATTATAGCGCAATCACGCAAGTTTTTTATCTGCCGGAGGATAAATTGCCCGTTGGTTTTCGTCTTTTTTCGCGAAAAAGGGGGCGCCCCGCCTGCAGTAAAGACTTACCGCATCCCGGGACGACCCCGCTTTTGACGTTAGATCAATCTGTAAGATCAGCCGGCCATTGAAATAGCTGAAGCAGCTGCAGCACCGATAATTGCAAAATAAATGATGTAGAATACTGTAAATCCGATACCTACACCGATTGCAACCTTTGCAAGGATAGATGCTGTCTTGATCTTACCTGTCTGCTCACCACCGGCTGCAAGATACTTCTTAACGCCGCTGAGAGTTACAAAACCAAGGATGATACCGACGATCGTAATATTAAACGACAATACGGCAGCAACAATACCTTTGGTCATCAATGACTTGTCTTCCATATATTAATACCCGCTTTCAAAATAGTATGCGTTTTACGCATCCGAGATAATTATAACAAAATATCGGGCGGTGTATAGGATTTATTTGAGTTTCAAACCAATTTTTTTTGACATTATTTCTGCCGGGATTCGATAATACCGATAACGTCCTGTATCGTAGTGATCCCCGTGAAGTCGTCGTTGGTGAATGCAAAGCCGAATTTCTCCTCGAGAGAGACCGCCATTGCGAGCATTCCGATCGAATTAAATCCCAGATCTTCCTTAAGCGAAGCCTCAGGCGTGATCTTCGTAAGATCCATATCATCTCCGAAAGCGTCCGTTACTGCTTCCTTGATCCCTTGTAAGATATCCATTTATTTTCCTCCCGTAACCTCATCGAAAACATTCTTGCACTCGTTGATCTTCCCGATAAGAGCCTTGGCGATCTCATCCATCTCGGGGACCGACAAAAACTTCTTATCAGTATAATCGCTGATCCTGAAAGGCCTTCCTACCACAACAGTCCTTCTATTATACCAGTGCCTGGGCTTAAGTGAATAGGCGGGGATTATGGGAACGCCCGTCTGGCTCGCGAGGAAGATGACACCGGCTTTGATCTCGGACAGGTCCTGCTCTTCGTCCCTCCTGACCGTCCCTTCCGGGAAGATCGTTATGGCTCTCTTGTGCTTGAGAGTCTGCGTCGCCTTCCTGATCGCCGTGATATCGGCGATGTTCCTGTCTATCTTGATGCAGCCCGCGTGGTAGCAGAGGAAGTTCCTTACGGGGTCTTTCATGACGAGCTCGGAAGCGAGGAAGAACATCCTCCTGTTCGAAAAAACGGCGGAATAATACCACGGATCCTTGAATGACACGTGATTACCGACTATGATCATGCCCTCGTCAAGAATATCGTTCTTAAAAGGCTTCTTATCCACCGTAAGCTTGACCGGCGGAGGGCAGCTGCCTCCGAGAAGAACGATACCGTGGGCAATGTCATAGAAGAACATATTGACCCCGTATTTTTTGTCCCCGAACATTATCTGCTCTTTCCCATTCGTTTTTTAAGCTCGTCGCCCAGACTTGTAACATACTTTTCGAGCTCTGAAGTAATTATCCTCATTCTTTGGGTTTCAGGCAAGTCAGTATCAGGACAAAGTTCATTGACATTTACGGGATCGCCGACCATTACATGGGCGCGCTTGAAAAAGCCGTAGTTGCCGTCGGTGTATACGGGGATGACGGGCGCGTCCGTCCTGGTCGCGAGGATCGCAACGCTCGGCTTGAACGGGAAAGGTACGCCGTTTACGGGAAGCCTGGAGGACGGGAAGATGCCTATGGACTCGCCGCGGTCCAGACAGTCGAGGGCTTCTCCTATGAACGAGAAGTCGTATGTGTCGCGGTTGACGTAGATGCAGCCGACACTGAAAAGGATGAAGTTCATGAACGCATTCTTGTGGAACATGACTTCCGCCACGAGAAAACGCAGATCGTGGAAGATGTAGTGGTACCAGTATAGCGGCATGTCGACGAGCGACAGGTGGTTTGACACGAGTATGCACGGCTTGGGAAGCTTTTTGGGGCTTTTGTCCGTCATGTAGTAGAATTTCGGCTTGAGAATGAGAAGGGCGGGCAGACCCGTGACCTTCACAAAACCGGTTACAAACTTGTTCTTCTTAAAACGTCTTCCCATTATACCCTCTGATCCTCTATATATTTACTTAATTCGATCGCCGTGTTGCAGGAGAAAGTCTCCGCCCCGAACGTGTCCGTGATCCTCGACAGCACCTCAAAATACTGAAGGCTCGACGCTCCAAGGTCGAGGATGATATTCGCGTCAGGCCTGATCTGGTCCGCCGGAGTTCCCAGCACATCCGCGATGATCTCAGTCACTTTGGAGAGTATCTCGGGATCCGCGGGCGGGAGCTGCTTGGTCTCCTTCGGAACGAATTCCTTCATCTTCATGAGCCGGATATCGCCGTTTTCGATACCCCTCTTAAGGTACGCGCGGCTTACCTTGATAGCCTGTTCGCTCATCAGGGGATCGTAGGTAAAATAGAACTTTCTGATCCTCGATGTCTGGGGCAAAGTGCCGTTGATCCTGTTAACATATTCATATATCTCGTCAGTTTCCTCAGAGGTGGCGTTATTGTCGATCCTTACAACCATGGCAAGGACTTCGCCGTCGCTCCTCGTCTCGCCGTAGCAGGAGAAGTTCCTGGCATGAGGTATCTCAAACAGCTGCTCGACCATATCGGGATTGATATTCTCACCGTTGTCGCCTATGACGAGGTCTTTCTCGCGGCCTTTGATGAACCAGTAGTCCTTGTCGGAACTCGCGATATCCATGGTATCAAACCACTCGCCCCGCTCCTGTATGACGCCGTCGATCATGATCTTTTTGCTCAGGGATTCGCCCTTGACCAGGAGCGTTCCGTGATCGGAGACCTTATATTCGATACTGCCTATGGGATGGCCGACGGAATTCAGGTTCCTCTGCTTCGGCAGCGGACGAAGCTCGACCGAAGTGATCCCGATCTCGCTCATGCCGTAGCCGTTATGGAGCGGGTAGCCGATGCCGTTGAACATCTTGAGCGCCGACTCCCTGAGGTAGCTTCCTCCGCTTATGCAAAATACGATGGATGGTCCGAAGATCGAGTCGGTCACTTCGCCCATAATGAACTTCGCGATATTGGTGCCCGCGTACGGGAAGATGTTCTGAAGAACCGTGCAGAACCTGATGCCGTTCCTGAACATCCGTCTCTTGCGCGCAGGGCGGCGGTTGATCTCGGCTAATGCCTTCTTCTCGATGGTGTGCCAGAGCGCCGGAACCGCGAAGATGTGAGTGACTTCGTGCCTCCTGCAGGTCCGGACGATCGTATCAGGCGAATAGTTCTTAAGAAATACGAATGTCCTTCCGAAGAAAGCGAACCAGAAATAGACCGCGAACAGTCCGAAGACGTGGTAGAAAGGCAGGAACGCGAGCTGCTTGATGGCGCCGTTATAGCCTGTCGCCATTCTCGGGCTCTCCTTGACGATGCTCTCGGCATCAAGGATCTGCCTGCTCGTCTCCGCACCCGTGTAAAAGCAGATGGACTGGTGCAGCGAAGTCGCCGAGGTCGATATCGCAAACTCATTCTCGAAAACGTCCTCCGGACACTTCGGATATGAGTCATCCGTCAGGTCGAACTCCGAAAAGTCGATGAAATCACCCTTGAGCTTTGTCTCCTTCATGCCGATGATCGTCTTTATGCCGAGGGTATCGAGTATCGACCGGGACAGGCTCAAAGGATGGCGGCAGTTCACGAGAAAAGGCCTGTTGCCGCTCTTTAAGATGGCCCAGAAAGCCACGATCCACTCGAGACAGTTCTCCATCTCAAGGGCGACATAGCCGTGCGTGGCGCCCGTTTTCGAGAAGAGGAAGGCGGAGGCGTTTTCTATGTAGCCCTTTACTTCCGCGTAGCTGTATTTTCTGATCCTGTAGTCAATCTCGGTCTCTGCGAGGATCAGGCCGTTGTCGCGGAACATGATCTCGTAGATAGCCTTAAAGTCGCGCTCTGAAGAAAGGAGCGCATTGATGTTGTAATCGATGTAATCCTGTAATTCCTTCTTGATGCGCACTTATCCGACAAACTCCTTTATGGCGTTATCGTAAGCCTCCTGATTGTTGATCCTGAGGTGCGAGTGGGCACCCTTGTCGAACCAGACGATCTTCTTTTTGAGGGAAGTGCACGTGTCAAAGAGCTTCTGGCTCTTCTCAGGCAGCGAGAACAGGTCCTCCCTGCCGTAAAGGAACAGTACCGGCATGTTGCCGATCTCCTTGACGAGCCTGATCGGAGCCTCCTCGCGGAGCCTGGCACCGGTGTTTTTCTGTATATGGTAAAGGCACATCGGAAGGATCGGATAGACCGGCTTCTTCTCGTACTTGATGTGCTCCCTGAATGTCTCTTTGAACTTGATGAAGCAGCCTTCGGTGATGATGGCCTTGATATTGCCCCTCTTCGTGGCATTTTTGGCAGCGAGAAGGCCCGTAACCGTACCTACGCAGATGCAGTGAAGATAGACCTTCTTTATGCCGTGCTTCTCTTCGAGCCAGATGAGCCACTTGTCCAGGTCTCTGTGCTCGTAATGGCCGAGCGAGTGGTATCTTCCCTCGCTGCTGCCGTGGGAACGCGGATCTACGGCGAGTATGTTCATGCCTGCTTCCCAGTACGGCTGGTCAAAGTAATATCCGTACATCAGGCCTTCCGCTCTTCCCGGGATAACGATGACACAGCGATCAGAGCCGTGATCGTAATACTCGGCGTGAAGTTTGAGGCCGTCGTTCATGATGTCTACGGGCTGCTTTTTGTCCTTGATGGTCTCGGCAAATGCCAGTCCCTCGTTCCACATGCGGACCTGTTCCTCGTTGTCCTGATAGGTACAGTCGTTTCCGAATTTCTCGGGAGTGGTCCTGACGACCTGTTCCTCATAAACCTTGACCGCGATCGGATTGAGAATGATCAGCATAGCTGCCACGCTTCCCAAAAGAAGGATCGCGATAATGATCGCCGCTATTGCCCATCCGCTTATCATAAGCTGAACCATACGATTTGCCCTCACTTTACTGCCTGTTGCATTTCTATATATTATAAAGGTTCAAAACAGTTTGATTGTCAAGACATTTTTTGTTAAGATACAAAGAACGCTAATAATATTGCGCGTATATAACTATCGGCTTGGGGAGGAGTTTTTTATGAGCTTTGTAATTATACCGGATACCGCCTGCGATCTTGAGAAGGATCTCCGTGAGAGATTCGGGATCGAGGATTATCTGAGAGGAACTATCTATTATCCGGACGGACACAGTGAGCCTATCTCACTTGACTGGGAGAAGATCACACCGGACGAATATTATTCATCCATGAAGGGCCACAACGTTCTTTATAAGACCGCCAGCGTTCCGATGGGTGAGGTCAGGGAAGTCTTTGAGAGACATCTCGAAAAGGGTGAGGATATCCTCAGTATCTCTCTTTCTTCAGGACTTTCCACCTCTTTCAACGAATCAGAGCTCGTTGCCAAGGAGCTTCGTGAGAAGTATCCTGACCGCAAGATCTTCTGCGTTGATTCACTCCGCTATTCGACATCACTTGCCCTTCTCGTCATAAAGGCATGCGAGAAGAAGCAGGCAGGCGCTACGATCGAAGAGACATATGAATATATCGAGAGCATCAAGAGAAATATCCACCAGATGGGCTTCATGGACGACCTCTACTTCCTTGCAAAAGTAGGCCGTGTCTCCAACTTCAAGGCTTTCTTCGGAACACTCGTCGGCGTTGCTCCTCTTGCAGATTTCAACAAGAACGGCGTATCTGAAGTCATCGCCAAGGCTAAGGGCAGAAAGGCCGCAAACAAGGCAACCGTCGAATATATGAAGAAGTTCATAACTGATCCGGAAGATCAGATCATCTTCGTCGCACATTCCCTCCGTAAGGAATTTGCCGATATGCTCGCTGAGGATATCGAGAAGACATTCCATCCGAAGGAGATCATCATGAACAACGTAGGTATGGCCTGCGGTGCGAATATAGGACCCGGCCTGTGCTGCGCATACTTCATGGGTAAGCCTGTCAGCGAGACACTTGAGGAAGAAAAGAAAGTCTTAAACGAGATCGTGGAGAATCTCAAGAAATAAAAAGGAGCTAATATGAGCAAGAAGTTTACTATCCTCGTGGATTCAACCGCCGACCTCGGCAAGGATATCCGTGATAGATACGATATCGATTATGCACCTATGAACTACGTACTCGACGATGTCGAGTACAAGGCTTCCCTCGACTGGGAATCCCATAGCGCCAAGGAATTTTATGATCTTATGAGAAACGGCAAGATCATGAAGACAACCCAGGTACCGGGTCCCGTATACGAGGCCAAGTATCAGGAATGCTTTGACAGGGGCGAGGATGTCTTATATATCTCATGCTCGTCTGCTCTGTCAGGTTCCATCAATATGGCTAAGATGGTCGCTGAGGAATTCCTGGAAGAACATGCCGGAATGAAGATAATATGTGTCGACCCTCTCATCAGTTCTCTCGGACAGGGCTATCTCGCTATCAAGGCAAGCGAGCTCCGTGCCGAAGGCAAGACGATCGAAGAAGTTGCGGAATATATCGAGAACAACCGTCTTAAGGTCCACCAGATCGGTATCGTTGCCGACCTGAAGTTCCTTAAGCAGTCCGGCAGGGTTACAGCCACGAGCGCTTTCTTCGGTAATATCTTTGACGTCAAGCCTATCCTTATCTCCGATACAAAGGGTCAGAACCTCGCGGTAAAGAAGATCAAGGGCTTCAGGAACGCTCTTATCGAGACGGCTCAGGACGTAAAGAACGAAGCGATCGATCCTTCCTCGCAGACGCTCTTCATCTCTCACGCCGATTGTCCTGAGGATGCCGAGTTCTGGAAGAACGAGATCAATAAGCAGTGTGCTTTCAAGGATTGCTATATAAGCAATATCGGACCGATCGTCGGAGCTTCCGTAGGTCCGGGTACCATTATCGCCTACTACATCGGCGACGAAGTAACATTATAAGAAACAGGAAACAACTGATCAGACATGAAACATTCCATTATAGATGCCGGGATGCTCGCGGCAATGCTCAAGGGCGGCTATCAGGAGCTCCTGAGCCAGAGAGATATCATAAATAACCTTAACGTCTTCCCTATCCCTGACGGGGATACCGGTTTTAACATGGGCCGGACACTCCAGGGCGGTATCGAGACGATCAGAGAGGATTCCACATTCAAGGAGATGATGAAATCCTTTTCGAAAGGTACCCTGATGTCGGCACGCGGCAATTCCGGTGTTATCCTGTCGCAGTTCTTCAGAGGCTTTGCCAAGGGTCTGACGGATATTGACGCAATGTCCGTCTACGACTTTACGGGCGCCATGGGAAGCGGCAGGGATCAGGCATATTCAGCGGTGGTAAATCCCGTGGAAGGGACCATGCTCACGCTTATGACTGACGGATATAAGTGTCTTACAAACGGCGACGTCCTCGACTTCGAGGGGCTTTTCGAGACCTTGATACCCGAGCTCGAGGCATCCCTTCAGAGAACCCCGTCCCTCCTCGACGTGCTGGCCGAGTCAGGCGTAGTCGACAGCGGCGGAGCAGGATTCCTCGCGATCTTCAAGGGAATGGCAAGGGCCCTGAGCGGCGAGTCTGTTGAAACAGCCGAAGCCGCTTCGGAAGAGGCTCCTGCCTCATCAGTCATGCTCCTTGACGAGAACTCGGAAGTCGAATTCGGATACTGCACCGAATTCATCCTCCAGCTCTTCTCGAAAAAGACCGACCTCGATTCATTTGACATCGATGCCTTTATCGAAGAGCTCAAAAAGCTCGGCGACTCCATCGTTGCAGTCCGCGACGAAGAGCTCGTAAAAGTCCACATACACACGAAGACGCCTGAAGTGCCGCTTGCTTTCGCGCACAGATACGGCGAATTCGTTACTCTCAAGATCGAGAACATGACGGTACAGCATAACGAGGTTATCGCGGAACATTCGGACAGCGCTGCAGCGACCGCACCGGTTCCTAAGAAGATGAAGCACCAGAAGTTCGGTGTTGTCACGACGGCTTCGGGCGAGGGCTTCATCAATTACTTCAAGGATCTGGGCGCCGATGTCGTCATAGACGGCGGCCAGACAAATAACCCGTCCACGGAAGACTTCGTTAATGCCTTCAAGCAGATCGATGCCGACTACATAACCGTGTTCCCGAACAACTCGAACATAATCATGGCAGCCGAACAGGCAGCTTCTCTCTATAAGGATTGCGATGTAAGGATAGTTCCCACCAAGTCACTGGCGGAAGGCTATTCCTCAATGTCACTTATGGATAAGTACGCTTCAGACATTGATGAGTTTATGCGAAGCGTCACTTATGCGCTCGGAAACGTAACTACGGCTCTGGTCTCCACTGCCACGAGAGATGCCGAGATGGACGGTGTCAGGATCCGTAAAGGCGACTATGTCGGGATCATCGACAAAGAGATCCGCATCTCGGGCGATTCCAAGCTCAACACAGCCATCAATCTTCTCAAAGGTGACGAGGAGATAGCGGATAAGGATGTCATAACCGTTTTCTACGGTAAGGACGTTACCGAAGCTGAAGCAAACGATCTCGAGAACATGCTCATGGAGGAATTCCCTCTTCTTGAGATCGGTATCGTTCCCGGACTTCAGGATGTCTACAGTTTTGTAATAGCGATCGAATAAAGATCCGGATTGGAGGTTTCATTATGAAAAAGATCCTGCTTGATACTTATGGTGCAGACTTAGGCGAAGAAGAGATCATCTTCGGCGGAATCGACGCCTTAAATGAGATCCCTGATCTCTTTATCGAGTTTTACGGCACTGAGGAACTCATAAGATCCCTCCTCAGTGATGCAGGCATAGATGAATCTCGCTACGCCGTTTTCGGAGCAACGGATTTTATCACCAATCACGATAATCCGATGGATATCTTCAGGAGCAGGAATGATTCCTCCATGGCATTGGCACTCAATGCCCTTAAAAAGGACAATAAGGCGCTGGGTCTTTTAAGTGCGGGTAATACCGGTGCCCTCATGGTCGGTTCCATATCAAGGATCGGACTTGTTCACGGCCTGTCCGCACCTGTCCTCTGTTCCCTTATACCAAGTCCCGCAGGCACCTGGACGGCGCTTCTTGACTGCGGTGCCCATCTGACTCCGTCGGCATCCGATCTCGTTCTTTTCGCGAAGCTCGGAGCAGAATTCTATACCTCAAGATTCGGCGTGAAAAAGCCGAAGGTCGGCATCCTGTCAGTAGGTGCCGAGAAGAGCAAGGGAAACTCCCTCACTATCGAAGCACACAGGCTCCTTTCATATTCGGACCTGAACTTCATCGGAAATGTTGAAGGAAACGACGTTCAAAACGGCCGTTGCAACGTCATCACAACTGACGGTTTCTCGGGAAACGTACTCCTTAAGGCGATCGAGTCGGCAGGAATGCTCTGTGCCAACATGCTGGGCGACAAGGATCCTGAGCTTTATTCCAAGATGCAGGACAACTTCAACTTCACGGAACTCGGAGGCGCATATTTCCTCGGCATCAACCGCGTAGTCGTAAAGATGCACGGTGCCGGAAACAGGAAGACTGTCGTATCATGCGTAAAACAGCTTAAGAGGAAATGATCTGACATACCTAAACTTTATCTTTCCTTGTTGATGTCTTTATACTGGGCTATATGCATTCCCTTGCGGAAGTAATATTCTATCGGCAGAAGTGCTGCTACCACTATGCTCAGCGCTACAATAAGCGGCATGCTCTTGAATACAAAATGAAGGATCGCGACGCCGGCCGTATAGATGGAGAATCTGAATATCGAGTAGATTATGCTCCTCAGACCGTCGTTATATTTGAAACGCCTGAGGACGATAAACCTGTAATAGATCACGCTGATGAAGGTACAGCCTATGCCGAATCCCGGAACATGAAGGAAGAACAGCTTGTACTTAAGGAGAAATGAGACGGCGATCATTATGGCTACCCAGGTGATAACTGATACGAAGGACGGCCATGCAGTCGAGAACAGCCTTCTGTAGATAAGGATCGTGTCCTTGACGGGATTAAAATGCGAATCTTTGTTGTCGTCGATGTAGATCGCTTCGATCGGGATCGTCGTGATCGGAATCGACTGCTTATCGGCATAGAAGAGCACATTGAGCTCGTAATCGTACTTGTTTCCGCGGACTCTCGTAAGCCATTCGGCATCCTCGATCGTGAAGCCTCTTAATCCGGACTGGTTATCCGTAAAATAGTGCCCCGTAAGGATCGTATAGACAAACTTGGACAGATCGTTACCGAACCTCGAGCGGAAAGGGATCTTACCTTTTCTGATGCGGACGGTGAGGACAAGCCTCGCCTTGTTTTCGAGCTCGGCCCTGACCTTGTCTATATCTTCCACGCGGTGCTGGCCGTCTGCGTCTGCGGTTATGAATATCCTGCATTCCGGGAAGAATTCTTTGATACGGGAGATGCCGTGCTTCAGCGCGGCTCCCTTGCCCATGTTACGCTCATTGGCTATTACGCTGGTGTTGGGGTATAAAGCTGCCTTGTCGAAGATATCCTTATATTTCTCTCCGCTGCCGTCGTCTACTACGAGTACGCCGTAACCCTGAAACGACAGGGTCTTAACGAGCTCAACAAGATTTGTGTTGGGCTCAAAAGCCGGAATAACGACAACGCACATATAAGTCTCCTACCTCCACTGACTCCCTTGATTATCGCACACTTTCATCGATAAAGGAAATCACCTTGTCCATGAGAACGTCGTCAGTCAGGATATCCACGTGCCCGTCCTTGCCCGGGGTACTGTTGAGGATATAGTCGACTTCGTCGTTCGTATCATTCTCCTCGATCTCGTCCTTGTGGGAGTAGACAGAGTACTCGTCCACGGCGATCTTCTCGTCGTTGGCCCCGTGGATCACAAGAGTCGGGATCGTCGTCTTGTCAAAAGCTTCCACCGCATCGGCGTCCACATAATCCTTTTCGAAAAGAACGAGCTGATAAAGATAGAGCATAGGATAATTTGCATAGGCAAAATTGCCCATCAGGTCGACAGCCGGCTCCATGATCCCTTCCATGGCGCTGTTGATGCCTCCGACGGAAACGATCGCATCTATATCGTGCCCGAAAAGCGATGCGCTGCAGACGGAGTAGCCGCCCCTGCTGTGGCCGAAGAGCGCGATCTTGCCGTAACCGAACTTGCCCTGTTCCTCTATGAAGGTTAGAGCTTCGTCAAGATCGACCAGTTCCTGTTCAAAACCTACCGAGGAATCGCCCTCGCTCGTACAGCTTCCTGTCGTATCGAAGGTGAATACGCCGTAGCCTCTGTCACTGAACTTCTTTATCTGAGGAAGATATTCGTCGCAGCTGGCGTTGAAGCCCGGAGCCAGGACGATGAGAGCCGTCTTGTCTTCGTTATCGTACAGATATCCCTTGAGGGTATTTTTGCCGACCTTGAAGTCGTATGTCTTTCTGGAATCAACGAGGGACTTGAACTCAGGTGCTATCACAACGGTGTTGTCATATCTCGGAAACATTGAATCGTAGATGATCTTTGTTACGATCGGACATGCAAGGAGATTGAGCAGGATGAATATCAGGATTATGCGGATTATGATTTTCTTGCGCTTGCTTGTTTTCATATCAATTTTCCTTTATGATAGTAATACTTTTGAGGGGAGTCCCAAGCATGTATTTTACACCAAACAAAGACTTTAAGATATGTCCGGATGAGGAGTATCCTGATTTTATCGCGAGAATAACACCTGTTCTTGAAGACAATTCCGAGACAGGGGACTTTGAGTCATTCGACGGACTTAAGCTCCGCTACAGATTTTTTAAGGTAACAGATGCCAAGGCATCGATCGTTATTCTCCACGGCGTTACCGAGTTTTTGCAGAAGTACTATGAGATGGCCTGGTATTTCCTGAATTCAGGCTATAATGTATTCCTTTTCGATCAGAGGGGGCACGGGTATTCCGGAAGAGAGGTTCCGGGCGAGCACCTGACCCACGTCAAGGACTTTGAGGACTATGTTAAGGACTTGGATGCCCTCATCAAGGGCCTCGTCGAGCCGAATTCCGACGGAGTTCCCGTATATCTCATGTCACATTCCATGGGCGGGGCGGTCGTCTTTTTGTACCTTGCCGAGTACCGGAACAACATCAGGAAGGCCGTCTTCTGTTCGCCGATGATACAGCCGAGGACCAGCTTCATCCCGCGTCCGATGACGCTCAGGTTTGTTAAGAAGCAGATAAAGAAAGAGGGGCTCGAGGCGAGGTTTGTCCACTCGGGTCAGTGGAATCCGAATCCTGTTTTCGATAAGAGCACGGATATGAGCTACTACAGGTTCCTGACAAACCTCAATACGAGGCGCGCCGACTGGCATTACCAGAACTCGTCGTCGACCAATGCCTGGCTTCTGGAGGCTGTCAATGTCAGGGACAAGCTCCTTGACAGGTCTCTCATGTCGAAGATCAGCACGAAGATGCTCCTGATGTGCTCAAAGGACGACAAGCTCGTGGTCACGAGGACGACTTACAAGTTCGCGAGGAGTAATCCCAACATTACGCTCCTCGAGATACCGAACTCCAAGCATACCATCTACACGAGTTCCTATGAGGCTATCACGGCTTTCTATAAAAATGCTATCGACTTTTTCGATAATTGACGGAGATAAAAGATGAAGTGGAAGCAAAGACATGACATACTGAGATACATGGAATCGAGTCAGTACATTGACAAGGACGATCCCAAGGTAAGGATCATCGCGCAGTACTGTTACGAGCGTGCGGTCAATGCGATAAGCAGGAACGATCCCGAAGCCTACTTTGATCCCGAGTATGAGATCGCGCGCCAGTGCTTTCTCCTTGTAAGGGACGAGATCAAACATTCCCACGATATAGGCTCATCCAAGGTGGTGCTCCGCGCTTCCCGCGTTCTCGAGGCGAAGGAAGGGCTCTGCTTCGCGAAGAGCAATCTCCTCTGCGCACTCCTTCGCGCCAACTCGATCCCGGCGGGCATCGGCTATCAGTACTTAAGACTCGATACTCCCGACTCGCCGCTTATCCTTCATGCACTGGTATTCGTCTATTTTGAGGCGATCGGATGGATAAGGCTCGACGCCAGAGGAAACAGGGACGACATCCATGCAGAGTTCTCGCCTGATCCTTCATGTGAGAAGCTCGCCTTCGTTCCGGATCCGGGTCTCGGGGAACTCGATATCCCGTTCATATACGCATCGCATGACAGGTCGGTCATCATGAAATACAACCGTCACGACGATCTGAACGACCTGTGGAATGACCTGCCCGACAAGCTCTCGGGTAACGAATAAGCACTTGACAAAAGGGGCTTCGTGCCTCATAATATCAAAGTTGCACGGCGCCATAGCCAAGTGGTAAGGCAGAGGTCTGCAAAACCTTTATTCCCCAGTTCAAATCTGGGTGGCGCCTCCAACATTAAGAGATGTCTCAAGATCCTTGGGACATCTTTTTGTTTGTCTTGTTTTTTGTTCGCGAAAAAAAAATTCTACAAATGTAGAAAAAACTATTGACACCCTTGTTCTACACTTGTAGAATGACGATGTGGCTACAAGATTGAAACGAAGGATCCTTTGTATAACAATGCACTTTGCATGTTTTATTGAAAGGAGAAAAACCTATATGAAAAAAGCATTAACGCTGGCAACGGCGGTACTTACAGTATCTACTCTTTGCAGCATCATCGCACTTCCGGTATCCGCGAGCACCAAGCCTTTGCCGGCCGCTGATAACAGGACCGTCACTGTCACTTACAACAACAAGGCAGCAACGCCTGTCAAGAACGACGATCAGTATTACGCAACATTCCTGTTCGTATCAAACTGTCAGCACCAGATCGGTGTAAATGATGTCGTAACCTACGTCAGGGAAACTGATTATTACCTGTCCCACAACTTCACGGCATGCGATTACCTTGACAGGGTATTCAGCTCCAGGCAGTTCCTCACCAAGACATATAAGATGAATGACAGGACCTACATCAATACGGTCTACAGGATCGTCCTCAACCGCCTCCCTACCTCAGCCGAGATGAACCGCGCCCTTCTCTTCCTCTCGAAAAAGAGCAGTGACAGAGTTCTTCTGAACGGCTTCATCCTCCAGCGCGCATATACGGTAAATGCTTTCTACAGTGCATATCCTGATCTGGATTACGGTGATCCGTATGACGATGATCTTATCTGGAATATGTGGTGATACATGACCTAAGCCAAAGATACGGCCCGCGTTCATCTTAAGCGCGGGTCTTTTTACTGTCTGGAACTTACGTATACTTCCCTGTCGCCTATCTTTGCGGAGACAAAGCCCGTATCATATGCTTCTTCGAGAAGACGGCAGTTAACGGCTTCACCGGGCGCACCTGACGAGAGTATCTTCCCGTTCTTCATGAGGATGATATTATCCGCATAAAGGCTCCCCAGATTGATGTCGTGAAGAACGACGATGCAGGATCTTTTGAGGCCGGTCAGGACGCTCATCAGCATATCGGCATGTTTGACGTCGAGATTAGCCGTAGGCTCGTCAAGGAGCATCCACGGCGCGTTCTGCGCGAGGGCGCGCGCTATGAAGACACGCTGCTTTTCTCCCGAACTTAAGGTGTCCGTATTACGGTCGGAGAAACTGTCGATCTCCATGTCCCTCATCGCTTCTTTTATGAGTCTTTTGTCCTCTTCGTTCTCCCTGACGTAGAACTTCGTTCTGTCATATCTTCCTAGGGAGACAACGTCCCTTACGGTCATGCTAAGGCTCCCGAATGTCTCCTGAGGAACGTAGGCAATGGGCATTTTCGAGGAGAAGGAATCTACTATGTGGCGAAGGAGCGTCGTCTTGCCGCATCCGTTGGGTCCGAGTATTACGGTGAGCTTGCCTTCGGGGATCGTCACCGTCACGTCATCCAGGGCCTTGAACGAACCGTATGCGCGGGTCACGTTCTTAAGTTCCAGATTCATCTCATCCTCCTTTCCCTCAGAAGGTTCCTGAGCATGAGGTAGAGGAAGTACGGTGCGCCGATAAGGCTCGTCAGGGCGCCGATTGCAAGCTCGCCCGGAGCTACGACCGTTCTTGCCAGCGTGTCGCAAAGGAGCGTGAAGACCGCGCCGACGAGGAAACACATCAGGAGCTTACCCCTCATCTTGTAGACTCTCATGAAGTTGACGCAGTGAGGGATGATAAGTCCCACAAAGCCGATGATGCCGCTGTTTGCGACGCAGAATGCCAGGAGTACCGAGCAGGCGCAGAGAAGTATCCCCGTGGTCCTTGATGCCGATACGCCAAGTCCCGTGGCAGCCTCGCGTCCGAGTTTCAGGACGTCGACTCTGGGTGCCATGAATATCAGAACAGGAAAGATTACCGCGACCACAACCGCCATGGTGACCGTCTTCTGAGCCGTCGAACTCGAGAAGGAACCGAGCATCCAGAGATAGACCTGCTCCATGCTCTCACGGTGGAGCGTCATGAGGAGCGTAATGAGAGCGCTCAGGATGGAGCTAATCGCGATGCCTGCAAGGAGCGTGGAATTGAGGTCATGCTCGCCGCTGATCCTCGCGATGTTATATACGAGGAACCACGCCAGGACCGCGCCTCCCATTGCTCCGAGATATAATCCCGAGAATCCCATGAAAGAGAAATTGATGTTGAATACTATTATCAGAGCCGCGCCGAATGCGCTTCCCGAAGATATGCCGAGTATGGACGGATCCGCCATCGGGTTCTTAAAAAGTCCCTGCATGAGCGCGCCGACCATGGAGAGCCCTCCGCCTACGAGGACAGCCATGCATATTCTCGGGAAACGCACTTTGTTTACGATCGTATCAGTAGCCTTGGAAACTTCGGTAAGCCCCGTCACCGCGCCGATGACATCCCTGACCGGGATCCTCACGCTTCCGAGGCAGCACGAGAAGGCCATCACCGCAATGAGGATGACGACCGCTATGATCACTTTATACCAAACGTTGTGCCTTTTCTTTTCCATAATAAGATATACTCCTTCTTTCCGATCGCTCGAAAAGAAGGAGTTATTATTTTCAGTTATGCAGCCTGAGCTTCTTCAGCCGCTGCTTCCAAAACGAGCTCATGAACGAGCTTCAGACCTTCAACGATACGAGGTCCCTGACGCTCAAAAAGGTTGCTGTCAACGATGATGACGTTGCCGTTCTTTACTGCCTTAAGGTCAGCATAATTCTCGCTTGTCGTAAACTCATCATAGGCCCATGCCGAGATAAGGACATAATCAGGATCCGCAGCGATCAAAGCTTCGAGGCTGTACGCCCAGCCCTTGGCATCTGCTGCTGCATTCTTAGCGCCTGCAAGCTCGATGATGTCGTTGATGAACGTGTCGCCGCCCGCAGTGTACTCGCCGTACTCGCCGCAGCCCATGCAGTAGTAAACGGATATGTCGCAATCGACCTTATCGTTAACGATCTGATCGACCTCTGCCTTGATGTCTTCAATAAGTGCAGCTGCCTCATCAGGAGCGCCGACGATGTTGCCGACTGTTGAGATAACATCATAGATACCCTCAAACGATTCCTCGTCGATGACGATGGCTACATTATATCCGAGTTCCGTAAGCTGATTAAAGGACTCCTCAGAGAAGATCGAGGATGTGAGGACCAGGTCAGGCTCGAGAGCAACGATCGCCTCGATGTCAGGCGAATAGATATCACCGACAGTAGGAAGCGAAGCTGCCTCCTCAGGATAATCACAATAGATCGTTCTTCCGACAAGCTTGTCGCCCTTGCCGAGTGCATATACGATCTCGGTCATTACAGGCGATACGGATACGATCCTCTGAGGCTCTGACTCGATGACTACGTCGTTTCCGTAAGCATCGGTGAATTCATAGAAATGCTTGAATGCCGTCTCAGCACGAGACTCCTGCATCGTCTCGGAAGCGGTTGTTGCGGCCGCTGTTGTTGTCTCCTCCGTCTTCTGATCCGAGCAGGAAGCAAGAACTCCCAAAAGCATCACAAAAGACAAAGAAAGCGCAATTACCTTCTTCATAATAACTCTTTTCCGAACAATGCCGCCCACCGCAGCAAGTCCAAAACAAAAACTCATAGGCAGGTTTCCTGACTTGGGCCCGTTATCCGGTAAGCCGTCTTCTCCCTGATCGGAATGACATAATGGCCCGGCCTGAGCGCCTGACAGTAGCGGGGGCTGTCCGGGATTTGCACCCGGTTCCCTTTTACCTTCTTTTACGAAGCACCTACGGTGACATTATTATATTTCAACAGACCCCGGCGGGCAATGTTCACAAGTAAACAAGTATTGATATTGCCTCTTTTCGAAAAACAAATAAAATATACAAAGAAAGGCGGTTCTTTATGAAAAAAATAATAGCTTCCATAATTACAGCAGCATTCCTCCTTACAGGATGCGCGGCAACAGGTATTTCCGAAGATGCCACGATCGTCACCGAGACGACAACAACCGGGGCCACGACCACAGTCGAGCAGACTGAAGAAATCACAAAAGAGACCACCGAAGCAACAACTGAGTCAACGACTGAAGCTACGACTGAGGAAACCAAGATCGACAAAGACGGCACCTACACCTCATGCGATGATGTAGCCCTCTACATATATACTTACGGCGAATTACCTTCCAACTTCATGACGAAGAAGGAAGCCAAAAAGCTCGGCTGGGAGGGCGGTTCGCTCGAGCCATACGCTCCCGGAATGTGCATAGGCGGAGACTATTTCGGTAACTACGAGGGTCTCCTTCCCGAAAAAGACGGGCGCGAATACCACGAGTGCGATATCGACACTCTCGGTGAAGACAGCCGCGGAGCCAAGAGGATCATCTACTCTAACGACGGTCTCATCTATTACACGGAAGACCATTACTCAAGTTTCACATTGCTCTACGGCGAGGAATAAGGAGGATACCATGAGCGAAAAAGCTATCATCGATCTGTCAAAGATAACCACAAGAGCAGACCTTCACAGACTGCTTAAGGGCATGCTCCTGTTCCCTGATCACTACGGCAACAACCTGGATGCCCTCCACGATATCCTCACGACCAGACACCGCGTCATAATCCTGTCCAACACGGCTAACTGTTCGGACGAACTGAAAGAATACATCCCGCGCCTCATCAGAGTCTTCTCCGACTGTGCCCGCGAGAATAACGAGTTCTTCTATGAGGTACACGAAGGCGATGCTCCGCTGGAAGATGCCGACACCAGCACATTTGACTGACAGTCTATCTTCCCTTACCGCCGTACCACGTCCAATCTGACAGATGTGAGCCCTTGCCGTTCTCGTTGCTCTCGAGAGTCTTGAACTGAAATCCAATATGCTCGTCGGTCGATTCGATAAGCTCGACCTTGGACGTTGAATCAAAGTATTCATATAGATCCGGAGCGCCGTTTAATGGATTAAAACTCTCCAGCTCGACATCCTTGTACGCCTTGACGACCTTACTCGTACAAAAGCCCAAGGCAGTACCGGTAAGTAAGATTCCTGCATAAGCAATAATAAGGAACAGTTTGCTGAGCATATCGTAGTTTCTCTGACAGACCATACCGAAGATCAGTATAAGGATCATTGCCAGGATCAATCCGGCTGAGGCCAGTATCCACGGAGTAGTGGCTTTGATCGTCTCTATCCATCTGCCGGTCTTCGTAGCCGGGAGTTCTCCGGAGATCTTTCCGGTCTGTCCGTTAATCGCTATCTGATAGGAATCGCCCTTATACTCATAATTCAGGAACCACAAAGGAAGAAGTGCATATCTTTGGCTTATGTTCTTGATATATGATTCGGATGAGTCCGCATCGATATCGGTATATATCTTATGCTTGTCGCCGCCCTTGGTCCTCGCGATCAGTTCGCCCGCCTGCGCAGCATACTTTGAGATCCTTATATCGATTACCTCCGTAAGATCCAGGGCATTTCTGTCATAACGGTCGGCATAGTATCCCGGAAGATAAGTATCGTCATAATCAACGAGCTCCGTAAAATCAAAAGGCTCTATCGAATTCATAAGGAAGTTGCTGATCTTGAACGATCCGTCGAACGGAACGTTCTTAACCTTAAATTTAACCTTGCGCTTGAAATTGAAGACGGCTCTCTGGGTCGGATCGTCCTGAACATATCCGAGTCCCACGGTATTAGCATAGCAGTCTGCATTGATCAGCCAGAACGGAACATAAAGACCCGTGATCTTGCTTATCGTGTTCTTGGACAAAAGATCCTTCGGCGAGTACTTGTTCTTTGTCTTTACCCACTCCTTAAAGATCTTAACTGCTTCTTCTTTCCCGACCTTAAACGGGATTATGTTGTCAGGACGGAATTCCTTTACAAGTCTTCTTCCGACTACTGAAGGGGATCCGCAGAACGCACAATAAGTGAGCGCCGTGTTCTCATTCGTAACAACTGTCGCGCCGCATGAACCACAGACAAATTCCCTCTTGTTCTCTTCTTCCTCTGAAGCTTCGTTTACATCAACGAACTTGAGCTTACCCGTTATATTAAGTGTTCCCGCCTCATAGACATTTCCGCAGCTCCTGCAGACCGATGCCTTGATCGCAGAATCGAACTTCAGTGCATCCCCGCATGTAGGACAATTAAGCGCGGTAGTAGCAGTATCCCAAATAGCCATAACCTGTCTCCGTTTTTCACAAAAATACATGATTATTATACTATATGGTAAAAAATTTAATATAAATCCAAGTCTGAATTATCCGCTTCTAACTTTCATGCCGCAGCTCGAAAAAATAAAACCTGCTAACAAAAATCAAGAGTTTGTTGGCAGGTTTTTCTTTGGTGCATTTTAGGCATGGCAAACAGACCGGAATCAAATCCGGTCTTTGTTTTAGCCTTAAAGATTTATGCTGCTTGGTAAACCTCCATCACTCGTGCGTAGTATATGCGCAGAAACTTGTTTAAGCCCGCTATCTTGGCCTGTTTCTTGCTTTTGCCCTCAGCTTCTTTCTTCAGGATGTAGTTGTATACG
>Ga0310786_10000725_pt1 | contig 52912 bp, 52 predicted proteins | sample AusTroGonzalo_MG_FD_203881 | JGI IMG/M metagenome (GOLD analysis project Ga0310786, IMG submission 203881) | Bovine rumen microbial communities from tropical cattle in Woodstock, Queensland, Australia - Gonzalo_03 (v2) (version 2) | ecosystem: Host-associated > Mammals > Digestive system >...
CTTGCGTTGTCGCTTGTCCGTTCGTCCGGCGGGACTCGCGCACATCGGTCGCCCTCTGCACGCCCCGCCTTCCTAACTGTATGTCGACTTCTTTACAGTGCAGACTCCTTTCATTCTGCTAGTTCAGTCGAGCTTTGCTCGGCGTACCTGTCCCCACGGAGTCTTTAACAATGCCACACGCCATTATTACAATGGCTTCTTGGGGTCTGTCCCCGCCAAGTTATCTTGCAGGATCACACAGTTTTTACCGGAAAACGCTACCGACGCGGGGGTCTGTCCCCGCGGATTCGCCGTGCAGAATACAAGCTTATAGACCTTCCCCGGAACGATGTTGCGCAAAGTCTGCGAAAGGCGGTTAGGAGCCTTCCCGCTGCGCGTGAAGAGGGCGAAATGCTCGCCTATTTCCGTGTCGCTACGCGCCATGCGGCACTGCCCCTTCTTGCCGCCATAGCCGACGCGGCGCTCAGTGCCGATTGCACCGCCCTCGACCGCATCGACGCGCCAGCCGGAGAGACCATCCATGAAATCGCCGTTCTCTACAATCTCGGGACGATAGCGCCAGCCCATCTCATCGGCAAGCGAATCCGTGCGGCCCTCAATGCAGTAGTGGTGGAATATCCTCGCCGTCCAACGCGCAATCTCCTCGTCGCAGGCGAGGGTTGACATGCCGGCGCCGCCGACGTCGGCGAACGCAGGATCAGTGGCGAGGCGACGGAGATACCTGTCGTAGCGCACCTTGATGTCCGCCTCAGGGCTCGAATCGCTGCTCCATCCGCCAAGCATCAGCCAGCCGCCGAATAGATGAATGATATGCGCCGGTCCCGACGGAATCGCCGCGCGCACCGACTCAACGTAGGCTAGAACGCGGCCTTCCTCGGCGTCGACGTCCGCCTCGGTGCGCTTGGTGCCGAGATACATCTCGGGAACGAGCATGCCGTGGCCGCCGCCGGTGTTCATCACGGCGGAAAGCGCCGAGACCTGCGACTGCAGATTCGTAAGCGACTGCCCAGGCAGGTCGCAGTAGTCGGCGAACATCGGGCGACCCTTTCCGTCCGCGACCATTTCCCACGTCGCTTCCGCAAAGGCGTCCATCTCCTCCGCAGGCGAATTTACCTTGTGCTCGTCGACTTCGAGCGGAAGGCCGTCGCGATAGGCGGCGGAACCAGTCAAATGGCCGCGCATCTTTTCGAGGCTCGCGCGCAGCTCCAGATTGGACGGGCGGATGTCCGCCGCCGCCATGGAGCGCTTGCCGCGCTTCTCAAGCTCTTCGTTCCCCATCGCCATGCGTCCCTCGGCCGAATCCTTCCGCCAGTTTCCGCCCATCGTGAACGTATTAAACGATGTAAAAATCCATTTGCGGAAGAAGTCGAAGCCGTATCCCTGCGGAGGATTCCGGACGTCCGTCCTTTCGTTCGCAAACGAGCGCGCCGTTATCTTGAGCGGTTTCACGAGTCTGATAAATAGCCGCCCGCCCTTCGCTGCGCCTTCGACACGAAGGCGGTGCCGTCCCTCCTTCAGCCAACGCATCGTCTCGGAGGGTTCGTCAGGACGGAACACCACAACCGGCTCTTCGCCGGAATCCAGATATGCCTTAGCCTCCGCATACGGCTTATCAAATCCGACAAAAACCCATCCGTCGCGAGGATTGTCAAAAAGAGTCTCCCCGTCAACAAGCGGTGCGTTCACAAGTTCCGTCACGAAGTTGTTAAGCCGCCTGCCAGTCGCTTCCGCGCGCTTTGCCCGCGCAGTAATCGCATACCGGTTGCGGCAGACCTCCTCACCACCGGCTTTTGGCACAAGCGCAATCTCGATTTCGTGCTTGCCCGCCGCGACCGCGCCGAACGAAACTGACGCGCGCCTGTCGCGGCCAAGCGCCGCGCTAACCGCCGCGCCGCCGTCGATCGTCGCCGAGACTTCGAAACTCTCCGCCGCTGAGCCGAGTTCGCCGACCGAATAGAACGTCATGCGCCCCGTCGCCGCGTCCACTTCGTCCAGCATCGGATCCACCGGCACCATGCGAGGTGTCGGAAGCGATGCCGCCCAAAGCGTTCCCGCCGCCGACAGCACGGCAATGGCAACTGCGGCTAAACGCCTGCAGACGCCCCTTTCGATTCCTGTTTCAGTCTTCATGTAGAGAATTATACCACACTCAAGGCCCCGTCCGCATCCCCCACTTCTACGGGGCCTTTTCCATCTTTGGCTTCCTCCAACGAGTTCCACAAGCTAACTTCAGCTTTGCGGTTCTCTTCGCGTTGTTTCGCACCATGTTGATAGACGAGCCAACAATCATTCGCGATTTGCGATCATCACTTCTTTAACGGCTGAATTATACCAAAATTCCCTGCCCCTTGTGAGCGCGAGCAATTCACCAGCAAAAAATTCACGGCGTTGGATTCCAGCAGTTCAAGATTCCCACATCGTTATTGTACAATCAATTATGGTGCCTGTTTACTTGCCGCGGTCACATGCCTTGCCATCTGCCGAATGTCGCGTAGAACGGCGCAAACTTGCCGCTCTCCTCGACCGGGCGACGGGTGCTGCCACGCCCTTCTAGAATAGCAAATACAAGCGCGCGGAACTTGCCGGCGAACTCGGCCTCGGCAAAGACACGGCAGAACTGGTCTGCAACGGCATCGCACGGAAGCTTGTTCACGCCGCAGCCGAAAGCACCGAGGACAATGCTGTCGCCGTTCAGGAGCGCATTTCTGTCTCCGAGTCCGACAAGCTTCCCGCCCGGAAGCCGATAACCCCAGTGATGGAACACGGCGATGTTGTTGCGGTACACCGCCTCCATAACGCGCTTGGCGCCAAAACGCCCGCCGTTCTTGATGGAATCCTTGGCTTCTTCAACATTCCAATCTGTCATCACGCCTCCCCAAACACAACCGACAGCAGTTCCGCGTCTGCCGGGCAGAATTCTAGCGTGGACATCTCTTCCGGCGTAAACCAGCCGAGTTCGGAATGTTCGAGCGGATGATCCCTCCTACCACTTCAATGACACGCATTCCGATAGTCGCATTTCCTTCAGCCTTCATGTTGTCCGCCTTTGACTTGAAGGCTATTATACCCTTTAATGTCACTATGGTTATGCAAAGCTTCGCAGATCGCGGCGAGAGATGTTTTCATGTCGGGGGGAAGAAGCTCCTCGACGTGGCTGCGGATCTCGGCGGGGACGCCCCAGAACGCGCTCGCCACCGCGCCTGCGATTGCGCCGATCGTGTCCGAGTCGCCGCCGATGGAGATCGCGTTGCGGATTGCGTCTTCAAAGTTCTCCGCCTCGAAGAACGCCTCCAGAGCCTGCGGTACGGAACCTTGGCAAGAGACATCGAACTCGTACGAAGGGCGGATTTCGTCAAGTGTGAAGTCGATCTTCCTGTAGGTCGATTCCACGTACTTCCGAATCTCGTCCTTGCCAGCGCCGGTGCGAGCCAAGAACACGCAGCCCGCCGTAACGCGCGCTCCGGCAAGCCCTTCCGGATGGTCGTGCGTCACGCGGGTGACGGCGTCCGAGAACTCGTGCGCCTCGTCCAGCGTCGACGCGAACCAGCCGCACAGACTCACACGCATCGCCGCACCGTTGCCCCACGAGTTGTATGGCTCTGGGCAATCTGATACGAGCCAGCGGCAAAACGCGCCGCCGTATCCCGCGCGCGGATGGCGCCGCCCCCATTCCTGCATTTTCTCGACGGCAAGGCGATCAAGGTCGCCGCCATTGCGCCGGCGCTCGAGCAGCGCCTCGCCGACTGCAAGCGTCATCACCGAGTCGTCAGTCGGACGGCACCCCGCGCCAAAGAGCGGGAAGTCCTTTGCCTTCACATTGTGCCACTCGTAGCGCGAACCGACGACATCGCCCACGATTGCGCCAATCGGCGACTTTTCAGACATACTATCTTCCTCCTTAATCAAGATTGACCATCTTTATTCATTCCCGACATTTTTTGACATCGGCAACAGGGCAATTTTTCCTTGTGGTCAACATTATACCAAAATATCGGACTTTGCAATATCCGCCAAAGGGCTCGCAGCGGCTAAAAGCCGATGCGAGCGGAGTGGACGCCGTCCTTCTTAATGGCGCACTCCTCCTTGAGGGCCGCAACGCGGTCCGCGTTCGTGACCTCGCCGCCGAGATAGAACTGCTCCTGGCGGACAGTGCGGAAGTCGCCCGGCGCGAGGTTGCGGAGCTCTTTCAGCACAGTGAAGTCCTCGTCGGCGAGCTCCGACTTGAACATCCGCTCGAAGAAGAGCCGCTTGCCGGCATCGTCCAGGTAGTCGAACTCCAGCTTGAACGTGAAGCGGCGCATCACCGCCGCGTCGAGGTTCTTCGAGAAGTTCGTCGCCGCGACCATTACGCCGTCGAAGTTCTCCATCTGCTGGAGAAGCTCGTTCACCTGCGTAATCTCCCAGCTGTGGCTCGCGCCGGAGCGGTCCTGGAGGAGTCCGTCCACCTCGTCGAAGAAGAGGATTGCGCGCTCGGCCTCGGCGCGGCGGAAGGCCCGCGCGATGTTCTGCTCCGACTCGCCCACCCACTTCGAGAGGAGTTCGCTCCCCTTCACGACGATCACCTTGCGGTCGAGGGCCTTGCCGAGGTACTTAACGAACTCGGTCTTGCCGGTGCCGGGAGGCCCGAAGAGGAGGACGTTCATCCTCGGCTTGTCGGCGTCCGCCGCGGCGAAACCCGCGTCAAGGTAGTTCCGAGCGGCCTTCACCACGTTCTCGAGCTTGACCTTGCCCTTGATGTTCAGCCCCTCGAGCGAGTAGTCCTTCGCGGGGAGGAATCCGCTGCCGTTCTTCACCCCCATGAGCTTGCAGTGCGGCTTCATGAGCGTGGCGATGAGCTCGTCCACGTCATTCGCCTCCGGCGCCATGCGTTTCACATTGGCGAGCACGGTCGAGATGCCGCCGGCGCTCGTTTCGTATTTCGCCGCGTACTCCTCGAACTTCGACTCCGAGATCATCGATCCCATTCCATGCTTCGCGACTTGGTTGCGCCAGATGGCGACGCGCTGCGCGCCGTTCAGCCGCTCGAAGCAGATGGAATAGTCGAAACGCCTGCGTACCGACTCGTCCATCGCCATCGCCGGAGCGTTGGAGATCCATATTGCCGGGATCTTCATCTCGTCGAGGATGGAATTCATCACGCCCTTCTCCGTCGACTTACCGCCGCCGAATTCGAAGCCAAACAGGCTGAAGCCGCAAGACGTGCCTCGGAGGAGCTCGTCGGCCTCGTCAACGATCATCACGCCCTCCTTGGCGTTCTCCTGGGCGTTGCACACCTGGATGCCCATCATGCGAGCTTCGGACTTCATGTTCTTGCCGTCGTCGTCGCCCTGCTTTATCTCGTAGGCGGTGCGCCCGAGCTCTTTCACAAGGGACCTGGCGAAAGAGGTCTTGCCCGTCCCGGACGCGCCGTAGAGGAGGATGTTGCACTTGCCTTCCGACGCCTTTATGACGTTCTTTACAATCTCGCCGTCTTTCATGGCAAGCTCGCCGTAGAAAGCCCATGGCAAGACGTCCTTCCCGTCGCCCTTCGTGTAAAACCGCCGCTCGATCGCCTCGTCGGACGTGCCGTCCATGAAGCCTCCAAGCGTCCGGCGGCTGAAGTCGTAGTCGTTGTCGAGGAGGTTGAACTTCAGCAGCTTCCCTTGTGGCGACATCGCCTTTGCGACCTCTGCGTACGAGCGGTCCAGCGCCATTGCATAATACAATGGCTTCTCGCGATCCTCGACCCTGAGGGGCCAGCTGAAGCACGTCTGGTCGCGGACATACGCAAACGCGAGGATGTCGCTCTCAAGGTCGTCGAGTTTCAAAACGCGCTTGAGGTCCGCGAAGCGCTTCTCCAAGACATCCTCTCCGCGCCCCCTGGCGTCCGCGAGCATGCACTCGCAGATGGAGTCCAATACAGCACGGCACTTGTCGCGCATTTCCGCATGGTTCCACAGTGCGCTGAACACGTCGTCCAGCGAGTCCGTGAGGTCGAGCCGGTTGCTGCGGGACCTGGACGACTTCATCTCCTTCAGCTCGGCGGGCGTGTACGCGAGCTCTATCAGCTCGACGGCGCGGTCGTGGTCGAAGCAGTTGCGCACGACGTCAAAGAAGTCGTCGTCGCGGCAGTCGTCGCGGTAGTTGCGCACCATGTTGCTCCAGAAATTGAGGAGCTTGCGGAACAGGAAGTTCTGCGGAATCTGCTTGAATCTAGCCATTGTCTTTTGTCCTTTCATTGTAAATTACGCGAAAAACTCGTCGGCCGAGACAAGCGTGCCGTCGGCATGGCCGCTCTTCTCGCCAGTGCGTTTCATGCCATCTTCCGGACTCCCTTTCTCGGCCTCGCGCTCGGCGATGATCTTGAGGGCCTTTGCGCGTGATACGGCATATATGCGCATGACCATTTTCACCTTGATCTTGGCGAAAAGGTCCTTTTCCGATTTTCTTCCGAGCGGACGGCACGTCCGGGAAGGTCTCGTATCCGCGTTGTCGATTTCGCCGAAGAACTCCTCGGCGGTCATTATCTCGTCGTCATTTGTCATTTTCGTTTTCCTTTCAAAGAATGTTGTCCACGATTCCCCACGATTTCGCCTCCTCGGCGGACATGAAGTGGTCTCGGTCGGTGTCCTGCATGACGGCAGCGGAGGTCTTGCCCGCCGCCTCGGCGAGGATCCCGTTCAAGACGTCCTTGAGGCGGAGTATCTCGCGCGCCGTGATCTCGATGTCGCTAGCCTTGCCTTGCGCGCCGCCCCATGGCTGGTGCACCATGATGCGGGCGTGCGGCAGGGCGAAGCGCCGTCCCTTCTCGCCGGACGCAAGCAGTACCGCCCCCATCGACGCCGCTTGCCCCACGCAATACGTCGCCACCGGGCACTTGACCATCTTCATCGTGTCGAGGATGGCCAGACCCGCAGTTACGCTTCCGCCAGGCGAATTGATGTACATCGCGACCTCCTTATCTGGATCCTGCGCCTGCAGGAAGAGAAGCTGGGCCACTACGGCGTTCGCCGAGTCGTCGTCTATCTCGCCGCCTACAAAAACGATGCGGTCTTTGAGAAGGCGCGAGTAGATGTCATACGCGCGCTCCCCGCTTCCCTCCTTTTCAACTACCATCGGTATCAGTGTCGCTTTCATCGCCATTTCAGTTGTACTCCTTTTTGTGTTTTAACGATCCCGTTTTCATGCAAGCCATCACTACAAGAAACGTGCCAGCCATGAATTTCTTACTACCAAGGCCCATTTTTCTTCTGGCCATTCATTTTTTGACCGCTATCGGTCAAAAACTTACAGGCGAGAAGGTGTCTTCTAATGACCCTCCGCCTTGCAATACCTCGACATAGCCCAATGCGAAGTCCCTGCGCGGAATCGAAAACCTGGCGACCTTTTCAAGGCTCCCGTCTTTCGTGCTGCAAGCCGCATGGACACAGGCTGGGGTGACATCCGTCACCAAGAGTTTCATTCCGGGCCATGCCGTCACCTCCCCATCAAAAGTTCCTCCGCAACCGGTCGAGAAGGCGATTTTGTCAAGGAAGTTCACACGGACAATCCTTCCCGTCAAGCCCATGAATTCATCGTCTGTGAATACCTGCTCCTTTACTTCGACCTTCAGGCAGGGCGCCGTTTCTTCAATTCGTGTATATACGACACGAGGTTCTTCCGTCGCCTGGGTCGCGCGAGTGGCGTCGGAGTCTATTCTGAAAACGCCGTAGAACTTGTACCAACGAATACCATCCCTTTCCTCTCTCCAGAACACATAGCGCGTCAGCGGTCGGGCGAGCTCCTGCTCGATGCGCTCCTTCGTTTTCACTGGATCCTTGTTGAGTTCGGAAATCTCAAGTATTTCATTCCATCCGTGTTCATCGCAGCGAAGTCCGAGATTTCTTGTGTTTTTCCAGCCGTCGCCGCCGTTTTCGGAGAGAAGGATCGCGATTGTATCCTCTCTCCCCGGAATGTAGAACCAGTTATGATATGGCAGTTTTGCTGCCTTGCAGCCGAAGATATGCGTTACTTCGACAACGGAATCCAGATCGTCCCCGAAGGAGACAATGCCATTTCTCAGACAGGTATTGAACTTGCTCATATACTTTTCCTTTTTGATGATTTGTTGTTTTGGGTTGGTTTAGTTGTTTTTGTCTTGACTGTTCTACATTCACTCCTCCTTTCTCTCATCCTCTTCATAAGACGCCGCCCTTCCACTAATCTTACATCACAACTTTACGCGCATTTTGCAAGGTGTTCGCGCAGCATACGCATCAGACTTGGATGGCGCAGTTTGCCAAGCGCCTTGGTCTCTATCTGCCGGACGCGCTCGCGCGTCACGTTTAATAGCCGCCCAACCTCGTCAAGCGTCATGCCGCAACCGTCGCTCAGACCAAACCGACAGTCAAGCACTTTACGCTCCCGAGGCGCGAGAGTCCCGAGCACATCCAGCATCTCATCATGAAGAAGATGCCCGTCTGTCTCTTCCCTCGGATTGACTGAGGACGCATCGGCAATTAGGTCGCAAACGCACGCGTCGCCGTCATCGCCAATCGGCATCTGCAACGGCACGGGATTGGCCGCAAGATTCTTGACAAGGGCGATGTAGTCTGCGGCGACGCCCATCTCGCACCCAAGCTCGGCGTCAGATGGCTCGCGACCGAGCCGCCAGACAAGCGACCTCTGCACATGTTCAATCTTGCTGATTGCATCATGTACATGCACGGGGATGCGAACGATCCTCCCCTGATTCGCTATCGCCCGCGTCACCGCCTGCCTAATCCACCATGTAGCATAGGTCGAAAACCTGTTGCCGCGCTTGTAGCTGAACCTGTCCACCGCCTTTATGAGCCCCATGTTGCCCTCTTGAACAAGATCAAGGAACTCCAATCCCCTGTTCGTGTACTTCCGTGCCACCGACATCACCAGCCTAAGATTTGCCGCGATCACACGTGCGCGGGCCGCCTCGCCACGCTTCCGAACCCTGGCATTTTGCCTTGCAGCCTCCATTACCTTAAACAGCCGCTCCTCCTCTTCGGGTTTCAGCACTTCGATTCGGTTTCTCTCGCTCATGAATTTCCCCTTTCCTTTATCCATAAACAATACAAATGGTCATGTGCAAAGTTAACTAAAAGCGCACGGGCGGGACCTCTCGATCCCGCCCGCGCGCTTTCATGCAAGACACCCTTACCGTCCGTGAAACTTCAAGAACGCCTCTCGGCTCGACATTGCCTCGTTCAATTCCCCTGTCCTACAGAGCGAGACGTAGAAAGCAGCCGCAGCGGCCTGGCAGTTGATTTGGCGATTCGGATTGAACTCGATGTCTGTAAAGGCGTCGAATTCAAGTAGCGCCGCCGCCAATTCCGGATTGGCGAGAAGGGCCTTGATGTAAAGTTGGTAGAAGAACGCGGTCTTCGGCTCAAGCTCCCAGCGAACGTCGTCAAATTCAAACGCAAGAAGCCTACGCCCGGCGGATGCAGCCTGCACATGATGGCGCACCTCGCGCGAGTCGTGTGAATAGAGTTCTGGGAACGGCCCCACCCCTCCGTCAAAGACCTTGCTCGCCTGAAACACGGATTCAACCGAGCAATCTGCTCCGCCATACGAGAACTTCAGGTTGAAGGCGCTCAGGCTAACGCCTAGCGGTTGCAGCGATTTGCTTGAGATCTCAAGGATTTTCGCAGACGGGTCAATTCTGCGGATTGCGTCATGAAGAGCGACGACATTCTTTTGCTTCTGCGAGAAGGCAAAACCGGGATTCCACGCGAACGGCGCGGAATCAACGGTCCTGTATCCCACGAACTTATCCAGTGGTCTGTAACAAGGTCTTTTTGCCATTTTTATTCCTTTCGTGCTTGCTATTTTTTGTGTATTATACCATACGATACTCAGCCTCAATCGAGAAGTCCTTCTATTATTCCCGATAAAATTGCAGCAACGATAAGACCTCCAAGCCGGAGGCCTAAAAGAGCCAACGATGACATTTCATTTACCCCCCTTCAATCTTACCGTTGCACCAATTTTTTCACTTGTCATACTTACCCTCTTCAAAGCAATTCCCTCTCCTTCCTCAAACTTAAACACACCATAAAACTTATACCACTCAACTCCCAACCTCTTCATCTTATAAAACACATACAACTCCACATCTTCCTTCTCCTTCATAAATCTATCATATTCATCACCATCAACATTTGACATTTCAATACCAACAACCTCCTCCCATCCCCTACCATCAAATCCATTTCCATACATCTTCTTATTTTTCCATCCACTCTTCTCATCCTCATCCTTCAACAAACACACTACCTTACCCTTCCCATCCTTTCTCCACATATCCTTCCTTCCCCAAACACCACTCTTCATCTTTCCAAAAACTTCAAACACCTCCCTCCTCAAGTCAAAGTCATCCCCAAAACTCACAACGCCGTTCCTGATGCACCTGTTGATGTCGCTCATGTGTTATCCTTTCTTTTTAGGTTGATGCCTAAATAATAACGATGTTCATGAGCAAAGTTAACTAAAGCACGCGGACGGGACCTCTCGATCCCGTCCGCGCGCTTTAGTGCAGACAATCTATCTTTTTAGTCCACAACAATATCCTTACAATACGGAACTACATCCTGAAAATGCTCTTTAAAGAATATGCGCCACTTAATGGACGCAGTTGCGCCGAAACCTCCCGGATGAGTTGTAAAAGCAACGGGCACATCACAATTCTTCGTATGTAACTTGCCAATTGTTTCTGTTGGTGCGTTAAGATATGTTAATATTGAATAATCCTTCAACTTCCTAAGACATTGCCGATTTTTAAAATAATCGAACGCCCCTTTACTTACAAAAATCACAAGTTTTGGTCTGAGCACATCGACAACCGAACAGACTGGCAAGACACCACTTTCATAATTGTCGGGTGTAGGCCTAGGCCGTTCACCTTCAACTTTGACAAGACACTTTTGGCAAACGTCCATATATGCAATCTGTGACCATACCTTCGGCACCGTATCATGAACAGATGTCATAAGACGACGCGCAATGTAGCGCATTGCTTGACCTGCACGCCTTTCTTGTTCGCTGATGCAAAAATAATTCGAAACTTTTCTAGTAAACCACTTATCTCCATCCACAATCGCCGCCATCCCCTCGTCGGTATAGTTCGATTCGCCAACAACCAAAATCCTCGTGTCGCAATAGCCTTTTCCAACCCACGGAAGCCAAGTGAGCCCCGGGATGTCCTTCAACTTGCCATCATACCGATCATCGCAAGCGCTCGTATCGTATTTGTAATTAACAAACCATTTTTTATCACTAGGCTTCTTATTATTACTGCGCTTTTTAACACATTCTACCTTATTAGTGGTCGCAGGGCACTGCGAATCATACTTCGCAATTATGCCCTCAAACGCATCATATAATATTTTGATGTCATCGACAAGCATCTTGACTATTTCTTCAGAATTATAATCTGCACAGACAATCTTTCCTCTTGGTGCAAATATCTCAAACTGCTGGCTTGTTGTTCTTGTGTGCTTAAATCTCCGCCTCTCTGCTTCTTTGCACAATTTCTCTCTAAGCTCAGATGTTGTTCTGCTAATTAACATTCTGGCGTGTAATTGAGCAACAACACATTCATCAACAGTATTTACTTCGTAATACACATCATCAAGGCCGCCCCCAATCTGAGAACGCATTTTATATTGTACCCATCTGGTCGTGCCCCTGAACAAAGGAAGGTTAACCCCATCCTTACCTTGTTTACACAATGTTGCAATTACTTCACGTGGTGTTGCCATAACTACATCCTTGTTGTTTTGTTATTCCGATGTAAACATTATACCATAATTGAGCGGATGCCGTTCGCAACCGCAATATGCCGAGCAACTAAAGCGCGACAAGAGAATGCGGCGCCAAAGGCGCCGCATTCTCTGCATCATCCTCAGGCATGAGATATCCCATTAATTATTCCCCGTGCAATCGCAATGGCAAGCTTGCATCCAATCTCAATTGCCAAAAGAGTTAACGACGACATCTCCTTTCTCCCTCTTTGGACTTATTGGCGCACCAGCTCCCCACTCGACCTGTAAAGGCGAGTGTGCCCGTTATCCATTGCGATTGCAACCATGGCGTCCGTCCGGCTGTCGCCGCTCACCTGGACTCCAACCACGTCGTTCGGCACGCTGAACTGGCGAACCATGACACGCGTATTGTCATACAACTTTACACGCTTACCTTCCCATTCTGCGTACATCTTGATTCTTCCTTTCGTTGTTAGGTTGTAGCAGAGAGAATTTCTCTACTAAATAGCAGCATTCTATCATCGCCACCGTATCTTGTTAACTAACTTTAGCAAGCGCCGCGCTATGCGGCGCTGCGAATGGCCCTGGGATAGCATTCCGGGCCATGCTTTCTTAGGAGCTTTCCTATGCGGTGCTTGACTACGTCCACATTCTTTACCATAAGTCCATAGCGAGCGGCGACCTTCTTCTATGGAACCTGGAAACGCTCGCGAAGGATAAAGACGTTGAGGGCGCGGCGAGATATGTCATGGTCCGCCTTGAATATCTCAAGGGCCTTGACGAGGGCTTCAGCACGAGACTCTTCATCCAAGGCGACGCCCTGGAATCCAAAGGCGAAGGCGCCTTCAAGTTACTTGGTCCTTGGCGGGGTCTGTCCCCGCCAAGTTCTATAGTCCCTCCCCCAGAACCTTCGCTAGTTCAATCCGCCATCAGCGCCGCGATTACCGCAAAACGGTCTCGCTTGGCGCGGGCATAGTCGCCACAGCGCACGGTAAGAACAACCGCATACTGGCCGCGTTTTAAATCAAACAGCACTGTCTGCCCACTCCAGCCGGAATGGAAAAGCGATGTCCCGAATAGCGCCTCTGGAAGATTTTCGCAAAACGACTGCCAGCCAAACGACCGCGCGCCGTCGATGCGATTTGTCGGCGAAGGCGCGATTTCGGCCATCTCCGCAGCGCCGAACAGCCGAGCTCCATTGTCCGCAACGCCTCCACGCAAATAGACGCGCATAAGTTTCGCCATATCCTCAGCTGTCGAAAACATCCCGGCGTTGAACGTGCCTATGCCGGCACCCCAAAGAGGCCTCGCCACTTTGTCGGAGATGACGCCAGGGCGTTCCGTCCCCATCGTCTGCGCTAGCCGCTCCACGCCGATCCCCGACGGAAACGCGCCAAGCGCAGTGTCTTTCATGTCTAACGGATCGAATATCTCCTTTCGGCAGAAATCATTCAACCTTTGCCCGGTCGCGGCCTCAAACGCCTGTCCAAGAAGGATGTAGTTTCGGCATGAGTAAAAAACCTTCCCAGCTGTCGGCTCCTTAGGCGGCATCGAAAGGACATTGCGCGCCATAATCTTCGCATCCGGAGAAAAATAGACACGAGGGCTTCCGTCCGCTTCGCCGAAACCAGAAGTATGATTTGCAAGATCACGAATAGTAACAGCATGCGGAAGCGGCACCTTGTAGGCGGCAAGATAGTTGGTAAACGGCACGTCGAAATCGACAAGACCCTTGGCATGGGCGACAAGATACGCCGTCACTCCGGCGGCTGCCTTAGTGACGCTCGCCATGTCAACAATTGTGCGGGTTGTCATGGGAACCGTGTGCGCAGCATCAGCCCATCCCCACGAGCACGACAACGTTCCGCCATTCAAACCTCCAGAGACCACAGCGGCACCGTGTATCACCCCGTCCTCGATTTCTGCATTGAATATTCGAGCGCATGTCTCAATTCTGGAATCTGCCGCGCCTCTTAAAACAGAAATGCAGGCAAAAATAGGAGCAAGCAGAATCGCCCTGTCTATCATAAACATTACTCCTCCTACTTCGTTGGCTTTTTCTCGTATTTTATTCCAAGCAACCCCTCAATCCCGGCAATGTCGCCAAAATAGCTTTCACTCCAGGAAGTCAATGGGAATCCAAATTGGCGGCGGTACTCGACAAGCGCCATCGTCGCATTCGACACGCACGCCGCAGCCAGCGCCACCAGATGCATTACACCGACATTCATTCTTGATTTCTTGATTGTAGCAAACTTGTCCCAGAAGATCTGATCGGTCAGACGTTCATCTGCCCGGAAATCGGCCCCACAGATGAAAAGCCTAGCTTGGACATGTCGAACTTTGCATCCATGAGATTCGAGTTGCATTTGCGCTTCCACGCCCCGCGTGTGAAGTCCGGGAAATCCACCGCCGCCGATCGGTTTCGTGCAGAGCGTTCAGACAGCTCGCCAACGGCGCACCAAGCCGCGAGGTCGTACACATCCGTGTCAAGCGGAAGGCCCTGCCTGAGGCAATAGGACCACCTAAGGTCCATAAGGAAGTCCATTCCGCCGTGCCCGCCGGCTTTCTTCGCGATTTCGCCGGCTTGGACGTACAGAGGGTGGCTATAGAGTTTGCGAACATGCTCGGCAAACTTCGGTGCATTCGGAATTCAGGTCTTTCTTCCAACAAGGCCGCAGACGAGCGACCTAAGAAACTCAGTGTCGCCAGGGAGGTCATTCAGCGCGGCGACGGCGGCGAGGGTGCATTCCTCGGCGAGGCGCTCCGTCTCTGCGCGGGGGAGGGGCGAGTCGCCGTCTATGAGGTCGTCCTCGTACTGAAACGCAAAACCGAGGTTGCGAGCGAACTCGCCGAGCCGCCCGACGGCAACATCGTCGCCTCCTGCGGCAAGCGCGCCCATCTTTGCGGCGGCGATGAAGAGATCTGCCGTCTTGTGGAGATAGACGAAGGGAACGTCGCGCACTCCCGCCACGTCCTCGACCTGGCCGCGGACTACGCCAAGCCCCATTTCGCCAAGGACTTCGACAACTGCGGCGGCGTTGCGCGGCGTTTTCGCGGCCTCGCGGAAGGCGAGCGAAAGAAGCGCGTCGCCTACGAGAATCGCATTCGCCTCTCCGAACTTCTTCCACACCGTCGGCTTTCCGCGCCGTTCGACGTCATTGTCCATTGCAGGCAGGTCGTCGTGTACAAGGGTATAGTTGTGGAGAAGCTCGATGGCGACAGCCGGATGGATGGCGTCCTCCGCCCTTCCGCCAGCCGCGACCGCCGCGTGCAGGCAAACAAGCGGCCTTATGCGCTTGCCGCCGGAGCCAACTGCGTAGCGCATGGCCTCGGAGAGCACTTCCGGACGCTCGCTGGCGGGCGGTAGGGCATCGTCAATCGCCCTTTCTACAAGACCAAGGAAATCCATGGCATCAGCCGCCTGCCGCGGCCTCCTCCTTCGCGATTTCCACTCCGCTCGAGCATCCAAGTCTGTTCGCCCCAGCTTCGACAAGCGCACGCGCAGTGGCAAGGTCGCGTATTCCGCCCGCCGCCTTTACGCCCATCTTCTTGCCCACTGTCCGACGCATGAGCCTGACATCGCGGACAGTCGCGCCGCCCGAGCCAAAGCCCGTTGAGGTCTTCACGAAATCGAACCCAGTGCGCTTCGCGATTGTGCATCCGAGGGCAATCTGGGACGTGGTCAGGTTGCAACATTCGAGGATGAGCTTGAGCGTGGCGTCGCTCCTGAACGTCCGGCACGTGCGCACCCACTGAAGGAGCTCCGCCTCACACGCCTTTGGACTGTGCATGAGAAGCCGCTGGTTCACGACAAGGTCAAGCTCGTCGGCGCCGGATTCGAGCGCATCCATCGCCTCGAAGCATTTCGCCCTGTTGGTGTTCGCGCCAAGCGGAAAGCCTATGACCGTGCAGGTCTTGACCGAAGAGCCGAAAAGAAGTCGCGAGGCGAGCGTCACCTCTGCGGGGTTCACGCACACGGACGCAAAAGAATATAGCTTCGCCTCCTCGCAAAGCCGCGTGATTGCCGCCTTGTCCCCGGCAGGCTTGAGAAACGTATGGTCAATGAGAGAGGCTATCCTCACTGCGCGGCCTCCGCAGGGAGAATCCTTACACGCCGCCCCTCTATCCTGCAACGCCCAGAGGCAATGAGCCCAAGCGCCTCCGGGAAGGCGACATGCTCCTCGACCTGGATGCGGGCGTGAAGCGTCTCGGGAGTGTCGTCCTCCATCACGGGGACGGCCTTCTGCACGATGATGGGCCCCGTGTCCGTCCCTGCATCTACGAAGTGGACCGTAACGCCCGCCACCTTGCAACCGTAGTCGAGGGCCTGAGCCCAGCCATGCACACCCGGGAATGCGGGCAGGAGGGCCGGGTGTATGTTTACGACGCGGTTCGGGAACGCCGCGAGAAGCCCCGGCTTTACGATTCGCATGAAGCCTGCGAGGACGACTGTATCGACCCCCGCCTCCTTGAGGATCTCTATGCAGCGCTCTTCCGCCGCTCCCTCAAGCTTCGTCTTCCACGGCGAGCAGTCGAGGTGGCGCGCATCTATGCCGCGCTTCCTCGCCCTTTCGAGGATAAACGCGTCTGGGACGTCGGAAAGGACGATTCGTATCTCCGCGTCGAGAGCCCCCGAATCTATAGCCTCCATTATCGACTGCATGTTGGATCCAGATCCGGATCCGAGAACTCCCAAATGCAACTTTCCCATTTTCCCTCCCGCCTTGGCGCCGCGCCTGACGCGCAGCCGTTATGCTAAAAAGTCATCGAGCGTCTTCATGCCCGGAATCCGCTCAAGTTCGTATGAAACCCCGAAGCGCCGTTCGGCTTCCATCACAAGCTTCAGGTGGGCGACAGAATCCCACTGCGGAATCGAGCCGTAGAACGTATCTCCCCGAAGCGCCGACCTTTCCACGCCAAAGACCCCCGCCGCAAAAGCGAGAAACGCCTCGCGGTAGAGGTCGCGGGCCGTCTTCAACGCCGAAAACCTCTCAATCGTAAGAGGCGCGCCCCAGTCGTTTTCGAGAAGGACGAGGAGCCCGAACGCCTTCAGCGAGCACCACCCGTCCATCGCGCGAAAATCTGCGTCGGGGGAGATCTCGTCAACCTCCAGGACTCCGCACACCGCTCTATAGAAAAGATTCATTGACATGATTATACCATAAATTCAGCTCTTCTTGAGCTTTATCTCTATGGGAACGAACACTTCAGGGTTCTTTGCGCGGCGAAGTATCTTGTCGGCGTATTCGTCGCTGTAGTACCTGTCGGAATCGGTACGATCCCTGCGGCCGTTGTAGCGGCGAAGCGCCTTCTCCCATCCGTCGAAGAAGCCCTTTGGCCGTTCCGAGGCGGGGCGCGCGGAAGCAGAGAAGCCCTTTCGCGAAAGATACATGATCGCCGCCGTCACATTTGTCCTGACAGAGCCCTCGTTCCTCGCTGACGGCTTCTTGAGCCCCACAAGCTCCTTCTCGCCGCCCCAGTCGCCAGGCACATTGACCTGCAGGGGGTCCACCGCCCATGCCGCACGCGATTTCCTGTCGTTCCCGCCGGATTCTTCGATCATGTGCGCCTTCACCACGGCAGGATCGAGATCGGCGATGGCCGCAGCCTGCCCAGCGGTTCCCCCGCACCATGCTGCCTTGTTGGCGTTGAACGTGGCCGTGAGCTCCGATATTAGCGCATCGTGCTTCTGGTAGCGTTCATCCTCAAACCCGCGGAAGACCGGCAGGCCCTTTCCTCCGCGCCTGGCGCGAGGCCTCTTTTCGCGCTTATCAGCGCCGCCCGGGAAATGCTTCGCAATCCACTTCTCAATCTTGTGCACAACAGCCATCTCTTCGTCCGTGACGAACCTGCGGTCTATGTAGAGTTCCCCGCCGCCGTCGAAGAGAATCTCTCCAAGGCCGCCTGCATCTATCGAATAGCGCACATCCGCCTTCGAAGGCGGAACCTCCGCTATGCCGCGCTTGGCGAGTTCCGCCGCGTGAGTACGCTCCCTCTCGCGCGCCCGCATGTCAATCTCTACTGCGCGGACGAACAGCGGTATCGCCTCCATGACTGCCGCCGCATCAATCTCCGCAATCTCCACGCCATGCGCCGTCGGGAGCGACAAGGACGCCGCAGCAGCCAGGAGGATGGGGAGATAGCGGCCCATCAAACGCTCTTGCGGTCGCACAGGGCCGATACGAAGAGCGCCTTTATGGTGTGCATCCTGTTCTCGCTCTCGTCGAACACCTTGGAATACTTCGACTCGAAGACCTCGTCGGTGACCTCAAGCGCTCCGCACTCCTTCGTGACCTCGGTATTGAAGTCGTGGAACGCAGGGAGGCAGTGCAGGAACATGAGCTTCCCGTCCAAGTTGCCGGTCGCGCGCATGAGATCCATGTTTATCTGGTACGGGCGCAAAAGCGCAATCCTCTCGGCAGTCTTCGCCTCTTCGCCCATCGAAACCCAGACGTCGGTGTAGAGGACGTTCGCCCCCTTCACGCCCTCCACGGGATTCTCGAAAACGCGTATGTCGGAGCCGTTGCGCTTCGCGACGGCTTCCGCCTCGGCAAGCACCTTCTCGTCAGGCCGCAACGCCCCCGGGCAGCAGCAGACGTAGCGGACGCCGCACTTTGCACATCCCATCATGAGGGAGTTGGCGACGTTGTTCCTGCCGTCGCCGACGTATGCGACGCATATGTTCTGGTCAAGGGCGCCGAAGTTCTCCCTAACGGTGAGAAGATCCGCGAAGATCTGCGTCGGGTGGTAATCGTCGGTAAGGCCGTTCCAGACCGGGACGCCAGAGTGCCGCGCAAGCTCCTCGCAGTCCTCCTGGCGGAAGCCGCGGAAGAGTATGCCGTCGTATATGCGGCCGAGCACGCGGGCGGTGTCCTTCACCGACTCCTTCTTGCCGAAGTGGATGTCGGGGCGGGTCAGGTACTCGCCGTTGCCGCCTTCGTCGCGCACCGCTATGAGGGCGGAGTTGCGGGTGCGAGTGGAGCTCTTCTCGAATATGAGCGCGACGTTCTTCCTGTGCAGGAGGTCGCCGCGCACCCCTGCGGCGCGACGCGCCTTCAGCTGTGCGGAAAGGTCGATGAGGTTCTTCATCTCGTCGTCGGTGAACGACGCAAGGCGCATCATCGAGCGCCCCTTCATGGAATCCATCCAGTCAAGCATCTTCAATATACCTTTATGTATGTTTCGGAACGCAGGCGCTCGATCCACGCATTGAATGCGCGCTCGGCCTCGGCCTCCTTCACGTTGGCCTCTATGCTGTCGTAAGCCTCCGCGAAGGTCGGAGTCCGGGCCGGCTCCTCCCCATCCTTGCGTATCAGGAAGCTCCATCCGTCGATCTCTATCCAGTGGCTCAAGGTGCCCCTCGGCATCTTCGCGATCTCTTCGCATATCTCCGGCTTGAAGACGTCTTCGGGGACTATGTCGCGCCAGACTCCTCCTTCTGCCGCCCTGCTGTCGGCGCTGTACTTCTTCGCAATCTCGGAAAGGTCGTTGGTCCTGACGGCGGCAGACACCTCGTCGCGCTTTGCGGCGTCCTCCGGCTTGAGGAGGATTACCGTAACCGTGACTTTCGCCTTGCTCGCGTAGCGCTCGGGATGCTCGTTGAACTCCCTGCGCATCGCTGCGGGAGAGGCCGTCACGTTCTTGTCAATGACGTTCCAGCGCATTGCGGAGACGACCATGTCCTCCTTCATGCGGGCGTGCCACTCGGGATACGACACCCTCTGTTTGGAGAGAGCCTCCATCAGCTTGTTGCGGTCGCCGCCAAACGCCCTTTCGATGATGTCCCGGATCCTGCTCTCGACGACCCAGTCCTGCATGGTCATCTTCGCTTCCTCCGCGGCCTTGAGTATGAGCTTGCGGTCGATCATCACGTTGCGCACGCGGACGAAGTCCTCGGGAGGCGCGTTCAGCCTCCGCATCTCCGTTGCGACGTCGCTCTTGAGTATGGTCTCGGTGCCAACTCTGGCGGCGACTCCGTCGACCTCCATCGCAACCGCCGCGATGCACGCGAACGCGGCGGAAAAACACGCCATTGCAGTTTTCATTCCATTCGGCCTCTCTGAAAGCCCGTTACAGGAGCGCCGCTATGGCGGCACCGACCATCGGGGCGTCCTCCACCTGCGGGGTTATCTCGTAGTGAATGTTGCGGCGCCTGACAAGCATGTCGTCAAGTTCCCTCTTGACTGTGTCGGCGAACGGGATCGCGGAGGTCTTGTAATAGGTCGAGCCATCGGCGTTTATGGCTATCGGCGCAGACGCGTCCGCTCCCTCGCCAGTCTTTATGCAGAACGCCGCAAGATGCACGGCCGTCAAGACCGCCGCGCGCTCGTACACCGGCAAGCACAGTCTCCTGGCCATCTTGGCGTCGTCCTGCCCCGAAAACACCGAATCGAGAACGCTCTCGCGTCCGGCGGGGCGGTGCGCCGCGCAGAAATTGTCGAGATCGACCGTGCCGAGCTGGCCAAGGCCGGTGATGGACTTCGCCGCCCGCTCCGAGAACAGGCCCTCCTTCGCCGCCGCCTTAAGTATCTCAAGGCCGGTCGGGCCGAGATATGCGCCCGCAATCATCTTCTCGAACGGGTTGTGGCCAGGGTCCTGCTGCCTGGAGTCCATCGCCTCGTCGAACTTGGAGCGCGCCACCTTGTCCATCGAACCGGACTCCGCGTTAATGATCATGGACCCCTCGGGATCAAGCCCCGAGAGCTTCGTTATGTTCCTGTTCTTCTCCACGTACGCGACGTTCGTCCCCGTGCCGAGGATGAAGCCTATGTATGAAGAATACGTCTTGTCGCCCTCCGTCGCCTTTGCGGCAAGAAGAGTGGCGACGGTGTCGTTGAGCACGGCGACGGACCCGCCGCCCATGCGCTTCATGAGCTCCTTGCCGACGTACTGCCCGACTATCGCCGGAGCCTGTATGCCCTTCGTCCAGCAGTTCAGCCTGGCGTCAAGCTCCGGCGTGACATCGGCATTGTATGAAAAGCACCAGCCGAACTTGCGCGCCGTGGCCATCGGCGCAACGCGCTTAAGCTCCTCGGCAAACGCGCCGTAGAAAGCATCCTCGTCAACGGGTCCGTTGCTACCAGGCATCGGCCTGTTGGAACGATGCTCGATCTTGGGAGGAATCGAGACCACGGCCGAGCGGAAGTTAGTTCCGCCGGCGTCAAGCACTGCGGCCTTCGACCCCTGCGGTATCTTTCCGGTGACGCCGATGTAGGCCGGTATCATGCGCAAAGAGGACGCTTCTCCTTTAAGCCCCTTCTCCATTTCCGAGAGAAAGGCGGCAATCATCGACTGGCGGTCGATGTCGGCCGCCATGACAAAACCATTCTCCTGCAAAAAACCTTCAGGTGTCTTCATTATTCAACTCCCTTGCAAGTTTAATCCAATCATCGTTTGAGAGATCTTCCGCTCTCGCCGTAGATTTTATCAAATCCTTGAATATACTGCCAAGTTGCTTGCGCCGATGTTCAAAGGCCGTCTTAGTCAAACTATGAAAAACTTCGCGTTCTCCGGCAGAAAGCGCAAGATTTCTATCGTGGCGTGTCAACTTAACAACACTGGAGCCAACCTCGGGGCGAGGCCAAAAGCACCCTGCCGACACCTTGCGGACAATTTTCACGTCGTAGTCGAGTTGAACCCAGACGCCGGAAAGTCCTCGCGTTTTTGAGCCTGGTCCCGCTGCAAGACGCTCCGCTACCTCCGTCTGGACAAGGACGGTCATCATCGGGATTTCGCGGCTTTTTGCAAGATCAAGAAGAATCCTCGTCCCCGCCTGATAAGGGAGGTTGGAGACCATCGCGGAGAAGCCATGCGAAGGGACTATCTCGCGGATTGCGTCGATTGCGTCACCCTCTACCACGGAAAGCCCCTGCGGATTGCCAAGCGCCTCCGCAAGCCTCGCGGCGAGGATCCTGTCCTTCTCTATCGCGGTAACTGAGCAGCCGCGCGCAAGGAGCTCCTCGGTCAGCACGCCAAGCCCAGGGCCGATTTCAAGGACATCCGACCCTTCAACCCCCTCGAGCCCAGCATCGACTATCGCCTTGAGCACGTTCCTGTCTATTAGGAAGTTCTGCCCGAGAACCCTGTTTGGACGAAAGCCATGCCTAACGCACCATTCCCTTACCTGGGCTGGGCTCGTCAAGTTCATTTCACGGCCTCCACAACCCTGTCGATGACGCTTATGTACTCCCACTCCGGATTGCCCGCGGAACCCGTGAGCCTAAACTCAAGTAGCAACTTGGTAAACGGCCACGTAAGAGGATGGAGTATCTTGCCCATCATCGAATCCTTGCGAACGAACTGCACCCGGACGACAAAGTCAAGTTTGTCGGCAACAGTGTCGAAACTGCCGTACATCTTGATCGAGAAGACAGACCCTTCTATGTAGACGTTGTCCGTCTTGACGACGCCGTTTTCTATGGTGTAGTCGCAAGAAGCATGCGTAGAGTCAGTTATGAGCGACACGCCCGGGACCCTCTCCGCAAGCAGGGCCATAAGCCCGCGGAACCCCTTCATCCTCATTACCTGCCCGTTCTTCACCGAAACGCTTCCCCTTCCGTTCAATACCTCGTAGTTGTTCGTCATCGAACGCGGGAAGTGGAACATGAGGTCGCAGGAGCTCTCTCCTGTGACATCGTCGCCGACATACTCGCCCGTGAAGCCGCCGATTTTCAGAAGGCTCGCGGCGGGAAGAAGGCTTTTCGCTACGACCTTGACGGTGTTGGTGCCGTTCAGCCCCTCTATCTCGACCTTGCCGTCGAGCGGCTGCCCGTCCACTCCCCTTGCGGAAATGGGGCCTATGGTGTGGCGGTAGTTGAGGGACTTGCCGCGCGTATATACATGGAGGAATATCTTGCCGTCCGCGTTTCTCATGGGCACAAGGTTGTACTTGCCGAGAAGAGGATGGAGGTCAAGCACCATGTCGAAGTCGTTGTTGACGAGGTTCACCTTCCAAGAGCACGACGACGGCACCTTGCCGCGCACCTGCGTGAACGCGTCAATGTACGGAAGCGCCACCGGTATGTCGAGCACCTCGATGAACGGGCGTATGTTGTGCTGCTTCGCCGAGCCGTGCACAGTCCCCTCAATTGTCTGCTTGGCGAAATCGACGGTACAGAACCCGTCAAGCATCATCTTCTCGTCCTTGTCCGGCCAGTCAAGGCGAATGCGATCGACGGAGACCCTGTTGCCCGATATTTCGACGTCCGCCATGACAAGCTCCGGCTTCAGGGCGAGCACGTCCGGCCTGCGCAGGACTATCGAAAATCGCGGAACGTCCGGCAGCGTCAGGTCTACGGGCGCGTTCCGCTCCTCGTTTCCAGGAGCGTAGTAGCTCTCGGGAAGCCTGGTATAGGTCAGGTCATCCGCGACTATGCGGCGCTGAAGGGGCAGTATCGAAAGGGAGTCAACCGACAATATCGGCGAGATGGGGTCTGCGGCAGACCTGTCGTGCAACCTGAAGTTCCTCAGATGTATGCCATGCAGGAAGCCGACCGAAACCGATTCCACATGGATCACAACGCCAGTCGGCGCATACGCGTCGATTACCCGCGAGACCAGGCCATCCGGCAGCCTCTGCTCACGGAAGAAAAGCGAAATAAAAAACACCAGGAGCAGAAGCCCGCCCCATTTTGTGATGTTCCAGATGATTCTTATGAACCGTTTCACCTTTGCTGGCAGCCCCTAGGAGAGTCGAACTCCTCTTGCCTGGATGAGAACCAGATGTCCTAGCCGATAGACGAAGGGGCCTGCTTCTTGGTGCACCCGGTGGGATTTGAACCCACACACCTTGCGGCACCAGAACCTGAATCTGGCGTGTATGCCAATTTCACCACGGGTGCAACACATTGGGTAGTATATCAAATCTTTACTCCGTCTGTCAACGCGCAATCGCCAAAACATGCGATTCCCCCGCGGCAGCAAAGACTACGTCGCCGGAGGAGTTTAGCATCGTCTCGACGCTGTCCTGGACGACGCCGATGACAAAGCCCGTGCCGACGACCTGCATCGCGACGTCATTGCTGATGCCGAAGAGCGAGCAGGCCATTGGTATGAGAAGAAGAGACCCGCCCGCGACTCCAGACGCGCCGCAAGCCGCAAAAGCCGCAAGGACGCTCAGGAGCAACGAGGTGAAAAGGTCGGGCCGCATGCCGAGCGTATTCGCCGCGGCGAGCGTCATGACCGTGATCGTAACCGCCGCACCGCTCATGTTTATGGTGGCTCCAAGCGGAATGGACACGGAATAGAGGCTGGGGTCAAGGCCGAGGTCTTTGCACAACCTGAGGTTTACGGGGATGTTCGCCGCGGAGCTCCGCGTGAAAAACGCGGTGATGCCGCTCCGGCGCAGGCACGTAAGGACAAGGGGATACGGATTTCGCCATGTCACTAAAAACACAATGGCGGGATTCATGACGAGCGCGACGAACGCCATGCAGCCAACGAGCAGTGCGAGAAGAGAGCCATACGAGACGAAGGCGCCGAGTCCGTTCTGCGAGACCGTCAGGAACACTATCCCGAGAATCCCGATGGGAGCACAGTCGATGATCTTTCGAACGATCCAGGACACTGCGGACGCAAGAGTGGCCAGGGCAGCCTTGAACTGTGCGTCGGCCGTGTGCCGCAGGGCAATTCCGCCGAGGACGGACCAAAAGAGGATGCCAAGGTAGTTCGCCTCCGCCACTGCAGCGACCGGGTTCCCTACCGCCTTCACCAGCAGGTTGCGGAAGACGTCGGCAATCCCGCTTGGCGCGACGAAGTCGCTGGCAGCCTGCTTTAGCACAAGCGTCTGCGGGAAAGCCGCGCTCGCCACGACTGCGACGACGGCTGCAAGGAAGGTCGCAAGAAGGTACAGGAAGACAACGAAGCCCATCTTGCGGCCGTTCCCGCCATGATCCGCCGCGAGGGAACTCGTCACCAACAGCGCGACGAGCACAGGCGCTATTGCCTTGAGGGCATCGACGAATATCACGCCCGGCAGCCCGATCCACTTCCAGCCAGGCACGATGACGGCCAACACGACCCCAATCACGAGTCCAACCAATATTTTCCAAACAAGACCGTTCATTGCGCCATCACTCCAAAATAGTCGCATACACGCCCGACCGAGTCAGGCACGGGAACGGTGGAAAGCCACGCCGCGCACGAGTCCTTGTCCGCAGGGTCGAAGCCATGCATGCCATTCAGGGGTTTTACGCCCATGTCGCTCGGGCAGAACTGCACTCCCGCGTCGGCAAGGAAGATCGCGTCGCCAAACTTGTGGTCGTCGCGCCATACGCCGTGGTAGCGCATCTCGTCGTCAGTAAGCCAATGCCCCTTGAAATCGGCAAAGGCGGCCTTGACCTTGGCCTCGGCCTCGGGCTTAAGCCACCAGAACCGCGCCATCGTAGAGTCGATTGCGCTTGCATAGTCCTCGCCCCAGACAAGGCCAGTCTTTGCGAGCGCGGCTGGGGCGTCGGCCGTCCCGCGAAGCGGCGTCATGCCGTGGTCGGAGAAGACCGTAAGCTCGAACGGCCGCCCGCCTTCGACGAGCGCGGCGTGGAGAGAGCGGATCGTCTCGGCATACTTCTCGACCTTCGGACGCAGCACCTCGTCGCGCCCAACGTTGTCGTGCTGCAGAGCGTCGAACGCGGCGGAATATACGAACGCACGGTCAACGGCCCCCTTGCGAAAAAGCTCGCGAGCGACGCGGAAGTTCTCGTCCTCCGAAAGCCGCCAGTTGGAGATGTGGTATTTAAGCCCCTGCCCGCCCCAAACGTCGGCGAGGTTCTTGACGGGGGCGAGTCCGCCGGGAACGAAAAGGTCTGTCTTCTCGCAGTAGTCAAGCTTAGGAAGCCTCTCGACCGGAACCCCGTAGAGCTGGAAGTAGCCGGTGAAGCCGTAGAGTCTCTTCACGAGGCGCGAGAGGACATTCCGCACCCTGCCACGCCGCCAGAACGAGCGAGGCCGCAGGAGCGGCGCGACCCAGCGCATCTTCCTGAACGGGCTTTTTCCTGGCGCCCAGTCGTAGAACGCAAGATGGCCGTGCTCGTCGGGGCGCTTCCCCGTAAGTATTGTCGGAATCGCCGTGCAGCTGTAGCCAAACTGCATCTCGATCTTGCGCCTGTTCGGCAGAAGGTCCGTGAGAAAACCGTATTTCTCGACCTGCTCCCAGCCGAGCGCATCAACAAAGACGAAGACCTTGACCGTGTTGTTCATTTAGTTCCGTTAAGTAAATTTGTTTAGACAGGATTAACAAGATTGTTTTTTAGCAGGTAGTACAGGAGATGCAGGAGGGTTTTAGAACTGGGGCGAAGCCCCAGATCCTTTCCTCCTGACTCTCCTGTTCTTTGTGGCCAAAGATCCCATGCTAAGCTCTTCCTCCTGACTCTCCTGTTCTTTGTGGCCAAAGATCCCCATGCTAAAATCCCATTAATCTTTTATTAAGGCAATTCCAAGGCTTTCGCGAGCGCGGCGATGTCGCCTGGCGGGACGAGCGTCGCCTTGCCCTGGCATGCCTCGGGTAGGCCACCGATTGCAAACGCGACGACCTTGCGCCCGAGCGCAACCGCCTCCGCCGCGACAAGTCCATAGGGCTCCTGCCAGAAGCTCGGCACGACCACGCACGCGGCGCGGCGCATCCAGTCCTGCGGATTCTTCTGGAAGCCGTTGAACCGCACGCGCTCGTTTAGCCCAAGCCGCAAGGCAATGGCCTTAAGCTCTCCTTCCATGTTGCCCGTTCCGACGACGTCGAGAGTTCGCGGCGTTTTCATCCGCGCCATCGCCTCAAGGAGAAGATGAACGCCCTTCCCGCGAATCAGCTGCCCAACGTAGAGAAGATCTATCGGGGGAACGGGGAATGGGGAACGTATCCCCCGAGCGAAGCGAGCCGCGCAAGCGGTCGCTAGAGGGGTGGGAACGGTTTCCCCTGCGCCATCAGTCATGATTACCGGCGGTTCGACGGCGATTCTCTCCGGCGGCAGTCCGTTCGCGACAAGCCGCGACTTCATGAACTCGGAGATTACGACGATCTTCTTGAACTTCGCCATCGCAGCTATTCGCCGCTTCTGCGAAAAGACGCGCCCAAGCGCCGCCTTCCAGCCACGGCAAGCCGGGGCGCAGAAAATGCACGGCCAGATGCCGCCCGCGCGCGTGCAGTTGCGCTTCAGCAGCGTGTAGGCGTAGCCGCGCGGGCAGATCGGCTCGTGGTCGTGTACGTAATAGACAGTCTTCTCCGGCGGGAACTTCTCGAGCGTCGCGACATCGGAGCACTTGTGGACGATGATCTCGTCAAAGGAGTCCATGGCAATCGCATTCTCGCCGCAAAGTACGCAAAGATCGCAAAGAGCTGCCCCATCTTTGCGTTCTCTGCGTTCTTTGTGGCTAAACCCACTAGCCACCTCCACCTCGTGCCCGTCGGCGCGAAGCCGCGCGACGTGGCGCTCGGCGAAGACCTCGATCCCGCCGCGCACCGCCGCCTTCTCAAGCCAGACGAGAATCCTCATCTTCCGGCCGGCTCAGTAGTTCTGCGGTTCGACCTGGAAGTATGCCTTTGGATGTGCGCAGACAGGGCAAAGCTCAGGGGCGCTCTCGCCCTCGACTATCGCCCCGCAGTTGCGGCACTGCCAGCGGTTCTTGCCGATGCGCACCCACACTTCGCCAGTCTCGATGTTCTTCGCGAGCTTGCGGTAGCGCTCCTCGTGGTGCTTCTCGATCTCCGCGACCTTTGCGAAGAGATCAGCGAGGCGGTCGAAGCCTTCGGCCTTCGCCTCCTCGGAGAAGCGCTTGTACATATCGGTCCATTCCTCATGCTCGCCGGCGGCGGCGGCAAGGAGGTTCGCAGGGGTGTCGCCGATTCCGCCCAGCTCCTTGAACCACATCTTCGCGTGTTCCTTCTCGTTGAGGGCGGTCTCCTGGAAGATCGCCGCGATCTGCTCGTAGCCGTCCTTCTTCGCGCGAGAGGCGAAGTAGTCGTACTTGTTGCGCGCCTGCGACTCGCCGGCAAAAGCGGTCATCAGGTTCTGCTCGGTCTTGCTGCCTTTCAGCTCCATAGTGGTTCCTCCTTGTGTTTCACCTAACCGGCCTCCCCGGCCAGTTTGTAGGTATTATACCATAATACGCCGCGTCAGTGCCGACCTTCGCCTGACGACGTCATGACTGGCGCTTTGTTCATCTTTTCCGTGAATAGCGGAAGTAGAGCGCAAGGTCGGTCGAGACAAGCGCCATGTCGGCGAGATAGACGTAGCAAAGCCAGAGCTTTGTCCCCTCGACCAAGTGCGAGGCGATACCGCACGCATAGCCGAACAGCACGATTGACATGAAGTACGGCGACTTCCCGTCCACACGCTTCGCCTTGTACGTGCGCCATATCGCGAACGGCCACGAAAAGCCAAACGCGAACAGCATCGCAAACTCCAATATCTCAGCCATTTCAATTCCCGATTCTCGTTCCGCGCCAGTGGGCGATGCGCTGGACGAGGCGGCGGGCGGGGGCGAGCGGAATCTCGCGCCAACCCCTTGGCCTCGGAAGGAGATATGCAAAGTCGCGCAACGTCTCCCGCGCCGCGCTGAGCAATTCGCGGACAATCGGGGGTCTGTCCCCATAGATTACGCGGTCGGCGACTCCCTCGCCCTTGAACCGCTTCCAGAGCTCTCGCATCGTATAGTTGTGCGAATGCTCTACCTTGGACTCAGGGCAATACGCGACCTTGACGGGATTCTCCTTCCGCCGCGAATTACGCCACGTCCATTCAACATCCTCTGAATACTGTATTTGCTCGTCGAACGGGACTTCCACGAGGTTCTGCCGCCAAGTCGCCGAACTTGCGAGCGAGAAGAAAAAGCGCCATGTCGCCTGCACCTTGCCGTCGCCAAACGCACGTTCGTTATCCTTCCTCACAAGCACATCGGCGTCGGCGCGCGGCAGCTGGTTCGCAAAGGCAAATACGCGCCTGTCGGGGAGAAGCGGCTTCACAAGCTCCTCCAGCCAGCGGTCGTTGCAAGGCACGGAGTCGGAGTTGTTGAAGACCACGATGTCGCCCTTTGCGTCGGCGACAAGGGCGTTCAAGGTCTTGCCCGGCTTGTAAGGCCCTTCAGGCCGCATAAAAAACCTCACGGGGAACTTCGCCGCGACTTCTCGCGTGCGATCGGTGGAATTGTCGTCGCATACGACAACCTCGAACGGACGCACGGTCTGCGAGAATATCCCCTTGAGTGTCCGCTCTATGAGGATCTCATCGTTGCGGGCCCTCACAAGAACACTTATGCGCGGACTTTCCTCGCTCATGAAATAGCCTCCATCCTTTCGACCAACTCGCGCCTCGCGGACTCAAGCCGCGCATTGAGCTTGGCGTATGCGTCGTCACGGACCTTGCCCCAGTCCCCGCTGTCGGAAAGCGCCGCCAGTACATGTTCCGTAACCCGCTTCCAGTCGCAGTCGTAAACGCTCCCCTCGACGGTGCGTCCGAAGTTCGAGAGCCAGTTCGCAAGCTTCGACCCACGCGCAATGCCAAGGCCCAATGTCCCGACATTCGCGGCAAGTATGAGGAGATGAAGACGGCTCGACAAAACGACGTCGCACTTCGCCGCCGCGTCCATCACGGCCTCGGGCGTGGCGCCAGGGATGCACTCGACGCCAAGGCTCCCCAAAAGAGCGCGATCGGTCTTCGGGTTCATCGGAATGCCGATTACCTTCGCGCCAGAGTCTCGAACCGCCGCAATCAGTCCCTTCAGCCCGTCAAGGTCTGCCACCTGCCTCTGCGTCGAAATGCAAAGCCCGAGAGTCGGAAATTGAGAATGTAGAATTGAGAATGTAGAATTGTCAAGTTCATTCTCCATTCTACATTTTCCATTTTCAATTAATAACATCGCCGTATCGGCGGCGATACCTGCGCCCGCAAAGCCCATCGACGCGAGCATTGCCGCGCTCTGGGGGTCGCGCAGCCATACGCCTTTGCAACGCGGCAGAATCGACGCGATACGGCGGCGCAACTTATCGCGAAGGCGGCGCTCATACCAGCCGACAAGCCCCAAAAGCGAAAGCGCAAGCCGTTTCTTGCCATGCACCTTGAAGAACACTGGGTTAAGTTCGTCGTCCATGCCGACACCCCAGACGAACGTCGCCACCCCCGCCTTCTGAGCAATTTCAAGTAGGTCGAGTGCGACATGGGGATAGTCAGAAAGCCCCGTCGCACCGCACCATATATATGCATCGTGGGCGCGAACGGCCTCCTCAAAGCCTCCAAGCCCACATCCCGCAAAGCCATATGGCGGAACGACCTTTACGCCAAGAAGCCCCGCAGTTGCGGAATCTGCCGTCGCAACAGTAAGCTCTACGTTGGGGACAGACCCCTTAAGCATGCCTACTACTGCGGCGATTATCGCCTCGTCGCCTATGTTGTCGCATCCAAGCGGAATGCCACCAAGCAAGATCTTCATTTCGCGCCTCCGTGCCATGTCAGCACGTCCGATGCCCCGAGCCTTGGCGACGCCGCGACATCAAACTCTTCTGGCGGCGCTCCGCATGCAATCACCTGCACAATCGCCTCATTCGCGGGGATACCGAGAAGCTCGTGCGCGGCGCGGTCGGCCGATGGCGGAACGCTCCAGTGGAGTATGCAGTGCGCAACGCCGAGATAATGCAGCGAATAGCAGAGATTCATGACAAATATGCCGCCATTTACGTAGCAGTCGTGGCGTTCCCACGCCCAGCGCACTGCGGAGAGGTCTGCCGTCACTACGAGAACCTTGTCGGCATCCGCGCCAAAGCCGCGCGTTCCGCCTTGCAAGGCAAAGAGCCTGTCCCTAAGCGCCGGATTATCTACAACGTGGACGCGGGCATGCTGGCGGTTGCAGGCACTTGGGGCTGTGGCGGCAATCTCAACCGCCTTTTCGACCGCTTCCCTGGGGACAGACCCCGCGAAATGCCTGCAAACATGGCGCGAGGCGGCGAATTGCGGGAATGGCGCATCCTTCGCGGCAAAGAAGTTCGCGCGGGAAACATGCGGCTCGACGGCGGCTGGAATGTCGCTCCGCGCGGCAAGGAAGGCATCAAGGCGCGGCATGGGCTCTGGCCAATCGCGATGTAGCTCGCGATATGCCCGAAGAACGCCTACGGCATGGCGAACCTGCGAATCGTCTGACCCAAAGCGGCGCTCAAACGATTCGACAAGCTCCATAAGGCGCACGACCGCCCCCTTGCCGAACCCAAGGCGGCGGCGCGGCATCGTAAGCCCTTTCTCGAGAACATGATATCCCATCACGATCTCGGCGCGGGCGGCGGCCATGCGGTCAAGGTGCAAAGCGCCCGCGTTCTCCATGAACTGCGCCTTGTCGTAGCGGAATGCGCGCGCGGCATCCCTGCGGATGGCGAGTCTCTGGAAGTAAGCGAACACTGCGCGCTTCATGCGCTTTAATAGAGATATTGCGAATGACATCACGAACCCGACCTATTTTACAAGCATATCAGAAGGCATATCCCTATTCCACTGCTCTCGGTAGCGCCTCCTGGCGAGAGCGTTACGAATTTCCTGAACCGTTTTCTTCGTCACAAAGCCCGAATGCGGTATTTTCGTGTAGAAGCTCGCCACAAGCCCCATGTCCTTGAGATCTTCCGCATTATCTGCCTCATATTGCTCAAGCAACGCCCCGCATACGCCCTCGCCTATGAACACAAAAGGCCGCCCGCTTTCGTGCTGGTGGCGCAAATACCACTCGAGCGCCATTTCCACGTCTTCGGAGTTGGAAACGAGAGGCGCGAACACTCGCGACAAGCCGCCAAGCTTGCCGTTGCCCACCTCGTTGCGGGTGTAGGTGATAATTTTGGCGATTTCACTGACGTTGGTGTAGGGGATGCTCTGCATGTATATCAAGTCTGACGGCACTGCGAAAGGACGCGTCGCATCCTCGCGAATTAGCCAGTTCTCCGAATAGTCATACGGAGAACGGCACCCGGCAACCAAGACGACGGACAACGCGGCAAAAATCGGCTTTATTTTCATTTTCCCAAGTCAGAGCATGCTACGCGGAATCCGAATATGCAGTTGCGCAGATTAGGCTCGCGCTTTAGGCGGTAGGCGCATCGGCAGTCCCGCTCGTAGAAGAACCAGCATCCGCCGCGAAGCACCTTGAACGAGCCTGACGGCGGACCCTTCGGATCTACGGCGTCGCTGGCGGAGAGCGAAAACCAGTCGGAGCACCACTCAAGAACGTTTCCGTGCATGTCATAGAAACCCCAGGCGTTTGGCTTGTTCTTTCCGACTTCGTGCGTCTGATTGTCGCTGTTGAAGTCATACCACGCCATGTCGCCGAGAACGCCGCTACCAGAGACTGGCGCGTCAGTCCCCGCCCTGCACGCATACTCCCACTCAGCCTCGGTCGGGAGCCGCGCTACGCCGCCAAGAGTGGAGTTTATGCGCTTTAAGAACGTCATGCAATCGTGCCACGATAAGTTCTCAACGGGATTTTCAGGGTTCTTGAAGCGCGAGTGGTTGTTGCGCATCACGCTTTCCCACTGGCGCTGGGTAACCTCGCACTTCCCAAGCCAGAAGCCCTTCGTAAGCGTGACTGTGTGGCGCGTTTCGTTGTCGAAGCGACCCGCTTCATCCAACGGGCTGCCCATTTCGAACTTCCCCGGTTCGCACCAGATAAAATCCATCGTCGCGCCGCCAGGCAGCGTAATAGTCTTCGTATCGCCGCATTTGCGCACGATTCCCTGCGACGGGCTGGTGGCAGGCGTAGAGCCGTCGGCGAGCAAAATCTCGGACGCACCGAGCATTGCAAGACAGACCATCGACAGTTTTGCTTTCATAGGGTGTAGATTATAGCATATTTTGCGCAAAAATGGTATAATGCGCCGCAATGAAAACGTTGATAACTGGTTTTGCCGGCTTTATCGGCTTCCATGCGGCGCGTGAATTCCTGCGCCGCGGGTGGGATGTCGTCGGCATAGACAATTTCTGCGACTACTACGACGTCCAGCTCAAGCGCGACCGCGCGGCAATGCTTGAAGGAACGACAGGGTTCTCTGCGCACGAGCTCGACATCTGCGACCTCGACGGACTCCGCCGCGTTTTCGAGGAGGAAGCGCCCGACGTCGTCCTCAACCTCGCCGCGCAGCCGGGCGTCAGATACTCGATAACGCATCCCTTCATCTACCAGAAGACGAATCTTGAGGGATTTCTCAACATCCTCGAGTGCTGCCGCCATGCAACGAAGGTGCCGAAGCTCGTATATGCCTCTTCTTCATCTGTTTACGGTGGAAACAAGAAAATGCCCTTCGAGGAGTCCGACCAAGTCGATACGCCAGTGAGCCTCTACGCCGCGACGAAGAAGGCGAACGAGCTTATGGCCCACACCTACTCGCACCTCTACAAGATGCAGGCAATCGGACTTAGGTTCTTCACGGTCTATGGCGCGTGGTATCGCCCCGACATGGCGCTTTCGCTCTTTGCGGACGCGATGCTCCACGGTCGCCCGATAAAGGTCTTCAACAACGGCGACATGCTGCGCGACTTCACCTTTATTGACGACATCGTTGACGGAATAATGCGCGTAGTCGAAGCGAAGGACCTGCCACTATACGACGTATTTAACATCGGAAACCACAGGAGCGAGAAGCTCCTGGACGTCATCAGCACCCTCGCGGACGCCCTTGGCGTAGAGCCGAAGATGGAGATGCTGCCGATGCAGGCGGGCGACGTGTACGCGACATACGCGAGCATAGACAAGCTCAACAAGGCGGTCGGCTACAAGCCGACGACCACCATCAAGGAAGGCATCCCCGTCTTCGCAAAGTGGTACAGGGAGTATCACGGGTTATGAATCCGTTCTTCTCCATAATAGTGCCCTGCTGCGACGTCGAGCCTTACATGCGCGACTGCCTCGACTCGGTCATAAGCCAGCCGTTCCAGGACTGGGAATGCATCCTCGGCGTAGAGACCTCAAAGGACAGAACCGAGGAAATCGCGCGCGAGTACGTGGCGAAAGACCCGCGCTTCAAGATGTTCACGGGTCCGCGCAGCGGGTCTTGCTCCGCCTCGCGCAACACGGGAATCGACATGGCGACGGGCGACTACCTCATCTTCCTCGACGGCGACGACACCATCGCGGAGGGGTCGCTACAGGAAATCCACGACAAGATCGCAGAGCGGCCGGGCGCGGACATCTACCCTTGCGCCATGCCCGTAATCGACGAGGTGCACGGTGGCAATGCGCCTTTGCGTGACAACTACCCCGCCGACTTCAACGGCGAGCTTGACGGCCCTTCCGCGACGCTGATGATTTACAAGCTCCGCCGCGATCCCTGCCCGATGCTGCAGCTCTCGGTGTTCAGGCGCGAGCACCTCGTCTCCAACGGAATTAAATGCCTGCACGGGATGAAGCGGCAGGACAGCGAGTTTGCGCCGCGCGCCCTATACCTTGCAAAACGCGTCGTCCCGATCCACGTGCCCTACTATCTCTACAGGATAAGGGCGGGTTCCATATCTACGCTTGCAAAGAAGACAGACTACTTCCTGAAAGACTACGCCGCCATACTAAAGTCGCTTCTCGCGTTCCACGCAAAGGTATCAGCCGAGACGGGTTTCGACCGGCGCATCTCGGCATACTGGGCGAAACACTGGCTGAACTGGATTTGCTACTACTGGTTTGCGCCACGCGTCATCGTAAATACGCCGCGCCAGCGCCGAATAGAGACTCTTCAGCATCTCTTCGCGGACGGCTTCGGCGGGCTAGACTGCCTCCTTCGCGCCTCCACGAAGTCACGGCGTATCGCAGGGGTGTTCATGAAGCTCTTCGTGGCCTGCCCTCGCCTCGCCTGGATCTCCGACGCCTTCTTCCGTTTCGCATACTTCCCGCTTACGGAACTCCGCGACAAGATTCGCAAGTGACGGCATTCCGCCGCGCCAACCCTACTTCTCGAAAGAGGACTTCTCGGGGAGGATGCTTTCGAATGCGGCGGCGATGCGCTTGAAGGAGCCTTCCGGGTCGGAGATGCGCTCGGAATCGTTGATGCAGACCTGGGGGAACGCCTGCGACGAGACGAGCTTGCAGACGCGCTCCAAGTTCTTGTCGTCGAGGAGGACCGTCTCTCCGCGGCGCTTCTCGTTTAGCGGAACGAAGTCGCCCTTCGCCATGTTCCAGGCCGACGCAAGCCAGTGGCTAACGCCGTCGTTGATGCGAAAGCGGCTGCGCGACGTCTTGTCCATGATGCCTGGCTGCACGCGCCAGATCTCTTCAAAAGTTGACTTTAGGTGCGGGAGAGGGATATGGCCGAAAGTGCCGGGGATGAACATGCGGTTTACGGCGAAGGAGGCGAGGTTCTTGGCGGCGCGCGCAAGGCCGAGCTCGCGGACATTAACGAACTTTAGGATATTGCGCCGTATGAGGCCCACGACGTCCATGCTCTTGGCGAGGATGCCGCCGTTGTTAACGACGATGCGGCTTGCCATGGAGCAGCCAAGCCACCTTGGAATTCCCAAGTCGCATGCGAGGACGGGGATGCCGCCACGGAAGAACTGGTCCGGAGTCGAGGACCTCAGGAGAAACATGTCGTCGTTGAAGAGGACGAAGCGCTCCGAAAGGTCGGGTATGCGATGGAGGTTCAGCTCAATCGTGTCCGAATGAAAAGTCGGGAGGTATTCTTGCGGTATGTAGTCAGCGTGGCTCACTAGGCGCAGCTTTGGGTTAGACTCGTCGAGCCAATCTGGCTTCTGGCCGCACGTCACGAAGAACACGCGGTCTGCCCACGGGGCGAACTTCTCAACGGAACGGAACCAGTACTTAAGGAGCCCGCAGTCGCGATAACGGCAGTCGGCGTTGGCCTCGCCGCCAGCAAGCGACGACGCGGTAGACGATGCAATATCAAGGTACTTCCTCTTCTCAGCAAGCCATTCGCCGTCGCTGCCATCAACCCACGTTACGACAAAGTCGATCTTTTCCATACTCACTTTTTCCCCTTCGACTTGACGATGGACATTACATCCCCTCTGAAGAACGCAAGTACCGCGCCAGCGGACACGGCAAAAGCCACAACGCCCTTCGCGGCCAACCCCGCGATGCCTGAGAGCGGAACCAGGTGCGCCGCCATCCATGCCGACGCGCTCAGCGCGACAGCAAGCACGGCAAAGTAGATCTGCGAACGCCACCAGACGCGCGACTCTGCGCGGGAGAAGAACGCAGTGAACATGACGTGAGACTCCCACGGAATCTGGATGAACGCGAAGCCGATGATTGTCGAGAATATTACACCGTCGAGCTTGTAGGCATCGGGTAGGAGCAAGACAAAGAGAATGTTTGTGCCGAGGTTTACGGCGCCCGCCACTATCGGCTTCCAGCGGTCTTGCGACCAAAGCGATGCGGCCGACTTGAACGACATTAGCACCTGGCGCGACTGCATTACATAGAAATAGAGAACCATCAAGACAGGCGTCAAGGCATGGCGCACGAGGGCGGGGTCGTCCTTGACCCACACGGATATGAACGGCTGGTATAGCGCAGTCATCATCGCCGCGCAAAAGATGACGACGGACATCGAAAGGCGGTTCATCCGCATGAGGAGCTTGAAGTTCTCCTCCTTCGACTCAGTGTATATCTTGTTGCCAAAGCCGCCTGTCATCGACGCATAGACGATCGCTACGAGGCTGCCGACGGAAGTGACGACGTAGTAGTAGTTCCCGTATGCGGCGACAGCGACGAGGCCGAGGAACGCAGAGATCACGAGGTTGTCCGTCGAATGGGTGATTACCCCGCCAACCTTGTGCATGAAGATCGACTTGACGTCGGAGAGGACGTGGCGGCGCAGGCCGACCGGCAAAGTGCCGCGCGGTTCGATGTCTGGGAAGAGCCTGCGGGACGCCGTGACGAGCAGGACGTTCTGCACGACGGTGAAGACGACGGTCGCTATGACGTAGCAGTAGTAAACTGTCGCGGGCGGCTGATCGAGGATCTGGCGCATCACGAGGAGAATGAGGAATACGGCCACATACTGCGCCACGGAGACTGCAGTGCGGATGTTCGTTATTACGTCGTTGCGGTGGTGCGCACCCAGCACCACGCCGCGATACGCGAAGAGGAAGTAGCTCGCCGCCGTGTTCACGAGGTGGATGACATAGAGGATGTGCAAGTCTATGCCCGGCGGAACGGTTCCGTGTACGAGCTTGTCGAGGAACGGAAGGAGCGCAAGCCCGAGAGCGAAGATAACGACGCCGACACAACGATAGACGGTGCGGTAGAACTTGAGATACGCACGCAAAAGATCCCTGTCGTCGTCCGCCACCGGCTTGTACATCGAGCACACGACGGCGGTGCCAAAGCCAAGCTCCGCGAGGGCGAGGACGCCAAGGACAGAGCAGAAAAGCCCGTTGAGGCCGAGGAACGCAGGGCTAAGCAGCCAGAGGAAGAGCGTGCGGTTCAGAAACGGGAAAACAAGTCGAATGCCGCTACTGGCCGCATTGGCCAGCATGTTGCGCTTTACATTTTTCCTAAAGTCGAGTTTCATGCCTTGAAAATCTTCCTCTTGAGCTTGATGCCGCGCCAGACCCACGGCGCGAGAGGCGCTGCGGCGCGGCAGACGGGCCACCAGCCCTTCTTCAGCGGCAGCGGCAGTTCGCAGGGCTTGACGACGCCCTTCTCTACGAGCCAGTCGACGATGGGGGCGACAACACCATGCCACTTGAGGGAATAGGAGTTCCACATCTGCCACGGTTTCGGGTTGTAGGCGAAGTGCGCGAAGTAGCGGCTCTTGTCAACGCTGCCGTTTGCCTTGTAGTTTTCCACGACCTTCGGCGCCTCGGGGTCGAAGCAAAGGAGGCTTCCGAGCACGCTTTCGTCCGTCTGGAAATACGGCGAGCCGTGCTTCATGATTATCGCGACATCCGACGGCAGCACGTTCCCGATCTGCTTCTGCCAGCGCTCCATGAACGGACGCCACTTGCGACTTAAGACGATGAACGGCGCGTTCATGCGAGTAGGATAGCGGCTTTCTGGAAGCGCCGCACCGAAGAACTTCTCCACGTCGCGCCGCCACGTCTCGAGCGTAGCTGGCTTGAAGTCATCTGGCGGAGGGCTATACTTGCGTATTACTATCTCGTCGGGATTGTCGCCGACAAGCCATTCCGAGCAGTCGCCGACGAATGCGCCGTCGGAGTCCGCCCAGCAAACCCAGTCGGTGTCGATTTCGTCGAGATTCATGAGCATCGGCTTTTGGCATGTCACGCACTGGCGCGACGGCGGAAGCTCCTTAAGAGTCACGCCGCCCAAAGACCGCACCTTGTCTTCCAAGTCCTTGGTCCAGCCAGTCGTGCCGACTATGACTGGATGATTCATTCCGTTTTTGCGCATGCTGGCGACCAAAATGAGCGCACCCCAGGCGAACGCCCTGTCGCCCGCCGTCACCACCGTAGTGGACATCTTGCTTTCGTTCATTTTCTTCTTACCTCCAAAATCCTGCCTCACGGCATCGCCCAGTATCCTTCAAGTTTCCTGACGTCTTCCGCCGGAGCCGGACGGACCGGCGGCGGAGTTCCAGATGGCGAGAGGAGATAACCGCATACCGACGCCGCCGGGGCGATAGTCTCCCACACCGTGTATTCGCTTGCGGCGACCGTCAGGTTCTCGACATTCCCCCACCTGCGCCAGATCGGGCACTTCGCGGCGAGCGCCTTGTCGCCGCCATAGACAAGCTCCACTGCCTTCGCTGGCATTCCGTAGTTCCACCTGTACGGCGTTATGCCGGGAACATACTCGGCGATGCCATCCACATACGACGGCAGGTCGAGAAACGCAACTGGATAGACGCGCCCAAGTCCGCTCGTAAGCGTCACGCCCTGCGGGTTGCATCCATTGTGGAAATCGAGCGCGGCGTATGCGGCCAAAAGATACTTTTCCCTTCCAGTCGCCGCATGCGCGGCGATTAGCGTCTGAGCGCGGCGAAGCGGATGGCTCTGGCCCCAGCTCATCGCGTGGCACCACCCCTTCCCAGGGAACCACCATGGGCACCTGTAGGCGTAGGCCTCGTTCACCTGCTTTACCATATCGTTCGCTCGATTGATAAGCCTGCGTTCCCATTCCTTCCAAAGCCACTCCGCCTCTTGCGGCAACCCAAGTGCGTTCTCTCCCGCGAACGACAACGCCCCCCACTTCCATTCGTTCTTCTTCAAGTCCGAAATCGCATCCTTCTTCATACGCTCCAATGTCTTCAGATACGACTGATCGCCAGTGAGCGCGGCGAGATTGATCGCTGCCTTCGCAAGCGCGAGAGCGGAGAGCGACTTCGGCTCGTTCCACTCCACTTTACGCTCTTCGCGCGAGAGAAGCCCCTTTTTCTTGGAGACGACGAAGGTCTCGTGCGCAGGCTCTGCCTTCATGGCGAAATCCCACGCGCGTTTCGCGGAATCAAGATACTTTTCCTTGAAGATCGGATTGCACCTCGCAAGAAGCGCAGCGTGCGCGGCGTAGGAAAGGGAACTCCCTCGCGTGGCACGAGAGACGGCATAGCGCATGGTGTCGCGCTCCGCGACGTTCCCGGGGACGGGATGAGCCGTCGTCTCAATCCACGTGCCAACGCCGCCGTCCTTCTGCTGAACGGCGAGAAGATGCCTTAGCCCCCACTCCGCTTCGTCAAGAATGTCGGGGATTCCGTTCGTGTTCTCGGGAATCGCGAGTTGCCCGTCGCGGAAATTCGACGGCATCATCAGATAGATGGCGCAAAGGTCATTGACGACGTTGAGGTGCGCAGGACGACGGTCGTAGTCCGCCGCGTCATGCCAGCCGCCAGACACCCCAATCCTTTCGCCCTTCTCCCAGTCGGTATTTTGGCGTATGACTTCGAACCACTTTACGTCTTTCGGCAGCTTGCCTTCCTCTGGCGCGAAAGTGCCGCGCACGACGTTCGTGTGGCATGCGCCTGCGGTCCAGTGGGTGTATGGCTCAGTCTTTGCAATGCCGCAGCGTTTCTGGTAGAGTCCACCCATATGGACGCGGAAGGCGTCTTCCGCCGCGCCGCGCCAGATGCGGAAGTCGGCGCTGCGCCCTACGCACGGGACACGCACAAAATACGTTCCCTCGTTAGTGACGGAAGAAAAATCCATTTCGTAAGTCTCTTCGCCTGTGAACGGAGTTTCTTCCTTCGTCGTCGCATCAGCGACACGAAGGACGGGCGGGACAGGCGAGACGAACGCGACCACCCCCGTCTTGGCATCGACAAGCTCCCACTTTCCCTCTTCCCCCCACCTCGGCTTCCACGCCCCGAGCTTCGGGCCAAGCCATGCGCCGAGATAGGCAAATTTCGGCTGTCCTGGCAAATAGCCGACCTGGTTGACCTTAAAGAGCGGGCTTGTCTTCTCCGGGTCATATCCGTCGAGCGGCAAATCAGATTGCCTGAAGACGCTGTAGAGTATGCGTGCCTCGGGATTCTTCGCAAGAGGATCCTTCTGCCCGTTCGCCGACATCCAAAATCCCGGCTCTGCCGAAAGAGCGCGCCCCTCGCGGTCGTCGTCTGTCTGGTAGAGCGACGTGTAGGGGTCGAGGAACCGCATCATCGACGCAGCCAGGACTACCGCCGCCACGCTATACATGGCCCTTCCCCTTTGTTGCAGGCTGCGCGGCGAGACGCGCGTGGTTTGCCGACAGGTAATCGACGATGGCGAAGAAGAACATTAGGAGTATCAGGTTCATCTGCTGGCGCAGGACCCATTCCAGGCAGCTTTGCAGATAGCAGGCCACAAGGCCGCCAGCAAGGCCTGCGGGAATCGCGGCGTATGGAGTTCCCTTCAGCTTCTTAACGAGCCTCACGCATAGCAGGAGATACCACAGGAACCATAGGATCATGGCGGCAAGAGCGGGGATGCCGCACTCCGCGCCTACCAGGAGATACACCGTCTCGACGATGCCGTCCTTGAAATCATCGCCGCGGTTGTTGATGCGCCCGGCACGCTCCGCGTAGTCGTAGGGTGGGTTTATCTTTATGCCCCAGTTGTTTATGCCGACTCCCCGCCACGGCTCGTCGTCCATCATCTCCTTCGCGCAGAGGGCGAGCTCTACACGCGTGTTCTTGGAGGCCTCCGGTGCCTTCTCGAATCGCTCTATGATGCGCGGCAGCATGAGCGCGAGCCCAACGAGCCCGACGGCCGCAATCGGAACGACGCGGGCAAAAACGCGCAGAATCGACGTCTTGGCCCCGACAAACGCCGAGAGAGCGAATGTCACGGCGAACGAGACCGGGATCATGGCCAACGCGCCGCGCGAATACGTCCTCACTATGCAGGCGGACGCCGCGACGAATGCAAAGGCGTTGAGCTTCGACTTTTTCCACCCGTCGGCAAGGAAGTAGGCGAAGAAGAGGTTCGCGAAAAGGTGCATGGCCATTGCAAGGCCGTTCTGGTGGGGGAAGGCCCCGTGCGGCTGATAGACGCCCGAGAGATGGTCCTTTACTATCAGGAGGAAGTTGAAGACCGCAAATACTGCGAGGCCCTTCACGAGCGGCTTTACGTCGTCCGTCACGTTGAGATACGCCCTTACGGAAAGATAGGTCAAGTAGAGCATGATCATCTTCCACGTCTCCATCCAGCAGTAGAGCGTGTTCTCGGCAGTGCCCCAAGACGGCAGGCAGAGCGCGAAGTAGAGGAGGTAAACCGCCGCGCCCCACGACGGCACGAGCCCCGGCATCTTGCGCTTGACGGCCGACGCGATCATCAGCGCGGCGGCCAGCAGATAGACGACGCTGACCTCCATGCCGCGCGAAGTGCCGCGGTAGTGCTCGTGCGAAAAGAAGTTTATCGCCGTATTCTGGTAGACGGCGAGCGCGCCTATCATCGCCCATATGGCATACTTGAGCCACGCCCTGTTCATGGACAGGATTACCGCGAGAGGCGGCACACCAAGCGCTGCTATCGCGAATACTGCGTACTTCATGCCCTTAGTTGTTGCTGCTGCTGAAACCAACCGCCGACGCACGTCCGGCAATCAGGCTGAAAATCTGCGCCGAGGGAAGCAGCTTCTTCACGAAGACGTTGTATTCCGCAAGGTCGTCCTTGGGGACATAGACGATGTCGCCCGCCTTGAGCGGCACGTTGCGGCATTTCCCGGCGAGGATGGCGTCGACATTGACCTTGTAGAACTTCGGGTTTGCAAGCCCGTCGCGGATGATTATGACGTTCTTCCAGTGAGTCTCGTTGAGCCACCCTGCGGCGGTAAGCGTCTCCAAAAGGCCCATGCCCGTCTCGTAGAGGCGCTTGTGCGGCGACTTGACGTCTCCGCAGATTATGACCGACGACTCCATTCGCTGCGCGATGAACACGTAGTCGCCACGGCGGATACGCACGTTGTTCAGCATGTCGCCGCGGTCGACGGCCTGGCGGAAATCGACCGGCAGTATCTCGCCGCGCCTCACGAGGATGGAGTGCTCCAAGTCGGCGACGTCGACATCGACGCCGTTAAAGAGGCGCTTTGCGCTTGAGCCCGCCATCGCGTAGAAGTCGGCAAGGCGCGTAGAGTTGGAAACGCCATAGACCCCCGGCTTCGCGCACGCGCCGGCTATCGTCGCCGTCTCGCTCTGCACGTCGAGGATGGTGATGCTGACGACGGGGTTCTTCACGTATGGCGCAAGCCCCTCGCGAATGCATTCCGCGCCCTGCGCGATCGTCTGCCCGCTCAGCTTCACCTGGCCCATGAACGCGAAGCCGACCATGCCGTCGGGGCCGATGCGAGTCGTCATCCCGAGGTCCGGGTGGTCATAGACGCGTATCTCGATCTGGTCGCCCGCATTCATGTGGTAGGCGGGCTCCTCCTCCATATCAAGCTCCATGAGCCGCTTGCGGATGCGCGCGGAGTCTTCGTCGCTACGGCCGCTTTCCCCGATTACGGCGTCGTCCTCCGCCGTAGACAGGTCGGGCAGTTCGCTGTAGTTCAACGTCATCCTGTCAAAGTAGCATCCGGCGACGGACAGGCACGCCGCGGCCACTGCAACTACCGGCAACTTCACGACAGCACCTCCATGTCAGCGCGCACGTTCTTCGCGGAAGCCCCTGTCGCAATCGCCATCACCGGCTTTCCGGACGCCTCGAGGTGGCGGCGGGCGAACGCAAACGCGCGGCGCGTGGTCCCGCCGGCTCCGACAATTAGCAAGACGGCCTCGCAAAGCCCCAGCAACTGGTCGAAGAACGTGCCGCCTACGCGCACTACGCCCTCGATGCGGACGAACACGTTGTCGAACGTCTCGCCAAGCGCCGCAATGTCGGCCTTCAGTATCTGCAGCTCCGTGGGCGCAAGGGCAAAGCGGTTCGCGGCGGGGAACCAGCCGTGCTGTCCGCTTTTGACGACGCCTATCATCTGCTCCGCGCCCTCGGGAGGCACGAAACCCTCCTGCGAGACGATGTCCAGGAGGAAGCAGCTCGCGCCCGACATGGTGGCCGTAAAGTCTATGGCCTCGGCGAACTCGTTGCTTGGCTCTGCGCCCGGCAGCCTGCATGCGAATATCGCCTTTGCCTCCTTTGCCGCGAGAAGAGTCTTGAGGGCGACGACTCCCATCAGCTCGTGCGCTTCCTCGGGCGGCATCGCATCCTTCGCCGGCAAGGAGCCCAAAAACTCTATTCCGGGGTATGCCGCTATCTCCCGCCCGCCGCGCACCTTGCCGAACACAAGCTCTATTCCGATGATGACAAGCAGCAATGCGGAGGCAACGGCAAACGCCACGCCAGCCGCCACGATGCCCTTCTTCGCGCCAAACGGGCCGTGGTCGTCGGCGCCGCCGGTGCGCTCAATCTGGCGGAGGTCGTTCCTGAGCGACCCGATGGCGTAGGAGATTCCCCCAAGCTGCTCGTCGAGCTCGCGAACCTGCGAGAGGACGTCCTCGCGCCTTGTCTCGATGCGCTCGAAGTCCATTACCGTCAAGGCAAGCTCCGACGCCCTCTTCTCGTTGTCGGTAATCTCTCGCCTCAAGGCCGCGCGCTTCTCGGCAATCGCCTCAAGGCGGGTAGTGCATTCCGCTAGCTCAGTCGCCGTCTTCTCTATCTGGTCGATCTTCTCAAGGTCGAGCCCGCCCACGCCCTCCGCTTCGAGGAACTTCGTAAGCTCTGCGACGCGGTCGGCGCGCTCCTGCACCTTCCCGGCCACCTTGGGGTTGAGATCGGTGTATTTCTCGCGCAAAGTCAGAAGCTCGGCGTCTATCGCGGCTATGCCGTCGACGCGGCGGCGGATGGCCTGCGCGTTTGCCGACACCGCCGCGCCCTTGGCGCCGACGGCGATCGCCAGCTTGCGCTTCTTAATCTCCTCGTTCGCGGCGTCCACGCCGAGGGCGGAGTCGTTGCGGCGCTGGTCGGAAATGAGCTTGTTGAGGGTGGCAAGGGCCTCTTTCGGCGTGAGCGCCCCCGTGCGGGCCTTGAACGTCGCCTCCTCTGCCTCGACATCGGAAAGCCTGCCGACAAGAACCTTGCGCCGCTCCTCAAGAGACTTGCGCCAGTTCTCGAGATCCTTTGACCGGAAAGCGACATACTCCTCGATGAGGATGTCGGCGTAGGCGTTCGCCTTGGCGAATGCGCCCTTGCGCGTCTTGGAAGCGGCGGTGAGGACGAACAGATTGCCCTGGCGCTTGCCCTGGACTATCTTCATATCGGACGAGAGGCACATGCGCTCCATGTCGTCCATGTCAATGCGATCCGCCACGCGCCGCTTAAGCGACCTGCGCTCGAGGATCGTCATCATCTGCTTGTCGCTGAGATTGTCGATGCGGGCAATCTTCTTTGGCGAATACATGAGCCGAGTCGTCGCCTCGTAGCGATTGACGCTCGCCGAACCGCGCATCCAGAGGAAACCGGAGAGGGACAATGCGAGCACGCCGAACACGGCGGCGAACAACGGCCACCACCGCAAGGCGACGCCCAATGCCACTTTCTGGAACGCGACCAGGCTCTGCATCCGAGCCTGCTCGGCCTCTGTCAGCTCCTCATCCATCTACGCTGTCAATTCCTCATCCATTTAAGTGTGAATTATACCATATTTCCATGCGCACTGCGCGGACAAATCTCCCGCGTTAAACTGGCGCACGCGTTTGCGATTCTTCCGCGCAATCCCTGCTTCGTTCGCGAGGGGTCGGGCGGTCAGCGCACACTCCGGTACCCCGAAGCGACGGCGAAGGGAAAGATCAATGACGCTGCAAGTAGGCGAGGGCGCCGGACTTGTCGGAGAACTGCCCGTCTAGCTGCGCCTCGTAGGCGGCTTTGAGTATCTTTCCGAACTCTACGCCTGGCTTGAGCCCAAGCGCAATGAGGTCTTTCCCTGTCACTATCGGCCGCGGCGCAGCCGCCGCGACCTCAAGCCTCCGCGCCTGCTCCAAAAGCCACGCGCAGGCCTCCGGCGAGGTCCCGTCGGCCGCCGCGACCTTGACAAGCGAGCCTATGCTCGAGACTTTCGTCGCAAGCCTCCTTATCGCCCCGTCAGACGACTTGTCGCGCCACATAGCATAGGGGCGCATGTGAAGCCTCACGAGCTGCGGGACTTCTTTCAAAAGCCTCTCCTCGTTGGTGAGCCTCTTTAGAAACTCAACCGCCGGAGCGGCGCCAGCCTCGTCGTGGCCAAGCGACCTAATGCGGCCCTTGACAGGATCGTAGCTTGTGCAGAACGGCTTTCCGAAGTCATGGCAGAGAACCGCAAACGCGACCACGAGGTTGTCGTCGTCGTCCGGCTTGCGCGCGGCCGCAAATGCGTCGAGGCACTGAAGCGTATGGTTCCACACGTCTCCCTCTGGATGCCACTCAGGATCCTGCTCGCAGCCGACAAGTTTCTCAAGCTCCGGATAGGACGAAAGCCAGCCCGTCGCACGAAGGAACTCAAGTCCCTTCGATATCTCGACGCCCTGCAAAAGCAGCTTGCTCCATTCGCCCATGAGCCTCTCCTGCGCAAGGCCCTCCGTAGTCATGCCCCTGCAAAGCTCGATTGTCTCAGGCGCAGGCGCAAGGCCAAACCGCGCGACAAACTGCATTCCCCTCAGGACTCTCAGGGGGTCTTCCGAAAAATGCGGCGACACATGGCGCAGGACTTTCCTCTCAAGGTCTGCGCAGCCGCCCCATGGGTCGATTATCTCGCCAGTAAGAGGGTCTTGGTATATCGCGTTTATGGTGAAGTCTCGCCTTGCCGCCGCGTCCTCGACAGGAAGGAAAGGGTCGCATTCCGTCTCGAAGGCGCGGTGCCCGAGGCCAAGCTTCGTTTCCCTGCGCGGCAACGCAACGTCTATCCCGCAGCCCTTGAGCTTTATGACGCCAAACGACGCGCCGACGAAATCAAGGCCGAAGCGCCTGGAAAGAGCCGCAGATAGTGCATCTGGCGAAAGCCCATATACCTCGAAGTCGAAATCCTTCGGCCCGCCCTGCGTCCCCATGAGGGCGTCGCGCACGCATCCGCCGACGAGGAGCGCCCGCCCGCCTGCGGCGGCCACAAGACGCGCCACTTCCTGGACCGCGTCACTCACGGATGCGGAAAGCCTCTATTGACACGGCGCGTTTCGAGGCAATGTCTATGTCCACGACTGCCCCTTCCAAGACGCACGGGCCTTCCGCTACGTCGAAACGCGTGGGGATCCCCGTCACGAACTTCTTTGTCACCGGCTTTAGGCTGCGGCCTATCGAAGAGATGTACGGGCCAGTCATCCCGAGATCGGTTATATACGCCGTTCCCTTCGGAAGAATCATCGCATCGGAAGTCTGCACGTGGGTATGCGTGCCTGCGAAAACCGCAACGCGCCCGTCAAGGTAGTGCGCAAGGGTCATCTTCTCGCTCGTCGCCTCGGCATGGAAATCGACAAGGACGGGAACGTCCTTCGGAATCTCCGCAAGAGCCCTGTCGGCGGCCTTGAACGGACAATCGACTGCGTTCATGAAAACTCGCCCGTGGAGGTTTAGGACCGCAAAGCGGCATGTCGGGAGAGTCACGATGCACCACCCCCGCCCCGGGCATTCGGCGGGAAAGTTCGCAGGGCGAACGAGATTGGCGATAGAGCCGATTTCCCCCGCGAATTCCTTCTGCCCCCATGTGTGGTCGCCGAGAGTGATCGCATCTACGCCAGATGCGAATATCTCTTTCGCAAGCGCCGCGGTTATGCCGGAGCCGCCGGCGCAGTTCTCCGCGTTTACGACGACAGCCGAAAGATCCATCTCCCTGCGGACGTCGGCGAGACGGCTCTTGAGCATCCTTCGCCCCGGCCCGCCTACGACATCGCCCGCCATCAGGATCTTCACTGCTTTCCCTCCAGCCACTTTCGCGCGGACTTGTCTCCGCGCAGCGCACGCGCCTTTATCCGCCAGAAAAGCGAACGGGCGGAGTCCTTCTTGACGCCATGCCCGAGTTCATAGCACGCCGAAAGGTTGTCCATGCTCTCTGGATGGCCGGATTCCGCGGCCGCCTTGAAGCAGTCGAATGCAAGCGCCATGTTTTGCTCGCATCCAAGGCCCGCAAGATAGCACGTCCCGAGGTTTACTAGGCCATTCGGATCCTTCTGGAGGGCGGCGGCCCTAAAATACCCGAAGCTCTTGACGAGTATTCGCTCTACTGCGTTTGTCGAAAGAGACTTCTTGTTCTTGAGAGCCTCCTGCGTCACTATGGTGCCGAGGGCGTTCAGCGCCTGCACGTTGCCGCCGTCGGCCGCCTTCCTCAAAAGCTGTATGTCGTTCTTCTCGATTGACAGGAGATACCACGCGAGCGGATTGCCCGTCTTCTCCGCAAGATACGTAATCCTGTCCCTGGATGCCTCCACATAGCGCTTTGCAAGGTCCTCGTCGTGAGAGGTGACGCCGATGACGAACTGCTGGAGAGGCTTCCCGGCTGCGGCATCGCGCTCAACGATGGTGCGCGCCTGCTCATAGCGCTCCACGCTTACCGCCGACGGAGAGTTCAGCAGGACGGCAATCGCATCCGACGACCCCATCGCAGCGAGCAAGATGGTCGCAAAAACTGTCATGACTTGTTCCAGAACGGCGAGAGCGGTACCGTTCCCTCGTTAAGAAAAGCCTTGTAGCTTTTCCAGTTCTTTTTCTTGGCGCAAATCGTCAAAGTCCGGCCGCGGCGACCGAAAAGCCACCACGGCGGACGCTGCGCCTGGACGATGTTGAAGCCCTCGCGGACTACGGCGTATATGTCTGGCATGGTGTAGCCTGGCTGTTTTCTGGTTTTCTCGGGAACCATGAAAAAGAGACGTCCCTCGGGCTTCAGCACCCGGTGCGCTTCCTTGACTGTCTCGCGGGAGACTGCGCTCCCATCCATCATGACGACTTCGAACTGCGCGTCTTCGTAAGGGAACTGCAGCGAGGCCGGAATCGAGCGCATCGCCGCGCCTCGATACCGCAGGAACTCCTCGGGCGGACCTTCGCCCGGGAATCCGACCTCGAGACTCGTTCTTACGGGGCGCTCGGCAGGCATAGTTCGCTCTCCTCGCGAGTCTCCATGTCCTTCATCCGCACGACGCCCTTCTCCACGTCGTCAGGCCCGACAAACACCGCGGCAGCCGCGCCAGAGTCGGCGGCGTGCGAAAAGAACTTCTTCGGCTTCTGGCTCTTAAGGGAGAGGTTCACCTTCTTCCCCTCGGAGCGAAGCTTCGCTGCAAGGCCAAGCGCCGCGTTGCGCTGCTCCGGAAACATGAATCCCACCGCTACCCCGCCAGCAGGAGCTGCGGCATCAGCCCCAAGCCTGCTCTTGAGAAGCTCCGTCACAACGACGTCGCCGAAGCCAAGGCCAACGGCCCCCGTCGGCTCGCCGCCTATCGTGGTAAGGAGATTGTCGTAGCGGCCTCCGCCGAAGATCGCGCGGAACTCGCCCTTCGCGTCGAAGCACTCGAACACGATTCCTGTATAGTAGCTAAGGCCGCGTATGACGCCTATGTCGAACTGCAGGCAGTCGCCGAAGCCGGCGACCTCCGCAAGACTGACAAACTCGCGGAGGTTCTCCTTTGCCGCGCCATCGGGCAATTCGTCGAGAGACTTGAGGTTGAGTATTCCAAACGCCTTCTCCACGCCCGCCTCGTCAAGGCCGCCGTCCTTGAGCATCGCGGCGATTTCCTCGTCAGGCATCTTGCCGCGCTTGTCGAGGGCGAGAAACACCTGCTCGTGCCTCTCCTGCGGTATGCCGCTTGCGGCAAGAAGCTCGGAAAGGAGTGCGCGGCTCGAGAAGCGAACCTTGAAGTCATCCGAGGAAAGCCCCATGCGCCGTAGCGCGTCGCAGGCGGCGCCCACGACCTCTACCTCCGCCAAGACGCCAGGCTCGCCGATTATGTCGAGGTTCCACTGGTAGTGCTCGCGCTTGCGGCCCTTCGTCATGCGCTCGTAGCGGAAGCACTGCGCAATCGTAGTCCACTTCAGCGGGAACGAAAGCTCCTTCTGGCGCTGGGCGACCATTCTCGCAAGGGTCGGCGTCATTTCCGGCCTGAGGGCGAGGTGACGCTCGCTCTTGTCAAGGAAGTGGTATATCTGCTCGCCGACTTCCTCGCCCGCCTTGCGGGCCAGAAGCTCGTAGCTTTCCACTACGCACGCATCGTAGGGCTCAAAGCCGTATGCGGAGGCAGAAGCGTGGAAGGCGTCGAAGACCTTGTTGCGCCAGGCCATGTCCTCAGGATAAAAGTCGCGCATTCCGCGCGGAGGCTCAAACGTGCTCATGCCGAGAGCCCTTCCGCCGAAAGAAGCGCCTTCACCGCCGCAACAGCGTCGGCAGGAGGCACTATCTTCATGGCATCCTTGGAATCGCGCCGCGCCTTGATTTCGACTCCGCCCTTTGAAAGCCCCTTGGCGCCGACGACGACGCGCACCGGGAAACCTATGAGGTCGGCGTCCTTGAACTTCACGCCCGGGCGCTCGCCTCGGTCGTCTACGATGACATCGACCCCAGCCGCCTCAAGCGCGGCTTCGAGCTCGGCGGCCACCTTTGCGACTTCCTGGTCGTCGGGGTCGAGGAGATCGATGACAGCCTGATACGGCGCAACGGCCGCCGGCCATATGATGCCGTCGCCGTCGTGGCTCTGCTCGATGCCGGCCTGCACGGTGCGGCTTACGCCTATGCCGTAGCAGCCCATGACCATTACCTCTTCCTTGAGCGCGGCATTCTTGTAGACAGCCTTGAACGCATCAGTGTATTTTGTCCCGAGCTTGAAGACGTGGCCAACCTCTATGCCGCGCCTAATCTGCATGGGCTTCCCGCAGCGCGGGCAGATGTCGCCTGACTGCACGATAACGAGATCGGCGAAGTCAGCGTCGGCAATCTTCGTGTCGCGGGCGAGATCGACGTTCTTGAGGTGGTAGTCGTCCTTGTTCGCGCCGACTATGCGGCCCTTCGCGCCCTTGAGGGAGATGTCGGCGACGATACGCATAGATGGATCGGCCGGATTCACCGGCCCCACGCTCCCCGCGTTGGCACCGCTCGCCTTGAGAACAGTCTCGTAGTCGGCAAGCTCAAGCTTCTTCGCCCCGAGGAAGCGCTTAAGCTTGATGTCGTTGACGTCGCGGTCGCCGGGGACGCACACCATGACGGGCTTTCCGTCGGCGGCATAGACGAGGGACTTTACGAACGACGAGCCGGGAACTCCCATGAATTCCGAAACCTGGGCAATGGTCTTTGCGCCAGGGGTCGCCACTTCCTCGAACGCGGGGCAGTCTTCGTCGTTGCGCTCCGCAGTCCTGCGCTCGGCCTTCTCGAGGTTCGCGGCGTATCCGCAGGCATCGCAAAAGGCGATCCCGTCCTCGCCCGCGTCGGCGAGGACGTGGAACTCGTGGGAGGACTTTCCTCCGATGTCGCCGGTGTCGGCTTCAACAGGGTGGGCCTTGAGGCCGCAGCGCGCGAATATGCGCTTATACGCCTCGAACATCGCCTCGTAGCTCTTGTCGGCGGCGTCGAGGGAAGTGTCGAAGGAGTATGCGTCCTTCATCAGGAACTCCTTGGAGCGCATAAGCCCGAAGCGAGGGCGTATCTCGTCCCTGAACTTCCACTGGATCTGATAGACGGTTACAGGAAGCTGCCTATATGAAGATACAACGCCCTTTACGACGTCGGTCACCATTTCCTCGGCCGTGGGCGAAAGGGCGTAGTCGCGCGTCGCCCTGTCCTTGAGGCGGAACATGCCAGGCCCCATCGTCTCCCACCTGCCGGATGTCTTCCAGAGCTCTGCGGGCTGGAGGATTGGCATCACGACTTCAAGCGCGCCTGCGCGGTCCATTTCCTCGCGCACGATTTGCGCGACTTTGTTGAGGACACGCATTCCAAGCGGAAGGTAAGTATAGAGGCCGCCGGCGACTTTCTTCATAAGCCCGGCGCGAACCATCAGCTTGTGGGAATCGATCTCGGCATCGCCCGGATCCTCACGAAGCGTCTGGATAAGAGACTTTGTCCATTTCATAATATTGCGTATTATACCAAAAAAGGATTCGGGGTTGAATCTACATGTCGTCAAGAGACAACGCAAGGAACCGGGGCTTCACCTTTTGCCATTTGCCTGTCGCCCGCTGGAAGGATGCAAACTTGTCCGCAACACAGCCGAGGTCGATTTTCCCACCCTGCCGCTTGACCTCGCAAATGGCGTGTTCTCCGGTTAACTCGTTCTCGGCAAGCATGTCCAACTCGTTCTCACCCTTTCGATCCCACCACGAGCCGATCCGCGTCCAGCGCCCCGATTCGGCGAACTTGCGCCTGAAGTACTCTTCCAGAGCATAGCCGCTGAAGACGGGATAGTCCCTCCTTATGATCTCACGCAGCTGCTCGTAGCCTTTGAGTTCAAGTATGTAGCTGTAGCGATACATGAACCTAAACCAGAATACAAGAAACCGATCGTTGAGCTCGTATCTCGCCGTCTTCGCGGCGGTCTTGGCGAAGATCGGCTGATGTTTGCGGATGAGGGCATAGTCGTTCTCGAGGCGCGCGAGATATCCGCCGACCTGACGACCGACCGTCTGCTCTATCTCGTTTCTCGACGTCTTGCCGCGGGCGATGGCGCAAAGTATGGAGAAGTAAACGCCGTATTCCTTGTCAAACTCCTCGACAAGAACCGCCCTACCCTCGTCGAGGAAAAGCGAGTTCGCCCGGACAATCTCCTTTATCATGGATTCACGCGTCCAGCTCTTGGAGTCGATCAGCAGCTCCACGTACTTTGCGACGCCGCCAGTAAACGTCCACAGGGCCAGCAAGTCCTCCGGCCTGTAGCCCGGATGGTAGGCCGCCATTATCTCCTTCAGCACGTCGGTGGTAAACGGCTCCACGACCATGAAGGCAGTCTCCCTTCCATACAGCGCCGCGCGGCGGTTGCGGAAAAGCCTGACCATAAGAGTGTTCACGCTGCCCGTCACTACCAGGTTCATGCGAGCCTTTCCCTTGTGAAGGTCCCAAAGCTTCTGGATCGACGAAAATACGCCGGCGTTTATCTTGCGGAATTCCTGGAACTCGTCGATCACGACATTCAGGTGGCGAGTGGCGGCAAGTTTCATCAACGCGCCGAATATATCCTCGAATCTCTCCGGCACGCCCAGCATCACATCGCCAAGCTTGTCGTTGATCTCCCTTGCAAACGTCTCACAAAGGTCCTTCTCGCTTTTCCTCTCGACGAAGAGATATACGTATGTCTCGCCCTCCAGCGACTTCATCACCAAGGATGTCTTGCCGACTCGCCTGCGGCCAGTTACGACGGTGAACTGCGCAACTTCTTCGCTGCGCTTGCGAATCTCCCTCAAGTCGGATAGTTCTGACGCTCTGTCGAAAAACCTCATGACCCAAACCTTTCTTTAGCAACCACGGTTACAGTAACCACGGTTGCGGTATTATAGCGCATTGAGTTAGGGCCTGTCAACCCAAATAGAATAGCTTCGGGCGAGAGGTTCGTCTCGTCGAACGCGCCGACCTCCCGCCCTTCGCCTTCACGCGCCGAGACACTACGCCTTTAACCACTGAGACGTGGGTAGGTTGCCGGAGTGGGCGATGGCCGCACGGGAGACTTTTCGACGGTCTGGCATGGCTGGCGACGCCTCGATTCACCTCGGTTTGGCATAGGCGGTCAGCAAAAGCCCTGCGCGAGATTCACCTAAAGCATGCCATGCCAGGGGGACCGTCGAAAAACGGGTCGGGCGGTCAGCGCACACGGAGGAAAAAAGAAAATAAAAAAAGCCGGCGTATCCCCCGAGCGCGAAGCGCGAGCCGCGAAGCGGTCGCTAGAGGGGGTATCCGCCCCT